>CAACWU010000052.1_pt1 | contig 63069 bp, 60 predicted proteins | sample 2275741 | NCBI WGS metagenome assembly CAACWU01 (sample SAMEA5312470, study PRJEB27640) | indoor metagenome | biome: indoor environment; feature: uncontrolled; material: tiles wood | place: Germany | collected 2014-07-07
TGCACGCCAGCACGGCCCGGTCGGGTTCGAGACGTTGCCCAACGGTGATGAGGCCAAGTTCGTCGAGACCGCAGAACGAGGTCAGGTCAGGACAGCTGAAGCCGTCCTCGGCAGTAGCGTTGGGCACGTCGAGGTCTTCCAGATGAGGCGTGTAGGAACCTTCATCCTCGGAAGACCTCGACCCCTACCCGGTGAGCGACGCGCTGACAGATCTACACCCTCGATTGTGAAGAGCCCCTTTTCGATGGGACCGAGCTCTCGGCCGAGGACTTGCGGGGGAAGCCCGCGCTGCTGAACTTCTGGTACGCGGCCTGCCCTCCGTGCCGGGTGGAGGCCCCGGACCTCGCCGAACTCGCCCAGCAGTTCGAGGGGCAGATCGCCTTCTACGGGGTAAACCTGCGCGATGATCAGGCCACGGCCGAGGCCTTCGAGCGGACCTTCGGGATCCCGTACCCCTCCTTCGAAGACAAGGACGGGAAGGTGGTGATGGCCCTGAACGCCTATGTGCCCCCGCGGGCGGTGCCCACCACGCTGGTGCTCGACGCCCAAGGCCGGGTCGCAGCCCGCATCCTGGGGATCGCAGACCGGTCCATCCTCGAGACCCTCCTCGAGGACACGGTGGCCGAGACAGCATGACTTCCGGCACCCCCTCCGCCGTCCCCGCACAGGGAGCTGAAAGGTCACCATGAGCACCACTAGCAGCAGGCAGAGCACCCCTGAGGACACCCCCGGCAGGGGCCCCCGAGGCTCATCGCCCACCGGACCCGGCAAGAACCCCGGGGATGTCGAGCTGCCGGCGCTGGGGCCGGTCGGGATGGCCCGGTGGGCGTGGGCGCAGCTGACGAAGATGAACACCGCCCTGTTCCTGCTGCTGTTGCTGGCGGTGGCGGCGGTGCCCGGCTCGACCTTCCCGCAGCGGATCCAGGACACGGGTGCGGTGGCCGACTACATCGATGCCAACCCGACCCTGGGCCCGTGGCTGGACCGGCTGCAGTTCTTCGACGTGTTCTCCTCCGTGTGGTTCTCCGCGATCTACATCCTGCTGTTCGTCTCCTTGGTGGGGTGCGTACTGCCCCGGGCGGGCAAGCACTGGCGGGCCTGGCGGGCGCAGCCCCCGCGCACCCCTAAACGGCTGGAACGGCTGCCCGAGCACCGCCGCCTGGTCCTCGGTGGGCCCGCGGACGCCCCGGCCCCGGACGAGGTCGTGGCCCAGGCCGCCCGCCTGCTGGGCAAGCGCGGCTACCGGGTGGCCGTGCGCGACACAGGAGGACCGGCACCGTCGGTGGCCGCCGAGCGGGGAATGTGGAAGGAGGTCGGCAACGTCGTCTTCCACCTGGCGCTGCTGGGCGTGCTGGTCTCCGTGGCCGTGGGGTCCCTGTTCGGCTTCAAGGGCCAGAAGATCCTCGTGGAGGGCGATTCGTTCGCCAACTCGTTGATCAACTACGACGCGTTCATCCCGGGCACCAACTACGACCCCGACCAGCTGGAGCCGTTCTCCCTCACCCTGGAGAACTTCGAGGTCGAGTTTTACCGCGACACCGCCGTTCCCAGTCAGTATGGGACTCCGGTGGACTTCACCGCCGAGGTCACCGTCCAGCAACCCGGAGGACAGCCGCGGCAGGAGACCCTGAAGGTCAACGCCCCGGTCAACGTCGACGGGGTGAAGTCGTTCCTGATCGGCAACGGCTACGCCCCCCTGATCCGGGTGACCGACGGCAACGGCGACGTCGCCTTCGAGGGGCCGGTGGTGGGCATTCCTTCCGACGGGGTCTACACCTCTTCACTCGTGCTCAAGGTCCCCGACGCTGCCCCGGACCAGCTAGGCTTCACCGGCCTGCTGCTGCCCACCGCCGTCACCGGGGCCGATGGGCTCCCGCGGTCGGCGGATCCGGGACTGGCCAACCCGAAGCTGATCCTGTCCTCCTACTCCGGGGACCTCGGACTGGACTCCGGAGTCCCCCAGAACGTGTACGCGCTTGACGTCGAAGGGCTCACCGAGCTCAACGGCATGCTCACCCCCGATGGGCCGATCACCCTGGATGCCGCGGGCCCGGTCTACGAGCTGCCCCAGGGCAAGGGCAGCATCGAGTTCCTCGATGTGAAGCGCTACGTGGGCCTGGATATCGTCTACGACCCGGGACGGACGGGCGCCTTCGTGTCCTTCGTGCTGGCCTTCACGGGCCTGTTGATGTCGATGTTCATCGCCCGCCGCCGCCTCTGGGTGAGGGCCTCGAAAGGCGTCGACAAGGACGGGGCCCCAACCACAATCCTGGAGTACGGTCTGCTGGCTCGCGGGGAGGACCCCCGGCTGGCGGCCGAGGCGCAGCGGCTGGGCGAGCTGTTCACCCAGCAGTGGGGCACCGCGCCCCCGCCCGCTGACGCTGCCGCACACCCCAAAACGAGCAGGGCCCACAGCGGGCCGGCCCACACCTGAGAGGACATCACCGATGACCGTCAATGAGGACCTGGGCGCCTGGAGCCAGTTGTTCATGCTCCTGGCCGCCATGACCTACCTGGTGGCCTTTGTGGCCTTCGCCTGGGACATGGCCTCCCACTCCAAGATCCTGCGCAGGGCCCGACCCGAGCAACACAACAGATCGGAAGGGCAACTGGTCGGCGCGGCAACCACTGCCACGGTGAACACGGTGGAGGCCGATGATTCCCGGGCCGGGCTGGGCACCGGTGACCGCGGCCGCGGGTACCCGGCCTCCGCCCAGTCGGTGCTGGCCGAACACGTCGCTGACTCCTCCATGCGCTACACCGGGACCCGCCGCCCAGCGGCCCAGGCGGCCGTGACCGTCATGGTCCTGGCCTTCGCCCTGCACGCCGTGGCTGTGATGGCCCGGGCGGTGGCCGCCGGACGGGTGCCCTGGGGCAACATGTACGAGTTCGCCACCACCGGGGCACTCGTCGTGGCCGGGGTCTACCTGGGTGCGCTGCTGCTGAGGGACCTGCGCTTCGTGGGCACCCTCGTCACCGGGCTCGTGGTGATCATGCTCACCGCCGCCACCATCGGCTTTCCCACCCCGGTGGGCCCGCTGGTCCCCGCGCTGCAGTCCTGGTGGCTGGTCATCCACGTCTCCATCGCCGTGGCCGCCTCCGGGATCTTCACCATCACCTTCGCCATGGCCGTCCTCCAACTGCTGCAGGCCCGCCGGGAGAAAGCCATTCTGGCCGGTGAGGCCCCCGGCATGGGCTTCCTGGGCATGGTGCCCTCCGCCCAGGCGCTGGAGAACCTGTCCTTCCGGCTCAACGCGATCGGCTTCGCGTTCTGGACCTTCACCCTGGCCGCCGGCGCGATCTGGGCCGAGCAGTCCTGGGGCCGCTACTGGGGCTGGGACGTCAAAGAAGTCTGGACGTTCGTGATCTGGGTCGTCTACGCCGCCTACATGCACGCTAGGGCCACCCGCGGCTGGACCGGCACCCGCTCAGCCTGGCTGTCCATCGTCGGATACTTGTGCGTCATCTTCAACTTCGCCGTCGTCAACACGGTCTTCACCGGCCTGCACTCTTACTCCGGGCTGTAACCCCGGCGGCGTAGACCGCCAGCTACGGGGCGGGATTCGTCGTGATCCAGCAGGGAACGGATTGCAGAAACAGGCACGGAAAGAACCCATGGGCCGCTGCCCCGCGGCGCTGGGGCGCGCATCAGGGATACTCCCGGCGCCGCCCTGCGATGGCGTCCCGATCACGGCACCCCGCCCCAGCACTTCCTTGATTTCCGGGCCTGAGAAGGACCCCTTTCGCAGCGCCCATCCAGGCACCACCACGGCCAGGCGGATATCTTCTTGGCGCATCGACCGGCCGGTGCCGGTGCCCGGTACTCAGACATCCAGCAAAGGTCACCCGTGAAGCGCTCTGCCACCATCACCGCCCTCGTCCTGGGGTGCGCTCTGGTGCTGCCCGGATATACCGGCAGCATCGAAGAAGCAGCCGAGGAGAAATCCTCCGGAACTTCTTTTGCTGCAAGCGGAGTCAGCGCCCTGGAGGCGGTTGGCATTCACCTAAGACTTCCCCCCAGTAACATGCACGCGAACCATGTGCCGGAGTGAATCGCACCAGGTCCCGTGGAGGCTCTGTCCCAGGTTTCGCCCTATCAGCGGCCGCTGGCTCCGGCCAGGAAGAAGAGAACGGCGGCAGTGCACAGGAGATATGCGATCAGAGCCCCACCGAGCATGACGACATCGCGGAGGATGAACCCGTAGGAGTCGTGGCGTTCGCGGCGGTAGCTCAGAACGGCGAAGAGCACCGGCATGAGCGCAACGAAAGCCATAACGGTGAGCACGACCGGGTAGTTCTGCACCGGCACGGTCACGATCGCCAGAGGCAGCACCGCAAGCGTGAAGGTCATGGTGTGGTCGGCGAAGACGCTGGTGATCCCGCTGGTCACCTGCCCACTGCGGACCACGGACCAGGTGGTGAACACCTGCGGCAGAGCAGTCATGAACGCGGTGATGAACAGCCCGCTGACCAGCGGTGCCAGGCCAAGCGCTGAACCGATCTGCTGGGTTCCGGTGACGAGGACGTAGGAACCCACGGCAAGTGCGGCTACACCGCCGAGCGTCAGCAGGGTCTGTTTCCCCGACCACGAGACCTGACCACGTTCACCACCACGACCGCGGAAGAGGGCCTGCCCGAGGTAGATGACGTATGCGACCACGGCGATCAAGCCATCGATCGGCTGCAACCCTCGCCAGGCCGGAGGCAGGATGAGCACCGCGAACAGGGCGACGACGGCAAGGTAGGGCAGTGCATCGATGAGCACCGCGCTCTTCTCGATCCGCAGGCCCTCGCCCTGCTCGGCAGGTTTCTTGTCGCTGGTCGCCCGGTTCTTCCGAAACGCCGCGTAGCCGACCGCGACGGTGATCGGGATCGAGACCACGGTGGAGCCGAGCATGCTGCCCAGTCCGACCGCTCCGGCCCCGGTGGCCGCGCTGACGACGTTGATGCCGACATCGGGGCTGGCGCTGCCGAGAGCGACCAGTGGGCCGCCGGCGGCGCCGGTGAACCCGTACCGCTGCCGTACCGCCTTCAGGGGAGCGGCCAGCTGCTCAGCGCCCCAGCGGGTGGCGAATGCCGCCAAGACCAAGCCCACCACCCACACCCACGTCATCGCGGCCCTCCCCCCACCGTTGCGCTCGACGGTACGGAGCGCACGTCGGAGATCACGAATCCGCTGGATGGCAGGGTGGGCATGCGACGCAGGCTGATCCGCAGATCCTGGGACGGGACGTCATAGGTCATCTCCCGCGTCAGGATGGCCAGCGCCGCCTTCATCAGGGCGATGGTGATCCACTCCCCCGCGCACCGGTGGCCGATGTGGTGATCCCCGCCGCCTTGTGGGATGAGACCGTAGGCGCCGCCGTCCCAAGTGGTGAAGCGGTCCGGATCGAAGATCTCGGGGTTCTCCCACAGGTCGGGGTGGTGGTTGGTGCCGTACAGGTCCAGGAGCGTTCTACGCCCCTGGGGGAAGTGCACGCCCTGCCAATCGAAGGCAGTGCGCACCCGAGCACCGACCATCGGGAAGAAAGGATAGAAGCGGCGGACCTCCTGAACGAACAACTCGGCGTCGCGGTCACCGCCCTGGCGCAACCGGCTTCGCCACTGGGGGTGCTGGTGCAGGGCCAAGGCCGCGAAGATGATGAAGCGGTCGACCGCGACCGTGGGACGCACGAGGTTGAGCAGCTCGACCGCGGCAATCCGGCTGCCCAACAGCTGCCCACCAGGCTCGCGGTGAGTGGACACGACCTGCAAGGCGCTGCCCTCCGGGGCAGCGTGCTCCCCGCGGCGTACCCGATCCACCAGGTCCGCAATGGCTTGTTCGGCCCCGTGGCGGGCGCGCCGGCCCCGCCAGTGCCGGGGACCGACCGCAGCGGGAGCCTCGATCATGGCGTGCAAGGACTGGGTGCGGCCCCTGACCTGGGACTCGGTGACGGGGACACCGACCCAGCTACTGACCGCCTGGCACAGGATCTGCCCGACCTCCTCGTACAGCACGATGCGGTCAGCGGCTTCCCACCCGATAATCCGGGCTCTCCAGCCGTCGGCGACCAGGCCCGTCAAAGTACGGATGTCGTGCGGGGTCATGAGATCCATGAACATCTGCTTGCGCGCCCGGTGGGTCTGTCCGTCTAGGCCCTGCACGCCACCGACACCGAGCAACGTCTTCTGCACCCGCATTGGGAAGGCACCTCGTCGCTGGAACCGGTCGGCGTCGTAGAAGACCTGCGCGGCCTCCGCACCGCGCAGACACACCGTCGGCTCCAGCAGCAGGCGGGTCTGGAACACATCGGTTCCGTACCGTTCACACCGCCGGGACACGAACTCATAGCCCTGCCAAGCCAAGGCCAGAGTGCTGTCCATACTGAGGTCGTACGCCATGCGTCCCATCAGGACTCCCTCTCACGGTGGACTCGCGGCATCGTGGCCTCGGACCTCGGACCTCGGACCTCGGACCTCGGAAAGCATGATCGCGACTGAAGGATGACATTACCCTGGCGAGGTACCAACGTCAGATGCCGATCGAAGCGCTACAGCGGTAATACCTTCCAAGACGGGATCCCGAGCCCCTGCGATGGCGACCTGATGCAACGCGTCCGACCGGACGCGGCCGGCGATCACCCGATGTCTGTCAGCGGAACATGGGCCACGGATGATGAGTCTGATGGGCAAGCTGGGTCTGACACCGTCGACGGTGTCGACCCCCGTGGGAGCACCGCGACCGGTGGGTGTCAGAGGCCGGTGAAGGCGGTGAAGAAGCGGAAGAACACCGAGGCGGCCACCGCGACGTAGGTGATGGCGACCAGGGTCCAGGCCCAGTCGGCGGCGAAGCGGGCCAGCCCGGGCGGGGCGGGGATGATGCCGTGGACCATGTTGCGGATGGTGAGCAGGATGGTCAGCGGGATCATCGCCGCCCACACGATCATGCAGTACAGGCACAGGATGTAGATGGAGAACAGCGCCTGGGACCACAACCAGATCGCGAACACCGCCCCGGCGGTGACCCCGACCTGCAGCCCGATCCAGTACCAGCGCCCGAACCGCGCCCCCGAGAGGGCCGCCATGGCGGTGGTAATGACCACGGCGAAGGCGACGATGCCGATCAGCGGGTTGGGGAAGCCGAACAGTTCCGACTGCCAGGTGCCCATGACCTGCCCGCAGGAGACCCAGGGGTTGATGTCGCAGCTGGTGACGTGGCCGGGGTCGCGGTAGAGGGCCAGGCGCTCGAGCACCAGGACACCGGAGGCGATCCAACCGATCACCCCGGTCACCAGCAGCAGGACCGCGAAGGGCCGGTACCGGGCGAAGCCGGGCAGGTGGGTCTCGGTGGCCGGGCCGGCGTCGGTGTGATGGGTGGTGCTGGTGGTGGGGTCAGCCATGGTGGGTGTCCTTGACGGTTCCGTTGTCGATGACAGGGGTGTCGGCCTGGGGTCTTCGGGCCAGGACGGCCAGGGCGGTGGCCAACAGGGGCAGGGCCCCGGCCAGGAGGATGGAGCTGGCCGCGGATTGCTGGTCCGCCAGCGGGGCGGGGCCCCAGTCCCTCCCCAGCCCGGAGAACCACTCCGGTTGGATCAGCGCTGGGGACAGGGCGGTGGCCCCCGCCCAGAGCCCCAGGGCGGTGGCTGTCCCGACCAGCGTCAGAGCTTGGGTGTGCACCGCAGCCCGGTCGCGTGGTGGGACCAGCACGGCGGCGGCGAAGATCAGGCCCAGGACCAGGGCGGTGGTATTCATCAGTTCGTGGCCGACGTGGGTGTGCAGGGCCAGGGCGAAGGCGGGGGTGTAGTAGAAGACACCGAGCCCGGCCAGGACCAGGACCGCGGCCGGGATCGGGTGGGCCATCAGCGCCCCGGTCCGGGAGGTGCGCCATGCGGTGGTGAGCTCGCGCGCCCCGGTGGAGCCGTCGGTGCGGGCCGGCACCAGGGCCGCGGCCAGAAGCCCGGGTCGTCCGGCGATCAGCAGCAACGGCACCGGGAAGGCCAGCAGCAGGTGGGCGGTGGTGTGGATGCTGAACAGGATCGGGGCGTAGACGGCCGGCAGCCCGCAGGTGACATAGACCAGCAGCACGAGTCCGGCCAGGAACGCCACCGTGCGCGCCACCGGCCACGGTGTCCTGGTGTAGCGCAGGCGTCGCGCCCCGGCCAGGTAGAGGCAGGCTGCGAGGATCGCCACGGCGATCCACAGCCAGTCCAGGCGCCACTGGGTGACCCACCCGGAGGCGCTCAGCGGTGGGGGCAGCAGGTAGCCGGTGAGGATCTCGGCGGCGGTGATGTCCGGTTCCCGTTCCAGGGGCACCGGGGTGGGGGTGCGCCCCAGGGCCACGCCCAGGGCCATCACCGCGCAGAGGATGAAGGCCTCCACGGTGATCAGCCGCCACACCCTGCCCCGGCTCGCAGGCCCGGCAGCAATGACCCGGCCGTTGAGGTACCCGAGCACCCCCAGGGCCACGGTGGCGATCGTCTTGGCGATCACCAGTGCCCCGTAGCCGGAGGCCAGCCCGTCCCACCCACCGATCCGGTAGACGGTGTTGATAACCCCGGAGACGGCCACCACGACGAAAGCCACCGCGGCCAGGGCGGAGAAACGCACCAGCACGCCGTGCGTGGCCTGCGGGGTGGTCAACAGCGGGACGAGCAGGGCGAGCACGATGATCCCGCCGGTCCAGATCCCGGCCCCGAGCAGGTGCAGGGCCAAAGCGTTGACGGCCCCGTTGTGGTCATCGACCCCGGCCACGTGCCCGAGCTGGGACAGCGGAATGACGGCGGCCAGGGCCACCACGGTGGTGGCGGTCACCGGCCCCGGGGAGCGGGCGAGCACGGCCAAGGTGGTGGTGAGCGCGGCCATCACCGCGGTCACCGCCCACGCCTGGCCGGGAATCAGGCGGGTCACGTAGTAGCCCAGCTGTCCGGTGAACTCGGTCGAGCCCGAGACGGGGGCACCGATGGTGTCGGCGTAGCTGAGCACGATGATCGCCACCGCGGCCAGCGTCCACACCGCCGCCGCCCCCGCGGCCACGTTCAGCACCCGGGCGAAGGCCGGGTGCTCGGCTCCGGGTGTTCTCGCGCCGTGGGCCGGGGTGGACCGGGGCACGACGGTGGTGGCGAAGACCAGCCCTGCCCAGGTGATGGACATGGCCAGATGGTGCACGGTCGTGGCCGCCGGCAGTCCCCAGCGCACCATCGCCCCGGGATCGAGCACCTCCCGGGCCGCGGTGGCCCCGGAGGAGCTCAGGGCCACCCACAGCACGGTGAGGGTCATCAGGCCGACAACGATGAGAGCAGCGGTGGCGACGCCCCGGCGCCGTCCAACCACTGCCAGGGCCGGCGCCGACGGGGCGGGCGGTGGTGTGGTGGTGGTGCGGGATGGACTGGTCATCGGGTCAGTCGGTGGCTGCGGTCTCGACAGCGGCCCGGAAGGCTTCCAGGGATTCGGGGTTGAGCACTTCTCCGTCGAGGTAGAACGTCGGGGTCCCGGCCACGCCCAGGGCTTCACCGTCAGCCACATCGAGCTTGATCCGCTCTTCGGTGGCCGGGTCGGCCACCGCGGCATCGAAGGCGGCCATGTCCAGGCCGAGGTCCTCGGCGAAGCCGCGGAAGAGTGCGCTCTGGTCCTCGGCCGATTCCCCCCATTCGGCCTGGGTCTCGAACATGCGCTGATACATGGCCTCGTACTGTCCCTGCTGGGCGGCGGCCTCCACGGCCACCGCGGCGTTGACGGAGTTGCGGTGACCCGGCAACGGGAAATAGCGGTGCACGAAGGTGACGGTGTCGCCGTACTCGGCCCGCAGGTCTTCGACGAAGGGGTAGGCGGCCCGGCAGGCCTCGCACTCGTAGTCCAGGAACTCCACCAGCACCGCCTGCTCATCCGGGGCCTTCGAGAGCACTCGGCTGTTCTCTCGCACCAGCTGCCCCACATCTTCGGGTACTTCAGGGGTGGAATTGGCACGGGCGATGAGGATCGGGATGGCCACGGCGGCCACGATGGCGACCAGGAGGATCCACACGAGGATCTTGGCCTTCGAGGGTTTCCGCTGGGGGGCGCTCGTACTGGCGGTAGTGCTCACAAGGGGTTTCCGTTCTGTCTCAGGCAGCAGGGCATACCGGGAGTGGAGGGGTTCTAGTGGCGGAGAGTCTCGTCCCCGCGGTGGGAGGCCGGTTCGATCTGGAAGGTGGAGTGCTCGATGGCCACGTCGAAGTCACGGGCCACACAGGCCTGCAGATCCGCCAGCACGACACCGGCGTGCTCGGCGCTCAGGCAGCCGTCGTGGACGGTGACGTGGGCCGAGAGCACCGGGGTGTCGGAGTCGATGCGTGAGGCGTGCAGGTCGTGCACCCCCACCACGTGGGGCAGGGACTCCAGGCGGGTGCGGACCTCATCCAGATCCAGACCCTTGGGAGTGGTTTCCATCAGGACCTCGATGGTGTCGCGCAGCAGAATCAGGGCCCGGGGCACGATCAGGGCGGCGATCAGCAGGGACACGATCGCATCCGCCTGGGTCCACCCAGTGGTGGCGATGACGATCGCGGAGACGATGACCGCCACCGAGCCCAGGGCGTCGTTGGCGACCTCCAGGAAGGCGGCCTTCATGTTCAGGTTCTCTCCCCGCCCCGAGGCCAGGATGATCAGCCCGATGATGTTGCCGACCAGCCCGATCACCCCGAACCACAGCATGGCCGAAGACTCGACCTCCGGGGGCTCCAGCAGCCGGCGGATACCTTCGACGGCAACGAACCCGCCCACGGCCAGCAGCACCGAGGCCTGGGCGGCCGCGGCGACGATCTCCGCCCGCTTGTACCCCCAGGTGCGTTTGTCCGTGGCCGGCTTCAGGGCCAGGGTCGCCGCGATCAGCGCGATCAGCAGCCCGGCGGAGTCGGTGAACATGTGCCCGGCATCGGCCAGCAGCGCCAGGCTGCCCGAGATCACCGCGCCGATGATCTCGGCGACCATGATCGTGGCGGTGATGGCGAAGACTACTGCCAGCTTTCCCCGCCGCCCGGTGGCACCGTGGGCGTGATCGTGCTCACCGCTCACGCCGGAACCTCTTGGGTGCTGGCCGCACCGGCGAGCTCCTCGGCGGCGCACTCCGGCGTGCCGCACTGGCACACCGCCTCGACGGTGAGAATCGTGCCCAGCAGGTCCTCCAGGGCGTGGGCCAGCTTCGGGTCCGAGAGCTCATAGCGCACATTGCGTCCGGCCGGCACGCCCACGACCAGCCCGCAGTCGCGCAGGCAGGCCAGGTGGTTGGACAGGATCTGCCGGCTCACCCCGATCTGGGCCGCCAGTTCCAAGGGCACCGCCGGGCCCTGCTGCAGCTGCAGCAGCACCGCGGCCCGGGTGGGATCGGCCAGTGCTTTGCCGAACCGGGACATCACCTCGACCGGGGACAAGATCCTCATGCCACAACCGTACAGCAGAATCTGTATCAAAGAGGGGCGGGGTCGAGCGAGGCTCGGGCAATGTCCAGCTTGTGTCCCTACGGTGTGGGCGGATGGGGGTGCCGTCCGCCACTGCGGCGCCCCCGTCCTCGAACCACCACGGCACCTCGTGCGGCCGTTGCCGCAATGCCCCTGCGGGGAGGGAAGGCGATTGTCTGCCTCCGGCAGGAGACGGGTGGAGCCCATGATCACTTTCTGCGCTGCTCCGCTGGGCAGCCCGCCCGTGCGCCGTTTCCCGACCGGGTGCAAGGCGGCCGGGCCGTGGCGACCGATCGACTCTGCGATCCAGGCACGAAGTACCCCAAATATGTCGCCGATGACGATCCTCTCGGAGCACTTCGCACCTGACGGAAGGCCTCCCGTCAACCGGCCACCACTGGTGGGGCGAAGCTCAGCGGTAGGTGTAGTACCCATCGAGGGGCATGGCGTTGACGGGTACTACACCTACCGCTGAGCCGGACTCGCTGCTGCGGTGCCCCACATGGTCACCGCAGCAGATCCCCGGACCGCTCTCACCCGGGGCCGGACCGCCTCTACCTCACGCGCACCTGCTGCGCCCTTCACCTGCTGCGGGAGTGCTCCTCTCCGAAAGCACCCCCGTCGGACATCGGTCGTTTCGGTGACACCGTCCGGGATCAGGCCTGCACTGGGGCGGTGAGTGATGCGCTGGGCGCGGCCTGAACCAGTTTCCGCGGCTAACCGGCCGACCACTTGAGTCCGGCGCCCGCGTCTCCACCGTCCAGACCCAGACCGATGTCCTCGTCGACTGCTCCCCGGGGGCGCCCACATCGGGGTCCATCCCGGCGGCGGCGAGGCCGTGCACGGCGGCCGGAACGGCCACCAGGCGGTCCTCGACAGCGTCAACGTCGGCTCCGGGCCGGTCCAGGTTTGCCTACGCTGAGCCGGTTCAGGCATCACATACTCCGGGTGCGTCCTCTTTGAACGACCAGCAAGGAGTGCGCACCCGGTCCTCACATCCCGCCCCAGGCCTGGATCTTCTGCGTCGTCGCCGTTAGCCACCGAGGACGCGCCTCTCCTGCGCTCGAGGATGCACACTCGCCGACATGTCCAGGAGTGGATGGTGGACGATCTTCCGAAGAAGGCCTTGCAGGAAAGGCTCAGCGCAGTGAGCTACTGTCCTGCCCGTTCATGAGGAGCAAGACCCTTTTTGGGCCTTTCAAGGAGGACGCATGGCTGGCGGTACGGACCCGGAGCGGGCGCGGCAGCAACGTGCTGCGCTGCTGGATCAGCACTGGGCGGCCGATGCCCGGGCCACCCGCAGGCGGCGGCTCCTGGCGGGCGCGGGCGCGGTGACGGCTGTCGCGGCGGTCGGGGCCCTGGTGACGGTGGCGGTGATCAACGATCCCCCGCCCCAGGCGCGGGAGGACATCGAGATCGCCGGGCTGCAGACCTACGAGGGCCTCGGCAACTCCCACGTGGAGACCGCGGTGGACTACGAGCAGTCCCCCCCGGTGGGCGGGGACCACGCCAGTGACTGGCTCAACTGCGGGGTCTACACCGAGCCGGTGCCCGAGGAGAACGCCGTGCACGCCTTGGAGCACGGGGCCGTGTGGGCCGCCTACGACCCCTCCGCCCTGTCCGAGGACCAGGTGGCTGAGTTACGCCAGGCCGTCCCGGACACCTACGTGGTGCTCTCCCCCTACGAGGACCTGGGCGCCCCCATCATGATCTCGGCGTGGGGGGCTCAGGTCGCCCTGGACTCCCCGGAAGATGAGCGCCTGGAGCAGTTCGTGACCAAGTACTGGCAGTCCCCCGACGCCCCGGAGCCCGGGGCATCCTGCACCGGCGGCATCGATGCCCCCAGCCGGGTCGCATGAGCACCAGCACCACCGGCGCCGCCTCCAGGAGCTCGGCAGGGCACCGGGGACGGTGGGTCCTGCTGGTGCTGGCGGCCGTGCTGTTGGTGGCGGCCGGCTGGGCGGTGGGGCAGCTGAGCGCTCCGACGTCGTCCACCCCGGCGGAGGGCAGCCCGGAAGCCGGGTTCGCCCGCGACATGCAAACCCATCACCTGCAGGCGGTGGAAATGAGTTCCTTGGTCCGTGACCGTACGGAAGACCCGGAGATCCGCCGGTTGGCATACGACATCTCCCGCACCCAGCAACAACAGGCCGGGCAGATGTACGGCTGGCTCTCCGTGTGGGGATTGCCCCAGGCCTCATCCCAACCGGCCATGGCCTGGATGGACGACGGCGACCAGAACCACACATCCATGCCCGGCATGGACTCCACGAGCCCTGGTCCGGACGCGCGAATGCCGGGCATGGCCACCGCCGAGCAGCTGGCCGAGCTGGAGGACGCCCAAGGCCAGGAGGCCGAACGGCTCTACCTCGAGTTGATGATCCCCCACCACCAAGCCGGAGCAGCCATGGCCCAAGCCATCCTGGAGCACACTGACAACCCCGTGGTGACCTCTCTGGCGCAATCGATCGCCACCAGCCAGACCTCGGAGATCAAGTACATGGAGGACCTGTTGGAGAAGCGCCGCAACCCATCATGATCTCCGTTCGCACGCCAGGATCAGCACCCGTGGCCGGGTCCGCGCAAAAGCTGACGGGCCCAGACGTGAACCGGTTCCCATGCTCGGCCCAGCTGTGCGCCGGGGACCGGAATCCACCGGGGCTCTTCGGCCCCGATCCCCAATATCGCGGGCAGGTCCGGGGAGAGGCCGGCGTGGCAGGCCCGTCCCTCCTGGACCGGTCCTGGGCTCAGGGCCCGATCCGGACCTCGGGACCGTTCTGTGGCATGCAAAAATGTCCTCATGGCAGTCGATGCTTTCCGTGACCATGGTTGACCGCAACATGGCCGGGCCGGTCTGGGTCCCGTCCGAGCCGCCGAGCTTGGAGAACTTCCTGGCCCCCACGTTGCAACCAATTCCACTCATCCCGGCCATCGCGCTGGTGCTGGCTGTGTTGTATTTGGTCGGAGCGGCCCGGCTGTGGAGGGCACGCCGGCGGTGGCCGGTGTGGCGGACCCTGTGCTTCTTCGCCGGGTGCGCGGTCACAGCGGTCATCATGGGCGCGGGAATTGAAGGCTACGGGTTGCGCATGTTCTCCGTGTTCATGTTCCAGCAGCTGACTTTGATGATGTTCGTTCCCGCGCTGCTGGTCCTGGGCAGCCCGGGCACTTTGCTGCTGCGGGCTGCACCCCATCGCGGGCCCGGCGCCGTGGTGCTGCGCCTGGCCCTGTGGGGGTTGCGTTCGAGGTGGGGCAGGCTCGCCATCCATCCTGCCTTCTTGGTTCCGTTGTTCCTGGTCAGTTTCTACGGGGTGTATCTCAGCGGACTTGACGACCGGTTGCTGCCCACCTGGTACGGCCACATCGGGCTGGAACTGCTGTTCTTGGCCTCCGGGATCCTGTTCACGATCCCGTTGCTGTCGGCCGACCCGTTGCCGGCCAAACAAACCTACGGCAGTCGCTTGGCCGACATCGTCCCCGAGATGCCGTTGCACGCCTTCTTCGGCGTCATCGTCATGATGGCTCCGCTACCCGTCGTGGAGTTTTTCGCCACCCCGCCAGGCAGCTGGAACCTTGACCCGATGGCCGACCAGGTCCTGGCCGGCTCGTTGGCCTGGTCCTACGGTGAATTGCCGTCCGTGCTGATTCTGCTGTTCATCATGAGCCAGTGGCACCGCGAGGATGCGCGCAACGCCGCCCGCGAAGAGGCCGAGGCCGCCGTCAGAGGCACCCCGGATTTGGATGCTTACAACGCCTACCTGGATCAGTTGCAGCAGCGCACCGAGGACCGCTAACCCCTATGTGGACCGGCTGACGTCACCGGAAGCCGGCTGGGACGGCCAGGGACGCCGACACGACCCGCCGCCCCCAACCGTTCCCAGGTGCGTGGCCTGCCGGTGGCCTGCAGGGTCCTATGGGACCAGGAGAGGCCGTCCAGGGTGTGGAAGACCCGGGCGCCGACCATCTCGGCCAGTTCTCGGCCTGGTGCACATCCGTGGTGCTGATGGTGGCGGACCTGGAGACGACCGTTCGCAGGCCCGCATGGCGCGCCCGGAGACGCGGCAGCGGACACAGCCAGGGCACAGGGAAAGGATAAGCCCGGGACAGTCCGCCCTGGTCAAATGGGGGTGGAGGGGCCTGGAGTGCCCGGACCGGTGGGCGGGGGCCCGCCGGTACATCCGAGAGAAGGAGCCCACCAGCATGGTCAGCATCCACCACCCGACCTCGGGGACGCGGGGGCCAACTGGGGACTCAGGTCTCCCGCTGGTGAAAAAATCCCGGCTGGTGGGCGTCGATGCCGCCCGGGGTCTGGCTCTGGTCGGGATGTTCTCCATCCACATCTTGCCGGCCTGGGACCCCGAGACCTACGAGGTCACCTTGCAGTGGCAGCTGTTCGCCGGCCGGGCCGCGGCCCTGTTCGCGCTGCTGGCCGGGGTCGGGCTGGCGTTCTCCACCGGCGGACGCACAGCCCACCGGGGCCGGACGATGACCGCCGACCGGGTGGGGCTGCTCATCCGGGCCGTGCTGATCACTGTGCTGGGCCTGCTCGTGAACCAGGTCATGCCGGAGGACCCGCCCGCCTACAACATCTTGACCTACTACGGGATGTTCTTCCTGCTGGCCATCCCCTTCCTGCACCTACCCGCACGGACCCTGTTCATCCTCGCCGGAGTGACCGCGGTGACCGCCCCGGTGCTGATGCAGACCCTGCGCGGCGTGCTGCCCGCGATGGAGGTCTACAATCCCACCATCACCGGGGTGCTCACCGACCCTGGCACGGTGCTCTCCCAACTGTTGTTCACCGGTACCTACCCTGCGGCCCCATACCTGACCTACCTGCTTGCCGGCGTAGCCATCGGCCGGCTCAACCTGCGGTCCCTGCACGTCCAGGTCCGGCTGCTCGGGGCGGGCCTGGTCCTGGCTCTGGCCGCGTGGTTGGTCTACTGGGTGCTGATCATGCAGGCCGGCGGCTTTGACCAGCTGATGAGCTCCACCCCGGGACTGAGCCAGGAGCAGATCGACGAGATCATCATCTGGGGCCCCGACCCCGTCCTGCCCGACACGTCGTGGTGGTGGCTGCTAATCCCCGGTCCGCACACCAACACCCCGATCGCGATCCTCTATGGCCTCGGCTCCGGTGCGGCCGTGCTGGGGGCGTTCCTGCTCATCGGGCGGAAGGCCGGCGCCTGGTTGCTGCCGCTCAGTGCTGCGGGCTCCATGACCCTGACCCTCTACACCGCCCACCTGCTGGCACTGGCCGCCATGGTGCACTACGAGGTGCCCCTCCTGTGGTTCCTCATCCACGCAGGCGGGGCGGCGGTGTTCGCGGTGGCCTGGCAGCGCGCCTACGGCCAGGGCCCACTGGAGCTGGCCCTGGCCCGGACCGCCGGCGCCGGGCGTGGGCTCGTGCTCACCTCCGCTCGATGCGAAGACTGAGCCCGGACCCAACTGCAGCAGCGGGTGGGTCCGTCGAGGCGGCGGTATCAAGAATGGGCTCCCACAACACATCCGCTGAACCCACAGAATGGGAAAGCGCCTTCGCCAGTCCCCTCTCTGTCAGCCTTGAGTGAGGCGACCGACCAGCAAGGACCTGCTGTGGGGCCGACACATTTGAGCCCGTGCTCAAAAACCATTCAGCTAGCCGTGGTCCTATTGCAGCGGCGCCCGGCGCCCGGACTTACTGGCCTTCCCTTCTGGCCCTGCCGTGTCGATACAACGTTCAGGAGAACCCCTATGACCGACAACACCGCACAACCTGCTGCTGCGGGATCCACAGCGCCCGCCCGTGATGCTGGAACGGCCGCCCTCGACTTTCAGGATTTGGTGGCTCCGGTTCCGAAAGCGGTGCGCAAAGATTCCGGCACCAACGAGGTGTCCCCGGCTCCCTCCACCGGTGCCCGGTGGGCGGCGGAGTTCGCGGGCACTACCGTGCTGATTTTCGCCGGGGTGGGCACCGGGATTTTCGCCACCCAGGTCATCGATTCCGCACTGGGTTTCGGGCTGGGGCTGCTGGCGGTATTGGTGGCTTTCGGGCATGTCTCCGGGGGTCATTTCAATCCTGCCGTGACCCTGGCGGCGGTCGTGGCCGGGCGCACATCACCCAAGGTCGCCATCGGTTACGTGGTGGCCCAGGTGCTGGGGGCCCTGGTCGCGGTGGGGCTGCTGTGGGCGGTGCTGATGACACTGATCGATGCCGCCACCACCGCCCAGGCTCTGGGGGCGGTGGCCAACGGCTACGGGCAGAACTCCACTTCCCAAGCCGGCTGGCCCACCGTGCTTCTGATTGAGTTCGTGGCGAGCACCTTGTTCGTTCTCGTGGTCCTGGGCTCAACCGCCCCACGGGCCAACGCGGTACTGGCCCCGGTGGCGATCGGGGCGACCTTCGCGTTCCTGCTCACCATCCTGGCGCCGTTCGACGGCGGATCGATGAATCCGGCCCGCTCCACCGGCACCGCGGCCATCGGTGGCGCGCAGAGCCTGTCCCAGCTGTGGCTGTTCTGGGTCGCCCCGTTGTTGGGGGGTCTGGTGGCGGGTTTGATCTACCGTGTGGTGGATTTGGGCCGCGCACCCCGCCCCGCCACTACGCAATCCACGGAAGACGCCACAGCAAACAACAGCACCGACACTTCCACCGCCCCGGAAGTGTGAGGGAATCGAGCAGTGTCTCGTGACGGGACGGTTCTATGCACCATGACGTCCCGTTGGAGCCATGTGGATCAACCCGCGCCAGCGCAGGCCGGCCGAGCGTCGGCGGCTGAGGACAGGTCGCGCGGAGTCCCCGGGAGAGGTGTATCTCATCTGGGGCTGTGATGTCTTGGGAGATCGTCTGCGTTGGCGGGGCGGTCAGAGAACACGCGTCAGTGACCGGTCGCCGTTTCTGGCCTGCGCATGGTCCCTGGGTTGCGGTGGGCGGTGCTGGTGCACCCCTGGTAGGCGGAGGTGGACGTCTGCTCCAGCACGTTGTTCGGCGTGGTGGGTCACGAGCACGACGATGCGGTCGGACAGTGCTGAGCGCAGGTCGGAGATCAGCGAGTCGGCAGCTGGTGCGTCGAGGTGAGCGGTGGGTTCGTCGAGGAGCATGACGTCGGCGCGGGTGAGCAGTGCCCTGGCCACGGCGACGCGTTGACGTTGCCCCCCGGAGAGCTCCCCGCCGCTGGGCCCAACTGGTGTGTCCAAGCCCCGGGGAAGGCTGTCCAGGAAGGGGCCCAGGCCCACACGGGTGAGGACCTCGTACATGTCCTCATCGGTGGGCCGATCGTCTTTACCCCGGGCGAGCAGGAGGTTGCCGCGGATGGTGGAGTCGAACAGATGTGCCTCCTGGGGGCACCAGGCGAAGCACCGCCGCAGCTGCCGGGCGTCGAAGGTGGTGCTGTCGGAGCCGTTGACCTGCCATGAGCCCTCCGCGGCGGGCAAGTGGCCGAGGAGGGTCGCCAGCAGGGTGGACTTGCCTGAGCCGGAGGGACCTTCAACGACGAGCCACTGGCCGCGTCGCACGGTGGCCTGGAGGTGGCGGAATGCCGGGGCCGGCGCCTGGGGCCAGGTGACGGCCAGGTCGGCCAGCGTCAGCTCTTGGACCTGAGCCGGAACCAGCCCGGCGGGGGGCTGAGGTCGCTCGTGACGGGTGGTTGTGGAGGTGACGGCATGGACCTTGCGCAGTGACTGGGCCAGCGCGGACCACTGCTGTACCGCATCGACCACGCCGAGCAGCGGGTCGATCAGGCCCAGAGGCAGCAGCACGAGTCCGGCGACGACCGGTGTGGAAATCGTGCCCGCCGCCAGGGCTTCGGCGGTGGTAGCCAGCATCAGCACGGAGGAAAGAGAACAGGCCAGCACCACGACGGCCTCGCCCAGGCCCCGCGCCCAGGCACTGGAGCGGGTCGACGTGTCCGCGCGCTGCTCGAGGTCGTCCAGCCGGGCGAGCATGTCCTCGGTTCGATCGTTGGCGCGCAGCTCACTGGAGGCGGCGGCCATCGCGGCGAAGCGGCGGATCACTTTGGAGCGAACGACGGTGAGGTGGCGGGCCGCCGAGCGATCGGCCAGCAGCGCCGCGGCGGGCCCGGCGAGCAGCCCGCCGAAAACGGCGACCAGGAGCGTGGGCACCGCGCTGGGACACAGGACCGTGACGGTGACGACAGCCCCCAGGGCGGTGCCGGCCCCGGCCATCGGTGGCAGCAGGACCCTTGGTGCCAGGTCACGGACCCGGTCTGCGGCCTCGACCAGGTGCTCCAGCGCCGCCCCACCGGTGGCCAGGGCCCGGGAGGCCAGGCCGCGGGCGGCTAGCCCGGCCCAGATCCGGGACCTGAGCTCGGTGGTGGCGGACAGGACGGCATCGTGGGTGGCCAGTCGCTCGGCGTAGCGCAGCACGGCACGGCCGATGCCGAAGAAGCGGACGCCGACGATGGCGACCATCAGGTACATGATTCCCGGTTGCTCGCTGGCGCGCACGATCAGCCAGCCCGACAGCGTGGTGAGGGCGGCGGCGAACAGGGCTGAGGCCGTCCCCAGGGCCGCGGCCCCCAGCACGCGCCAGCGAGTGGAGGCGATGAACGCCCCGAGCTCGCCCAACGCACCACCGGAGGTCTCGGCGAGTGAAGAATTGGACGCCTCGCCCTGGCGATCGGGCACCGGCGGCTCCTCCGGGGCGGTGGTTCCTGGCCGGCGGTGCGCCCCCTCCCCGCGGGGGCTGGCGGGCTGCCCCAGGAGCACTGTCTGATCGGCGAGGGCAGTGATCTCGGTTTCGTGGGAAGCCAGGATCACGGTTGTGGTGCCGCGCAGGTTGTCGATGAGGTTTCTGATGCGGTGCGCGTTGGCGGGATCGAGGTGGGCGGTGGGCTCGTCGAGGAGCAGCAGCCTGGCCCCGGCGGTGATGCGGGCCAGGCCCCGGGCCAGGCCCAGGCGGCGCAGCTCCCCGGGACTGAGTTGGTTCGGGTCCGCCTCGGCCAGCCCGGTCAGTCCGACTCGCGCGAGGGCGTGGTGGGCGGAGGCGGTGTCGTGGGCGTAGAGCTGGATCTCGTCGAGGACGGTTTCGCCGACGGTGTGGATGTGCTGAGGCACCCAGGCCACTGCAGCCGGGTCGATCCCGTGGATGGTTCCTTTTTGGGCTTCGATGGTTCCGGCGAGGACCCCGAGCAGGGTGGATTTGCCGCTGCCGCTGGGGCCTTCGACGCTGGTGATGGTTCCGCCGAAAATTTCGGCGTCGAGACCGGATACTGCTGGGGAGGCCCGTCCTGGGTAGCGCACGACCACGCCGCTGATCCGCACCAGGGGTGCCTGGTCCGCCGGAGTGTCCGGCCGGGGGTTGATCGTTGCGGGGTTCGATTCCGGCGGCGTCGTTCTGCGGATGTCGGGGGCCGGGGACTCGGCGACGATCTCCCGGGAGCGATGCAGGGCTGCCATGCCGTCCTGGGAGGCGTGGAAGGCTGCGCCGAGGTCGCGGAAGGGGGCGAAGCATTCAGGGGCGAGGATGAGGGCAACGAGCCCCACCAGGAGGTCGAGGTCACCGTAAACGAGACGCACGCCGACGAACACCGCCACGACGGCGACCGAGAGCGTGGCGATCAGCTCGAGCACCAGCGCGGAGAGGAAAGCGGTGCGCAGCGTCACCATGGTCGTGTGCCGGTGCTGCTCGGAGACATCGCGCAACGCCGCAGCCTGCTCCTCGATCCGCCCCAGGCCCACGAGGACGGGCAGTCCACGGGCGAGTTCGACCAGGTGGTGGGAGAGCCGTTGAAGAACGGCGGAAGACTCCCCGGCCTTGTCCTGGGAGTGCAGTCCGATCAGTGCCATGAACACCGGGATCAGGGGCACGGTGAGCACGATGATGAGGGCGCTGACCCAGTCGGCGGCCAGAATCCTCGCCCCGACCAGCAGAGGCACGGCGGCGGCGGCGGTGACCGAGGGCAGCACGCGCGCGTAGTAGTCGTCGAGGGCGTCGAGGCCGATGGTGCCCACGGTGGTCGTGGCGCCGACGTCGTGGCCACCACCGGCCATGAGGCCGGTGGCGAGTTCTCGGCGCAGCCCCCGCTTCGCCCGACCGGCGGCGCGGACGGCGACGACCTGGGTGGCCCAGGTGGTTCCGGCACGCAGCAACCCGGCGCCGATCCCGACCAGCAGAGCCCGTTGCCAGGCCGCCGTGTCATGAGCGATGACCCCGACGATGCCGCGAGCCAGGGCTTCGGCCATGCCGATCAGGGCCAGAGCCTTGAGCGCTCCTAGGAGGCTGAGGGTAAAGACTGTTGCAGAGCCGCCGGGGCCCAGTGGGGGACGTTTCATGCCTGCCTGTTCCCGTCCGCGCCTCTCCCCGGCACACCCTCACGTGGGGTGCCCGTGGCGAGTTTCGGGGCAACGGCGGGAAGGACGGGGTGGGGGGCGGGAAGATGGCCGGTGGTCAGGCGCCGGCGGAACACCCAGTAGCTCCAGCCCTGAGCGAGCAGCACCGCGGGCAAGCCGATGGCCGCCACGACGGTCATGACCCCCAGGGTGTAGTCGCTGCTGGAGGCATTGGCCACCGTCAGGTGGTGGGCGGGGTCGATCGTGGAGGGCAGGACCACGGGGTAGACGTTGGCGAAGATTGAGGTAAGACCGCAGAACAGCAGTGCGGCGGAACCGGCGAAGGCGCGGCCTTCCCGGCCCAGGCGGGCGCTGGTCCACCCGAAGAGCGCGGCGACGACCGCGACACCGACCAGGGGCCAGGTCCAGGCCGTGTCGTGGAGCACTTGAACGGCCAACACCCACACGGTGAGCGGCACCAGCGCAGCCGGACCGAAGCGGAGGAGGAACCGGCGGGCACGCACCCGGACCGGGCCCTCGGTCTTCAGTCCCAGGAAGGCCGCGGCGTGCACGAGGCAGAACCCGACCAGCGCCAGCCCCCCGAGCAGCGCGTAGGGCGTGAGCCAGGCGAAGGCCCCGCCGACGCGGTCGCCGTTAGCGTTCAGCGGCAGACCCGTAGTGGTCAAAGCCAAGGCAGCACCTAGCCCGAAGGCGACCAGGAACGACCCCATCCCCAAGGCCCGGTCCACCCACCGCCGCCACCGGTCGCTGTGGACCTTCCCGCGGTACTCGATGGACACCGCCCGGAAAATCAGCCCGACCAGGACGAACACGAAGGGGACGTACAGGGCAGAGAACAAGGAGGCGTACCAGTCGGGGAAGGCGGCGAAGAGCCCGGCGGCTGCAGTGATCAGCCACACCTCGTTGCCGTCCCACACCGGGCCGATGGTATTGAGCATCTGCCGGCGCTGGCGCTCATCGCGGGTACTGGTAAGCATGAGCATCCCCACGCCCAGGTCGAAGCCGTCCAGGAGGATGAACCCGGTCCACAGCACCGCGATGGCGATGAACCAGAGAGTGGGAAGCAGTTCCATGTCAGGGGCCGTTCTGTGGTCGTCGGGCTCAGTAGGCGAAGGCCAGCACGTCATCGCGCCGACCGGTCATGCCCTCGGGATGGGCGGGGTCATCTTCGTGGTGGGCGAGCTCGGGCATGGCCGAGGCGACCCCGCCGCGCACGTAGCGCACGAGCAGCATCGTCTCCACCACCAGCAGGACCGCGTAGATCAGCCCGAGGGTGACCAGGGAGAAAAGGATCTCCTCCCCGCTGACTCCCGGGGAGACGGCAGCGGCGGTGTACATGTACACCCCGTCCACACCACTGGGGTTGGGATTCGGGACGACCACGAACGGTTGCCGCCCCATCTCGGTGAACACCCACCCGGCAATGTTGGCCCCGAAGGGTGCCAGGATGGAGGCCACCGCCACCCACATCAAGGGCTTGGAAGCCGGGACGGTGCCCTTCCGTGTGATCCACAGCGCCAGCGCCGCGAACCCCGCGGCGAGCATGCCGAAGCCGATCATCAGGCGGAACCCCCAGTAGGTGACCTCCATCAGGGGCAGGTAGTCGATCTTCTGGCCGGCCCGTTGCCCGTACATGGGGTCCTCAGGCAGGTGGGTGCCGTAGGCGGCCTCGTACTGTGGGATGAGGGTGTTCACGCCCTTGACTTCGGTGTCAAAGTCCCCGTGGGCCAGAAACGACAACAGGCCCGGGATCTCGATGACGTTGGTCACCTGGTCACAGTCCTGGGCTCCCAGCGGGCCCACCGCCAGCACCGAAAAGCTGGTGCCATCGTGGCAGGCCGCCTCAGCGGCAGCCATCTTCAGCGGTTGCTGCTCGAACATCAGCTTGCCCTGCAGGTCCCCGGTGGCGGCGACCCCGCCGAAGGCGACGGCGGCGACCACCGCACCGATGCGCAGACTGGACAGCCACACCGCGTGGTCGACCCGGTCCCGCCCGGGAATATCGGCCCGCTCCCCCACAACCACGGCACCGGAATCGTCGACGGTGTCGATGTTGTCCCGGCGGCGCTGCCACAGCTGGTACCAGGAAACCCCAATCAGGAACGCCGCGCCCACTGCCACCGCTCCGGCCAGAGTGTGGGAGTAGGCCACCAGGGCCGTGTTATTGGTCAGCACCGCCCACACGTCGTTCATCACAGGGCGGCCGTCCACCATCTCCACGCCCACCGGGTGCTGCATCCAGGAGTTGGCGACGATGATGAAAAAGGCCGAAACCACGGAGCCCAGCACCGCGGTCCACAGCGTGGCCAGGTGCAGCTTCTTGGGCAGGCGATCCCAGCCGAAGATCCACAGGCCCAGGAAGGTGGACTCGAAGAAGAAGGCGAGCAGGCCCTCCATCGCCAACGGTGCCCCGAAGACATCGCCGACGAAGCGGGAGTACTCGCTCCAGGCCATCCCGAACTGGAACTCCTGCACCAACCCGGTGGCCACGCCCATGATGAAGTTGATCAGGTAGAGCTTGCCCCAGAACTTCGTCATCCGCAGCCAACGCCCGTTGCCGGTACGCACCCACATCGTCTGCATGAGCGCCACCAGCAGACCCAGCCCGAGCGTGAGCGGGACCATCACGAAGTGGTAGACGGTGGTGATCCCGAACTGCCACCGGGCGATCTCCAACGGATCCATGGGTTGTCCCCCAAGCCTGTTTACAGTGGTGTAGAAGTAATTCTACGAGTCGTAGAACTACTTCTACACCACTGTAGAACACGTGGGTCGGTCCGCTAGAATCAGCCGGTGGCAACCAACGAATCGAAACGTGCAACCTCCTTAGGTGACCTGGAGCGATCCATCATGGAGATCCTCTGGCAGGCGGACACCCCCCTGTCGGCTTACGACCTTCAGGACCAGCTCCCCCTAGCCACCGACAGCGGCCGCCCCCGCGCCGCCACCACCGTGCTCACCGTCCTGTCCCGCCTGGAGCGCAAAGGCTTCGTCACACGGGAACGCACCTTCCGCCCCCACCGCTACTTACCTGCGGCCTCCCGGGAGGAGCACATGGCCTCCCTCATGCACGAGGTCCTCGGAACAGCCAACGACCGGGCCGCCGTACTCGAACGCTTCGTCGGGGGCGTCAGTTCCGAGGAAGCACAAACGCTGCGGCGCCTCCTCGACGACCACTGAGTCCATGTGATCAGCGCCTCGATCGCCCTCGCGGCATTTGCCCTCGCCCTGGCCTGGCCCGTCCCAATCCTTCTCTCGCACGCCAAGTGGCCGACCTGCGCCCCCGCCACCGCACTGGTGCTCTGGCAGGCCGTCGCCCTGGCCGGCGGGCTGTCGATGCTCGGGGCCTTGCTCACCTTCGGCCTGACCCCTTTTGGGCCGGACCTGGTCACGGGCGGCATCAGCTTCGCCGCCAGCTTCTTGGGAGATCAGCCATGGGTGCCCGCAGGCCCGATGCACATCCTCGCGCTGTCCGGAGCAGTTCTGCTCGGCGGGCATCTGCTGCTGAACCTGATCGTCACGATTGTGCGCGCCGAACGCGATCGTCGGCGCCATGCCCAGCTGGTCCTGCTCCTGAGCACACCGCTGCCCGAGGCCCCCGGCACCCGGCTCCTCGACAACCCCGCCCCGATCGCCTACTGCCTCCCCGGGGCGTTCACCACGATGACCGTCCTCTCTGCCGGACTGCTGTCACTGCTCGATGAAAACGAGCTGGACGCGGTGATCGAGCACGAGAAGGCGCATGCCACCCAACGCCATGACATCGTGCTCATGCTATTCCGCGCCTGGAGGGCTTCCCTGCCCTGGTTCCCCATCGCCGACCGCGCCCACCGCGAAGTCGGGCTCCTCGTCGAGATGCTCGCCGACGACAGCGCCCGCCGGAGCGTCGACGACCGTACCCTCGCCCGAGCCGTCGTCCTTGTCAGCACCGGTGGATTCGCTGCTCCCTCGCACCGCTTCCAAGGCACCTGGACAGGAACGGCCCCTACCGAGGATGCTCGTCATCGCATCCTGCGGCTGGAGGCCACACCCCTGCCGACGGGGCAAAAAGCAACAGTCATCGGCGCAGCCGCTGCGCTCATCTCCGTGCCCACCATCTTGTTGCTCGCCCCCGGCCTCACCAACCTGTTCGACTGACCACAGGCGCGAACCACGCTGGCTGCCACGGCAACATCTGACCCACGACAGGGCGCCCTGACATCGGTATCTACCGCGTCACATGAGGTACCTCAGCGCCACTCTGCCGCCACCGAACCAGGAACCTCGAACCGGAGGGCGGCAGCTCTGCGCGTCATACAGCGTTGCGTCCCCGCACGACGCCGCATTAACGGGAGCGAAGACGTATCCTCAGGAGAATTGTCCGTGCTCCTACGCGCACACCAATGTTTGATGCCTGCGGTCCGTTGCTCGATCTTTCCGTCGCTGCCTGCGACGTCCTGGGGGAAACACCATCATGCCCCGCGACTCCTCTCGCCGCCCTGCCAAGCCCGACCTCCGTCACCGCGCCTCCTCGCCGGTGAGCGCCCTCGCCGCGTTCTCGGCCCTCGTGGCGCTGAGCGTGGCCGTCAGCTCGGGCGTCACTCCGGGGGCCGGCGAAGAACGAGGGGCTGCCTTCGGGGCGTCGGCGGGTTCCTCGACGTCCTCGGAGCGGTCGGACAGCGGGTGGAGCCTCTTCGCGTCAGGTCAGGAGCGGCAGCACCCCCCGGCGGCACCGCTGCGGCAAAACCGTTCCACCTCGCCCGTCCGTGACGGCGCCACGGGCAACGGCTCCTGGCGCCAAGGCACCGGCCCGGGCGACGGCGACCGGAACGCGGCCTCGACGGTGCGCCCGGGGCGGCACGCACCGAGGCTGTACTCGGGCGAGCTTCCCGTCAACACCCTCATCGCCCCCACCACTCCCGGGGCCGTCCTGACCGGGGGCACCTTCGGGTGGCGGATCGCCCCCGATCGCGGCGACCGCGAGTTCCATAACGGCACCGACGTTTCCGCCGCCGCAGGGCTGCCGGTCGTGGCGGCCGCCGAGGGCGAGGTGACGGCCGTGTTCTGGGACGTCTGGGGCGGCAACCGTGTGGAGGTCACCCACGCGGACGGACTGAGAACCACCTACAACCACCTCCAGGACGTCAGGGTGGCCACCGGTGACCGGCTGACCGCGTCCGAGCAGCTCGGTTCCGTCGGTGCCACCGGAACCCGGGTCACGGGACCAAACCTGCACCTCGAGACCTGGGTCGACGGGCAGGCCGTGGACCCCCAGTCCTTCGACTGGGTCGACGGCCTCCGCGTCATTCCCGCCTCCCGCAGCAAGTACTCCTTGGAGGTGCCCGTGCCGGCTCTCCCGGAGGACGAGACCGCCGCCAAGAAAAAGGCCGCCTCAGGCGAAGAGACTGCCGATCAGAAGAAGGTCGCCCAAAGGAAGGCTGCCGAGCAGAAGGCCGCTGCGACCAAGAAGGTCACGAAGGAGCCACAGCCCACGGCCGAGCCTTCCGCTCCTGCAAAACCCAGCCCCACACCGACTCCTGCACCGCCAGCAGCGCAAAAGCCCACGGCCCCCCAGACCAAGCCGGTAAAGCCCGCCAAACCAGCACCTGCTGCGACCCCGCCCGGGCCCCTAACGGCACCGTCCAAGCCGGCACCGCCCAAACCGGCACCGCCCAAACCCGCGCCGCCACCATCCGCGCCGCCACCATCCGCGCCGCCACCGTCCGCGGACACTGGGAAAGAGAAGGATCTCCTGCCCGGGGTGGCGCCCCGGGTTCCGGACACCAGACGGGACACCGATCGCGACGGCACCCTCGATATTGAAGACACCGACCTCGACGGGGACGGCATCGACAACGAGGCTGACGACAACCTCGACGGCGATAAGTTCGTCGATGAGGTTGATCCGGACATGGATGGGGACGGCCTGCTCAATGAAGGAGACCCGGACATTGACGGGGACGGCATCCTCAATGACAAGGAAGAGGGGCCCATACGCCCGGCACGAGTGACGTCCGGCAAACCAACCCCCGAGACTGGCGAGCCGAGCGCTCCGGCAGGAATCACGGCCCCTGCCCGGGGAAATCGGAATGCCGGCACCTCGCCGGCCACCAGTGCAGTGCAGGCACGCTGAGGTGCACCTGATCTCATAACTTGGTCGCCTGGCGCAGTCGGCGAACGTTGATGAGCGGGAGGCCGAGCAGGGCAGAGGACCAGGGTGCCGACGATGCGGTCGTAGCGGATTCCGAGGCGTTTGAAGCGCAAGACCCCGGAGATGGGGCGCTCGACCACCAAGCCGTGTCGATCCAGATGAGTTTTGGCCTCGATCCCACGGCGGGTAACACGCACTTTGATGCCTGGGCGGCGCCGTGGCTGCACGGGACGTCCGCACCGATCGCGCACACCGGAGGTGGCCACCATCAGGAGTTCGAAGAGACGGCTGTCGTGGGTGTTGGCGGCCGGGGCGTGAACGTGCAGGGGCAGGCCGTTGCGGTCAGTGAGCAGGTAGTACTTGGAGCCCGGGTTCGCGTGGTCGGTGGAGTTCGGGCCGGTCAGCTCGCTCCCCTTTTTGGGTTCGTACCGACACCGAGTCGATGCTGGCCCCTGTCCAGTCGAGGATCTGCTCCTCGGAGAGCTCCTCGAGCACGGCCCGGTGGGGCTTCTCTCAAACCCCGGCCGCCTGTCACTCGCGCAGAGGCAACCAGGCGGTGTGTCCGGACCCGTGCCCCAGAGCCGGTGGCAGGTCAACGACACCGAGGTATGCAGCACGAACAAGATGCCCTCCACAGCGGCCCAGTCATCGATCCACGCCGCCTACCGGGACCTCGCGGCGGCGTTAGGGGCGGGATGAGCGGGGCGATCAGCTCCCACAGTCGATCATCCACTGCGGCTTCATCGTGGCCATACAGGAATGGTCAGCCAGCCGGACGAGGGCGATCAACGACCGACCAGGTCTTGAAAACAGATGTACGATAATCGCGATGAGTCACGACCACGGCATGTTCGGTTGGACTTTGTTCAGATACGTCACAGCCCTGGCGTTCGGTCTGGGCGCGGTCGGCTACGCCGCGGGATGGTGGGCGTCCCGCCACCGGGGGCGCTGGCCGATCCACCGCGCCGTGCTGTGGTACACCGGGCTCTTCTGCGCCGGGGTCGGGCTGGTGGGCCCGATCGCTGAAGCCGCCCGCACGAGCTTTCCCGCCCACATGGTCGGGCACCTGCTCTTGGGCATGGTCGCGCCACTGTGTCTGGTGCTCAGTGCCCCGGTCACTCTTGCTCTGCGTGCTTTGCCTGTGGTTCAGGCCCGCGCGCTCTCCTGGGCCCTGCGCACCGCTCTCGTGCGGGCTCTGACCCATCCGGTGGTCGCGGTGGTGCTCAACGTCGGGGGCCTGTGGGCGCTTTACACCACCGATCTGTACGGCATGATGCACACCTCGGTGTGGTTGTATGCGCTCGTCCACGCCCACGTCTTCCTGGCCGGCTATCTTTTCACCGCCGCGATGGTGGGGATTGACCCGAACCCGCACCGGAGCTCCTTCGCCCTGCGGACCGCAGCGCTCATTGGGTTTCTCACAGCCCATTCGATCTTGGCCAAGTGGCTTTACGGCCACCCGCCCGCCGGCGTTGACTTCGCCGACGCGCGAATCGGGGCGCAGATCATGTATTACGGTGGGGACGCCGTGGACGTCACCTTGATCGTTGTTTTCTGCGCCCAGTGGTACACCGCCACCCGCCCCCGTGGAATACCCCTGACAGACACCCATGCACCGCGCTGAGTACACACCCGGCGCCAGCGTCCGTCCAGATCCCTAAGGGAGAATACATCCATGGAGTACTTCGCGGCTGTGCTGCCGTCCATCTGCATCGGCGTCATCTTCTGGCTGATCATGCGTTCGATTTTCCGCGGCGACCGCACCGAGCGCGCCGTCGAATCCGCTTCCCAGGACGACGCAGCACGCTGGTATAAGGACCTCAAGCAACGCGAGAGCGACGCCCTCCCCTTCAGTCCATCCTCCCTCGCCGACAACGAGCCCACGCGCTGACCCCGGGCATCATGTCAGCGGGGGGGCTAGCGGCTGACCGCCTCAGGTGATGGGGAACGCGTCCCCCGCGACGGGGCTGTGGCCCGCCCCGTGACATGCCCGTCGACGGGGCGACCTACGCATCACGGACCCCGTAAGCCAGGACGGCCTCAGATCGTCGGCTGCGGCAGCTCCCGGATCCGCTGATACAGACCACCCGTTGCATCCTCGGATTGTGAAGACGGCGGAGAAGCCGTGACGGTTCACGGTGCGGGAGAGCGTCAACCACACCGACCACCAGCTCGCCGGTGAACCCGTCCACGACTGCCCCACCCGCACCGCCGGTCCCGCGCGGGCAGCACGGCCACCCGGGACACCGAGGCTCACAGCACTCACATCACAGCGATCAGGACAGGGAGGACAGATGACGGATCCGCTCACCGGGCGTGTTCTGGTGGTCGACGATGAGGTCGACCTGGCGGAACTGGTCGCGGAATATCTGCGCAAGGCGGGCCTGGACGTCGAGGTGCGCCACGACGGCACGGACGCGGTGGCCGCGGTGCGGGAGTACGCCCCGGACGTCCTCGTGCTGGATCTGGGGCTACCGGGAATCGACGGGATCGAGGTGTGCCGTCAGGTGCGGACCTTCTCCGACTGCCACGTGCTGATGCTCACCGCCCGCGACGACGAGGTCGACAAGATCGTGGGCCTGTCGGTGGGAGCCGACGACTACGTGACCAAGCCGTTCAGCCCGCGCGAGCTCGTGGCCCGGGTCCAGGCCATGCTGCGCCGGGCCCGCACCCGCCCCGCGCCCACCCCGCCGCCGGCGGGGCGGGCCCAGGAGCTGGTGATCGGGGACCTGGTGGTGGACGAGGCCGCCCGGGAGGTCCGCGTGGGCGGGGAGTCGGTGGCACTGACCCGGATCGAGTTCGATCTGCTGGCCGCCCTGGCGACGCACACGCAGATGGTGCTCTCGCGCCGGCAGCTGGTGGAGATCGTCTGGGACACGCGCTGGACCGGGGACGAACACCTGGTGGACGTGCACATCGGGCGGATCCGCAAGAAGCTCGGCGATGAGGCCGCCAGCCCGAAGTTCATCCATACGATCCGCGGGATCGGTTTCCGGATGGGCACCGGAGAATGAGCAGCACTGTCTTAACAAGCCCGCGCTGGTCCTGGAGCCCGTTGACGGTGCGGTTGATGCTGGCCCAGACCGCGGTGCTGTTGATCGGGTTGATCATCGTGGTCGTGACCGCGGTGCTGGTCGGGCCGAACATGTTCTACCACGAGCTCGTCGAGTCGGGTCACGCCGATGAGGCCCTCGGGCTGGTGCACCTGGAGGACGCCTTCCGCTCGGTGAGTCTCACGGCCCTGGCCATCGGCGGGTTGCCGGCTCTCTACATCGCCGGGCTGCTCACCTTCTACCTTTACCGCACGATCGGGCGGTCCCTGGCCTCTTTCAGCACCGCCGCCGGTGAGGTGGCCGCGGGCAACTACGATGTCCGCGTCACCTCCACCAAGCTGGGCCCGGAGTTCGACGCCCTGGCCTCCTCTTTCAACGAGATGGCGGCCAAGCTCAGCGCGGTGGACACCACACGGCGCCAGATGCTCGCCGACCTAGCCCACGAGATGCGCACCCCACTGGCCAGCCTCAAAGGCCACCTGGAAGGGGTCGAGGACGGGGTGGTCGCCCTCGATGCGCACACCACCGGCATCCTTCACGCCCAGATCACCCGCCTGGAGCGCCTGGCCCGCGACATCCGCCAGCTCACCGCCGCCGAAGAGGGCATGACCCGCCTGCAGCTCACCCCCCAAGACCCGGAGCATTTGGCGGTCCAGGCGGTCGCGGCCATCGAGCCCGACGCCGCCGGCAAGGGTGTGTCGATCACCGCGGTGAGCACCGGCCCGGAGACCGCCCCGGTGCCGCTGGACCCGGAACGGATGGGCCAGGTGCTGAGCAACCTGCTGGAGAACGCCCTGCGCCACACCCCGACCGGGGGCACCATCATCCTGCGCACCGACCACACCGCCGAGGCGGTCACTTACACCGTCACCGACACCGGGGAGGGCATCAGTGCCGAGAGCCTCCCGCACGTCTTCGAGCGCTTCTACCGCGCGAACACCGGCCGGGAGGCCCACCGCGGCGGCTCGGGGCTGGGCCTGGCGATCAGCAAGGCCCTCGTCGAGGCCCAGGGCGGAACCCTGGAGGCCACCAGCGACGGCCACGGCCGGGGCGCCAGCTTCCGGATCCACCTGCCCTACCGTCGCCCCACCGGCTGAACACTGGGAGCACCCGGACCTAAGGCTTGAAAACGACTGCGGGCCGTGCCCGCCACCAAGAGCTTCGGAGCTTGGTGACGGGCACGGCCTGCGGCGGTGCAGAGGCACCTACCTGCGCGAGGTCCCAGTGGTCCCTCCGAGCACGAGCCGGCGGGTGCCTTTCACGCTGAGGCTGACAACCCGTTCCAGCGGGCCCTGGCCCAGGGCGCGGTACCAGGCGACCGCGAACAAGGCCGCCAGCGTCACGTGGATCAGGAACCACAGGTACGGCTGGTCGTAGTGGAGCTCGAAGGACAGGCCCACCAGGTGAGCGGTGTACAGGGTCAGAGTCATGACGCCCATCGCTGCCAGCGGCAGCAGCCAGGCCTCGGCCTTGCGGGCGATCAGCAGGAAGGCCCCGAGCACGGCCAGGCTCACGCCCAGGCTGGCCGCGATCGCCAGCGGGGTGTTGGTGTGCGGGGTGGCGATCGCCAGCCACCACACCGTGGAGGTCGGCAGGGAGTCCGGTCCCCAGATCAGGACCTCGGCGAGTTCCTCCTCACCGAACGAGGAGGCGTCCAGCAGCCGCTGGTAGCCGCCGAAGGCGTAGAGCAGGAAGTAGGAGGTGGCCTGAGCAAAGATCGCGATCCCGACACCGATGACCAGCAGCCGGATCTGCACCTCCTGCTTGCGCAGGTTCAACCGGCCCAGACCCATGCCGACCAGCAGATAAGTCATGTACGGCAGGGCTGGGTAGGTCCCGGTGAGCAGCAACTGGGAGGCCGTGGCCCCCGGCTCCGTCAGGACGGTGGTGAGGGTGGGATTGTAGTTGCTCCAGGCGGGCAGCTCGTTGAGCAGGCCCTGCATCAGCAGCGGGGACACGAGCCCGAAGACCGCCGCGGAGATGAAGAGTACCTTCGGCCCGGCGTGCAGGAAGGGGATTGCCAGCAGGAAGAACACCCCGTAGTAGATTAAGATGTTGTCCGCCGGGGCGTCTTCGGGCATCAGCGTCCCGATCCACAGCCCCACCGCCGCAATCAGCACGGCCCGTATCGCCAGGCCGATCCGGTCGGCGGTCATCGCCTTGCCTTCGTGCGGGTGGCTTCCGCCGGAAGTCAGGGCCAGTCCGACCCCGGCCAGCAGGGCGAACAGGGCTGCGGAGTCCCCGGAGAAGATCCGCCAGGTGAAGCTGGCCTCCCCGGTCTCCTCGTTCCAAGAGGGCAGGATGTGGATGGCCATCAACCCGACCAGCGCCAACCCCCTCGCCGCATCGATCCCCACCAACCGGCGTGTGGGCCGGATCAGTGCATCGTCGAGTCTCCCTGAATCGGTTCTCTCCGCTCGTGACATCGCGCTCATGACTCCCCCTGATCGAGCCGGCCCTTCCAGGGCCAGCGAAGTGTGCGGCCCGTCGGGGGTCGCGTCCATGGCCCCGGGGCATCCGGAGCCGATCTAACTTCAGGGTCTCGTCCACACTTGACGCCCACCTCGCGGGATCCTCAAGATTCCGTCAAGATTCCCACGGAGTTGCGCCGTCGGTGCGTGCCTCCGGCGCCTGCTCGACGTCACAGTGGCCGCAAGAACATCGTCTGCACGGCCAGGGTTTGTCCCGCGCGGCGTCCGATTCCCACGATGGGACCACGGGGGTCGTTGCACCCCGTGGAGCAGCCCGCTCCCGACAGGGCAGGGGGTGGGAGACCAATAAGCGAAACCAGTCGGGCCGGTGGACGGGGAACGAAGCGGTGGGCCGTGGAGGCTTCCGTGTGTGCGGACCATCTAGCGGGCGCAGGCCCCTATGAGTTGAGCCCCCGATAGTGGTGTAGCGCGGTGGCCCTGCTCGTCGTTGCGGACGAGGGCGCGGCCACCGTGAGATCTTTCGAGTTCACCTCTCACAGCACCCTCGAAAGGACATCATCACGATGACCGCTCCTCACATTGTCGACCCCACCGGCCTGCTCGGTGAAGCCCTGTCCGAAGCCTCGCCGGATCTGATGCGCAACCTGCTGCAGACGGTGATCAACGCGCTGCTCTCCGCCGACGCGGACGCGGTGGTCGGCGCCGAGTGGGGCCGACCCGCTCCCGAGCGGGTAACCCAGCGCAACGGCTACCGCCACCGCGACCTCGACACCCGCGTGGGCACGATCGACGTAGCCGTCCCGAAACTGCGGGCCGGCACCTACTTCCCGGAGTGGTTGCTGGAGCGCCGCAAGCGGGCCGAGTCCGCGCTGATCACCGTGGTCGCCGACTGCTACCTCGCCGGGGTCTCGACCCGCCGGATGGACAAGCTGGTGAAGACCCTTGGGATCAACGCCCTGTCGAAGTCCCAGGTCTCAAGGATGGCCGGTGACCTCGACGAGCACGTGGAGTCCTTCCGCCACCGGCCCCTCGGGGACGTCGGGCCGTTCACCTTCGTCGCCGCCGACGCACTGACGATGAAAGTCCGCGAGGGCGGGCGCGTGGTGAACGCGGTCGTGCTCCTGGCCACCGGGGTCAACGGTGACGGCCACCGTGAGGTCCTGGGCATGCGGGTGGCCACGGCCGAGACCGGGGCGGCCTGGAACGAGTTCTTCGCCGATCTGGTGGCCCGCGGCCTGGGCGGGGTCCGCCTGGTCACCAGTGACGCCCACGCCGGGCTCAAGGACGCGATCGCGGCGAACCTGCCCGGGGCGTCCTGGCAGAGGTGCCGCACCCACTACGCGGCCAATCTCATGTCGATTTGCCCGAAGTCCATGTGGCCGGCCGTCAAAGCCATGCTCCACAGCGTCTACGACCAGCCCGACGCGACAGCCGTGAACGCCCAGTTCGACCGGTTGCTGGACTACGTCGCCGAGAAGCTGCCCGCGGTGGCTGAATACCTGGCCGATGCCCGTGAGGACATCCTCGCGTTCACGAACTTCCCCAAGGACGTCTGGGCCCAGATCTGGTCCAACAACCCAGCTGAGCGGCTGAACCGGGAGATCCGGCGCCGGACCGACGCGGTCGGGATCTTCCCCAACCGGCAAGCCATCGTCCGCCTCGTGGGAGCCGTGCTGGCCGAGCAGACCGACGAGTGGGCCGAAGGCCGCCGCTATCTCGGCCTCGAGGTCCTCACCCGCTGCCGGCTCACCACCGTCGCGGACACCGGAAGCGAGGTGACCACCGACCCCCTGACCGCGCTCACAGCCTGACCCTTACACGAAAGATCGCTACACCACTCCAGGGGGCTTGACCAACTGGGCCCCTGCGCCGCCCAGCAATGCAGGGGTCATCGGGTCGCCGGTGACCGGACCCCGGTGCTGGGGGTGGCCGGGGCCGGCGGTAGATTTTCGGCGTTGCCGCCCCGTCCCCTTGTCCACTTTTCGAGGAGCGGCCGTTCAGGAGGTCCTCCATGCCGCGTGTGTTCGGTCAGCCCCTCACCCCCGCTACCGCCGGCACCACCTACGGATCCGATGTCGACGTCCGGCAGGTGGCCCGGTATTCGGGGTTCCGCCCCGAGGTGCAGGGCCTGCGCGCGGTGGCGGTGCTGCTGGTGGTGGTCTACCACGTGTTCCTCGGGCGGGTCTCCGGGGGCGTGGACGTGTTCCTGCTGATCTCCGCGTTCTTCCTCACGCTGTCCTTCGTGCGCAAGCTCGAGGCAGGCCGGCCCCTGGCCCTGGGGCGGTACTGGTTGCACGTGTTCAAGCGGCTGCTGCCGCTGGCGGTGCTCACGATCCTGGCCACCCTGGTGGCAGTGGAGCTGCTCTACCCCGGCTACGACGTCGGACGCTGGCGCGCCGAGGCGCTGGCCTCGGTGTTCTACGCGGAGAACTGGGCGCTGGCGTTGTCCGCGGTGGACTACTACGCGGTGGATCACTCCACGGCCTCGCCGTTCCAGCACTTCTGGTCCCTGTCGGTCCAAGGGCAGGTGTTTCTGCTGTGGCCCCTGGTGTTCGGGGCGGCCTGGTGGCTGCACCGGCGGTTCGGGTGGCGGCCGGTGCCGGTGCTGGCGGTGTTCTTCGCGGCGATCTTCGCGGCCTCCCTGGCCTGGTCGGTGTACTCCACATCCGTTCAGCAGGAGTTCGCCTACTTCGACACCCGCACCCGGTTGTGGGAGTTCGCCCTCGGGTCGCTGCTGGCCCTGGCGCTGCCGTACCTGAATCCGCCCCGGGCAGCCCGGGTGCTCCTGGGCTGGTTCGGGCTGGTCAGCATGGTCTCGGTCGGGGTGCTGGTGGACGTCCAAGGCGCCTTCCCGGGGTGGATCGCGCTGTGGCCGCTGGCCTCGGCGGCGGCGATCATCGTGGCCGGCCGAACCGGGTCCCCGTTCGGGCTGGACCGGATCCTCGCCTCGGCGCCGTTGGTGCGGCTGGGAGACTGCGCCTACGCGCTGTACCTGGTGCACTGGCCGCTGCTGATCACCTATCTGGTGCTGCGCGACCGCCCGATGGCCGGGCCCCGCTCCGGGGTGGTGCTGGTGGTGCTCTCGGTGGTCCTGGCCGTGGTGATCACCCGTTTGGTCGAAGACCGGTTCAAGGCCTGGGCGTGGCCGGAGCAGAACAAGCGGCGCCTGGCGCTCACGGTCGCGGTGAGCCTGGCGGTGGTCGCCGTGCCCGTGCTGTCGCTGCAGCAGGTCCAGGACCGGCGGGCCGCCGAGGTGCTGGCCGCCGCCGATCGCAACAACCCCGGGGCCGCGGCCCTGCTGCCGGGCTTCCAGTACCAGGGTGACCCGGAGGCGGAAGCGATCCCGGTGGTCACCGGCGACTACTACCAGAAACCAGGGCTGGGTGAGCCCTGCCCGGCCGAGCTCGGGATCGCCGACAGCTATCAGCAGTGGTGCTTCGACACCGTCCCCAACGCCGATCCCGCCGCGACACTGATGGTCATCGGCAACAGTCACGTGCACATGTGGATCCCCGCGATCGAGGAACTGGCCAAGGCCAAGAACTGGCGGGTGGTGACCTATATCCGCGGTAACTGCATGTACTCCACCGTCGAGGAACAGGTCGCCGACCACCAGGAATGCGCCCGATGGTTGGAGGGCACCGACCCGGTGATCGAGGCCGTGAACCCGGAGCTGGTGCTGGTCCAGGGCACCCGCAGCACCGATGAGAACGAGGAACAGTTCACCCCCGGGATGGAACAACGCCTCCGTAGCCTGGCGGAGCGCGGCATCCAGGTCATCGGGCTGCGCGACAACGCCCGCTTCGACTTCGTCCCCGCCCAGTGCGCCGTGGACCACGGGGCCGACGCCCCCCAGTGCGCTGCCTCCCACGTGATTCTGGGCCCGGACAGCCCGCTGGACCCGGTGGCCGGCGAACTGGCACAGGTCTCGATGGTCGACCTGGGGGATCTGATCTGCCCCGAAGGCACCTGTGTGCCGGTTATCGGCAACGTGTACACCTACTGGGACAACAATCACCTCACCGTCGAATACGTCCGGACCCTGGCACCCATGTTCACCCAACGCGTCCAGGAAGCCCTCACCAGCGACGGGGCCCCCTACTAACCCCGACCACAAAGCGGGCAGCTCGAAGCCTGGGCGCTGCTGAGCTCGCGGAGATCCGCCTCTAACCGGGCCATATGTAAAGCGATTCCTGGCCAGCTCGACGGTTGGGATCAGGGGTGAGTGGAGAGGTCGGTGCGGTCGCTGGAGAGGATGCTGCGGACGAGTTGCTGCTCGGCGCCAGGACTCTACAGCTGAGCCAGCCGTTCCCGTAGCTGCGCGATCTCCCGGTCCATCGACGGCTCAGCGAGGTTGCTCTGGGCCCAGGCGAAGAACCGCTGCGCCTCATCGAGCAACGAATCGAGGAAGGGGACGGGCTCCACCATCACCCGGGTCTCGTCGGTGGAGAAGAACACCTTGTGCTTGACCGTCTCCAGCACCACCGGCAGCGGCTGGTCCGGGTAGTAGGTCTTCCCGCGGCCGGTGTCCAGGAACTCCTCGACCACATGGAGCAGGTAGCACCACAGCGCCAAGACGTGATCCACCGCCCCGAACGGCAGCAGCTCGGCCCCCTGGTAGCGCAGCCGGATCTCGCCCTCGCTCCAGTCCCGGTCCCGTCGCCGACGGGACTGCCACAGCGCGGCGGCCTCGGCCTCGTGCTCGAAAATGTCCAGCAGGTAGTCCTGAGGATTGGCGGCCACCTTGGCGGGGTCAAAGATCGGTCCGCCCTTGAGGATCAGCGTGGTGCTGCTCAGCCGCGCAGTGCGCTGGTACTGCGCCCACGCCGAGTCACCCGTGGTGGCCGCCCGTGGCTTGCTCACGAGGCGGGCGCCTCGTCGAGTCGGTGCAGCTCGCTCCACAGCGGCGGCCGGCCGCGCAGGAGAAGGAACTGCTCGATCGTCGTCAGGGGTGGACCCGGCAGCTCATCGGTGGCCTCCCACACGCCGTCGCACTCATCGCACACGCGGATGGTCTCGTTCGTGGCGGCCACCTGCCAGGTGGCAAGGACACCGGTGTCACAGACAGGGCACTCATCGGGGTTCATCGCAGCTCCTTCCTTCGGATTCCTCCCGGCCAGGTACCGGGATCGTGATACGGATCGGCCGAGGACCCCGCCGCGCTGTGGCGACAGCGCTCACGAGGTCCTCGAGTGATCAGATTCTGCCCCGGATCACCCCGGCGGCGGAAGACCGCGCCTCTCCCCCCCGCCGGCAGCGCCCATCCGGGACCGTGTGGGTGCGCCCGGGGGCGGCCCGCCCTGGCTCAGAGGTGAGTGGCGAGAATGGCGCGGCCACGGATGAAGACATCTCGGATGAGCCGTTGTTCCTCGACCGTGAAGCAGGGCCGATATTCCTCCCCGGCAGGGGTGACGCTGGGGAGGTTGTTGCCGAAGAACAGCTTGTCATAGCACTGCTGCCACGCCTCTCCGGTGTCATCGAGGGTGGCCGAGACGCTGCGGGCGATGTCGGCGAACAGATTCCACGCATCCAACACCTGCGCGCAGATCGCCTCAGAGGCGGGAAGCTCCAGCAGCTCCTCGACGTCGTCGAGAACCTGCACGGCCCCATCGCTGTCCTCCAGCTCGAGGCCGTGCCGGGCGGCCACGGTGGTGAGGTCCTCGGTGGTGGAAGCGGTGACGATTCTCCCGTCCAGGACGAGGACCGCGTCGGTGTCCTCGTCAGTGACCTGGGTGCTGTCGTCGGTCTGCCAGATCAGTGCACGGTCGCAACCGTTGAACCGGACCCACACCGGATACGAGAGCCTCATTCCCGCACCCTACCCAGCAGGCGCCGACAGAACGGGCACCCGACTGCCCTGGGCGGGCCTCACACTTCCTCGATGCGCAACTCCGCCAGAGGTGGGTGGTGATCGGCGTCGGCCCAGGTGATCTCCACCCCGCCGGCGTGGCCCTGCTCGTGCCACAGATACACGCCCAAGGCCTCAACCGGGGTGGTGTCGCTGACAGTGTGGAACCACAGCGGACACTCGGTGTTCTCCGGAAGCCGGGGCGTGGTCGGGTCCACGGTGAAGTCGAAACAACCGCAGTCCCGGACCTCGGTGATCACCAAGGAATCGAACTGTTCTTTCAGCACCGGCGCCAACAGACCGCTGTGGAGCAGAATCTGGGACAACAGCCGACGCTGAGACCCGGTCGACGATGTCTCATCCACCCGGACAGCCTATGCACCGCCTGGCCGACCAACGCCCGGCACGCCACGCGTGACCCAGCAAGGCCACCGCAATCGGGCATCCCAATCGCAGTTCCAGGAGGGTCTGTCTTTCGGGCCCGGAAGCCGGCCGTGGACGACGGACCGGACGAGACAGCTCTATGGGCAGGGCACCGAGGAAAAGTGCCGACCGAGGCGCCATTCAAGGCCGTCCACCTCGACTCGCAGGGCCGGCACCGTACCCCGGCGAAACAGCCGCCGTCGCCGTTCGATGCACCCTTCCCCGTGAAGGTAGGCGCGCATGACCAGGCAGAGCCGTCGCAGCTCGGCTTCTTTCTCCGCCTCCACGTCGTCGTAGTCGAAGAGGGTGACCTGAACCTCCAGCTCAGGAACAAAGGCATCCATCCACTCGTAACTGGCCCGGATAATGGCTGCGCGGCCATTATCGGCGCGGCGACTCACCTGCACCCCGTGCAGCCAGGCATCATCGCTGGAGCTCACGGTCGTCACGGCGAACGTCTCGTCGAACACCTCAGCAACGACCCGGTAGAGCATGGCTTTGATGTCGATGGTCATGAGGGGAGTCTCGCAGGTGCTTCCCGCCCCACGGCACGCTGGCGAACCCCCACGGCAACGGCAGGGGCCGGCATTTGGAAGGCGTGGATCCGCCCCGTAGGGAGGACCGGAGAACGCTGGTCTCTGCGATGGTGCCGTGTCATGACCGGGCACCGGAGGGGCGGTGTCAGAATGTGCCGTGACCAAGAAGAGCCAGTCCCGGAAGAAGTTGCTCGCGACTCTGCGCGAGTCCCTTGCCACGGCCACCCCGGTGCGGATCCAGCGGGCGGTGGAGCCCGAGGAGGTGCTGCAGGGGGTGGTCCTGGAGCTCTCGGAAGAGTGGGTGTTGCTGGCTGATATCCGCGACGGGGCCTACCTCGACGGCTACCGGGTGCTCCGCCTGACAGACCTCGTGCAGGTGGTACTGGAGACCACCTTCCTGTCCTTCTTGCACCAGCACAATGTCTGGCCCCCGGCACGTCCCTCCACCGGGTTCGCGCTTTCGGATCCGCGCACGATCATCACCGGCGCTGTGTCTGCGACCGGGGTGGTGTGCGTGTATCGGGAGGCGAAACGGCCCGGGAAACTGTTGATCGGCGTGCCGGTCCAGTGGAGAAAGAAGAGCCTGTGGCTGCTGCCCGTCACGCCCCAGTGCCATTGGGAGCAGCTCATGGACAAGGTCCGGCTCAAGGACGTCACCCAGGTGAGCTTCGGCGGAGACTACGAAACAGCCGTGCTGGAGGTCGCCGGCCCCATGCCGCCTCGGACCCATCCAGTGCCTGACCCGGCGTAAGCCCACCACGGCAGAACCAAACCAGACACCAATCCCAACTGCACGGCCTTGGGCGTGGAATGGTGGGCGGCATCAGGGGCGTAGCTCTACGATCGCGCCCGGCGCCGAAGAACGAGGGCAAACACCGCAGTCAGCGCCAGGATCAACAGCGAAATCCAAAAAAGCCACTGTCCGAGCGGATACATGTCGACGACGACCGGGGGCTGCCCGGCATCTCGATGGGGGTAGCCGCAGAAGAACGTCGGGGGAAGGAACGACATCTCTCCGGTGATGTTCCCCTGATCCGTTGCCCCGAGTGCCTGCGCGCTCTGCGACGGCCCCTCACTGAGGCAGACGTACTGAGGACCGTCCCGGACGGCTACCCCATGTCCGAGCTGATTGAAGCCCCACAGCAACAGTGCGAGCATCGCCACGATCCGGTTGGCGAAACGCCAATCACTGAGCTCCATGCCAGCTCTCGGAGCGATTGAGGTGTCCGGTCCCCGGTAAGCCGGCGCAGGCGTGCTCATGGCCTGAGCCTAGGCCTCAGCGTCCGCACGCCGCCTCAGTCCTGTGATGACCCGCCGCGGCTTCGAGCTCGAGCCCCGCCAGAACGGCCTCGATCACTTCCTATTGGTCCATACGACGTAGCAGCCACCGACTATCGAGGAATGCCCTTTGTCACTCACGGTCCCCATGGGAGCGACCGCTGGCCCGTCGTGTGGCCCGCGCTGAGCTGGCTGCGGCGGCGAAGAATCCGATGGCAACAGCCCACAGCCACACAGCATCGAGGAGGTAACCGATCAGGATCAGTGCGACGGCGACCATGAGCAGGAGCATCGTCTGCGATTTCCACTTCACGGCTTCTCCATGGGTCAAGGGGGTATCGAGATACTGCCGTCTAGCCACGCTACTTAGGCTCTTCGCGCGCGGGAATCGTTACTTGTGGGGACTGCGCAAAGCGCAACCTCCACCGCAGCACGGCCCGCCGCTAACCGGACCATATGTAAAGCCGGGGCTCGGGGCCTCCAGGTGGTTCGGGTGTCTGGGGCACCCTCGGCCTTCCTCGCTCAGTCGTGGTCGACAGGTGCCGGCGGCTGACCGCGGCGGGCGTCCATGACGCGGGCGTGGGCCATCTCCATCCGCCCGACCCACAGGATCGTCGTCCCGAGGATTGGCCCGAACGTCATCGCCGAACCCACCCCGACGAAGACCAACCACGCCAGCGTGGCGACCCAGGTGATGATCCCGAACGCCCAGCCCATGAAGACCCCTCCCTGGGCCTGGGTCTGGTAGTCGTAAGGTGCCGGCAGCGGGTCCGGGTCACCCTCGGTCTCCAGGCGCCGGTGTTTGACGTGCAGCCGTTGCACGCCGATGAAGCACCCGCCCAGGGTGAGCAGCCCGATGATCGCGTTGGAGAACCCGTACCCGCCGGTGGCCACCAACCAGGCCAGCGCGGCCTCGACCAGCTCGTCGGCGACGATGAACCAGAACAGCCACGCGCCCAGCCCCCACAGCCACTTCCGGTCCTTCTTCGGGGCGGGACCCTCACCGGTTCCCGGTGCCACGAACATCGACTGCCCTCTCCCAGGGTCGTGGGCTCACCGTAGCCATGGCCGGGCTCACGTCCTACCGGCCCGGGGACGCGACGGGGTCGGTTCCCTGTGCCCGGGACTTCCGCAACCGGTAGCCCAGCACGGCGGCCGCGGCCAGCAGTCCGGTACCCAGGCGGGGCAGGATCTCCTCGAACCACGGGTGCACCAGCTCCCCCAGCGCCAGCCCGGCCGGCCAGGCCACCACCCCGGCAATGACCAGCAGGATCCGCCGTTTCACCTTGCCCCGGCCGGGACCGTCCTGCGGCAACGGCGCGGTGCGCTCCGGGTGCTCCTGACGGTCGAAGAGCAGCAACGGCAAGGATGCGAAGAGATTGGCGAACATCGTCCGGTATCCCAGGGACGCATCAAAGGTGCTGTCCTCCCCGGCGGGCAGGGTCGCGAAGAAGACCGCCAGGCCCACGACCAGCACCGTCATGGCGGCGACGGTCACCAAGCGTTTCCGGTCCCGGACGAGGACGAGGTCCTGGCCCTTGGACCGGCCGCGGATCAGCCACGCCCCGCCGACGGCAAGCCCGGCTCCCCAGAGGAAGAACCCCCAGATGGTCCACTGCTCGCTGCCGGAGGTCGTGGTCAGGTACGGCAGGGACGAGAGCACGCACACCAGGCTCAGGCCGAGGGTGATGGCCCCGCACAGGGTGCGGAACCACGGGCCGGGCGTGCCGGTGGTGGGTCGTGTTTCGACTGCCATGGTCGGTCCCTTTCGTCGTCGTGATGCGTGGAGGCGGGTCGCGGCGGTGTCACAAGGGCTGCTTCGTTCCTGTCGGTGTCGCGAGGACCGCCGATGGGTGACGAGGTATCACCGGGTGTAGTGCTGGGCGGTGAACCAGTCGCGCAGCGGGGCTCGGAACGCGGTCACCAGCCAGGCGATGTTGACCGCGATGAAGGCGATCCCGAGGCCGATCAGCACGATCGCCCACTGCCCGTAGAGCCAGAACCCGAAGAGGTTGCCCAGGAAGCCCACCGCGCTCAGAATCGCCAGCACAATCCCGAGGATCCGCGCCCAGTTCGCGCCCTTGGACAGGAACACGTACTCCATGACGTAGAGGCCCACCAGCACCACCAGTCCGATCACCCCGGAGGCGATCGAGATCCCGCGCATCTGCTCGACCATGGTGCCGATCTGCCCGGCGTCCTCGGCCGGCACCCCCATCCGCTGGTACATCGCGGCGAAGTCCATGGTGGCGTAGATGACCGTGACGACGACGCCGAGGGCCGCATACAGGGCGCCCGAGGCCACGGTCAAACCCAGCAGCCGTTTGAGCTGTGGTGGCGCCGGCGCAGGGTCGTGCTGCTGCCCGTGACCGTCCCGCGCACGGTCGTGCCCTCCGGGCGGGGTGTAGCGGGGCGGTCCGCTGCGGGCGGGCTCGTCAGGGTGGCCGGGGTTGTCCGGGTTGTCTGGTGGGGTGCTCATGGCCGGTGGTCCTTCGCTGTGCCGGTAGCAGTGCCGCCGGTGGGTGTGGTCATTCGTGGCGCAGGGCAGTGATGGGGTCTTTCCGGGCGGCGCGCACGGCCGGGATCGTGCCGGCGGCGAAGGCGATGGTCAGGACGGCCGCCACGATCAGGGCGATTCTCGGGGCCTGGAAGGTGAACAGGGACAGCCCGGGCAGCCCGGCCAGGAAGCCCTCGGCCAGCACCTGGGTCAGGTAGGTGCCGGCGGCTACCCCGGTGGCCGCCCCGAGCACCGCCCCCAGCAGCCCGATGAATACGGCTTCCAGGGAGAACAGGCCGAAGACCTTGGGTCCGCTCATGCCCATGGCTTTCATCAGCCCGATCTCGCGGGTGCGTTCCTGGACGGACATCAGCAGCGTGTTGACGATGCCCAGTCCGGCAGCGATCAGGGCGATGATCGCGCACGCGTTGAGGATCCAGATGATGGCGTTGATGACGGTGCGGAACATGCCCAGCTGGTCCTCGACGGTCAGCCCGATCATCCCGGCCTCCTCCAGTTGGGCCTGGATCGGTCCGGCCCGGCCCGCGTCGTCCATGATGGCCCGGGCCATGATGTAACTGGCCGGGATCTCCTCGGGGCTGCCGCTGACCTGGTAGGCGTAGAGGCGTTCGTTGAAGGAGGTCGAGGGGATGGGGTTCCTGGACACCCCGGCCAGGCTGGCCTGGGTCACCCCGGAGACGCGGGCGTCGAATTCCTGCTGTTGCCCGGCTTTGTTGGTCATCACGATCTGCACGGTGGCCCCGACGGCCTCCTGGGGTGAGCCGAAGCCGAGGTCGGTGACCCAGGTGTCGGGGATCGCCAGTTCGTCCGCACCCTCGGCCGCGACCGACCCGGAGGCCATCTGCACTCCTTCGGAGTCGACCGGGATGCCCAGGGTCAGCTGGAACCTCTCCTGCCCGGCTTGCAGATAGGTGGGGACCACGTTGTAGACCGGTGCCACCTCCCCCACCCCGTCGATCCCCTCGATGGTGGCGACGTCCTGGTCCGACAGGCCCACGAAGGACACCCCGAACCCGGTGGCGATCTGGGTGGAGTCCGGATCGTATTTTTGCGGCCCCGACCCGGCAGACAGCTCGATCAGCGGCTGGGACTTCTGCACGTACAGTGCGCTGGCGTCACCGAAGGTGGCGACGGTGACGTCGATGTAGCGGTTGACCCCGGTGCCCATCCCCGAGGTCAGGGTCAGGGCACAGGCGCCGATGAACACGGCCACCACGGTCAGCACCGTGCGGATCCGGCCCCGCAGCGTGCTGGTCACCGCGGAGCCGACCAGGTCCCGCCCCCTCACCGGACACCGCCGGTGACCCCGAGGGCGGCCCCGCCCTGAGGGGCGGCCTCTACCCCGCCGAGGCCCGGCCCGGGGACGGTACGGGCCGGTGTCTCCACGATCCGCCCGTCGCGCAGCTGCACCCGGCGGTCGCAGCGGCCCGCCAGGTCCGCGTCGTGGGTGACCACCACCAAGGTGATGCCCCGTTGGCGGTTGAGCTCGAAGAGGATGTCCTGGACCACCGACCCGGTGGCCGAATCCAGATTCCCCGTGGGCTCATCGGCGAAGATCACCGCCGGATCGTTGACCACCGCCCGGGCAATCGCCACCCGCTGCTTCTGCCCCCCGGACAGATCCACCGCCCTGCTGTGGGCCTTCTCCGCCAGCTCCAGGCGCTCCAGGACCGCCAGGCCCCGGCGTTTGCGTTCGGCCGCGCCCACTCCGGCGATCTTCAGCGGCAGCACCACGTTCTCCAGCACCGTCTGGTTCGCGGTGAGGTAGAACTGCTGGAACACGAACCCGAAGGAGGCGTTGCGGACCCGGTTCAGCTCCCGGGCACTCATCGATGCGGTGGGCGACCCGTGCAGGGCCACGGCACCGGAGGTCGGGGCGTCCAGCAGGGCCAGCAGGTGCATCAGGGTGGATTTGCCCGACCCGGACTTCCCCACGATCGCCACCGACTCCCCCGCCTCGATCGCCAGACTCACCCCGCCCAGGGCGGTGAACCCCGCATCACCCTGACCGTAGGACTTCACCAGGTCTTGCACCTGAAGCACCGCGGGCATCGTCATTCCTGTTCTCCCCCTCCTCGCACGCCGGCCGGCGACCACTGCGGGCAGTCAACCCCTGAATGGCCGGTGTGGGACGGCGTCTCACCCCCACCCTTCATCATGTGCGAAAGCACACACACGGGGGTATGCGACGCGCGTCCCCACTAAAGGGGTGCCCCCCGATGCCTGCTCGCGCTCTTGCTCCTGACCCCCGTCAGGACGCGGTTCCGGGCGTCAATCCGCCACTGCCCGGAGGCCCCACGACAGCGCGCACCGCCCGGGGCCGCGGTTGTCCGGGCCCAGAGAACAGTCCCGCCCCGCCCCACGGGGCCACGCAGAGACAGGAACCGGAACGAACGTCCCGTACCCGAGGGACACGATGGTCAACCCCAACCGCGACGTGACAGGTCCAGTAGTCAATCGGACCGCGACCCAGCGTGCAGCACGTGCAGATAGCACCAGGCGCGCCGGATCCGGAAGGCGGAACCGATCGCGACCCCCAACGCCCCACAAGAGGCCAACACCCACGGAAACTCCGGCCGGACGAGCTCACCGAGGAACATGCCCAGCAGGACAGCCACCATCACCACAAGCCCCTCGACGATGGCGCAGGCGGCCAGGCCCGCAGCGGTCCGGACGTCGGGATCCGACGGCACGATCCTGAACTTCGGTGCCGAGGACAGCGCCCCCTGCCATCGCACCCTGCTGACCTTCTTGTTGAAACGAGGACGTGGGGCCTGAGCGAAGTAGTGGACGAGCATCAGCAACCCGAAGACGGCCAAGGTAGCCAGGAACCACAGCAGCTCCGGCGCAGCATCGGGCAGGAACCACGCCAGCGCCGGAAAGCTGATCACCGCCACCGCACTTGTCGGCAAGGCGCGCCTGATGAGCTGACCAACCGTGGGGATCGAGAGTCCGCCGGCGGGTCGAATGTCGCACCCAACGGCACCAGCATCCACGTCCACGTTCGCGACGCTACCGCCCAATGTGGGCGGCAGTCTCGGCGCACAAAAGGGGACCCTCATCAGGCTCCGCCCGAAGCCGAACCCCTAGTGCACCCTTTACCGGGGTTGGTGTGGTCAGGTGATGCCCCCTCGCGGAGTGGGCGGCCCCGTACCGACGTCGTTTACGACGTCACGCCCTCGCGCGCCCGCTAGGTGTAGTTCCCCGACACGTTGTGAACGGCTGAGGTAGGCGAAGACCTCCGTGCAGGATGTGGGTCACCACACTCACTGTCCTGAACACGGAGGTCTTCGTGTCCCACGCTAACGCTCCTTTGACGCCGGTGGGCCGGCTACGTCTGGCGGTGCTCATCATCGATCAGGGCTGGTCCATCCGCCGGGCCGCCGAGCGGTTCCAGGTCTCACCGGCCACAGCCTCGAAATGGGCCGGCCGGTACCGGGCCGGTGAGCCACTGACCGACCGGTCCAGTCGACCCCGCAGGTGCCCGCGGCGCCTGGCAGCACGCACCGAGCGGCGGATCATCGCGCTGCGCGTCACCCGCCGGTGGGGCCTGCACCGGATCGGCTACCACCTGGGTCTGCCGCGTTCAACGGTCGGGCGGGTGCTGGCCCGGTACCGGATGCCGCTGCTGACCCAGGTGGACCGGGCCACCGGTTTGCCGGTGCGCCGGTCCACTCCCGTGCGCTACGAAAAGTCCCGGCCCGGGGAACTGGTGCACCTGGACATCAAGAAGCTCGGACGCATCCCCGCCGGCGGAGGATGGCGGGTGCACGGGCGCGGATCGGCACCGGACCGGCAGGCCGGTGTGGTGCGCGACCGCGCCGCACGCGCCGGGGCCCGCGGCTCACGCGGCTATCGCTATCTGCATCACGCCATCGATGATCACTCCCGGTTGGTCTATTCCGAGATCCTCGACGATGAGCGAAAGGAGACCGCTGCCGGCTTCCTGGGGAGGGCCCAGGGTTTCTTCGCCACGGCCGGGATCACCATCATCGCGGTGATGACCGACAACGGGTCCTGCTACCGGTCGCGCACCTTCGCCGCGGCCCTGGGGCAGATCGAGCACAAGAGAACCCGCCCCTACCGGCCGCAGACCAACGGCAAGGTGGAGCGCTTCAACCGCACCCTGGTCGCCGAATGGGCCTACGCCAGCGCATACGACTCCGAGGAATCCCGCGCGGCCACCTATCAGGACTGGCTCCACCACTACAATCACCACCGACCCCACACCGGCATCAGCGGCAACGTCCCCTCAGTCCGCGTTCACAACCTCACGGGGAACTACAGCTAGGCCAGGGCTGGTGTTCTTATGCGATGACTGCCCACAGCAGCAGGAGCACACCAGCCGGTGCGAAAACGCCGGCTAAAACCAGGGGAATACGCGAGAACCTTTGATACTCCCGGACATAGAAGGCCTCCAGCTCCTCGTTGTAGGTGCCCTCCGAACGCTGAATGAACGTCTCCAGAACCGGGCCGACGAAAACACGCGTGACACACAGATAGAGGACCAGCTCAATGCCGGCAGCCAGCAACAGACCATAGGCTAGAAAGTCGGGGAACTCTTGGACATTCTCATAAGCCATGCGAGTCGCCACAAACACAGCAAAAATTGCTACGAACAGGGTCGGGCCCCAGATCATCACCCGGGCTCCCTCGATGGGGCGATCCACCGCCACCTCAGGGTCCCGGCTGTGCCCGGCCCGTGGAGCAGTAGGTCTGGCCCAGCTCTTGAAGATGATGGTCAGCACGAACACGAACATCAGGCCGGTGACAACCATCTCGAGTACTTCCACGACGTCCTTTCGTCGCCCTCCAGAGAATCTGAGGACATCCTCCATTCTTACCGCAAGGTAGAAATATCAGGCCCCTCGAGTTGTCCATACTTTTGCAGGAAGAGTGCTCCCACCCTCAGCCCCACCCCGTTCCAGGTCAGATCGGCCCCCGATGCGCGGGAGGCAACCCCTACCGCAATGCGGCTCGTCGCGGAGTCCACCAAGTCTCCATCAGTCTCTGGGCCTGTGGATCTCCGCTCTTCAAGGCTCTCGGTAGGTCCCCACAAGTGTTCATTCTCGAATGCGAACCACCCCGGTACCGTGGCAGACAGGCAGGGAGGGGCCCATGAACTATCGACGCATGGAGGCCACGTCGCTGCTCGTCTGCGCTGTCTGTGCCGCGGTGCTCGGGTTCGCCACCGGGTGGTTCGACCTCACGGAGACGCAGGCCTTCGTTGTCTGCGCCGTGTACTTGATCGGCGGGCTACCGGCGATTCTCTATCTGCACTTCATCGCCAAGGCTCAGCGGGACTCCTCAAGGACAAGGAATCGGCCCAGGTCCGCGAATCTCCGATACGCGTTGTGGGCTCCACCCGTGGCCATCTGGGTCGTTCTCGCCGTGCGCGCTGACGACCCAGTGACGAGATGGCTATGGGCCGGGGCTGCGGGTCTAGCCGTGGTCGCCGTCGCCATCGACTGGTGGCGACACCGGGCAAAGAGCACTCCACGCACCGAAGGGGCCGAGGACACTTAGAAGTGGTTTCAATAGTTACGGCTGAGGCGTTGAGTGGGGTCGACCAGGCCGGTGATCATGACTGCCATGGCGAGTCAGAGAACGTTCGGACGACTGGTCAGCGACCAGCTGTGGGAGCTGCTGGAACCCTTGATCCCGCCACCCCCGCCGGCGAAGAACGGGCGCACCGGGCGGCCTCGGGTTGATGACCGGGCCGCGCTGGAAGGCATCCTGTTCGTGGCCGAGAACGGCATCGCATGGAAGAAACTCCCCACCGAGCTGGGCTTCGGCTCAGGGATCACCTGCTGGCGCCGACTGCGGGCCTGGCAGGAGGCCGGGGTGTGGGAGAAGCTCCACCACACCGTCCTGGACCAGCTCGGCCAGGACGGGGCGCTGGACTGGTCGAGGGCGTCTTTGGATTCGGTGAGTGTCCGGGCGAAAAGGGGGGTGAACTGACCGGCCCCAATCCCACGGATCGCGGCAAACTCGGCACGAAGTACCACCTGCTGGTCACTGCCGACGGGTTGCCGCTGGCGGTGGCGATCACCGGAGCCAACCGCCACGACTCCATGCTCGTGGAGCCGATCCTGGACGGTTTGAGCCCGGTCAAGGGCCGAGGCCGCGGCCGTCCACGGCGCCGACCGGTCAAGCTGCACGCGGACAAGGCATACGACAACCGACGAGTCCGCCGCTACCTGCGCCGGCGCGGGATCACCGCCCGCATCGCCCGCATCGGGGTGGACTCCAGCGAACGCCTGGGCCGGCACCGCTGGGTGGTGGAACGCACCATCTCCTGGTTGCTGGCCTTCCGTCGCCTGGCCATCCGCTACGACCGCAGTGCTACCACCATCACCGCTGTGGCGACCCTGGCCATCACTGTCATCTGCGCACGGCGTCTGCCCCGGAAAGACTATTGAAACCACTTCTTAGGGACTCGTACTCCGGACATCCGGAGCTCCACGATGTGCCGCGAACTGTCATCGCAGCTCTCGAGCACAAGACGTACCACCAGATGGGGGAAGATGCGGAACTACTTCTTCACGATCGCGATGGGGCTGTGCGTCCTGATTGGGGTCGTGAGCCTGGGAACCACCAGCAATCCAGGAACGGCGTTGATGGCGCTTTTCGCGGCCACGCTGGGCTTGTTCGGGGTGGGGCTGGGGCTCTATCAGATCCGGGCTTCTCACAAAGCCGGCCGGACCCTGTCCATCTTCGGGCCCCCTGCCGGCCTGGAGGAGTACCAGCGGCGGGGACCACGCCACGGGACGCGCGGGGAGAATTGGTTCGGTGTCTTCATGGGCACCTGGATTGCCGCCTCGTCCCTGTGGCGCCTGGACGATGGGTGGAATGCGCTGGACATGATTTTTTTCAGCCTCGCGCTGGTGATCGTCCTGGTGTCTATCGTCCGCCTGGCCCTGCTCCGTCGAACCAAGCAGACCCCGCAGGCCACGTCGCACTCCGCGACAGCACATACTTTCGGACACCCCAACAACCCTCACGACTGACACCACCCTTCAGACGGTCGAAGAAGACCTTCCCTCGCGCCGCCCCGATTCGGTTCCACGCTGCCGAGCGGCGAGGACCCCATGCCGACCTCGCCGAGTACTAGATAGATGGTGCAGAGGCTGTAGCGATGCACCGCCTTGGTTCTCAGGACGGGGCTCGGGCGTGCCGAGCATCACCCGCGGAGGCAACGCTCCCCGTAGGCTGATCTCGTGCTGCACCTCCTCATCGACACCTCTACATGTCTCGACCTTGCGCAACGTCGAGATGGGCAGCGCTGGATCGTCGCTCTGCGGGTACTCATTTGTCAGGGAGAGGTGAAGCTGCTGGTTCCGCCCGTGGTCATTGAGGAGTTCGACCGCAACGAAGCCCGCGTGCAGGCGGCGATGACGTCCAGCATCGCGGGCCGGTTCAAGCAGATCCGCCATGACCTCGTGACCTACGGCAGCGACGACGATGCTCATGCCGTGGAGGTCATCGAAAACCTCGGCCGGCACCTCCCGCTCGTCGGCGCGATGACGACCCGGAACTTCCGGGATATCCGTGAGCTCCTCGTCGCCGGTCAGATCGTCGAGCAATCAGAGGCCGAGATAAAGCGCGTCGTCGAGCGGGGGTTGAGAAAAGCTGCGCCCTTCCACAGCGGGAAGAACAGTGTCGCTGACGCCGTCATATTCGAGCTTTACCAGATCGCCACACAGGGAGCGGACCTCGCGGAGCACCCGCACGCCTTCGTCACCACCAACCACACCGACTTCTCTCGGGCGAATGGCGATAAGCGGGAGCCGCATGACGACATTGCGGATGCGTTCGACGGAACCGGTAGCCGATACGCCCTTGGGGTGGACGGCCTCGACGTGGTCCTGCGCGACTACTTCGGTGAGGAGATCGAGGAGCTTTTCGAGGAGACTGACTTCCAAGAAGAGCCCCGTCGGCTGGACGACATCGTCGCCGCGGAGAAGGAGATGTTCGACCGTATCTGGTACCACCGGTCCTTGCAGGCCGACTACCGCGCCGAACGGGAAGGGGACGCGGAGGAGCTCGAGCGCAACCAGGCCGTCGCCGGCCCCGGCCGTGCAAGGGTCGAGGCTACCTATACCGAGCCCGGGCAACTCGGGCCGTACACGGACTTCGAAATCGGGGTGCTGAACGGGAAGATGAGCGCGCTGCGGTGGGTGCTGGGTAGCGAGTGGGACTTCCTCGACACCTGATCCGCCGTACGTAAGCCGGACCCCATCCGAGTCACTGCACGCCTGTTCGCTCAGTAAGCAACCGCGAGGCGTTGTCATGCCCGATTACCCCGCCCGGTGAAAAGCCCGCTCAGGTGCGTCATACGCATCACGATGTCCACAGATAACGACGGCCTCAGATGCTCGTCGCTGGCGGCAGCTCCCGGATCCGCCGGTAGAGGGTAGCCCTCGACATCCCGAGGTCGCGGGCGACCTGGGTAGCCGGCTCCCCACCGTCAATCAGTCGGAGGGCGTTGCGGATCTGGGAGTCGGTGAAGGTCGGGCGGCGCCCGCCGAGGTCCTGGCCGGCGGCCCGGCGCTTGGCCACCGAGTCGGTGATCCGCTCCCGCTTGATCTCCAACTCCATCTGGGCCAAGGCCGCCATCACCGTGAACACCATCGACCCCATCGGGGTGGCCGTGTCCACGTCTCCCCCACCCAGGTTGAGCACCCTCAGCCCCGCTCCCCTCGCCCGCAGTGCCTCGGCGAAGGCCAGCATGTTCTGCGTCGAGCGGCCCAGCCGGTCCAGCGTGGTGATCACCAGAGTGTCCCCCGACTCGAGCGCAGCGACCGCCCGGTCAAACTGCGGACGCGAAGCACGCCCTCCAGACACTCCACTGTCGACATAGATGTCATCGCGCCGCACACCGGCACCCAGGAGGTCAGACACTTGACGGTCTGCGTCCTGCTGCCGCGTCGACACTCGGGCATAGCCGATCAGCTTCCCCATGTCCACCCCATCTGTCTCGCAACCGACGTTGAGTATCTGATTCTAGGGGTATGGATAAAGCACATAGCTACGAGACAGGCTGTCATTTTCAGAAGTCGGCTGCACGGAATGTCCGAAGTCGGCTGCACTATCTGCTGGAGGCCGCGCTCTGATCGACGACCCTGCTGATCTTGTTCTTCGGCGCTTCCCTCATTTTTTCGCCTGGCGGCGCAGGGCACGGAGCACTGTGTCGCCACGGTCGTCACCGCACGTCGCGGTCAGCGGGCTTCTACGGTGCCCATCATGCCCTGGTCCTCGTGGTCGAGGATGTGGCAGTGGTAGACGGTCTTCCCGGGAAAGTCCTCGAAGGCGATGAGGACTTTTACCTGGCTGCGGGCCGGGACGTTCACTACGTCCTGCCACCTCGGTTCGGAGAGGTCGCGGTTTCCGTCCTGGACGATCTGCATGGGCCATACGTGCAGGTGGATGGGGTGGTCCATGGGACTGGAGTTTTTCAGGGTCCACTCCTCCACGGTCCCGGCCGCCACGGGGGTGTCGACCCGGTCGGGGCCGAACTCCTGGCCGTTGATGGTGAAGGCCATCATCGTGGTGTCCCCCTCACCGCCCCCACTGCCCATCATGGCCCCGCCGCCCATGCCCATGGCGAAGTCCAGGGTGCGGCGGGCGGTGATCGGCTCCCCGCGCAGATCTCGCAGGCCCGGTCCTTCAGGCACAGGTGGAGGTTTTTGGACGGGTGCTCCGGACACTGTCAGAGTGAGCAGCTCGACCGGCTCGCCGCTACCGGTCTCGTTGTCACCCATCATGGTCCCGCCCATCATGGCGTCCATGCCGCCGCGGTCCACCGGTGCGGCGACCAGCGTGGAGGAGCCCTCGGTCGTTTCCACGAGCATCTCGATGCGGTTGCCGGGGGCCAGCACCACTTCGGTGATGTCCTCGGGGGTCGGCAGGCGGCCGAGGTCGCGGCTGAGCACCCGCACCTGCTGGCCCTCCAACCGCAGTCGGAGGTACCGGGAGGGGCAGGCGTTCACGATTCGCCACCGTTCCCGCTCCCCGGGCGCGGCGTTCAGTTGCGGGCGGACCGCTCCGTTGACCAGCACGACCTCACCTTCCCGGCCCATCATCTGTTGCATCTGACTCACCTCGGCGAGGTTGCCCGAAGCATCCAGGGTCAGATCCGAGACCACCATGACCCGCTCCCGGGTGACCGGGACCGGCTCGGTGTCCTCAACGATGATGGCCCCGTAGAGTCCAGCGGCGACCTGATCGGCCACGTGGCCGTGGCGGTGCGGGTGGTACCAGTAGGTGCCCGGCGGATGGTCGGCGGGCAAGGCGAACTCATAGTTGAAGGACCCACCGGGTGCGATACTCACGAACGGGTTATCGCCGTTGCCTTCCGGGGAAACGTGCATCCCGTGCACGTGCAGGTTCGTCGGCGCCTCCAGACGGTTGGTCATCGCAACCCGCACTGTATCTCCGGGTGCCACGCGCAGAGTCGGGCCGGGAAGGGAGCCGTTGAAAGCCTTCACGGATGCCTGCCGTCCGCCGACCTGGATGCGTGTCTGGGCGGCGGTCAGGTCCAGTTCCAGCACGCCTTCGCGGCTGGCCAGCACCTGCGGTTCGATCAGGTCCTCACCACCGGTGTACCCGCGGCCGCCGGTGGCGGTCCACCACAGCCCGGTCCCGCCGACGACGGTGGCACCGGCCCCTGCCGCGCCAAGCGCCAGCAGCTGCCGGCGGGTCAGCGGGCTCACCGGCCGTCATCTTCGAGGGTCTGCAACCGTTCGCGGTACTCCTCGGCGCTCAACTCGCCGCGGGCGTAGCGCTCCTGGAGGATCTCCCGCCCCCGGCCAGGATCCGCGCCGGGGGCACGACCGTGATCGGGTGCGCCGGTGTTCGAGGATCTGCCGGAGAGGGTCTTTACCAGCACGACCACCAGCACGATTACCCCGGCGAGCACCAGCAGCCCGAAGACCCACATCAATCCCATACCACCCATACCGCCGCCGTTCATCATGATCGTGCTCCTTCTCTCTGGTCGTGCATGGTCAGATCTTCAGTCCTATGTGTCTCTTGCCGGTATGTGTCAACCCAGTTTTGACCTCTCAAGCCTTGGGCAGCGGGCATTTCCTGCTCACCACCACCGGGATGGACCGTGTGCTGCAGGGGCCCCGCCGATGGAGACGGCGGCGATCCCAGCTTCGGTGGCTTCTTCGATCGCGGTCGCTAACCGGGCTGGGCCTGTCCGAAGCGCAGCAGCAGCGAATCGGGCACGGAACAGCAGAGCCTGGTGAGCCAGCGCGAAGGCTGTCGCTGTGAGGAGCGGTTACGATTCGGCCATGGGCAGGCCGACACTTTCGGCCTCGTTGAACATGGCGTCGATGTGGACCACGTCTTTGCCGGCGCGCTGCAGCAGGCTCGCGGCGATGCCGGAACGGTAGCCGGAGGCGCAGTGCACCCACAGCCGCTGTGGCGGGACGTCGCCCATCCGGGACGGCAGGTCATGGACGGGGATGTTGACGGCCCCTCGAATGTGGGAGGTTTCGAACTCGTCGGTGCGCCGCACGTCAAGAATGACTTCGTCACCGGTGCTGCCGCGGGGAACCTCATCCCAGCCAACCCGGGGATACTTGGCGGTTGGCACTCCATGGGCCCATTCGGCCGGGCCGCCGCCGGTGGCAGTATCGGGGGAATCGATGCCGATCCGGGACAGGTCCCGGATCGCGTTCTCCACATCTTCGTGCGTACCGAGCAGTGTCAGTTTGTCGTTCCAGGGCAGCACCCAGCCCAAATATCCGGTGAAGCTGGACCCGTCGCCATATTCGAAACTGACGGACCCATCCAGATGGTTGCTGGCGAAAGCGACCCGGTTGCGCAGGTCGATGACCCATTCGCCGTCGTTGAGGCGGCGGCCGAGTTCGCCGGCGTCGACCGACTCTGGCACTGTCAGGTCCGCGGGACCGGGGCCTTCAATGTTCAGGGGGCTCATGTGTGCGTAGTAGGCAGGGTAAGCGCTGAGGTTGGCGATCAATTCCGAAACGAAGTGGTCCTCGTCCGGATCTGTCAGAGCATGGTTGTCCCGGGCCTGCTCGCCGATAGTGGACGAATCAACCTGGGCGGCAGGTCCGCTGGAGCAGAAGGAACCGAACCCATGGGTGGGATACAGCGGGGCGTCCTGGACGGCTTCGGCAACGAGCCGCCGCGCCGAGGCGTACTGGTTCCGGGTGAGGGTCTCGGTGTCATCGTCGCTGACCAGGTCGGTGCGCCCAACGGAGCCATACAGCAGACTCCCTCCGGAGAAAACCGCCTGCCCTTGACCATCGCTGACGATATAGGACAGGTGGGTGTGGGTGTGCCCGGGCGTGGCCACCGCCTTGACGGATAGATCGCCGACCTGGAAGACCTCCCCGTCGGCAACCGGGGTCCGTTCGTAGTCGACGGGGTCGGCGGCGTTGACCAGATACTCTGCCCCGTGAGCCTTGGCGAGCATCAGCCCGCCGGTGAGGTAGTCGTTGTGGATGTGGGTTTCGGCAACGTGGGTGATTTTCACCCCCGCATTCCGGACGGCGGCTTCGAGCCGGTCGGTATCGCGCTGCGGGTCGATCACCAGTGCACTCGTGCCGTCGTGGACCAGGTAGCTGCGGTCGCCCAGTTGCGGGGTGTCGATCGTGATGACGTCCATGGGATGCTCCTTCACTATGGGCACTGTTCACGCTGATGGAATAGGTGGGGTTCCTACGCTCCGGCGGCGGCCGGCAATTGAGCTAATGCGGCGCGCAGCCGGGTATCGGCATCGTCGGCCACTTCGCGGACAGCATCGGTGTCGCTGAGCTCGACCATGGTTTGCGGGTCAATGGCTTGGACCACCGTGGTGCCGGCTGATGGGCCGCGGCGCACGACGACGTTGCACGGCAGCAGCGCCCCCAGATCCGGCTCGGCGGTGAGGCCGCGCTGGGCCAGGCCGGGGTTGCAGGCACCCAGGATGACGTAATCGCCGAGCGCCTCTGCGGCCTCAGCGCCCAGCTTGCTCTCGAAGGTGGAGCGGACGTCGATTTCCGACAGGACGCCGAACCCCTGTTCAGAGAGGGCCTCCTTGGTCCGTTCCACGGCGTCGGTGTAGGAAAGGTCGACGGTGATCGTGTGGGTGTAGCTCATCTGCTGCTCCTTGCTGGTTGTACCTGCAGTGCTGCTTGACGATTCGTGCGGGCGGGGGTGCTGTTAGGCGAGGGAGAGGAACAGTTTTTCCAAGTCCTTCTTATCGATACTGGGGTCCTCCTGGCTCATGCACTGCTGAAGCCCGCTGGCGATGATGGCAAATCCAGCCTTATCCAGCGCCCGCGATACGGCGGCAAGCTGAGTCACCACATCCTTGCAGTCACTGCCGTTTTCGAGCATCCGTGTGACGGCACCAAGTTGTCCCTGTGCACGCTTGAGCCGGTTCACGACCGGGCCCAGATCTGTGGTGTCGAGTTGCATTGTTCCTCCATAGTCTTTCGTGCTTGCCTTCAATTGTATACCCCCAGGGGCTTATTGCATACCCCCTAGGGTATGTGTAAGACTGGCTTCATTCCCACCAACGACAATCCTTTGGAGGACGATAATGATCGTGAATCAGTACTACCTCGGCTGCCTGTCCCATGGCTCCTACCTGATCGGCGATGAGAGAAGCGGTCAGGCGGTCGTCGTCGATCCGCGGCGCGACATTGGCGAGTACCTCGCCGACGCGGCGGCGAACAACCTGACGATCACCGGGGTGATCAATACCCACTTCCACGCCGACTTCGTCGCCGGCCACCTTGAACTCGCCCAGGCCACCGGCGCATGGATCGGCTACGGCCGCCGAGCAGAAACCGAATACGAGATCCGCACCTTCAGCCACGGCGATAAGGTCTCCCTCGGTGAGGTCGAACTCGAGATCCTGGAGACTCCCGGGCACACCTGGGAGTCGATCAGCGTACTGGTACGCGAACAGTCCGGTGCGAGCCCGGATGCGGTACTCACCGGCGATGCATTGTTCATCGGCGATGTCGGCCGCCCCGACCTGGCTGCCGCCGTCGGCGCCGACCCGGACGAGCTGGCACGTGCCCTTTACGCGTCGATCCATGATGTGCTGATGAAGCTTCCCGACGACGTGCGTGTGCTGCCGGCCCACGGCGCCGGTTCCGCATGCGGCAAAAACCTTTCGGATGAACTCGAGTCCACTATCGGTGCGCAGCGGATGATGAACCTCTCCGTCCAGCCGATGGGTGAAGACGAATTCGTTGCCATGATCCGCAGTGGACAGCCGGCCATCCCGGAGTACTTTGCCGTCGATGCCGTACTGAACCGTCAGGACCGCCCCTTGATCGGCGCCGCCAGTGACCTCCGTGCACTGTCCGTACGGGACCTGCAGGATGCCGCCGCCCGCGGCGCTCGGATCCTCGACACCCGCTCACCGGAGGACTTCGCCGAAGGCCACCTCGCCGGATCTCTCAACGTCGGACTCGACGGACGCTTCGCCGAGACGGCCGGCATGGTCATCGGATCAGATGAGGAGATCGTCCTTATCACCCACGCGTCACGTGAAGAAGAGGCCGCGATGCGGCTGGGCCGGATCGGCTTCGACCGGGTGGCCGGTTACCTCAACGAACCGGCACGCGCCTTCACCGAACTCGGCGACATTGTCCAGCGGGGAGAACGCGTCGACGTCGAAACCTTCGACACAGAACGCCAAAACGAAGGGGCCACGGTTCTCGATGTCCGCAATCCCGGTGAAATCGAAGACGGCGCGGTGCCCGGTTCCGTGCGGATTCCGTTGGCAGAACTGGCGCAGCGCCACAACGAAGTCCCCGCGGACCGGCCCGTCCTCGTACACTGCGCCGGCGGGTGGCGCTCCAGCGTCGGCGCCAGCACCCTGCGAGCCCTCGGCCACACCAACGTTAAGGATCTGACCGGTGGCTACAGCGCCTGGACAGCCACTCACGAACCATCCAACGCCTAAGAACACCGGGCAGCACCATCACCGGAAAGGAAATACCGCCATGTCCGAAATCACCACCGCAGAGGCCAATGCACGCCGCAATACTGCGACCATCCTGGACGTACGTGAAGAGGCTGAAACCGCCGAAGGCATGATCCCCGGCGCAGTGCACATCCCGCTCGGCCAACTGGCATCCCGTCTTGGAGAACTCGATGCGGGCCGGCCGGTCATCACCGTCTGCGCCAGCGGAAACCGAAGCGCCCACGCGGCCGTGGACCTGCTGGTCGCAGGTTTCCGCGCAGACACGATGGCCGGCGGCATGACCGCCTGGGAAACCGAAGGTCGACCCACCCACAAGCCCTAAAAAGGCGCATCCACCCATCCCGGCGGTCCGCCGCCGGTCCTTGCCGGCGGCGGGGACACCTTGAGCACAAAGGAAAGTATGACTACTTCAACACAACCTAAACCCACGATCGATACCGTGGGCGCGGCAACGCTGCAGTCCTGGATCGACACCGACGATGACCTGATCGTGTTGGACGTGCGCAGCGGAGCCGAATTCGAAACGGTGCATATCCGCGGCTCATACAACGTGCCGCTGCCGCTGCTCTCCGAACACGCCGATGAGCTCGCAGGGCGGCTCGGCCGACGCACCGTACTGGTCTGCCAATCCGGCACGCGTGCCGAACAGGCACGGCAGCGCCTCAACGGCGCCGGCGTGGAAGCCGCCCATGTATTGACCGGAGGCATTCCCGCCTACGCGGCCGCCGGCGGCGACGTCGTCCACGGCACCCAACGCTGGGACCTCGAACGCCAGGTCCGCCTGGTCGCCGGCTCCCTCGTCGTGACCGGGCTCGCCGGCGGCAAGTTCCTCTCACCGAAATTCCGCATGCTCGCCGGGGCCATCGGCACCGGACTGACCTTCTCCGCCGCGACCAACACCTGCGCCATGGGCAAAGCACTGGCCGCAATGCCCTGGAACCGCGCGGCTCAGGAGCCAACCCGCGAAGCAGTCATCCTGCAACTGCCCTCCCGGGGACCGGCACCGCAGACCCAGGCTTCATGATCGCCGCCGCCCTGGCCCTGGGACTGCTCGTCGGAGCGGTCCTGGGCCTGGTCGGGGCCGGCGGTTCCATCATTGCCGTTCCCGCGCTTGTCTACGGCGTGGGAATGAGCACCCACGACGCCATCCCCACCTCACTACTCGTCGTCGGACTCTCCTCCATAGCCGCCGTCATCCCCCGTATCCGCACCGGTATCAGCTGGCGTATCGCACTGCCGGTTGGGGCCGCCGGCATTCCAGCGGCATGGGGCGGAGCCGCCGCCGGCCGGCTCCTGAACGAAGAGGTGCTCCTTCTCGCCTTCGCCGCCATCATGGTGGCCGCCGGGGCCCGGATGCTCACCAAGACACCAGAGATAACCGGACACTGTGGCTCCGATCAGGGATCCTTCCTGCGATCGTGCTTACCCAAGGCAGCCGCCGTCGGACTTGGGATCGGTTTTCTCACCGGACTGCTCGGCGTCGGCGGTGGCTTTCTCATCGTTCCGGCACTGACGCTGTTCCTCGGTCTGTCGATGTCGCAGGCCGTCGGAACATCACTGGTCATCATCACCATCAACGCAGCAGCAGGATTCAGTGCCCACGCCACCGGCTTCACCATCGACTGGGTCCCAACACTGGCCTTCGCAATTCCCGCCATCGCCGGCTCGCTCGCCGCGAGCCGCCTGTCACACAAACTCAACAGCAAACACGTTCGCACCGCCTTCGCCATCCTCGTGTTCGCCGTCGCCGCCATCGTGGCGGTGAGCACCATTATCGGCATCATCGGCGGCTGACGATTCGCCGCTCCTTTCGTTCCACCGCGCTCAGCGACTGTCCCAGTGCCGTAACCGCCACCGGGGTTGATCGATGCACCAACCGCATCTGCAACTAGTAAGCAAACCTGGCACTGGATTTCAAGCAACTGGGTGCGGTGTCGGACCTGCAAGCGGTAGAGAGACACCTGCCTGTGAAGGGGACCCTCCGTGCCGCTGGGCGCCGGCCCATACAGTCGTACTCAATATTCACTGCGCCCGGCTTCGGGAGAGCAATTTAGCGCCGTCAGGCCTTAGTTCTCCAGTGGGCGAGACGTGCCGGTACAGCGTCTGCCGGGTGATGCCGAGTTCTTTGCAGAGATCACCAACCTTGGTGTCGGGCTGACCCATGGACGCTTTCGCCAGGCGGACTTTGGCGGACGTCATTTTGTAGGGCCGGCCGCCTTTTCTGCCCCGGGCGCGGGCCGATGCCAAGCCGGCCATGGTTCGTTCGGAGATGAGTTCGCGTTCGAATTCGACCAGGGCGGCGAAGATCCCGAAGACCAGTTTGCCGGAGGCGGTGGTGGTGTCGATCGCTGCACCCTGACCGGTGAGGACTTTGAGCCCGATGCCGCGCTCGGTGAGGTCGTGGACGATGTTGACCAGATGGCGCAGGTCCCGACCGAGCCGGTCCAGCTTCCACACCATTAGAGTGTCCCCGTCCCGCAGGGACCGAAGGCAAGAGACCAGCTCGGGGCGGTCCTCTTTCTTGCCGGAGGCCTTGTCTTCATACAGCTGCGCAGGCTCGATGCCGGCGGCAAGGAGCGCGTCGCGCTGCAGGTCAGTGGCTTGGGAGCCGTCGGCTTTGGAAACGCGCATGTAGCCGACCAGCATCAGGTTTCTCCTCCATCATTTATACGTTCGTTTACGTGACATGAGAACCGAAGTATCGCCGCCACATAAAATTTGTCACTTTACCCGTTACTTATTCTATGTCGCGCAGACCCCGCTAGAAGAAGTTAATGTGACAGAAATTCGAGAGGGATACCGAGTTTGGCGAAATCGTTCCGAACTCGGTGGACATGCTCGTCGTCGTCGCTGCGGTAGAGCACCATGAGATTGAATAACTGGCGTGCGCTGTCCGGGTTCTGCTTGGCATCCTCGACTGCATCGTGCAGGGCTTCGTTAAGCGATTTCGGGCACCCTGTTGTTGCCAGTGGCTTGCCAGGATCATGAGAGGTGTCGGGTTCCGGGAGGAACAATGCGGCATCGCGGCCCAAACCCATCAGATGACCGCTCTCGAGCACGCGCATTGCGATGGCTGCGGCTTCGAGGGTCCGCGTCTGCCTCTGCACGGTCTGCGCTTCAAAGGGCCGCCACATCGCCTGACCGGCTCGCACGGAATATCCTGCGCGCTGCCACACCTCGCGCGTCAGCCGCTGCGCGCTACCGCACTCGCTCATGGTTGCACCAAGCTCATCGACCACAGTGCGCAGCAGCCGGAACCACGTGCCGGCGTGGATGCGATGCCGGGGAAGGTCGACTACTCCGGCTGTCAGGGCTTGCCACGTCCGGTCGTCCATGCGCCGGATCGCCAGCGAGGCTCTCTGCGGTTCGGGGGCGCTCGATGGGTCGCGCCATGCATAGTAATGGCCGGGCGGACCGTCGTGGTGCTCAAGCCAGCAGTGGTGGACGGGGCAGGAGAGCATCAGTGGCAGCGACCACACCACGAGGTAGGGGTGAGGAGACGTGGAATCTCGCACACATTGTGGGCAGGTTCGGTGGTGTCGGACAGCGGCGGTCGGGACCCATGCTCGCCACGAGCTCACCGTCCGGCGACGACGGTTCCTCTCGGGCAAGAGAACGGTCAATTGCCGGATGTAGGTGCTGAACGCGTCGGGGCCAGGCTCGACGTCGTCCAAGAGCCACGGGGTGTACCCGCTGATGCTCATGCCGTGAATCCGATCGGAGCTGACTCCGGTTTGGATCGCTAGTTGCTCGATCAACCCCTCCGGTGGGGCCAGGTCGAGATCCGTATCGCGGTCGAGGGAGTAGCCGATATCGAATGCAAGATCATCGACGGTGATCCCATACCCGTCGGCGATCCGGTGCAGCCATGAGGTGAGGGCTTCACCCGGAATCGGCCGCGGATGGATCGGCCAGCGGGCGGTCACATCAGCTCGCGTTCAAACAATCGCCGCCGCTCTGTGGGGCCAACGTAGTCGGCCATCGTCAGCGTCCGGTGGTTGATCGTCTCAGCGCCGGACTCGACGGCCGCGACCGCGGCCGCGGTCAGCAGGTGCGCAAGCTCACCGATCGTTCCTTCACTGCGGGCGAGCAAGTACTGCGTCATGTCGTCGGTCTCGATGCGGGAGGGCCGCCGCAATGGGAAGGCCGCCGCGAAGCTGGCCAACAGCGACCGGGCGTCCTCGCCTGCCT
>CAACWU010000233.1_pt1 | contig 60183 bp, 53 predicted proteins | sample 2275741 | NCBI WGS metagenome assembly CAACWU01 (sample SAMEA5312470, study PRJEB27640) | indoor metagenome | biome: indoor environment; feature: uncontrolled; material: tiles wood | place: Germany | collected 2014-07-07
GTAGCTCACGAGGGCTCAATCAGCGGATTCATGGGCTTTTCACTGTGCGCTGAACGGCTCCCCGCGCCCCTGACGCGCTCCGGGGAGCGTGCCACAATGACACCATGACTGCTATTGCCACGCACAAGGCGACCATCCACACCAACCACGGCGACATTGTGGTGGACCTCTTCGGTAACCACGCACCCAAGACCGTGAAGAACTTCGTCGGCCTGTCGGACGGAACCCAGGAATGGGCCGATCCCCGCACGGGTGAGAAGCAGAACGGTCCCCTCTACAAGGACGTCGTGTTCCACCGCATCATCAAGGACTTCATGATCCAGGGCGGTGACCCGCTGGGCCAGGGCATCGGCGGCCCCGGTTACAACTTCGATGACGAGATCCACCCGGAACTCAACTTCAACGCTCCGTACATGTTGGCCATGGCCAACGCGGGTCTGCGTAACGGTCGCGGCACCAACGGCTCCCAGTTCTTCATCACCACCGCACCCACCACCTGGCTGCAGGGCAAGCACACCATCTTCGGTGAGGTTGTGGATGAGGATTCCAAGAAGGTCGTTGACGAGCTCAACAACGTTCGTACCGGCGGTCAGGACCGCCCCGTGGAGGATGCCGTGATCACCTCCATCGATATCGAGCAGCTCTGACCTCGATAGTCTTTTCGTAGACAAAGCCCACCCGTTGATCGGGTGGGCTTTGTTGTAGCTATGACCAGTGAATATACGGGAGCAGACATGAACGAGAATCCTCAAGAGGACCCCAACGACCGGCAAGACCCGTGGGGCGATCGGCCCGTTCCTGCCCCGCAGTACGGCCAGTACATCTCGGGTCCTCAAGGTGGTCCCGGTGGGCAGCACCCGTCCGGTCAGCATGACCCGGCCCGCGGCCCGCAGCAGCCTGAGCGACGCGGCGGTCCCGGGATTCAACGACGACGCCGCGGGGACGGCATGCCGGTCTCGTGGACCATCATCGGACTGTGCGTGGCCGTGTGGGGCGTCCAATGGCTGGTCTACGCGACCACTCCCTACAACCTGGCGTCCATTCTGGGATACGCCCCGGTGCTCACCACGTCCGAGCCGTGGCGCATGCTCACCTCCGGGTTCGTGCACTCCATGCCATCACCCATTCACTTGCTGTTGAACATGTACACGCTCTACCTGTTCGGTCGGATGCTCGAGCCCCTGCTCGGATCCTGGCGGATGCTGGTCCTGTTCGTGCTGTCCGTGCTCGGAGGGTCTCTGGGTGTCCTGTTCTTGGGTCAGCCAAACATGCTGGTGATCGGGGCCTCCGGTGGAGTCTTCGGCCTGTTCGGTGCGCTGTTCATCTTCATGCGCCACTTCAAACGCAACATCACGCCCATCGTGGTGCTCATCGTGATCAACCTGGCCTTCGGGTTCTTGGTGGGTGGTATCGCGTGGCAGGCACACGTGGGCGGACTGATTGTGGGCGCGCTCGTGTCGCTGACGATGCTCCCGGGGCTGCGAAAGCGTCGCTGAGCGGAGTTCTCCACAGGGGTTGTCCACACCTGTTAACAACTTACAAACATGTAATTCCACAGCTGTGAACAACCCTGTGGATACCGGAAAACCAGGCTCTGGGAGCCCTGTGGAGTACATGTTGTTCGGGATATGCACAATGTTCTCCACACCTGTGGATAACTTTCGTACACGGGCTGGGGAGAATTACACGTTCAGTCCGCAATTGCCCCGCCCGTCAGATTGACGACCGTTCCGGTGATGGCTCCCGCACGATCAGAGGCCAGGAACGCGGCTGTCTCCGCAACGTCGGAGAGCGTGGGCAGCCTTTTCAGCAGCGTAGCTTGCGCCATGCCGTCGTCCAGGAACTGCCGGACGGTTTGCCCACCCGACTCGGCGAACGGTTTGAAGAGTTCCTGGGTGTAGGAATCGGCCTCCGGCGCATCGGTCACGGCATGAGGCCGGATGTCCACGACCCGGATGTTGCGGGGTGCCAGCTCCGCGGCCAACAGGCGAGAGAAGGCCTCCTTCCCGGCGGCGCTCACGCCGTGGCCCAGGATTCCGCCGACCGTCAGCTTGGCTCCGGGTTCCGACAGAGAAATGATGACACCGGGGCGGTCGCCACCCATGTGGCGTGCCACAGCTTGGCTCGTGATGAAGCTGGCCTTCAGGAAGTCATCGATCGGATGCATGAATTCTTCAACCGAGAGTTCGGCCAGCACTTTTCCTTGATCGTGCATGATGCTCACGGCGTTGACCGCAATGTCGAGGCGCCCGGCCGTAGCCGCAATGGCATCAGCGTGCGCGTTAACGGCTTGTGGATCCAAGACATCCACCTGGGCCGTCTCGACAGCACCGCCTACCGCGGCAATGTCGCTGGCCACAGCGTCAAGTTTGGATTGCGTGCGACCGGCGAGAAAGACTCTCGCTCCTTCCCGGGCGAATACTCGTGCGATGGCACCGCCAATAGCGCCACCACCTCCGTAGATCACAGCATTTTTCTTGTCCAGCATTAGGGCGCTCATGAGACTCCTCCAAGGAGTTCGCCTGGTGACAGGCTTCGAACGGCCTAAGCATTGAACTGGGCCATGACCGCTCTGAATGTGATGATGCCAATAGTAATACTGCTTACTATTTTCGTCTCGGAGAGCGCCTGATTCTTGGTGAATCGCACCACAAGTAGTTCACGGGGCGAACAAAAACCGGCACCCTTGTAGACGCACCTCAATACTCGGTGCTCAAAACCCACCCCTCGAAAGGTTCTGCCCGTATGCCCGAGATGACTCCCGCCCGCCGCAGGTTCGCCCTGTTCGCACTTGCCCTGGGCGGATTTGGTATCGGGTGTACGGAGTTCGTCTCCATGGGTTTGTTGCCTCAGATCGCACAGGACATGTTGGGGGAGACGTACACGGCCTCACCCGAGCAGGGCATTGCCCAAGCGGGCTGGTTGATCAGCGCCTACGCCCTGGGTGTCGTGGTGGGCGCACCACTGATCTCTGTTCTGGTGGCTCGCGCGTCCCGGACCACCATGCTTCTCGTCATGGCGGTGGCCCTGTTGGTGGGCAACGTGGCCTCTGCAGTGGCGCCGGAATTCGAAACCCTCATGGTCATGCGTTTCCTGGCGGGCCTGCCGCACGGTGCGTACTTCGGCCTGGCATCGCTGGTCGCCGCGGACGTCATGGGCCCCGGCAACCAGGCCAAGGGTGTGGCGCTCGCGCTGTCCGGACTCACGGTGGCCAATGTGGTGGGCGTTCCCACCATGACCGCGCTGGGTCAGGCTTATGGCTGGCGCGCGGCGTACGTTGCCGTGGCCGTGGTGTTCCTGGTGACCGTGGCTGCCCTGTGGTTCACGGTCCCCTCTCAGCGGCCCATTGCCGGGTCCAGCCGCAGGGGAGAAATGTCCGCACTGCGCTACGGGCAGGTGTGGATCGTCATGGGTGTTGCCGCGATCGGTTTCGGTGGGTTCTTCGCGATCTTCAGTTACCTCACCCAGATGAGTCGCGAACTCGCATACCTACCCGGCGGGGCTGTGCCGTGGTTACTGGCCACCGTGGGTATCGGCATGACCGTGGGCAATATCGCCGGCGGCATCAGCGCGGACCGCTATCCCAAGCAATCCATGATCATCGGGTTCCCGATGCTCGCCCTGGTGATGCTGGCTGTGTGGGCACTCGTGGGCAACCCTGTGGGAATCTTCGTGGCGGGACTGGCCATGGGTCTGGCCAACTCATTCGTCATGCCGTCCATTCAGAGCTGGCTCATCGACGCCGCCGGGGAAGCACGGTTGCTGGGTGCCTCGTTGAATCACTCGGCCTTCAACGTGGCCAACTCCATTGGCGCGGTCCTGGGTGGCGCGGTAATTTCCGCGGGCTTCGGCTACCGCTCGCCGGCACTCGTCGCGTTCGTCCTGGTGATCGTGGGTGGGCTCCTCGCCCTCTACGGGGCCAAACGGCAGAAGGGCTTGGCGCGCCGTCACCGGACCACGGTCGAAATGGAAATTACGGAACCAGGAACTGGCCGAACACCAGTAGTTTCGTCGAGTCGATGAGCAACAGCAGTGCGGCGAGAGCCAGCGCCACCGTGACGGCCACCGACGCATAGGGCTGGATGACCCGCCACCACCGCGTCATGGTGTCGGCCACGCCGCGCTGCCGACCGACCAACGTCACCACGGCAAGCAACGTCAACGGGAACTGACTGATGAGCGCCCACGCCACCCAGCCCGCTCCAGCGACGGGTGCAGCCTGGGTCGCAGACGCTGCCACGAACAGATCGAACGGCACATCGAAGATCACAATGGCCACGAACACCGCGGCAGTGATGTACAGGCCCCACGCTGAGCGGGGCTTCTCGATGTCACGATCCTCGTCGCGAGCCTCCGCCCGGTCACGCGACGCTCGAAGAACTCTGAGCACGACATAACCGGCAAGGGCCAACCCCAGGGAGAGTTCGATCCACGCTGCCGTGGTGCCCTGTCTGACCAGTTCGTGCCAGTGGATGTCGAGCAATTGCCGCCCCACCCATTGCGTGAGCGCGAAACCCCAGAGCGCCGTGCCGCCCAGCAGCAACGTGGTGGCACCCAAAACATGCCGACGCCGCACACCGGCACCCAACGCGGCGGCCATGATGAGCATGGGTGCGGGATCGAAGCCGCCCGCCGCGGTGGTCAGGGTGGAGACCAAATATTCCTGGATGGTCATATGCGCTCACCACGGACAAGAAGAGGGGTATCAGCGACTGCCGATGACCGAGGGATCGAGACCACGCGCGTCACGTTACATCACGTGGACAACGGGGCGAGCGGCGTCGTCGGGCACGGCGCGACGCAAGATCTCGTGGACCATGGACGCCGTCTGGCCCTGGCCCCAGAGCAGGAACCTGAGATAGTTGCGGATGGGTGAACCTGACGACCACTCGAGGTAGAGATCCGGTGGCACGCCCGTCTCGTCACGGATCCACAACGCCACCCCCGCCAGGCACGTGGGGACCGAGGAACCGTCCACGTGGATGACTCGGTGTGAGCCTACGGTGCGCGAAACCAAGGACACCTTGTCGGAGAAATCGGACGGATCCCGCAGTTTGACCTCCACGAACCACACGTCCGCATCCTCCACCAGGGCGTGGGACAGGCGCTCGGTCATCAGTTTCTCCCGGTAGTCCTCGTCAGCGTCGGAGGGGTCGGGATTGTGCGGGATCAGCTGGATGGCGTGGCCCTGTGCCGCGACCATCGAGGCGCGCAAGGCAGAATCGGCCCGCAGATCCGTGATGCGCAGTTCCGAGGCGCGCCACACGCGGGACGCGAAGGAAATCACCAGAATGCAGACCACGAAGACCGCCGCGATCTTGATGCCGTCCGGGCGCTCCACCACGTTGGCGATGGTTGTGTAGAGGAAAACCGCGGTGACCAGTCCGTACCCCCACGCGAGGCGCGGCCGCCCGTGATGTCTCGCGGACAGTGTCACCGCCAGCGCCGCGGAGGTCATGAGCACCAACACCCCGGTCGCATAGGCGCCGCCCTGGGCATCCACGTCCGCGTCGAAGATCCACGTGATGATGAAGGCCACCAGCGTGAAGACCAGAATCAACGGACGCACGGCGCGAGTCCACTCCGGAGCCATGCCGTAACGGGGCAGGTAGCGGGGTACAAGGTTCAACATTCCGGCCAGTGCGGAGGCCCCGGCGAACCACAGGATCAAGATGGTGGACAGGTCGTAGGCGCTGCCGAAAACCGGTCCCATGTACTCGTGCGCCACGTAGGCCAGCGCGCGCCCGTTTGCCTCGCCACCGGCGGCGAATTCCTGCGGCGGAATCAGCAGCGTGGTGACCATGGATGAGCACAGGAGCATCACGGCCATGATTGCGGCGGCCAGCGTGAGCATCTTGCGGGCACCTCGGATGCGTCCGGCAACGGCACCGTGCTTGCCCGCGACACTGTGATGGTCAGCTTTGCCGGGGTGGTCGCGACCGCGGCCGGCCGACTGTGTCGTGTCGCTGGGGTCGGCGCCGTCGACGACGTCATGCGCGGCCTTGGTAGCGCTGCCGCCGCCGGCGGTGGATCCCGGGTGGATCTGTGTCATGACGGACACCCCGGTCTCGTAGCCGGACATGCCCAGGGCGAGTTTCGGGAAGACCACGATCGCCAGGAGCAGGGCCATCCAGGGATTGGAGTGCTGGGTGGTCAGCGCGGTGGTCCATCCGGCGAGGAACTCCGGGTGGGCCAAAATCTGCTGAAACCCCACGACCATCACCGCCATGTTGAGGGCCAGATAGATCGGGACTAGGAACACGGCCAAGGCAATGGCCTCGCGAAATCCCTTGAGGAACACCGCCGCGAGGAGCGTGATCAGCCCGAACGTGATCCACAGCTTGGCACCGGTGCCGTGCATCGGCATCACGGGGTTGTCCACCAGGTGGGTTGCGGCGTCCGCGGATGACAGGGTGATGGTGATCATGAAGTCCGTGCACGCAAAGCCCAGGAGCACCAGGACGGCAATTTTCCCGTTCCACCGCGGGAGCAGTTTCTCCAGCATGCGGATGGACCCCGCGCCGTGAGGGCTGACCGCAGCCACCCACCGATACACCGGGAGCGCGCCGCACAGGGTCACGAGCACCAGAACCAACGTGGCGATGGGCGCCAGCGAACCCGCCGCGACCGCTGCGATGCCGGGCTGATAGCCCAGCGTGGAGAAGTAGTCGACACCGGACAGACACATCACGGCCCACCACGGACGGGTCCGGGTGCTCTCGCGCGGGCGCTGATGCGGCCCGTGATAGGCGGCCGGATCCGGCTGGTCGTTGAACAACCAGGTCCTGAATCGCCGAAACATCGCAGTGGCCATGATGATCCTCCGAAGCGCGGAGCCTCGCGGCGTTTCTGCAACGGAACGAGCCTCCGTGGGGCACAGGATGCGCCCAAGCGCTGGGTGATACCTCACAGCTTATTCCTCGCACGGGCATCCCACACCGGCGGCATGTAGCGTGATCCGCGGGGGAAGTTTTTGAGATCAAGGGGGCGACATGGCGGATCACTCTGCGCAGGTGAGTCGTCGCGCGGTAATCCGAGGGGCCTTCGGGCTCACCGTGCTGGGCGCGGGCGCGGTGCTCGCCGGGTGCGGAGCCGCGGAGAAGCTCGGCGTGACCACGGAGTTCAAGACCACCGGGTCGTACGGGGTGTCCGAACTACAGCGGATCGCCTACGGATCGGACGAGAGCACGCAGTACGGAATGCTCGCGGTCCCGGTCCAGGACAACGGCGAACCGGTGAGCGAAGCGGTGCCCGTGGTGGTCATGATCCACGGAGGCAGTTGGGAAGACGCCTCGGACATGTCCTACATGACGGACATCGGCACGGACCTGGTTTCCTACGGGGTAGCCGTGTGGTCCATCGCCTATCGGGGCACCATTCACCCTGATCAGAGGGATCGCGGTCCCGCACGCGCGGGCTGGCCTGCGGCCGGGCACGACGTCGCCGCGGGAGTCGATTTCGCCCCTCGCCTCGCGGAGCACTCGCCGGTGGAGCTCGACGGCCAGCGTGTCGTGCTGCTCGGGCACAGTGCCGGTGGGCACCTGGCCACGTGGGCGACGTCGAGATCGCAACTCGAAGAAGGCCAAGTCGGAGCGGATCCCACGGTGAAACCGATCGGCTGCGTGTCCATGGCGGGCGTGTACGACCTGGACAGCGCGTTCCGCGAAGACGCGAACGACCGGGTGGGAAACCTGATGGGCGGCACACCCGATGAGGAACCCGAAAGGTATGAGGAGGCCTCCCCACAGGAGCTTCTACCCATCGGCATCCCCGTGATTGCGTGTCAGGGCGGTGAGGACGAGCTCATACCGGCGCACCAGGCCGAGGACTATGTCACCGCTGCCAAGGACAAGGGCGATCCGGCAGAGCTCACCGTGGTGGAGGATGCGGACCACAACGCGTGGACCGTGCTCGAGCACCCGGCGTGGGCGGAAGCCAGAGGGCACACGCTGCGCTTGGCCGGTCTATGACCGCAGTGCCGCGAAATACGGTGACACCTGGCCGAGCCATTTGAGAGAAGTCTCGATCTGTGCGGTCCACAGGGGAACTCTGTGGCCCCCGGTCTGGGACGTATTAATAGCCAGTCCCGTGGGATCTTTCACCGTTTCCTTGAATTTCTCCACCGCTTTGATAGCCGGGGTATCTTCGCCGCCGGTGAAGAACCAGATATTCACATCGGGGCTATTCTTTTCCACTACTTTGCCCAGGTCGTATCCCGCGGGGTCTGCGGTCACCCATTCTTGACCTTTACTGTAATCCGGGGCGAAATATCCGGCCATGTTAATGCTGTTTCCCCAGATCTCCGGATGGCGCACGGTGAACATGGACGAACACCAGCCGCCCGCGCTGTAACCGAAAGTGGACCACGCCTGCGGATCATCGGAAACTCGCAAGTTCTCGCGAATCCACGAGACCACGTCCTGGCTCACGAATGTCTCGTATTTTCCGTGATTGCCGTCCACGCACTCAGTGTCGTGATTGCCGGGAAAGACATCGGGGATTACCACAATGGGTTCTCGCACGGCAGAGTCGCGCACCGCAGTCTTAATATGTTGATCGAAATTCATGGATTTGCTGTAGGTCTTCACGCTCCCGGGAAATCCTGTGAACGCTGTAATGACGGGGAATGCGCGATCCTTGTCCGTGAAATACGACGGGGGTAACCAAACGGTAACTTGCTGCGTGACCTGCGACTCCTTGCCCGATAATTCGAAAGTCGCCCATTGTCCGCCGGTGGCAGAGGGATCCACCTGCGCACCGATCTGCTGACTGCCCCGCGGATCGAGTTGGGTGTTCGTGAACGGGGCGTGAGGTAGTTCCGCGGCGGTAGCTCGGGTGGGAGCGGTGAGCCCGGCCGTTTGGGTGGCGACCGACCCGCCGTCCCCTCCCGTGGCCAGGTCTCCCCAATTGCCGTACCACTGGTTGTCGTTGTTGAGCTTGAGGAAGATGACCAACAGGGTCAGAATCGTGACCAGCGCTATCGACACGAACTGGATGATGTATCCGGACGCGCCGGGCTTCCGATACCGCGGTACGAGAAACACGGCCACGAAAAGCACAATCGCCGCCAATGTAACGGCCATCACGAAAACTGGCCAGCCTGTTAATTCGAAAAAACTCATATCGTCGCTCTTCTCTTGGAGATTTCATACTGTGGTCGGATGTCGCCCGATGCCCACAAGAAATAGAAATAGAGTGTCGCCGATGCACACATAGTAATTCGAAGAGAGTCGAGTGAATGACCAAAGAGTCAAACAGCAGGAAGTTGGCAGGTGACCCCCAGCTAACGGGGGAATCCGGACAGCGTAACTTCCAGCTGCCCACCCCGGCACAAGAACGGGGTGCGCGCATCCTCACGTGGGTGTTCGCCATGGCCACGCTGCTCGGTCTCATCCTGACCGTCATGCAATGGCTGGCCGTCATTTCCCCGGTGCCGTACATGGTGCTGGGGGCGCTGAACCTGCCTGTCTCGCCCTCCCTGGCCTCGGTCGCACTGTTGGCCTTGGTCACGGGGGCGTTGATCCGCCGGAAGCGGATCGCCCTGGTCCTGGTCGCTGTGCTGCAGGTCCTGGGAGTGTTCGGATCGGTGTTGAATCTGTTGGACGCGGCCGAGGTCGGGATCCAGGAAACGCTGGCAGACCCACTGACCCGGGGCTTCTTCGTGATGGATGTGACCGCACTGGTGGTGGGCGTGACCACGTTGGTGTTGGCCTGGTGGATGCGAGCGGCCTTCCCTGGCCGCACCAGGGCCAGGAGCACCGTTGCCGCGATGGTCACGCTCGTGGTGGGTGCCCTATTCACTGTGGCCATGACTCACGTGATCCTGCTGATCTCCACGGAGTCGGCCAGCGATGACGGTCGTGTGCTCGTAGAAGCGATCAATCGGGGTCTGGGGATCTACTCACCCAACCCGCAGTTCAGGCACCAAGTGCCCGATTGGTTGCCCGGCCTGGTGTCGGTGCTGCTCGCGCTCACGTTGGTGGCCGCGGTGTTCATGTTCTTGCGTTCCAGCTCCAAGGAGACCACCTGGACGCCCCGGCAAGAAGTCGCGTTGCGCACCTTGCTCGCGCAGTCCGGGGATCAGGATTCGCTGGGCTACTTCGCCACTCGGCGCGACAAGAACGCCGTGTTCTCCCCGGATGGTCGCGCGGCCATCACCTATCGGGTCGTGGGGCAGGTGTGCCTCGCCTCGGGCGACCCGGTGGGCGACCGAGCGAGTTGGCCCGCCGCGGTGAAGGCCTGGCTGGGGCATGCCCGTTACTACGGGTGGACTCCGGCAGTCACGTCCGCCTCTGCGGACGGCGCCCGCGCTTTCGCGGCCCAGGGAATGGGTGTTCTGGTCATGGGTGACGAGGCTGTTCTGCATCCGGAGCGCTTCTCACTGGCCAATTCGTCCATGACCAACGTGCGCCGCGCGGTTCGCCATGCTCGGCAGCGTGGGCTGGAAGTCGAGATCAGTCGCCACGATGCACTGTCCGCGGAGGCGCTCGCGGAATTGGGCGTGCTCGCTGATCAGTGGTGCGGGGACGAACCGGATCGCGGGTTTTCGATGGCCTTGAATCGTTGGGGTGACCCGGCGGATGGGGATTGCACCGTGGTGGTGGCCCGCGACGAACAAGGTCAGGTCAAGGGTTTGTTGTCATTCGTGCCATGGGGGCGGCGCGGCCTGTCCCTGGACGTCATGCGACGCTCCCCGGACGCCCCCAACGGCACCACGGAACTGATGGTGTCCGAACTCATGACTTACGGTGCCGCCCGCGGAATTCGTGAGGTGTCCTTGAACTTCGCGATGCTGCGCGGTGTCTTCGCCGATGCCGAAGAGCTGGGCGCCGGCGTGATCACGCGCTTCAACTCGTCGGTACTGGGATTCCTGGATCGCTTCTTCCAACTCGAGAGCCTCTACCGATCCAACGCCAAGTACCTCCCCGAATGGTTCCCGCGGTACGCATGCTTTGACAGCGCGCTTTCGCTGCCTCGCATGGCGTCCACCACCGCGCAGGTCGAGGGATTCCTGCCCTCGCCGTTCGTGCGTTCCGCACCGGATCGCCAGCTCGACGACGCCGCTCTGGCCGCCATTCGCGAGCTCGATCACGAACCGCCTCGCTTGCGTGAACTCGCACCGCGGCGATCGCAGCAGACCCGGCATCGTTTGCGCCACGCGCGAGCGCTCGCGGAAGCTGGCATCGCCCCCTATCCGGTGGGTTTGGCCCCGGCAATCTCCGTGGCGGAACTGATGGCCCGTCGGGAGGTGGGCGAAGCGTCGTCGTCGTCCCCGGTGCGTGTGAGCGGCAGGATCCGCAAGCTCCGTGACCACGGCGGTGTGCTGTTCCTGGACCTCACGGATGCCGGACGCACCGTGCAGGTGGTGCTTGACCGCGAGCGCATGGACGGGGCCTGGGGCGTGCTGCGTGCCAACCTGGATTCAGGTGACCTTGTGGTCGTGGACGGTGAGTGGGGTGTGTCCCGCAACGGCACCGAATCCGTGCTTGCGCGACAGTTGACCATGGCGTCCAAGGCGCTGCAACCGGTTCCGTGGGACAGTTTCGAGGATCCGGAGGCGCGGCTGCGTAAGCGCTCCACCGATCTACTGGTGCACCCCGGGAAGCTGGACCTGCTGAAGCAGCGCTCGCTGGCCATGGAAACGGTGCGCGACTACCTCACGGACCAGGGATTCCGCGAGGTTGAAACTCCGGTGCTCAACACGGTGCACGGAGGGGCATCGGCCAGGCCGTTCAAGACGTTCATCAATGCGTACGGCATGGACCTGTCGCTGCGGATCGCGCCGGAACTGTATTTGAAGCGGCTATTGGTTGCGGGGTCGGGGCCGATCTTCGAGATCTCCCGAAACTTCCGCAACGAGGGCGCGGACGCCACGCACAACCCCGAGTTCACGTCGCTCGAGGCGTACCTGCCGTACTCGGACTACATGGAGATGAAGCGGCTGACGGAGGAACTCATCAAGCAGGTGGCTGTGGAGCTGCACGGATCTGCGGTGCTGCCGCTGCGTGACGTCCGCGATCCGGAGGCGGCTCCCGTGCTGACGGATGTGTCCGGGCCCTGGCCGGTGGTGACCGTGACGGATGCCGTGAGTCGAGCCGTGGGGCAGGACGTCAGCATCCACACGGACTTCGAGACACTGCTGACCATCGCCGCAGACCACGGTGTGGAGATCGGGCCCGGCATGGGTCCGGGTGCGGTGCTGGAAGAGCTTTACGGTGAACTGGTGGAACCGCAGACCATCGAGCCCACGTTCTACTGCGATTTCCCCCTGGAAACCTCGCCGCTCACCGCGCCCCACCGGAGCGAGGAGGGGCTCGTGGAACGCTGGGACTTGGTGGCCAACGGCATGGAACTCGGTACCGCGTACTCGGAGATGACCGATCCCGTGGAGCAGCGCCGTCGCCTGACCGAACAGTCGCTGAAAGCGGCCGCCGGTGACGTGGAGGCCATGGAAGTGGACGAGGACTTCCTGTACGCCTTGGAAACCGGTATGCCGCCCGCTGGCGGCCTGGGCATCGGTTTAAACCGGCTGGTCATGCTCATGACGGACACCACCATCCGCGACGTGTTGTCCTTCCCGTTCGTACGGCCGCAGAAGAACTGACGGACCGAGGTGGAGCGGGTGCTCAGAACCCCTTCAGTGAATAGGCGGCATTCTTGAGGGGTGCCCTCGGATGGGCTGTCGAATACCGTGGGAGCTGGGAGACAACCCGCTCCGCTGGAAAGGCTTGATGAATGCGTGTACTGGTCGTCGATGACGAGGTGGACCTCTCGGAGTCGCTGCGCCGTGGACTCACCAACGAGGGGTTCGTGGTGGACGTGGCCAACGACGGCGTCACCGGTGCGTGGCTGGCCCAGGAGAACCCGTACGACGTGATCGTGCTGGATCTCATGCTGCCCGGTAAGAACGGGTACACGGTCCTCAAGGAAATCCGTGCCGCCAAGAACTGGACGCCCGTGTTGATGCTCACCGCCAAGGACGGCGAGTACGACGAGGCCGACGCGTTCGACCTGGGCGCCGACGACTACCTGACCAAGCCGTTCAGCTTCATGGTCCTGGTGGCCCGGTTGCGAGCGCTCATCCGGCGCGGCGCCCCGGAGCGACCGGTCAACATCACCGTGGGCAGCTTGGAACTGGACCCGTCCCGGCACAAGGTCACCCGCGGGGACACGGTGATCGAACTGACCGCCAAGGAATACGTGATCCTGCAGTACTTCATGCAGAACGCGGAGACCGTGGTGTCCAAACTGCAGATCATGGACAACGCGTGGGATGCCGCGTTCGAGGGTTCGGAGAACATCGTGGAGGTCTACGTGGGGTATCTGCGCAAGAAGATCGACGTTCCCTTCGGCCTCAACACGCTGCAGACCGTGCGGGGTATGGGGTATCGACTGGTCGCGGATACCTCCGCGGCATGAGCATGTTGGGCGTGCGCCGGCGGTGGGGCGTGCGGCGCAAGACCACGCTCGCTGCGGCACTGCTCATGATCGTGGTGCTGTTGTTGGCGGGTGTGCTCCTGCTGGAAGTGCTCAAGCGCAACATTGTCTCCACCGCCCATGATCAAGCGGTGACCAGTCAGCAGCAGGTGCTCTCGCGTCTGGTGGACGGGCAGGAGACTCCCGAGAATCGCGTGATCTACGTGTGGTCCCAAGCGGACCCCGAGGATCTGCTGCGCGCGGTGGGCCAACCCGGTGTCCTGGTGCAGCTCACCGATCAGGAGGGCTCGGTCGTGGCCTCCTCACCCGCAATGACCGGGGACATTGATTTGAACTCACCGGCGCTCACCCCGGGTGCCACGTTCGAATCGCGCACCGACGACCAAGGCCTCCTGCGCATCCCCAACGATTTTGTATATGTCTCCGAAGGCATAGTGGTCAACGACGAACCCCACACCTTGGTGGTGGCCGTTCCCGTCAACCTGCAGACCAGTTCCCTCACCGTCGTGGCGGTGTTCGTGCTGGTGGTGGGCCCGCTCCTCGTGATCCTGGGCGCGCTGACCATGTGGTGGCTCACGGGCCGTTCCCTGCGGCCGGTCCGGCGCATCACCGACCAGGTGCGCACCATCGGCGGGTCCAATCTGGACGAACGCGTGGATGTGCCGCCCACCCGCGACGAGATTGCTCAGCTGGCCTCCACCATGAACGCGATGCTGGACCGGCTCCAGGCGTCGGATCAGGCACAACGGCGCTTTGTGGCCGATGCGTCCCACGAGCTGCGCTCGCCGCTGGCCACGTTGTCCACCACGCTGGACGTGGCCCGCAGCGATCCCTCCGGCGAGGCCTGGAAAGAGCTGTCCCCGGTGCTCGTCTCCCAGTCCCAGCGCATGGGTCAGCTCGTGCAGGACCTCCTCACCCTCGCCCGCGCGGACGACGCCGGCCTGGACATGCGCGTTGCCGACACCGACATGGACGAGGTGGTGTCGGACGAGATCGCCCGGATCCGACCCGCACTGGACCAGGAACTGACGGTCTACATCGAGCCGGTGCGCCTGCGTGCGGACGCCTCAAAGCTGCAGCACGTGGTGCGGAATCTGCTGTCCAACGCGGGTCGCCATGCTGAGTCGCTGATCGAGGTGCGGTTGAGCGCGACCGAGACGAATGCGGTGCTCACCGTGATCAACAACGGCGATACGATTGCCCCCGCAGATCAGAACAAGGTCTTCGAACGGTTCGTCCGCCTGGACGCTTCACGAGCCCGGGATACCGGTGGATCCGGATTGGGCCTGGCCATCAGCCGCGAGATCGTGCTCGCCCACGGTGGCACCATCGCGGTCGATGAGGACTCACACGGTCGCTGCCGCTTTACGGTGACCCTGCCCCTCCCGAAGGATGCTCCGTAGCCTCCACGGTGTGCGCCAATAGCCGCTCACTCGTCATGAACACGAGAGCAGCGGAAGCCACCGCGATGATGCGCGGAATGACCTCGCCCAGCAGGTCCCGGGTGATGACGTCCGGGAGCAGCCACGTGCACAGGGCCGACACCGAGAAATAGGCCACCACGGCCGCAACGAACACCAGGATCCTGGCCGGGGTGGCGACACCCTCGAAGAATTCGGGGCGGGAGTGATCGCGCTCGCCTCGCACGAGTCCCATGAAGGACTTGATCGGCACAATCCACTCCTTCGGTCCGCTCGGTGACTTATTGATTACCTCTGACGTCCTAATCTACCCCGGGGTAGATCGCTCTGACATGGCCGAATGGCCAGTCTTCCTGGGCTTTTGCCATCGACGCGGACGACGCCGCTCGGGTACCTTGCGCACGCAAGGTACCCGAGCGGCGTCGTCGGGCGGTGAAAAGCGGGGTTACGGGACGATGGTGAACTTGACCTGGCCGTCGCCGCCGCGTTCGGCGATGCGCAGCACCTCTGCCACCTGATCCAAGGTGTGGGTGGGGCCTAGGCAGTAGTCGACCTCGACCTCGCCGTCGTGGATGCGACGGACAGCCTCGTGGAAGGACTTGAGGCCGGGCTCGGACTGGGCGGCCACGGAACCCTGGAGGCGCACGCACTTGCGGAAGACCTCGAAGATCGGCACGAGAGTAGGTTCGAAGCTTTCGTACAGGCCGAACCAGCCCACGATGCCGCGGTTGGCCACGATGTCCACGGCCTGGGTGCGCAACTCATCGGAACCGACGGCCTCGATCACCAGATCCGCGCCGTTGTTGCCGGTGAGCTCGGAGACCACGGTGCCCAGGTCCTCGTCCGGGATCAGCACGGCGCGGGCACCCAGCTTGCGGGCGATCTCGAGGCGGGCAGGTTCCTTGTCCGAAATGATGACCTGGTCGAAACCGCGGCGCAGGGCGTCCTGCAGGAAGAACAAGCCCGCGGAACCGGCGCCCATGATCACGCACGTGCCCGCGGTGCGCGCGGGCACCTCGGTGGGCCAGTAGAGGTCGAACGCGTAAATGCACGTGCCCAGCTGCTGGGCCATCATGTAGCGGCGCATCTGGGTGAGATCGTTACTGTTCACGTCCGAGGGCAGAGCCACGGCGTGGTCGTCGTCGAGCAGCATGTACTCCGCGAACGCTCCACCGAACTCACCCGGGGGAACGCACAGCACTGTGGTGCCCACGGGGAACTTCTCGGAGTTGGACTCCGAAACGACACCCACGCCCTCGTGGCCCGGGTAGCCCGCGCGCTCCGGACCCTTGGGATGCAGCGTGCCGTGCAGGGCCGCGTGCAGATCCGAACCACAGACTGATGCCGCCGCCATCCGCACCACGAACGTGCCCGGCTCAGTGGCCTGCGGTTTGGGCCATTCACGCACGGTGATGACTCCGGTTTCCGGCACGTGGGTTGCGCGCATCTGGGGCTCCTTCGCTGGGGGAACTGCATGAAAATAACCGCTTCAACGGTACTTCATGGAGTAGCTTGGCCCCCTGGAGGGCGACGCTTTATATCACAACGTGATACATAGTTGTAGGCTAATCCCAATGTTACTTCCCCGCGCGTTCAAACCTTTCAGTACCCCGGCCTTCGCGGTGCTGGCCTTTGCCATGTGCATGAGCGTGTTCGGATCAGGACTGTGGGCGGTCGCCTTGGTCGCGAAGGTCATGGCCTTGGGCGGTTCGGCCGTGGATCTGTCCATGGTCACCGCGGCCGGTGCCTTGGGCGCGGTGGTTTTCGTCCTGGTGGGCGGGGTGACGGCAGATCGCGTGCGGCTGAATATCATCTTGCGATGCGTGGAAGCCACCAATTTTCTGACCGCTTCTGTGATCGTGCTCCTGACATGGACCGGCAACCTTGCGATGTGGCACCTGGCGATCGCCGCGTTCGTGTTCGCAGGCTCCTTGGGATTCTTCTACCCCGCCTACTCGGCCGCACTGCCGAGGATCCTGCCGGCCAGTCAGTTGCTTGCCGCCAACGGTGTGGAGGGGACCGCCCGACCGCTCTTGCAGATCGCTGCCGGTCCCGCGGTGGGTGGCTTCCTCGCTGGCCTGGCTTTCCCAGCGCTCGCCGTGGTGGCCATTGCCGTGTGCCACGCCGCAGCGTTCGTCCTGATGATGTTTCTGCGCATCCCAACGAGCGGCAGGTTCGGGGAGGAGGAACCGCAAGGCTCCAACACGGCGCCGTCCACGTCCATCTTGCGTGATCTGGTGGACGGTTTCCTCTACTCGGTGCGCACTCCGTGGTTGCTTTGGACGCTCTTGTGGGCCATGAGCGCTGTGTTCTTGTTCATCGGCCCGCTCGAGGTGCTCGTCCCATTCCTGGTCGTGGACCGGCTGGGCGGCACGGTGGCCAGTTACGGTGCGATGCTCGGTCTGTACGGGGTGTCCATGGCGCTGGGTTCGATCATCACGGCATCCATGCCCCTGCCGCGCAATTACCTCACCACCATGATCTGGCTGTGGGGTTTCGGCACGCTGCCGTTCGGCCTGGTGGGCATGACCGATTCGTGGTGGGTCATGGCGATCGCGTTGTGTGTCTTCGGTGCCACGGGCGGCGCTGGTCAGGTCATTTGGGGCACTCTGCTGCAGCGCCGCGTCCCCGTGCACATGCTTGGGCGCATCTCATCCCTGGACTTCTTCGTGTCCCTGTCGCTCATGCCCGTATCCATGGCGGTGGCGGGACCGGTTTCACAGGTCCTGCCGCCCGAGGCGATCTTCTGGGGCGTGGCCATCGTGACGCCTCTGCTCGGCGTCATTGCGGTCTTCGCCGGTCGGATGCACAAGGACCAGGCAGAGCACCCGCTGCGCTAGTCGCCCACGCTCGAACGCGACGACGCCGCTCCCGGGACTTTCCGTACGAAAGGTTCCAGGAGCGGCGTCGTCAGCTATCTGACCAGTATCTATAACTGGATCAGTATGCTTTGTGGCGCTGCTCCACGATCAGGTGGATGAGCGCGAACGTGCCCTGCTCGTCAATGGCCTTGAAGGCTTCCTCGAGCGCACCCGGGATCTCGGACTCGCGCTCCACGCGCACGCCAAAACCACCGAACGAGGTGGCCATGCCCGCGAAATCCGGGTTCGTCAACTGGGTACCGGACACGCGCTTGGGGTACTGCTTCTCCTGGTGCGTGCGGATGGTGCCGTACTCCTGGTTGTCCATCACGATGACCAACGGCGTGGCGCCGTACTGCGCGGCGGTGGCCAGCTCTTGACCGTTCATGAGGAACTCACCGTCACCGGCGATCGAGATCACTCGGCGGCCCGGGTAGTTCAGGGACGCTGCCACGGCGGAGGGTACCGAGTACCCCATGGAACCGTTGCGCGCCGAAATCATGGACGCGTAGCCATTGGTCGGGAAGTATCGGTGCGCCCAGTTGGTGTGCTCTCCGGCGCCGAAGGTGACCATGGCGTCCTCCGGCAGGTTTTCCACCAAGTTGGCCATCATGGTGTCCATGGTGGCCGGGCCGTCCTCCGGGTGGGTGTCCTTTGGCTCGGCGAAGTCGACCTGCTGCTGCCGCATGCGACCACACCAGTCCTTCCAGCCGTCCTTGACCGGGAGGTCCATGCGCACCAGGTCGCGCACGAATACGTCCGGCTTGGCCACGATCTGATGCGAAACGGCACCGGAACGGCCGCGCATGGACGGGTCCATGGTCACGATGAAGTTCTTCTTGGACCAGTCCTGACGCACCAGGAAACCGTCCGTGATCACGTCACCGGGCACGGTTCCCACGAAGACGAGCAGGTCAGTTTCTTCCAGCAGGTCGTAGGTGGGTCGCGGGCGGCCATAGCCGATGGGGCCCACGTAGGACGGGGAGTTGAACGGCACGGTACCCTCCGTGCGCCACTCGGCTGCGGCGGGGATGTGATGTTCCTCGAGCCACTGGGTGAACTTCTGGGCGCCCTCGTGGGTCCAGTCGTTACCGCCGGTCACGAACAGCGGCTTCTCGGATTCCTTGAGCGCGCTCTCCAGAGCCTTCCAGTCGGTCACGGTCATACCGCCACCAGCAACAGGAATCCGCGGGTGCAGGGTCGCGTCGATCTCGCGCGTGATGACGTCCTCGGGCAAACCGACCACCACGGGACCGGGGCGGCCGGACGCCGCTGCGAACATGGCCTCGGCGACATATTCGGAGGCGCGCTCGGCGTGGTCCAGGACCATCACGCGCTTGGCGCCAGAGCCGAACCACTGGTGCGGATCGAACTCCTGGAACGCCTCCTTCTCGCGATGTTCGAAGGGGATCAGCCCCACGAACAGCACCATGGGAGTGGAATCCTGCCACGCGGTGTGCAGGCCCACGTGAGCGTTGGCGGCACCGGGGCCACGGGTCACCATGGCTACGCCGGGCACGGTGTTCATCTTGCCGTCGGCCTCGGCCATGTACGCGGCGCCGCCCTCGTGGCGGGTGATCACGGTATTGATGGGGGACTTGTACAGGCCGTCCAGCACATCCAGGTAGCTCTCGCCGGGCACGACGTACGCGCGTTCCACGCCGTGGGCGACCAGGGAATCCACGATCACGTGGCCGGCCGATTTACGTCCTGCTGTGGACTGTTCCGAAGAAGATTGGGTCACCGTGAGGTCCTCATTTCGCCATTGAAAAGTCGTGAAGATTGTGGGCGATTCCACGGGGATCGTCCGCGAATATCAGACTCGAAACTACCCGAGAACGCCCGGGGTGGGGGTATCGGAGCGGCATATTTGTTAATCCGACAAACTATGACCCTCCCGCAGCCACGCGCGGAAGGCAGCGGGTACGACGTCGCCCCGGTCCCGTACACGCGTACGGAACCAGGGCGATCGGATCGGGTGGGATAAAGCGTCAGTCGTGCATGTCCTCGAGCTCCACACCCTTGGTCTCGGAGACCATCTTGATGGTGAAGATCAGCGAGACCACCGCGAAGAACGCGTAGATGCCGTAGGCCAGACCCAGCGAGAAGTTGGACAGCGCCGGGAAGGTGACGGTGACGGCCCAGTTGGCGATCCACTGCACGGCACCGGCCACGGCCAGTGCGGCACCGCGGATGCGGTTGGGGAACATCTCGCCCAGCAGGACCCACATGAGCGGACCCCACGAGACACCGAAGAAGATCACGAACAGGTTGGCAGCGATCAGGGCGACCGGACCTGCCACGGGGCCGAGCACCGGCGTGAGCTGACCGTCCACCATGACTTTGCTGGCGGTGGCGAAGACAATGGCCAGGGTTGCGAGCGAAACGGCCATACCGGTGGAGCCAATGAGCAGCAGAGGGCGGCGGCCCACCTTGTCCACCAGGAAGATGGCCACGATGGTTACCAACACGTTGGTCACGGAGGTGGCGACCGAGATCACGAACGAATCGGACTCCGAGAAGCCCACCGACTCCCACAACACGTTGGAGTAGTAGAAGATCACGTTGATGCCCACGAACTGTTGCAGGGCTGCCAGGCCGATACCGACCCACACGATGGGCTTGAGACCACCCAGGGAACCACGCAGATCGCTGAAGCGGGGCTTGTGTTCCTTGTTGATGGTTTCGCGGATGCGGGCCACGCGCTCCTCGGCCACCTGATCGCCGTGGATGCTGGTCAACACGGAGCGAGCCTCGTCATCACGGCCGCGGGACACCAGGTAACGCGGGGACTCGGGAATGGTGAACGCGCCGATGCCGTACATGACAGCCGGGATGGCCATGACCAGGAACATCCAGCGCCAGGCCTCGAGACCCAGCCACAGCTCGTTGGCTGCCCCGCCGGCCCAGTAGGCCAACAGGGCGTCAATGAGCAGCGACAGGAAGATACCGAGCACAATGCCCATCTGCTGCAGCGAGCCCAACCGGCCGCGCAGGTGCGCAGGGGAAACTTCGGCAATGTAGGCGGGGGCGATCACGGAGGCCACACCCACACCCACACCTCCGACCACGCGGAAGATGACCAGCGTGGTGATGTCATTAGCCAGGCCACAACCGATCGCTGAGGCCAGGAACAGGACCGCGGCGATCTTCATGATCAGGATGCGACCGGTGCGGTCCGCAATGCGGGCGCCGAAGAAGGCACCCACCGCGGCACCCAGCAGTGCCGCTGCCACCGCGAAGCCCAGGGGACCCGGACCCACGTCGAAGCGGGATTGGATGGAGGACACCGCGCCGTTGATCACGGCGGAGTCGTAACCGAAGAGCAGGCCACCGAAAGCAGCGACCGTTGTGATTCTGATGACCGCGCCGGTGTTTGCGTCGTGACGCTCGGACGGTACTGCGTGCGCTGCTTGGCTCATCGCGCAGCTCCCTTGCTGTAACGAAGTAAGAATGCAGGCCCCAGGGCATAGGACGCTGTGGGGACGGTAACCGGAAGTACGCTTGCCGGTAGTGGATCAAGAATAGGACCCGGATCACTAAATGTCCATGTCTTGAACACAAAAAACGTGGGTGTGTCTTAAACGGTGAGAGAAACGTTCTCGAGCGCCATGATCAGCGCCCCGGTGAGGTGCGCTTCCGGGCCGAGTTCAGCGGCGGTGATCGCGAGGTCCCGGGTGCAGCCTTGTACACCGTAGCGAGACACGATCTCCCGTAGCGGAGCCAACAGCAGATCACCCGCGCGGGCCAATTCGCCACCCACGACCACGAGCTCCGGATTGATGAGATTGCACAGGTTCGCCACGGTGGTGCCCAGGGTGCGACCGGTGTCCCCGATGACGCGAGCACAGCCGACATCCCCGGCCAGAGCGGCGTCGACAACCTGAGCGACCGTGAGATCGGGGCCGCGGGTGGCGCCCAGGAGGGTGAGGACGGCCTCGGACGAGATGAACGTTTCCAGGCATCCGCGGTTGCCACAGCGGCAGACGTCACCCTGCTCGTCCAGGGTCATGTGCCCGAGCTCCCCGGCGGAACCGGTGGCTCCTCGGAACAGTCGGCCGTTGAGGATCAGGCCGGCACCCACGCCGTGGGAGACCTTGATGTAGGCCATGTTCTGGGCGGTGCGTCCGGCGCCCTGGGAGAACTCACCCACCGCCCCGGCATTCGCATCATTTTCCACGGCCACCGGGAGTCCGAGTCGGCCGGAGGCAGCGGCACGGACATCGGTATCGGCCCAGGCCGGAAGGATGGCCCCGGCGCTCACCACGCGTCCTTCGAGGTCTACGGGGGCCGGCACGGTCAATCCGGCGGCGAGTAGTTTTACCCGAGGAATCTTCAGCTTCCGAACCATGGCGTCCAAGGTGGAATCGGCCGTGTCCAGCGCTTCGGTGACCGAATGGCCTCGGGGCAGATCAAATCGCTGACGAGCCTTGATGTCCTGATTGAGATCCGCCACGGCCACGGTGAGGTGGCGGTGGCCCACATCGAGGCCCACCACGAAGCCGGCGTTGTCGCTGAACCGGACTAGCTGCCCACGGCGGCCCCCGTGTGACGAATCCATAGCCAGCACTCCCGCGGTCACCATCTCGTGCACGATGGAGGACACCGTGGACGGCGCCAGGGCTGTTTCGCGCGCGATGGTCGCCTGCGTGGTGGTACCCAGTGCGCGCATGGCATCGATCACCCGGCGCTGATTGGCCACGCGCAAAGACGTCTGTGAGCCCGGGGCCGCTTCGAAGGGGGCGGACGTGGAGTGCAGGGACATCGTCGTCCTCGATTTCCTGTGAAGATTCTCTTGCACCGGAGTGTAGCCCGTCTTCAACTATCGAAGACAAAGCTCCTGATTGACAGAGGTTCGGACTAATTAGGCGTGGTTGGCTCTCGGACGAGTGCTCATAGCCCCTTGGCCCTACGGCGACTAAGTCACACGAGAAAGGAACCGCGCCGACACGAAGCGCGCGGCGCGGTTCCTCACGGTGCGGTCACGGTGCCGCGTGAAACAGCTTGGGCTCAGGCCTCGTCGAACAGGCGAAGTGCCATGGCCGTGTGGGTCACGGCGGCCCCGGCGCGCAGACCTGCGGCGACCATGCCCGCTTCCACGATCTGCTCGCGTGTGGCACCGGCGGCCTTGGCCTTCTTGGTGTGCACTTCGAGGCAGTAGGGGCACTGGGTGGTCAGGGCGACACCGATGGCGATGAGCTCACGGTTCAAGGGGTCGATGTGACCGCCCTCGCGACCGATGGCCGCGTCGAATGTCGCGAATTTGGTGAACTCCTCGGGTGCAAGCTTCTTCAGCTCACCCAGGAGCTTGAGGTCTTCCGGAGAATGGTAGTGATCAGCCATGAGTCATCCTGCTTTCTGTGATTACCGGTACTGACTCCCTCAGTCTGCGGTCGCGGGGGTGGCGTTGGCCAGCAGTTGACGAACCTGGTCAGGTGCATCCGAATCCGCCGCGATGAAATGGGTGTTCTTGGTGACCACCGTGGGAACCGTGGAATTGCCATCGTTGAGGGAGGCTACGTACTCCTTGGCCGCCGGATCTTCCCAGATATTGATCCACGTGGCCTTCTGGCCGTCCTCACCCAATCCGTATTCAAGGCGCTCACAGAATGGGCACCCGGGACGCCAGTAGATGGCCACGCCGTTGTTGTCGATGTGCTTGAGTGCGTCGTCTTGCGAAACCTGTGGGTACTGGGGATTCTCGGGCACGGTGGCTCCTGGGATCGAGGTGGATTGGGTCAGTTCAGAGTTATAACGGCAGAGTAGATGAGTCGATTCCGGACGACGTCATAATTGTCGCGAACAGCACATTCCGATAAGAGAATACAAACGAAGAAGGGTTCATTACATTTTTTCGTTTCACGTGAAACCTCCAGGCTCACCGGCTCTGGTGCGCGATTTCAGCAATCACTCGGTGATGAGTGACACCATGGATCTATGACCTATCCGGCGCAGAAAACTTCCCCCTCGCCGGGCGGGTCCCCGTGGCGCTTGCCGCAACTGCGACACCGAGTGGCCGTACCTCTGGTCACGGTGTTGTTGGTTGCGACCGTCGGTCGATTGCTGGTGGTCTCACCGGAAATCACGCACGGGGAGACCGCGTTGCTCGAGGGGCTTGTCCAATATCGCAACGCAGTATTCGACGCCATTGCCATGGCGGTCCAGGCTGTGCTCTCCAATGCGGGCATTGTATTGATCATCGCCATGATCACCGGGTGGCTCGCCGTCTTCCGGCGACGACCCCTGGACGCCACCGCGTTCCTCATCACGTCCCTCATGGGTTGGGCCACGATCGGTCTGGTCAAGGTCGCTGCAGAGCGCCCACGCCCGTCTTTGATGACCGGTGATCAACTTCTGGCGCTCGACGGCGCCACGTCCTTCCCGTCGGGACACACTGGTGGCGCACTCGCGATCGTGTTGGCTTTAACACTCGTGAATTTCCGCTCTTCCAAACACAACCGAATTCTATTGTTCGGTCTTGCGTTTGTGGCTCTCGTTGGACTCAGCCGTATATACGCAACCGCGCATTTTCCGCTTGACGTGCTGGTTTCCATCCCGGTGGCGTGGGCTGGTGTGATGATCGGCTGTGCAGTATCGAATGCTTTGGTGCCAGCTCTGGCCTATGGATTCGGCTGGACACAGAAAGATGTCACGGTGCCTGCACCGGGATCCAAGCGTGCGACCAGCACCGTGACTGGCGAACGAAGCGCAACTGGCGCGACCGCGGCGTCGTCGTGGGAAGCGCCCGTGACCGCACAGCAAAGCCGCCCGACCTTCGACCTCAACGAGGCGGAGGAAGACCGGGCGGCCTAGTAGCTGCTGGGCGAATCAGTCGTCCACGGTGTACCCGGCCTTGACGCACAGCACCGGGCAAGTGGCCTCCAGCAGGATGCGCTGAGTGGTGGGCGCCATGATGAGCTTGCCCACCGGCGTGCGCTTACGCGTTCCGATGACCAGCAGCTCGGCAGTGACGCGTTCACACGCGTCCAGGATGGCGTCCGCGGGGTCGCTGTCCGGGTGGACGGACACCAATTCGTGATCGATGCCGCTCTCGGCCAACAGCTCCTGGTCTTCGGCGGACGCCGCCGGTGATTCCTGTTCGGCGGGACGTCCGAAGCGTTGCTTGGGTGCGGGTGCCTGAACGATGACCAGTTTGCTGGAACGTAGTTTTGCTTCGCCGATGCTGGCCCGCAGTGCGGCGCGTCCGGCGGGGGTCGGTAGGTAGCCGACGACAATGCTCATGGGTGTCTCCCTGGTACGTGAGGAACGAATGCTTTAGCGGTCGGTGTCTTCCAGGTGTGCGAGATCTTCCGGGTGGTGGAAGCGGGTGCGGCGGCCGGTGAACAAACGGTCGTAGAGGAAGTTCAGCAGCCAGAGCAGCACGCCCAGCCCAATGAGTATCACGGCAATCTGGTACTCGATGGGGTCCTGCGCCCACGGGCCCAGAAGGTAGGCACAGGTGATGGTGCCCAGGTAGGGCAGGACCTTGGGAGCGTGGAAGTACGCGTGATCCTCCTGTGACTTGTCACGGCGCAAAATGATCGCCGCAATGTTGACCACCGTGAACACGGCCAGCAACAGCAATGCCGTGGTGCCGCCCAGGGCTGAAGCCGTTCCCTTACCCATGAAGTTGTTGACGATCAGGATGAGGGCCATGCCCAGCACGGTGGTGAAGATGATGGAGGTCCACGGCGTACGGCGCTCCGGGAGCACCTTGCCGAGGATCCCGGGAATCACACCCTGGCGCGCCATGCCGTAGAGCAAACGGGATGCCATGAGCATGTTGATCAGCGCGGTGTTGGCCACGGCGATGATGGTCAGGAACGGGTAGATGGAGTCGATCGGAATACCCGGTGCGCCGATACGTACCACGTCCAGCAACGGGGTGGTGGATTCACCCAGCTGACCGATGGGCACGATGGCCACGGTGAAGATCGAGACCAGCACGTAGACCACCAGCGTGATGCTCAGGCCCAGCAGCATGACGCGAGGGAAGTTCCGAGTGGGGTCCTTGGTCTCCTCGACCATGTTGACCGAGTCCTCGAAGCCCACGAACGAGAAGAACGCCAAGGAGGTTACCGCGGTCAGGGCCATGAAGATGCTCTTGTCCTCGGAGGTTTCGAAGACCACGGTCTGGCTGAAGTCCGCATTGCCCTGAGATGCGGCCCAGAAGCCCACCAGGATCACGATCAGCAGGCCCGTGAGTTCGATGCACGTGAGCACCACGTTGAGTTTCACGGATTCGGACACACCGCGCAGGTTGATGAGAGCCAGGATGCCCAGGAACACGATGGCTACCACGGAGATACCGAACGGGCTCAGCTCCAGGTGGAAGCCCTTAGCAAAGTTGGATGCTACTGCGGACGAAGCGGTAGCGGCAGATGTCAGGCCGGAGCACAGCACGGCAAACGTCACCAGGAAGGTGATGAAGTGGATGCCGAAGGCCTTGTGCGTGTAGAGAGCTGCGCCCGAGGCACCCGGGTACTTGGTGACCAGCTCCAGGTAGGAGAACGCGGTGATGGTGGCCACCGCGAAAGCGATCAGGATGGGTGCCCACGCAGCACCGCCGATTTCGCCGGCGATATTGCCGGTCAGAGCGTAGACGCCGGTGCCCAAGATGTCGCCCACAATGAACAACAGCAGTAGTCCAGGTCCCATGACCCGTTTCAGTTCGTGGGATTCACCGGTTTTCGGATCGTTGCCTTTGACTCCCGCCGACGACGCAGTGGCACCTTGGCCGGGGGACGTTTCGTTGCTCATGAGGACCTCTTGCTACAAGGGGGCGCTGTCCACAATCCGAGGTGAGATCAGGGACTGTGAGGCGGTGCCGAACGTAATTGTTACGTGAGGTCAATGTAGGCGATTCACGTCACACTTCATAGGGCAACACGATGTGCAGAACGCCCCGCGCTTCTCGAAGAGGTGCGGGGCGTTCGGAACGGCCGGAGCGGCGTCGTCTGTGAAGGAACTACCGAATGCCACGCATGCGATTGAGGATGGGTTTGGACGCCACCAACATCAGGATGCCGAGACCAACGGTGACCGCACCCAACGTGCCGAAGTAGGCGGTCTCGTTTTCAGCGGAGTAGAACGAGGCCAGCGAACCGGATAGCGCCGTGCCCAGAGCGAGAGCAAGGTTGAAGAGAGCGACCATCTGTACCGGATACTTGCGCGGTGCGAGTTTGGTGGCCAACGACAAGCCAACCGGAGACAGGAACAGCTCACCCATGGTGGCCACGAACAGGATCAGAACGATCCAGCCGATGAATACCGGGTCCGAATTGACCTGCGTAAGGAAGAGCAAGAACGCCGCGCCGATCAGCAACAGTGCGATGCCGAATTTGGTGGGCGTTGCGGGGGCCCGATTGCCCAATTTGGTCCACACTCCCGCGAACACCAAGGAGAAGACGATGATGAAGAACGGATTGATGGACACCACCAATGACGGAGGTATCTGCCAACCGAAGAAATTCAGGTCGAGACGAGTATCCGCATAGATCGCGATTACCGTGAACTGCTGCTGGAACAGTGCGAAGAATGCCGCTGTGGCAATGAACATCGGCACGAACGCGATGATGCGAGAGTGCTCGTCCGGTGAGAGTTCCTTGTCACGCAGCATCATGGTGAACAACGCGATGGTTGCTAGCACGGTGACCAGCACCACGGCATCGGCCAGATTGGTCGGGTTCAATACGCCCGTCAAGAACAGAACGATAATTAGAGCAATGCCGCCCAACGCAATGCCGACCCATTTGGCGTACTGCGAGTGGGGTAAGGGATTGGCCACCGTGTGCACGGTCTCGGGCAAACCCTTGCGCGTCAGGACGTACTGAGTCAGGCCGAAGGCCATACCAATGGCCGCCAGGGCGAAGCCCCAGTGGAAGCCCCAGGCACCCCACGCGAAGCTGGTCAGGAGTGGACCGAACAGGCCACCGATGTTCACACCCATGTAGTAAATCGAGAAGCCCGCATCGCGGCGCGGATCCTGGCGGCTGTACAAGGTGCCCACAAGGTTCACGCACGTGGTCTTCAGGCCACCCGAACCTACCGCGATACACACCAGCCCGATGGCCAAGCCGGCCACGTGAGGAATCAGCGACAGTGAGAGGTGCCCGATCATGATCAGCACCGCTGACGCGAGCATGGTCCGTTCGGAACCGATCAGACGGTCGGCGATCCAACCGCCCAGGATGGAGCACAAGTACACGGTGCCGCCATAGGCGCCCACGATCCCGGCTGCTACGCCTTCGTCAATGCCCAAACCACCGTCGGTGGTTTGGTAGTACATGTAGTACAGGACGAGCGCCTGCATACCGTAGAAGGAAAACCGTTCCCACAACTCCACGCTGAACAGGTTGGCCAACATGCGTGGCTGGCCCAGGAAGTGCTTGCCCGAGGGGTTGTGGGGATCAAAGTGAAGGTTGGGGGAACCCGGCGCGGTTGTGGCGGCACCATCCCCTGGTGTGGTGTGTCTCATACCACATTATTGTCCACCCGGTGGGTATATTAAGACGAACGTGTCGGAGTCCTGGAGGGTCTTCTATTTCCTCGTTTCCGCTAGTCAAAGGGCGATAAAAATGATTGCGATACGCCTGACGCTTACCTGATGAAACCCTGTTTTTTACAGCCACGACCGGTCTCCCAGCGACGACGGCGCTCGTCGGGTGCAGAACGCCCCGCGCCTCTCGAAGAGGTGCGGGGCGTTCGGAACGGCCGGAGCGACGTCGTCGGTGGAGTATTTACCGAACGCCGCGCATGAGGCGCGTGATGGGCTTGGCCAGCAGGAGCAGGACAACGCCCAGCGCCGCGGTGATCAGGCCCAGGGTGCCGAAGTAGGCGCCCTCGGTGTCCGAGGTGTAGTAGACCGCGAGCACGCCGGACAGGGTGGTACCGAGCGAGACGGCCAGATTGTTCAAAGCGACCATCTGCGCGGGGTACTTGTTCGGTGCGAGCTTGGTCGTCAGGGACAGACCGACCGGGGAGAGCATGAGCTCACCGAGCGTGGCGATCAGCAGGATCAGAGCGATCCACATCAGCGGCACGGACACGTGACCCACCATGGGCAGGAAGGTCAGGAACGCGGCGCCGATCAGCAGCAACGCCAGACCGAACTTGACCGGCGTGGTGGGCTGACGGCGACCCAGCTTGGTCCACATGGCGGCGAACACGGGTGCCAGCAGGATGATGAACACGGGGTTGATCGACTGGACCCAGGACGGCGGCATTTCCCAGCCGAAGAGGTTCAGGTTGAGGCGGGTGTCCGCGTAGATCGCGATGACCGTGAACTGCTGCTGGAACAGTGCGAAGAATGCCGCAGTGGCAATGAACATGGGGATGAACGAGATCACGCGGGAGTGCTCATCCGAGCTGAGGTCCCTGTCGCGCAGCAACATAGTGAAGATGGCGATGGCCGCCAAAATCACGACCACGGTGATGACGTTGGCGAGGTTCGCGGCGTTCAGGACGCCCAGCAGCGCGGCAACGGCAATGATGGCCACGGCGGCCAGAGCGATGGTGATCCACTTGCCGTACTCCGAGCGGGGCAGCGGGTTGGGAACGTGGTGTATCGACTGGGGAAGCTTACGGCGAGCGCGGGTGTAGAGGATCAGGCCGATGGCCATGCCGATGGCTGCCAAACCGAAGCCGAAGTGGAAGCCCCAGGCTTCCCACGCTGCACCGGTCAGCAGCGGGCCGGCCAGACCACCGATGTTGACGCCCATGTAGTAGAGCGAGAAGCCGGCGTCACGGCGCGGATCTTCGCGCTCGTAGAGGTGACCGACCATATCGACGCACGTGGTCTTCAGGCCACCGGAACCGATGGCAATGCAGATCAGGCCGATAGCCAGACCCGCCACACTGGGGAGCAGAGCCAGGGAGATATGGCCCGCCATAATGAGGAGCGCGGAGTAGAACATGGTTCGTTCGGACCCGAGCAGCCGGTCAGCGATCCAGGCACCCAGGATCGAGCTGAGGTAGACGCTACCGCCGTATGCGCCCACGATGCCCACGGCCACGTTCTCGGGAATCCCGAGTCCGCCATCCACCGCGGCGTAGTACATGTAGTAGAGGACCAGGCCCTGCATGCCGTAGAACGAGAAACGCTCCCACATCTCCACGCTGAACAGGTGGGACAGCATGCGCGGCTGGCCGAAGAATGTTTTTCCGCTGGGATCCTGCGGAGCTATGTGTGAATTGGGTGTGACCGGCACGGTTGTGGCGCGCGGCTCCCCCCGGGGTGTTGTTTGTCATAACTTCCAATTCTGCACCTGTTAGGGGAGCTAACGCGACACTTCCGGGTCTTGTCGCCGGTGTGTGGTCAGGTCTTTCGCCTGGTCGTCGGGCAGAAATGGGCGGTCATCGGGCGGTAAAAGTTCCTATGCTCGAGGCATGTTCTCGTCACCCAGACGCCAACGCGGCCTCGGTGACATTTCTGGCGGAGGTTCGTAACGAAAACCGTCATTCGCGTGCGATCCTGCGCCACAGATGTCAGGACGCGCTCGGGACGGAGTTCAGTCTCGCCAGTGAGAATGGCCTCGGTTCCCCTGAGGGAACCGAGGCCATTTCGTGGAGGTAACAGCGATCAGTCGTTGAAGTCCTCCGGCGCGGAGCCGATGCGGCCGTCGTCGCGGGTGAGGCCGTCGATCAGGGCGATCTCCTCGGAGCTGAGCGTGAGGTCCTGCGCGGCCCAGTTCTCCTCGATGCGTTCGGGAGTCACGGACTTGGGGAACACCACGTTGCCGATGGCCAAGTGCCACGCGATGATGACCTGCGCCGGGGTGGCGTCGTGGGCCTTGGCGATCTGGGCGATGGTCTCGTCCTGCAGATCGGCCTTGCCCTGACCCAGCGGGGACCAGGCTTCGGTCACGATGTCGTACTTCGCATCCAGATCGCGCATGGCCTTCTGGTTGAAGTAGGGGTGCAGCTCGATCTGGTGTGCGGCGGGGATGTCACCGGTGTCGATGATCTCCTGGAAGGCTTCCTCACCGAAGTTGGAGATACCAATGGAACGGGCCTTACCGGACTTCTTGATCTCCTGGAATGCCTTCCAGGTCTCCAGGTACTTGCCCTTCTTCGGCTGCGACCAGTGGATGAGGTACAGGTCCACGTAGTCCAGGCCCAGGCGTTCCAGGGATTCGTCGATGGCCTTCAGCGCGGAATCGTAGCCCTGGTCGTCATTCCACAGCTTGGTGGTGATGAACAGTTCCTCACGGGGGATGCCGCTCTTGGCGATCGCGCGACCCACGCCTTCTTCATTGCCGTAGATCTTGGCGGTGTCGATGTGGCGGTAGCCGGTCTCGAGAGCCTTGGTCACCACTTCCTCGGCGACGTCCGGCTCAACCTGCCAGACTCCGTAGCCGAACTGCGGAATCGTGTTGCCGTCGTTGAGGGTCAGGGTTGCATTGCGAGGCATGGAAATCCTTTCGTTGGGAAACTGTTTTCAGTGAACTCCTCCGCCTGCCGCCCTGACAAGCCGTTAAGTTATGAGTGAAGTCACGGCCGTCAGGTGCATGTCAGTGAGTCGTGGTGAAATAGAGGTATGAAGTTCAACTTCCACCGTGTCAAGACCCCCGCGTACATCACCTCCATCGCCCTGGTGGTGATCGGTCTGCTGTTCGAGCTCGGCTCCATGCCCGTTGCCGCGTGGATCTTCGTGATCCTGGGCATCGTGCTCAACGTCATGGCCGTGTCCGTGACCGCGGTCAACGACAATCCTCGCGCCCCTCGCGAGTTCAAGCGCTCCTCGGTGGAGGACGGCACCCGCGTGGTCATCGAACCGGACGTTGACACCGAGCAACAGGAGACCGTTCCTGCCGCACCTTCGACGCCCAAGGCGAAGTCCACCGCCCCCATCAAGGACGAAAAGCCCGCAAAGCGCATGGGCTCCTCCGCGCTCCGCGCGAACCTGGCCGGCAAGTTGGGTTCCCGTCCTGCCGCTGATGGCACCAAGGACCCCCACCAAGTCAAGTAGTTCTTCTGCCGACGACGCCGCTGCGTCGCCACGACAACGGTCTCTCGCCTTTCGGTAAGAGGCCGTTCGTATGTGCGGGTCGCGCTCACGGGCACGATCAGTTCATCGCCGCACCCTGATAGATCTGACGGATCCGCGCATCATCCAAGCGGGTTTCGATGTTCACGGTGTTCTCGGGATCGGAACGCAAGTAGCGCACCGGACCGTGCGCGCCCACGGCGAGCTTCTCCGAATCCGACGTGTTGTACACGGCGTCGACCGGGGCCTGGAACTTGGGACCCTGTACCGGGTTCACGGACAGCACCAGGTGAGCAGTGACCGTCTCTGAGACGCCGTTCTCGTCGAACGGGGAGTCCACGTCCACTTCGCGGATGATGCCCACGCCGTAACCGATGACACCCGGCAGTCGAGTAGCCAGATGACCCTGCGCGCGGGCGAAGGCCTTCTTCACGCTGGAGATCCACGTGAGTGCGGCCAGAACCAAAATCACGGCAATCGCGCCCAACCACAGGCCGTTGTTAGTGTCCGCGTAGCGCATCCAGCACAGCACGATGGCCAGCGCCGACACCACGGGGATCACCAGGATCATGGAGTTGGCGAGCTTCTCGCGGGTGCCTACCTTGGCCGGTGTGGCAGGCGAGGCGGGACTCGCCGAGCTGGTACCGGACGCTGTGGCGCCTGGATCGGAAGCGCCGTCGGCGGGTGATGCGTTACTCGCGGGCGAAGAACCAGCATTGCCCGAGGTCGCGGACGGGTTGCGCCGCAACTGCTGCATGGCTTTGAGATCGAACCCTCGGTCATCAACGGTAACGGGGGTGGGCCAGGTGTCCATGGAATCCATGGTTCCCATTATGGTGGCATGACGTCCTAGAGAGGTGGTCCGTCCATGCCCGAGCGTCCCGCTCAGCCCCCGGTCAACCGCGGCCACCGTGCCGGTTTGCTGCTGGTGGGGGTGTTGTTGCTGGGCGCCAACCTCCGCGCCGGCATCACCGCGGTAGGTCCCGTGCTCCCGGACATCGAGCAACAGGGCGGCCTGACCGGGTTCGAGGCGTCGCTGCTCGTGAGCCTGCCGTTGATTGCGTTCGCCGTGATTTCGCCGTTCGCGCCACGGCTGGCTGAGAGCCTCGGGTTGGAACGCGTCCTGGGCCTGGCGCTCGCCGTGTTGGCGCTGGGTATCATCATTCGCTCGACGCCCGGGCCCGGCTTCATCTGGATCGGCACGGTGCTGCTGGGTGCCGCGATCGCGGTGATGAACGTGCTGATCCCCGCGTTGATCAAACGCGATTGGCCGCACAAGATCGGCCCCATGACCGGTGTGTACCAGTCGGTCACCGCGCTCACGGCCGCTCTTGCTTCGGGTGTAGTGGTCCCCATTGCCCAGGTAGCCCCGTCCGGTTGGCGCTTCGCCCTGGGGATCTGGGCCGGCACGGCGATCATCGGCTTGGCCATCTTCCTGCCGTGGATCGTGGGTCGCCGGAAACCCACCAAGGACCTTCCCGGCCGTTCCGAGCTGCGTGACGAACACGGCGCTCTAAGGACGACGCCGCCCGCTCGCCGTCACGCCAAACTCCCCTTGGGTTCCGCGCTGGCTTGGCAGGTCACCGCGTACATGGGACTGCAGTCCACTGTCTACTACACGATGGTGACCTGGTTGCCCGCGGTGCAAGTGTTCAACGGTGCGAGCGCGGTGGAAGCCGGTTGGTACCACTTCGCGTTCCAGGCATGTGGACTGGTGGGCACCCTCTTCACGGCATCCATGATCCCCAGGACCCGGAGTCAGTCCGGGCTGGGCATCCTGTTCACCAGTTCGGCCGTGATCGGTGTGATCGGTCTGCTGACCATGCCCGGACTGTCACTGTTGTGGGCGCTGTTCATCGGCTTCTGCACGGGCGGGGCCATCGTGCTGGCCATGGCGCTGTTCGGGCTGCGCACCGTGGACTATCACCAGGCGGCCGGGCTGTCCTCAATGGCGCAAAGCGTCGGCTACCTGCTCGCTGCGTTGGGGCCGGTCATGATCGGTGTGCTGCGGGATGCTACGGGCACCTGGACCATCCCGCTGCTCACGATTCTCGGCGTGATCATCGCGCAGGGTGTGTTCGTGGCTCTGGCCGGACGCAATCGCACGCTGCCCGCGTAGGGCGAGCGAGCGGCGTCGTCGATCGTCGACGAGCTAGGCGAGCTGGAACGAGCGCTTGGACAGGCCGATCTTGTAGCCCTCGATCGTGGTCTTGACCGGGCCCTCGGGATCGTCCGCGGCACCCAACGTGATGAACAGCGGCGTGAAGTGCTCCACGGTGGGGTGCGCATAGGGCATGCCGGGGGCGTCGGTGCGGAAGCGGGACAGTCCGGCAACGTCACCGTCGTCGAGCAACTGGGCGGCCCACGAATCGAAGTCCACGGACCAGGACTCGGGCTCGGCCGTGGTCCCCAACAGCAGCTGGCGAGACGGCATGCCGTGGGTCATGAAGCCGGAACCGACCACCAGGTAGCCCTCGTGGCGCAATTGGCGCAGGTGGCGACCCAGGTCCATGAGTCGCTCGGGGGAGTGCGTGGGCATGGAGACCTGCAGTGCAGGAACGTCCGCGAGCGGGTACATGGCGCGCAGCGGAACCCACGCGCCGTGGTCCAAGCCGCGGTTGTGATCCACGTGCAAGGATTCGGTGTCCGGCATCATCGCGGCGATCCGGGCACCCAGTGTCGAGGCGTCCGGGGTGGGGTAGGTGAGCTCGTAGAAGCGCTGCTCGAACCCGCCGAAGTCGTAGACCAACGGGGTATTGGCGGTGGGCGAGGTGATGGACGTGGGCGCATTCTCCCAGTGCGCCGACACGACGACGACGCCGCGCGGCTTGGGCATGCTCATGGCCCACTCGAAGAGCTCGGAGAGCCAGAGCTCATCGTCGAGGAGCCCCGGATAACCGTGGCTCAAGTAGATGGAGGGCAGCGGTGCGTCACCGTCTTGCCAGCGCGGTTGCGCTGCGGAGCGGGGGACCGATGACATCTCATGGCGGTCGAGAACGGTCATGCTCATGACGGTTACTTCCTTCCAAAATAGTTTCTGTTGCAAGCAATTCTAGGGAACAATATTTGCTGCGTCAATATATTCCACCTAGAATCGGCGCATGAGCGATACAGAATGGTTGTCCGAAGACGAGCGCGAAGCGTGGCTGGCGCTCGTGTCGATCATGTTCCGCCTGCCCGGCGCCGTGGAAACACAGCTGCGCAGCGAAGAGGACATGTCTCTGGCGGAATACCTGGTTCTGGCGATGCTCTCCGAAGCCTCCGACCACCGGCACCGCATGTCCGAACTCGCGGCCGCCACGAACACGTCTCAGTCACGGCTCTCGCGCATCGTCGCGCGCATGGAGAAGGCCGGACTGGTCACCCGCGAGGGCCGGCTCGACGACCGCCGCGTGGTCATCGCCGAAATCACTGACGCCGGGATCGAACGCATCCAGCAAGCTGCGCCGGCTCATGTGCGCCACGTGCGCGACATCGTCTTCAATCGTCTGAGCCCCGAGCAGGTGGGTCAGCTGGTCGAGATCGGCCACTCCCTCAACCGCGGACCGGCTGAGGACGTGGCGAAGGGTTTGCGCTCGATCGCCTGAGCTCGGTGGCATCACGAGGTGGCTGCCTGCAGTTCGGTTCGCTGAATGCTTGGCCGCTTGAGCGCTCGGCTGGTTGCGCGCTCAAGCGCCCTGCTGTCGCACCGCGTGACCACGGATCCGAAGCACCTCGGCGCCGCTCCCGCCCCGGGTCTAGAGTGGCGGGGTGAGTATGAACAGCAGTCCGCACCGGGTCATGATGGGCGCCGTCAAGGGCCAGGAGTACAAGGGACGCAAGATCAGTGGCGCGACCATCAAGCGCATCCTGACTTTCGCGCGTCCGCACCGTAAGACCATCACCCTGTTCATCGTGGTTTCGGTGGCGCTGGCGGTGCTGGGCGTTGTCACTCCGGTGCTTGCCGGACGCGTGGTCAATGCCATCACCGGCGGTCAGGACATATCGGCCGTGGTGTGGCTGGCCGTGGGAATCGCGATCGTCGCCCTGCTGGATGCCGGTCTGTCCGTGCTCAACCGACTGTTGTCCTCGCGCGTGGGTGAAGGTCTGATCTACGACCTGCGCACCACTGTGTACGACCACGTGCAGACCATGCCGCTGGCGTTCTTCACCAGAACCCGCACGGGGGCACTGGTCTCCCGACTCAATACTGATGTGATCGGCGCGCAGCGCGCCTTCGCGGGAACCCTGTCCGGCGTGGTGTCCAACGTGGTCTCGCTGGCGCTCACGGTGGGTGTCATGGTGACCATCTCGTGGCAGGTCACCGGCTTGTCTTTGCTGTTGCTCCCCATCTTCTTGATCCCCGCCCGTGCCATGGGCGGCCGACTGGCCGGGCTGCAGCGGCAATCCGCGCAGTACAACGCCCAGATGTCCATCCGCATGACCGAACGCTTCGCCGCCGGCGGAGCCACGCTGGTCAAGCTGTACGGTGACCCTTCGAGTGAGTCCCGGCAGTTCGCCGAACGAGCGGCGAGTGTGCGCAATATCGGTACTCGCACCACCATGCTGCAGACGACGTTCGTCACCGCGCTGACCTTGGTTTCCGCCTTGGCGCTGGCGTTGGTCTACGGCGTGGGCGGCGCCCAGGCGATCCTGGGTCACCTGGATGCCGGTGCCGTCGTGACCCTGGGCATGCTGCTGACCAGGCTATATACCCCGTTGACCATGTTGGCCAACGCCCACGTGGACATCATGAGTGCCGTGGTGAGCTTTGAGCGCGTGTTCGAGGTGCTCGACATCAAACCCCTGATCCGCGAGGCTCCCGATGCCCGCGCCATCGACGCGGGCCCGGCGTCGGTGGAGTTCGACGACGTCCACTTCGCCTACCCCTCGGCCGAAAAGGTCTCCTTGGCCTCCTTGGAGGACGTGGCGGTGTTGGATTCGCGCGGTGGAGAAGAAGTGCTGCATGGCATCTCCTTCAGCGCCCAACCGGGTCACACCGTGGCCTTGGTCGGATCCTCGGGCGCAGGAAAGTCCACGATTGCCCAGTTGGTGGCGCGTCTGTACGACGTCGACACCGGTGCCGTCCGCTTGGGCGGCCAAGACGTCCGTGAAACCACGTTCGAATCTCTGCGTGACACCGTGGGCATGGTCATGCAGGACGGTCATCTGTTCCACGACACCATTCGCGCCAACTTGGCTCTGGCCCGCCCGGAGGCCACGGACGAGGACCTGTGGGATGCCCTGGATCGCGCCCGGATGAAACACGTAATTGAATCCCTCCCGGACGGCCTGGACACCGTGGTGGGAGAGCGCGGCTACCGGCTCTCCGGCGGTGAGCGGCAGCGCCTGACCATTGCCCGCCTGTTGCTGGCCCAACCCCCTGTGGTGATTCTGGATGAGGCCACCTCCGCACTGGATTCCACCAATGAGGCGTACGTGCAAGCGGCCTTGGGCGAGGCCATGGTCGGCCGTACCGCCATCGTGATTGCCCACCGCCTGTCGACCATTCGTCAGGCCGATCAGATTCTGGTGATCGAGGCGGGCCGGATCGTGGAGCGCGGCACGCACGACGATTTGCTCGAGGCCGATGGCCGGTACGCGGAACTGTACGAAACGCAGTTCTCCACCACCGAGTGAGCGGGCCTAATCTGTCGTCATGCCGATGAACCTCTCGCTCCCCGATCAGCTGTTCGAAGAACTGGGCATTACCTGGCCCCACGCGATCGCGGTGGTGCTGTCCGCGGTCGGGATCTACGTGGCCTTCCTGCTGTTCGTGCGGATATTCGGTCAGCGCGTGCTCATGGCCATGTCCACGTTCGACGTGGTGGTCACGGTCATGCTCGGCTCGGTGGCCGGCCGCGTGATCCTGGGACACCCGCCCACTCTGACCAGCGGCATCCTGGGCCTGGCCACGCTGTTCATCCTGGAGGCGGTCTTCGGTCAGCTGCGCTCGTCGATGCGGGTGCACAAGCTCATGAACAGCCCGGCGCGATTGCTCATGATCGGCCAGGACATTCAAGAGAAGACGCTCAAGCGATCCCACATCACGATCTGGGAGTTGCATGGTGCGTTGCGTCGCGCCGGTATTCGCTCATATCAGGAGATCGCGTGTGTCCTACACGAGCCCGGCGGTGGCATCAGCGTGCTGCGCCGCGGTGTGCCCATCGACCCGCGGTTGCTCACTGACGTCGCCGGTGCAGACCACATCCCGGACGAGTTCCTCGCTGGGGATGACCCTGCCGGTGACCACCTGGGTAGTCACCGGCAGGGTTAGGACACGGCCGGGTTCAGCCCTGCCGGGCCTTCATGCGCGGGTTCTTCTTGTTGATCACGTAGGTGCGGCCGCGGCGGCGCACGATCTGCGAACCGGGAACCTTCTTGAGCGCGCGCAGTGAGTTACGGACCTTCATGGTGTCTCCTTTGTCTGGGTTGGCGGGGTGTCTTGACAGGGGTTGGTCGACGGCGGCTCGTCGACCGGGGCGCCCGTGGCGGCGTGGAGCAGCTCGTGCAGTTGCCCGCCGTCCAGGAATGAGCCGGTGATGGCGATCGTGCATCCGCACAGTCCGTCCGGTAGCAGCGAGACGTGTCGCCTAGCTCGATCGGGAAGCGTGGCCGCAGCCGTACTCGCGTTCAGTACCGACGCGATGTAGTCGAGTGTCGTGGGCTCCTGCTCTTTCGGTTCGAGCCACACGTGCGGCCCCACGCCCTCGATGGCCACCGTGCGGGAAGGATCCGTGTGGAAATGCACGGTTCCGCGCACCCGGCACGCGCCGGCCACCATGGTGCCCAGGGCGCGATGGAACAGTGCCGGGTCCACCGGCTGGGAGGTGCGCAGCACCACGGTCGAGGCCGCGGCGCCGTCGTACTCGGGAATACTCCCCGGACGACGCCGCTGCTTCGCGGCGTGTTCGTCGAAGCTCGCGAACATCCCGGCGTGCGTCGAGGAACTGCGACGTGGTGTGGCGGTGGCGTCCACAATCGTCAGGTGCGGGGCGATCTCCCCGATCAATTCAACGCCGCGGTCCCACTGTTCGGGGTGGTGCGGGGCCAAGGCTGAATCCAAGTTGTTCACAGCGAGCAGGCTGGAGCTGTGTGCGACTTCCGCGGCCAAGAACTCGCCGGAGGTTCGGCAGTATTCCCGTTCGGGCATGAAGCGTGGTTCGCCCTTGGGGGTCTCATGGACTGCGGGAAGCGCGGGGCGGGAATCGAACTCCACGGCAGGGGAGACATCCCAGAGAGTGTCCTCCACGGTTTCGGGATCCACGGCGAACAGCACGGACTGAATGCGGATCTCGGGGGACTCGGAGGTGCGTTCGGGGGCTCTAAGGGCGGCCACCGCATCTTCGGACGGGAACCCCATGGGGAGTAGCAGCACGATGAGTTCGTCATCCGCGGTTGCGGAGGCCTGGTCGACCACGTGGTGCGCAAGATCGTGCCGGGCTGCGGCACCTTGGTCCGCGTGGCCCGGCTCGGTGACATCCAGTGGTGAGGCGTGCAGGAAGCGGAGGTTCCCATTGCGGTGATGCTTGCGCATCAGGGCGCCGTCGGCGGTGATGTCCCATCGGATGAACTCGGCCGAGGGCCAGCGCCGGGCGAGGTACTTCGCGGCAGCCAGACGTGCCAGGGCATCCAGGGAGCTGACGATGACGAAACGCATACCGTCACTCTAATAAGAATGGTTCTCAAAAACAAACGTGTGACAACACCGCGAAATAACGGAGCACACTGATGATTGCGCTGGATAGGATGAACGCACGCCATCGAAGGGACTTCAAGGGCATGACCGAAACGGCCATTCGCTATTCAGGCGTGAGCAAGGTGTATCCCAACGGGACCACCGCCGTGGACCACCTGGATCTGGAGATCCCCACCGGCTCACTCACCGTGTTCGTGGGCCCTTCGGGCTGCGGCAAAACCACCTCGCTCCGCATGCTCAACCGCATGGTGGAACCCACCTCCGGCACCGTGGAGATCAACGGTCGCAACGTGGCGGACGTCCCCGCCGCGCAGCTGCGCCGTTCCATGGGCTATGTGATGCAGCAGTCCGGGCTCATGCCCCACCGCACGGTGGAGGACAACATCGCCACCGTGCCCCGGTTGAACGGGGTGTCCAAATCCAAGGCCCGCGCCAATGCTCGTGAACTCCTCGGTTCCGTGGGGCTCGACGAGTCCCTGGCTACCCGCTACCCGGCGCAACTGTCCGGTGGTCAACAGCAGCGCGTGGGCGTGGCCCGAGCGCTTGCCGCTGATCCGCCCATCCTGCTCATGGACGAACCCTTCTCCGCGGTGGACCCCGTGGTGCGCCAGGACTTGCAGCGTGAACTCCTGGACCTGCAGAAGCGCTTGCACCGCACCATTGTGTTCGTCACCCACGACATCGACGAGGCCATCACCCTGGGTAACCGCGTGGCCGTCTTCGCCCGCGGTGGCAAGCTGGCCCAGTACGCGACCCCGGAAGAACTCCTTCGAGCTCCGGCCGACGACTTCGTGGCGGACTTCATCGGCCGCGACCGCGGCTTCCGCTCCCTGACCTTCGACCGCGCCCCGGTGGCCGTCCACCCCGTCACGGTGCTCAACGCGGAGACAGGCCAGCGCTCGCGGATCGATTCCGGGCACGGCTCGTCCGCGCCCTGGCAGGCCGACGGCGCTGAGGGCGGTTCTCACGACGCCGCCCACGGCGATACGCACGCCGGCGCACGAAACGGTGCGATAGCGGCGTCGTCGGACGGCTGGGTCCTGCTGGTCAACGAACGCAACGCGCCGCTGGGTTGGCTGCCCGTGGACGGTGCCGGCAACCCCGCGCCGCGTGAAGAACTGCGCGTGGGCGGCACGCTGTGGCGCGCCGGCGACTCGCTGCGTACCGCCCTGGACGCCGCGCTCTCCTCGCCGTCGGGACAGGCTGTGGCGGTTCACGAGGACGGCTCGCTGGCCGGAATCCTGCGCGGTGACGAAATCATGCGGGCCATCGAGGAGCAACGCAACGAGCGATCCGACCGGCGGGAGCGGCCATGAACTGGCTGTCGAACAACTGGTCCACGGTCTTCGAACTGACGGGAACCCACCTGCTGCAATCGGTGATTCCCGTGGTGGTGGGACTGCTGATCTCGGTGCCCTTGGCCAGGCTGGCCGCCGGCAGTAAGTGGCTGCGGCCGCTGTTCGTAACCGGATCGTCTTTGCTCTACACAATTCCCTCACTCACGCTGTTCGTGGTGTTGCCACTGATCCTGGGCACCCAAATGACCTCGCTGATCAACGTGATCGTGGCGCTGACCCTGTATGTGATCGCGATTTTGGTGCGCTCGTGCGTGGATGCGTTCGAGGCCGTGGACAAGGACATTCTGCAGGCCGCCACTGCCATGGGTTACAAGCCCGTGCGCCGCTTCTTCGGCGTGGAGCTGCCGCTAGCCGTGCCCGTAATGATTGCGGGGCTGCGCGTGGCCACGGTGTCGAACATTTCCATGGTGTCCGTCGGCGCGGTGATCGGTATTCAGTCCCTGGGCACGCTGTTCACGGACGGGCTGCGGCGCTCCATCATGTCGGAGATCGTGGTGGGCATCATCGCGACCGTGATCCTGGCCGTGGTGCTGGATCAGTTGCTGCGCTTGGTCGGTCACGTGCTCACTAAGTGGCGCCGGGCGGGGCAGGTCAGTAGCGGCAACGGAGGCCGAGAACGGCGTGGTGACGGCACGGGCAAGCGCTCGGCTGCCGGTCCCGAGAGCGAGACTCAGGACGAGGACTCCCAGCGCGCCCGCTCCATCGCCAGCGTGGAATCCGGAGGTGCGAAGGCATGAACCTGATCGACCAGGCCCTCCAATTCCTTATCGACCCGATGAACTGGACCGGTGCCGCCGGCATCCCGCAGCGCATGCTCGAACACCTGGGCTATACGGCCCTGACCATGGCCATCGCTTTGATCATTGCCGTGCCGCTGGGGCTGTGGGTGGGGCACACCGGGCGCGGTAGCGGTGTAGTGGTCGGTATCACCGGCGCCCTGCGTTCGCTGCCCACACTGGGTCTGCTGACGCTGTTCACCCTGCTCATGGGACTCGGCCTGATGCCACCGATCCTGGCGCTCGTGCTGCTGGCCATCCCGCCCATCCTGTCCGGAACGTACTCCGGGATCGCCTCGGTGAATCCCGCGCTCGTGGACGGCGCCCGCGCCATGGGCATGACCGAGCGGCAGACGCTCACGCGCGTGGAAATCCCCGTGGCGCTGCCCGTGATCCTGGGCGGCATTCGCAACGCCGCACTGCAGGTGCTCGCGACCGTGACCATCGTGGCCTACATCAACCTGGGTGGCCTGGGAAGATACTTGATCGACGGGCTGGCCGTGCGCGACTACTCACGCATGCTGGCCTCCGTGGTACTCGTGGCGGTGCTTGCGCTCGCTGCGGACGCAATATTGGCTCTGATTCAACGCCTGGTGACCTCGCCGGGGCTCAGATTGGCAGGAGAACGCTCATGACCATTTCACTTTTCCGGCGCGCGGGCGCGTGGCTGGCCGGGTTCTTCGCCCTGGCGCTGGTGCTCACCGCGTGCGGTGGCGGTTCCGATCCACTCGACGATTCCGGTGACGACGCCGCTTCGGGCGGGTCCTCGGAGACGATCACGGTTGGGTCGGCGGACTTCCCCGAGTCCCAGGTGATCGCGGAACTCTACGCGGGCGTGCTCAAGGATGCGGGTCTCACGGTGGAGACCAATGCGGGCATTGGCGCCCGCGAGGCGTACACGGGCGCGGTCAAGGACGGGTCCGTGGACGTGGTTCCGGACTACTCAGGCAACCTCTTGCTGTTCGCCGACACCGAGGCCACCCAGGCCTCCGCCGAGGACATCATGAGCGCGCTTCCGGGTGCTTTGGAGTCCGAGGGACTCTCCGTGCTGGAGGCCTCCGACGCCGAGAACAAAGACTCCCTGGTGGTCACCCAGGCCACCGCGGACGAGCACTCCCTGAAGTCCATCGAGGACATGGCACCGGTGTGCGGTGAATTCATCATGGCCGGCCCGCCCGAGTTCCAGGAACGCGCCTACGGTGTCAAGGGTCTGGAAGAGAAGTACAACTGCACGTTCAAGTCCTTCGAACCGATCAATGACGGCTCCGGCCCCCTGACCGTGCAGGCCCTCACGAGCGGTGACGTACAGGTGGCCAATATCTTCACGACCACCCCGGCTATCGAGGACGAGAACCTGGTGGTTCTGGAGGATCCCAAGAACAATTTCATTGCGCAGCAGGTGCTCCCGCTGACCGCTCCGGACCGCCTTCCGCAGGAGGCCCAGGACGCGCTGAACGAGTTCTCGGGCAAGCTGACCACCCAGGACCTGATCGATCTGAACCGCAAGGTGAGCGGTGAACAGCAAATGAACCCGGCAGATGCTGCCGCCGAATGGTTGTCGGAGAACGGCTACCAGTCCTAGTTTCCACAGGGGATGTCCACAGCCGGTGGGCATTGTGGGAAATCGGGGTTGACCTGCTCGAACACAACGTTTGAGCAGGTCAATTCTCATTCGACACGCCGTAGTTTCCACACCTGTGGATAACTCTGTGCACAACCTGTGCAGTAAACGTAGGGTTACAAAATGCGACACGTACGCGTCACCTTGTTAGCGCCCTAACAAAGATGCCTATGCTGGGGAAGCCACGATTCATCGGATGGTGGCACTGTCCGAAAGGGCTCGGCGTCAAGGGGGATCTCGAGCTCGGAACCACCTCACAGATCCGTGTTCGTGAGGAGACCGAGGAGACCGCACCATGTTTCAACAAGAAATGATCCTCCCGACCGTCACGAGCCGTGACGAACTCATCGGTGCCATGAAACGACGCCTGAGCCAGGATGACCGTGTTGGCTCCGCAGACCGCGAAGTCTTCCTGCGCAGGCTCAGCAAGTACGTCGGTCAACTCGTCACGGGACTGCGCGCCGTCTACGGCCAGCGCCCCGACTTCTGGGATCTGGCCGCGGCCAGCGTACTCACCGCATGGGACTCCTTCTCCGAGCGCCCGGAAGGCCTCAAAGAGCTTGATGTGGAGCGCGAGTCCGAGCCGTCGTGGTTCATGTCCCGTCAGGCCGTGGGCGGTGTCTGCTACGTGGATCGCTATGCGGGTTCTATTGCCGGACTGCGTGAGCGCATCCTGTACTTCAAGGAACTTGGTCTCAACTACCTGCACCTGATGCCGTTGTACGAGTGCCCCGAGGGCAACTCCGACGGTGGTTACGCCGTGTCCTCTTATCGGCGTGTGGATCCCGCATTGGGCACCATGGACGACCTGGCGGAACTCGCGGAGGAACTGCGAGCCGAGGGCATTGCCCTGGTGCTGGACTTCGTCTTCAACCACACCTCCAACGAACACGAATGGGCAAAGGCAGCGGCTGCCGGGGATCCGTTCTACGAGCAGTTCTACTGGATTTATCCGGACCGCACCGTGCCGGCCCAGTTCGAGGAAACCGCTCGCGAGATCTTTCCGGACGATCACCCCGGTGTGTTCACCCGCGTGGACGCCACCCCTGCCGGTCGCGCGGCCAGTGGTTTGGAAGAGGATCCCCGCTGGGTGTGGACCACGTTTCACCGTTTCCAGTGGGATTTGAACTACTCCAATCCCGCGGTCTTTCGGGCCATGGCAACGGAAATGCTGTTCCTCGCCAATCAGGGCGCACAGGTGTTGCGGCTGGATGCGGTGGCGTTCATCTGGAAACAGTTGGGAACCACGTGTGAGTCTCAGCCGCAGGTCCACGATCTGCTGCGCGCGTTCAACGCGATGGTCAAGCTGGCTGCCCCTGCCGTGGAGTTCAAGTCCGAGGCGATCGTCCACCCGGACGAGGTCATCCGGTACATCGACACGGACCAGTGCACCCTGTCCTACAACCCGCTCCAGATGGCCCTGGGTTGGGAAGCGAGCGCGACGCGCAAGGTCGCGCTGTTGCAGCAGGCGATCAACGAGCGCCACACGACCCCCGAGGGCACCGCGTGGGTCAACTACGTGCGCAGCCACGACGACATCGGGTGGACCTTCTCCGACGACGACGCCGCACGGGTGGGGGTCGACGGTTACGATCACCGTCGCTTCCTGAACGCCTTTTATACCGGACGATTTCAGGGCAGTTTCGCCCATGGCGTGGCGTTCCAGGACAATCCCCGGACCGGCGACTGTCGAATCTGCGGGACGACAGCCTCGCTCATGGGACTCGAAACCGAACCCGGCCCGGCGGCGGACCGCATTCTATTGGCGTACTCACTGGCCATGAGCACCGGCGGTGTCCCTCTGATCTATCTCGGGGACGAAGTGGGCCAGCTCAACGACCCCGCTTGGGCTGAGAACCCGGACAACTCTCACGACGCCCGGTGGGTGCACCGGCCCGAGTATTCACGGGCCGACTACGAGCGTCGCCACGATCTCTTCTCCGTGCAGGGTCGAATTTTCGGTGGGATCCAGCGGATGATTTCGGTGCGTCAGCAGACGGAGGAGTTCGACGGCACCCGGTTGATTCCGTTCGACACCCACAACCCCCATGTTCTGGGCTATCAGCGCCCCGGTGAGCACAGTGTGGTGCTGTGCCTGGCCAACTTCAGCGACTGGTCGCAGTACGTGACTGGGGAGACGCTGTCCGGGTTCCTGCCCACGGGTGTGGAACTACACGGTAACGGGACTGTGGATCTGCGCGGCGGCATCCTGTTGGACGCGCACAGTTTCTGGTGGATCCGTGTGATCCCGGTTCAGCAGAACGCGGTCCGCTCGCGCGAAGGTGCAGAAAAAACTGTCTGACGGACGCTGAGGTGTCCGAAAAATCCCGCCTGGTGGACCCGGGCGGGATTTTCTTTGGTTTCTTTTCCGCACACCTGTGTGGGTTATCCACAGAGGTTGTCCACACAGTGGAAAACTCACACGGTTGTGATTCCACCGCTGTGACGCACGAGTGTTCGACTGGTGAGCGGCCCCAGCCCTTGAAAACACGGCACAGCGGACCGGAACGAATGTTCGCTCTCGAGCGCAATCAGACAGATCTTCGAATTATTCACAACTGTGTCCACACCTGTGGATAACTTTCTCCACCCCTGTGCACAGAGCGCCCACACTTGTGCGGAGTGGACTTCCAAGAAATGTGGGCCAAGATAATAGGCATTGACGCGGCAGCACGGACCTACCGGATGGGCTGGTGGGTATGTGGGAGATGTTGCGTCTGGGGATCTACTTGAGGGATAAACCATGCACGAAACGGATACACCGCACGGTTTTTTGATCAGCACCCAGGAATTCGTCCCGGCCACTGCTGATGAGTTCGAACGTGTGCTCAGGGCCCCAGGATCCATTGCCGCTTGGAACGAGCTGGAACTGTCTGGCCCCGCGGGATCCGGGGTTCCTCTGGACGTGGGCGACGCCATGGAATTCACGGTCAATGTGGGGCCGTTGTCGTTCGACTATGTGATGATCGTGGCCGCGCGAACTTCCGGTGTGTCGTTCATTCAGCGCACTACCAAGGGATTCGTGGATGTCACCATCGAGTACTCCTGGAAGACGCAGGGGGTGGGCACGTTGGTCACGGTGGATGCGATGTACCGCCTCACGGGGCCCCTGTGGTGGAAGAAACCGGCGACGCGAGCAGTGGCGCGGAAATTCGTCCGCACCGCCTCACGGAACATGCGCGACATGTTTTCCCCTCGGCGCAGCGGCGGGCGGGGGAACTCGACGTTTCCTGACACCCATGGTTGTCGGTAGGGTTCACCCTCTAAGCTGAAGGGGAAGAGCGAGCGTCAACAGGGCAAGGGAGGCGCACGCTCGTGGGGTCTACGAACGTGAGGGGAAACTGGATTGGCTGAGTCCAGCATTGTTGAGTTCGAGGAACGTCTGATTATTCATGCGCCGGCCAACGTGGTGGAGCGCATGCTCGTTGACGCACCGGCGCTGCCGCAGTGGCGCACGTGCATGCGCGAGAACGTGGAAACGTCTGATCCGATCATGAGGCCCGGAACCACCGTCACCTTCGTGACCACGCAGTACGGACTGCACTTCGACTACATCCAGATCGTGTCCCAGTACATTCCGGGACAGACGCTGGCGTACCGGACCACCAAGGGTTTGTTCTTCATCGACACCACGTACGAGTGGGTCGAGGATCACGGGAGCACCCGGCTGACCTGCCACTACCGGTTGTACGTGCCCAAGAACAAGCAGTTCATCAAACGCCTGGTGGAACGTAGTTTTCAGAACCAGTCACGCGATGACAACAAGAATCTGAAGCACCTGCTGGAGACGGGCGCGCAACGTTACCGAGCGGCGTCGGACCTCACCCCGGACGAGCCGCGTCTCGAATCGCTCACGTAACCCGCCCCGCCTAGCGCATCAATTCAGCCGAAGTTCGTGGCGCAGCACCGTCACGTGGAAATCCTGGTGTGCCACGTAGAAATCCTGCGTTCCGCACGGTAGGTATCCCAGGCCCTGGTAGAACTCGGCCAACCGAGGACTGTTCACGTCGCAATCCAGACGCACCACTGAACGCCCCGAATCCCGCGTGACCTTCTCGGCGTGCCGGATCAGCGCCGGGCCCGTGCCGGTGCTGCGCAGTGATCGGTCCACGGCCACGCCGTGCACGTAGCCGGCGGGTTCCTCCTGTTTGCCCCAGATCCGTAGGTCTTCCCACAGCACCTGGACGCTGGCGAGCACCACGGTCGGATCCTCGGGGGATTCGATCACCGACCACTCGCCACGGCCGATTTCCTCGGAAACGTCGCGCGGATCGAATTCCCCCTCCCGCCACTGGTCGATCCCGCGGCCCTGGAGCCAGCGGGCGATCCGGTTGCGCAGGTCGACGATGCCCTGCGCGTGTTCCTCACGGGCAGGGATGATGGGGCCGGGGGTGGGTTGGAGTTCTTCGAATGAATCAGGTGAATCAGGCACGCACACGAGAATAAGACATCCACATGACAACTTATGACGAGGAAAGTACCTTTCCTACGCTAGTGGCTGAACCTTCTTGACCCTGTCGAGGGCCCTGGCGTTAGGTGGAAATATCAACGCCAAGCGCTAGGAAGGATGATTCACTGTGGCTGAAAAGTTCACTCTGCCCGATCTCCCGTATGACTACGCCGCTCTTGAGCCCCACATCTCGGCTCAGATCATGCAGTTGCACCACGACAAGCACCACAACACCTACGTGACCGGTGCAAACACTGCCCTGGAGAAGATGGAAGAGGCTCGCGCCAACGGTGACGCTGCCGGTGCAGCCAAGCTCTCCAAGGATCTCCAGTTCAACCTGGGTGGCCACATCAACCACTCCATCTTCTGGAAGAACCTCTCCCCGGAGGGTGGCGACAAGCCCGAGGGCGAGCTCGCCGCAGCCATCGACAACTTCTTTGGCTCCTTCGACAACTTCCGTGACCAGTTCACCGCGGTTGCCACCACCATTCAGGGTTCCGGCTGGGCCATCCTGGCTTACGAGCCCATTGCCGGCAACCTGGTCATCGAGCAGATGTACGACCAGCAGAACGGCGTTCCCGTTGCCACCATCCCGCTGCTGCAGCTGGACATGTGGGAGCACGCCTTCTACCTGGACTACCAGAACGTCAAGGCTGACTACGTCAAGGCCTTCTGGAACATCGTCAACTGGGCAGACGTCGCAGAGCGCTTCGAGAAGGCCCGTACCGGCGCCAAGTCCCTCATCTGATTGAGACTTCCAGCTTGTACCTCGCTTTTGTGAGGTGAATCGAAACCCCGCCCGGCAGCCTTCGCTGTCGCGCGGGGTTTCGTTCTCCCCGAGCAGGAACCTTTCGATCGCACTGATCGCCGACGGCGCTCGCGGCCACGCCCGCTTTGCCCCACCGAGCCGTTTCCACCCCAGAGTTATCTGCATACCTGAGGAGATTTCGTGAGTACACCTCGTTTTCTGGTCACCCGTGAGATCCCGGAACCGGGACCGTCCATCTTGAAGGAGGCGGGCGACGTCGTCATCAAGGACGGCATGAGCGCGGACGAGCTGCGCGAGGCCGTCACGAGCGGCGAGTACGACGTGGTGCTCCCGCAGGTCTCGGACAAATTCGATGCCGAGCTGCTGTCGCAGGCCAAGATCCGCGGCATCGCCAACTACGCGGTGGGCTACAACAACATCGATGTACCGGCCGCCGCGGAGAACGGGATCGCCGTGGGCAACACCCCGGACGTCCTCAACGACGCCACGGCCAACACCGCCATGCTCCTACTGCTGGGCGCCGCTCGTCGCGCGCACGAGGCCTCCGAGTATCTGCGGGAGGGGCGGTTCACGGGCATCGGACCCAACCTGCTGGTCGGCCAGGACATCACCGGAGCCACACTGGGTATCGCGGGGATGGGCCGGATCGGCAAGGCCGTGGCCCAACGTGCCCTGGGCTTCGGCATGAAGGTGATCTTCACGCAGCGCCCACCACACGACCGCCCGGTGTCCGACGATGAGTTGGGTGACTTGGCCGGGCGCGTGACTCAGGTGCCGTGGGACGAACTGGTCGAGACGAGCGATTTCATCTCGCTGCATGTGCCGCTCACCGAGGAGACCACGCACCTCATCGACCGGAAGGTGCTGAGGCGGATGAAATCCACCGCGGTGTTGGTCAACACCGCCCGCGGTCCCGTGGTCGATGAAAATGCATTGGTTCGTGCATTGCGGGACCGTGAGATCTTCGCGGCCGGGTTGGATGTGTACGAGAACGAGCCCGAGATGGCCGACGGTCTGGTCGAGCTGCCCAATGCGTTTCTGCTGCCGCATGTGGGTTCCGCCGAGGGCGGTTCCCGCGCGGGTATGGCGCGTAAAGCCGCGGAAAACGCGGTGGCCATGGCTCGCGGTGAGACCCCGCCGTACGAGGTGAAGCCGTAGGTTTCGCCGACCGCGCCGTGTTCTGACCTGCCGTTTGGTTTGGTCGGCGGCCTGTGCAGACTGATCGACGACAACGCCGGATCCGGCTCGAGTCCAGGTCGTACCGTTGATCAGAGTGCGGGCTAGCTGCGCAGCTCCGCGATGATCTGTGCAGTGGCGCGGATCGCGGTGTCGATATCGTTCTCCGTGGTCTCTCTGCCCAGGCTGAAGCGAACCGAGGTCGTGGCCACCTCCGCGGGAACTCCCATGGCCGTGAGCACGTGGGACGGCTCCGATGAACCGGTCGCGCACGCCGAACCGGATGAGACCAGCACTCCCTGGTTCTCCAGATCCACGAGCACGGTCTCCCCGTTCACGCCGGGGAAGCAGAAGGACGCGTTGGTCGCCAGGCGCGTATTGCCGTTCAATCCTGCCGACGCCGACGCCGCTGCGGTTGCCGTGGCCGCGCTGGCTCCTGCGGCGATGTCTGCCGAGTCCGGATCGGTCACGTGTGTGCCTTTCGCGGTTGCGTTGGCTGCGACGCCGGTTTCCTGGAGATTCACTGTTTTACGCGGATCCGGACCGGTCAGGAGCGTGCCGGGCATGGCCCCGAGGATGCCGTCGATCAGTCGGTCGCGTAGAGCGGCGACACGGGCTGTGTATTCCTTTCGTTCTCGCTCGGCCAGTTCGAGGGCGGTGGCCAATCCCACGGCACCGGCAACGTTGGAGGTTCCGGAGCGGCGCCCACGCTCGTGACCACCGCCGCTCATGAGCGAACGTAGTGGGGTGCCGCGCTTGACCCACAGCAAACCCACGCCCTGTGGAGTGCCGATCTTGTGACCGGCCAGCGTGAGGGCGCTGACCCCGAGGTCAGTGACCCTGAGCGGTAAGGTGCCTGCGGCCTGCACTGCGTCCGTGTGCAGAGGTACGCCGAATTCCGCGGCAACTTCGGCCAGAGCCGACATGTTCTGCACGGTCCCCACCTCGTTGTTGGCGAGCATTACAGACGCCATGGCTACCGAGTCGGAACCCGCGGTCCCGGACGCATTGGCTACGACAGGCTCGCCCGCGCCAGCCGTTTTGGGGTGCCGCGGTAATGCGCCCGCGCTGGGGAGCGCACCGGGCCGTGAGGCGTCGTCGGTCAAGAACGCGCGCAAGATACCCGGCGAGACGAACCCGGAGCCGTCCACGGGCAGCTCCGCGGCGGTGAAACCATCGAACTGGGCGAGCGAGCGGGCGGATTCCAGAACGGCGTCGTGCTCGATGGCGCTGATCAGCACCCTGTTGCGCCCCGGCTGGCGCTCGCGACGGGCCAACGCGATGCCTTTGACCGCCAGGTTGTCGGCCTCGGTGCCGCCAGAGGTGAAGATGATCTCTCCCGGGCGGGCGCCCAAGACCGCCGCGACGCGCTCGCGGGCGTCGTCCAACGCGCGTGCGGCACGCTGGCCGCGCTCGTGATGGCTGGACGCGTTACCGAATTCGTGGGTGAGCCACGGCCACATTGCCTCGAGTACCTCGCGGCGCGGTGCTGTGGTGGCTGCGTGATCCAGGTAGATCATGACGTGACCTCTCGTGGTGACTCTCGTGTTGTGCCCGTGACGCGTGATGCGGTGAGCTGCAAAGATGGAGCATGGAAGAAAACACGCTGACCACCATTGCCCAGTCCATGCTGAACCAGGCTCGCGAAGCGACCAGCGGCCGCTCCGCGCATAACCTGTACGGCGGCCGCGAGCACACGCTGCAGCAGACCATGATCGCGCTGATTCGAGGTCAGGATCTTAAAGAACACGAGAATCCGGGCGAAGCCACGATCCAGGTGATCATCGGCCAGGTCGAGCTCATCGCCGGTGACGAGTCCATCACCCTGCACTCCTCCGATTACACTGCGATCCCGCAGCAACGACATTCCCTGCATGCTCATGAGGACTCCGTAGTGCTGCTGACGGTCGTGGGTAAGGGCTGACGGTCCTGTTGCAGGCCCTTATGATCGAGAATTCAGAACATTCGACAGTTCTTGAACCAGGATCGTGAAACTGAGTGCTGCGGATTCGTCCCCTGCTGCAGCCTGTTCGGCTAAGTCGGGAAGTGTGGGCGTCAGGGTCGTGCTCTGGGCAACCAGGAAAGTTAGAGCCTCGTTCGACTCCTGTGCGGCAGCCAAGTCCATTTGGTGGCGGGAGAATCCGTCGGCAATTCTGTCAAGATCAACAGCCCTCAGGAGACGCAAAATATCGAGGGCGTCTTTCGGCTTGACCCGATCCCGCTTGTTAGTGTCTTTGTCCTCGAGCCGCTCTTTCAGCTTGATGCACTTGGCTACGATGAGCGCTGCAGGTCCGGCCACGTTCACCTGACACGTACGGCCGTCGTCCTGTTCCAAAGCGCCGAGCGTTATAGTTTCGAAATCCACCAGAGCGGGCGCAAGACCCCGGCCACGTCTTGCGGTCTCCTTCCCGTGAGGAGGAATCCTGGCGGATCTTCGTCCTTCGCCTGCCTGGTGCTCTGACACCATGAGGTCAAGTGCAATCCCGGTGGGCCCGATCCACTGGCCTGGATTGCCCCCAGCTTTCGTGATGAAGCCATTCTTTTCGAGAACGTCTTGAATCAGCGGCTCTGGACTCAGCTCAGCGGCGTTGAGGGCTAGATCGGCGTCTGTGGTCATGATGGAAACCGAGAAGTCACCCTCGCCGGCCCATAGATAGACGGCTTGAGCGCCGATCAGTATTACGTGATCGAGGTGATCGCGTAATGCCTCCAGGCCATCCAACAGGACCGACCTAGCTGCTATGTACTCCGGAGGAAGACTCATTTCGTTTTCGCCTCCTTCTTCTCAGACCACATGGTCCATCCATACTCCGAATCGGAGCCTAGTTCGGAAAGGGAGTCAATGATCTGGTTGGCTAAGTCCGCTTCCCGGCCGGGAAAGGTTTTTAGGTCTACCAAGACTTGCCCCAACGGGGCTACCCAACCGCCAGCTCTCTCGCTGTACCGGGTTTTCTGGAGCAGTTCGGGATCCTTCGGGACTATCAACACCACGTTGGACTTGGATTTTTCGACGGGGTAGAGGCCGATCTCGCGAGCGATACGTTGAGGGTTGTCACAGTAAGCAGTGAGTTGTTTGCTGCTGACCACGGGAGTCTGGCTTTCATTCAAGTAGGCGAGGCCTCCGTGGACACCGGTGAGAACGGTTCGATCGTCGCGCGTCAGAGCATCTGCTGCGTGCTGTAGCCCGCGAGGATCTAAGAATGATTCGACGCGGAAATTGCCCTTAGCCAGCGAGTAGTCTTGGGCCCAGCGGTCGATCAGGTCCTTCCGGTTGATGGATTCCACGGGGCCTCGCCGATCTCGAGGCGGCATAATCCCCTCGCGTTCAAATGTTGGCAATAACTTGGAGACCGTGCCCGGGCTTACATGACAATCGTCAGCAATTTCTCGTACTCCCCGTGGCAAAGACGCCGTCACTAGGTAGCGAAGAACCCGCGCAGTGGAGGTACCGGTTAATCGTTCGATGTTCTCTTTTCTTGGTTCTCGAGGCGCTCTAGTGGCCCCCTGTCGGTCTATGAGGACGGGGGGTTGATCACTCACGATATGGATCCACCCTGTGGTATCCACGCCACTGAATCCCACCTCGGCCATGAGCTCTCGAGTGCGTGGAGGGAAGTATTCCGACAACAAACATGGAATCCCAGGGACGTCGCTGAAGGTTGACCTCAAGTGCGCGATAGCGTCTGTTCGGAGACGTGTGCCTTTCGTTTCGATTGCCAGGAGTACGGATGATCCAGCTGGCGGTCTGATGGTCACAAAGGCATCAGGGAATGAGCGTCCCAAGTCCTTGTGGTTGACCGTTTCGAGGTCCCAGGAGTCAGGCAACGCAGCGGCGAGGATCTCAAGACAGCGTGGCATGACCACTGTTTCTTCATAGAACTCGTTTCTCACATCAAGAAACATATCAGAATAAGAAACACTTCAACAGGGGCATCAGGTGCTGATCCACGGCCGTGGGTGAGGGCTAGTCCAGCGCGATATCCAGGCCCAGGTCCAACGCCCGCACCGAGTGGGTGAGGGCCCCGACCGAGATGACGTCCACGCCGGTGGATGCGACCTTGCCGGTGGTCTCCAACGTGATGCCCCCCGAGGCCTCCACGATCGCGCGACCGTCCACCATGGCCACGCCGCTGACCAGGTCCGCGAGGGCAAAGTTGTCGAGCATGATGGTGTCCACGCCGCCTGCCAGGACGTCCTCGATCTGATCCAGCCGATCCACCTCGACCTCCATGTGCGTCGTATGAGGCATATTCCGCCGCAGCTCGCGGAGCGCGTGGGTAATCGTCGCGCCGCCGGCGGTGAGCACGGCCAGGTGGTTGTCCTTGAGCATCACGGCGTCCGAGAGTCCGAAGCGGTGATTGTGTCCGCCTCCGCAGGTCACCGCGTGCTTCTCCAGCGCTCGCAGTCCCGGGGTGGTCTTGCGGGTGTCGGCCACGCGGGTGCGGGTGATGGTTCCGGCGGGCAATTTGTTGGCGCTCTCCACCTCCGCAACGGCCTTCTCGACCTCGGCCACGTACCGGGCGGTGAGCGTGGCGATCCCGGACATCCGCTGCGCCAGGTTCAGCACCGTGCGTTCCGCGGTCAACAGGGGCCGTGCGGGACCCGTGATAGTTGCGATGTCTGTTCCCGGGGTGATCTTGTCGCCATCGCGCGCGTGGAGCGTGACCTCCAGGCGCGGGTCCACGGTGGTGAAGCCCGTACGAATGACCTCCTCTCCGGCGAACACGCCCTCTTCGCGCGAGGTGATGGTCGCCGTGGCGGTAGCCTCCGCGGGGATCACGAGTTCCGAGGTGATGTCACCCCACGGCGCATCCTCGGCAAGACTCGAGCGGATCACGGCTTCAACGGCTGAGCGAGTCAGCATGGACTGTCCTTTCGTGGGCGGGAGTCACGGATCGCGCGGCAACCCACCCGGTGCTTACGGCCTGTAGGGGGTCGGTCGCGGGGTAATCCGCACGCTGATGGGCCCCGCGGGATTCGGTGCGGGCCAGCGCGGCGGTCACCAGCGCGTGCCCCACGGTCAGGAGATTTCGGTTTTCGGCGTCGGCCAGGGTTTCGGGGGCGCTCGCATCCGCTACCGCCGACGACGCCGCGAGCCAGCCTTCCAGCCTCGCCTTCGCCTGCTCGAGGCCCTCAGCTGTTCGGAAGACCCCGGCGCCCTGCCACATGGTGTGCTGAAGTGCCTCGCGGGAGAATGATTCGGTGGGCTCCACCGATCCTGTGGGGGATGGATCGATCTGTTTCTCCGCGGTCCGCCCGGTGTAGGACAGCGCAGAATCCTCGGCTGCGTGAAGAGGATCGGTCGAGCCTGAAGGTTGCCGTGGTGTCGGAGGTTCTTGTTCCTGTCGGGACCGGGCCAGTGGTCGCAGTACTTCGTGGGGCGCCCGTTCGGAATCGCTGCTCGAGGACGCACGTTGTGCCCCGGACCAGGGTTCGGCCACCAGTTCACCGATGCGCCGGCCGAAGATGGCCGCTTCCAGCAGGGAGTTGGATGCCAAACGGTTGGCTCCGTGCATGCCGGTGCTCGAGCACTCCCCGGCGGCCCACAGGCCGGCCACGGTGGTATGCCCCAGCTCATCGGTGACAATGCCACCCATGTGGTAGTGCGCGGCCGGGCTCACAGGAACGAGTTCCGTGGACCAGTCGATGCCGTGAGCCTTGAGGCTCGCGTCGATGGTCGGGAACCGCCGGGCCAGGAACTCCGCTCGCGACAGTCCCTCCGGAACGGGGATGGTCGAGCAGTCCAGGTACACGGCGCCATTCGGAGAGCCGGTGCGAACCGCGAAGACCGCCCGGGCCACGACATCTCGCGGCGCGAGTTCTGCGCGCGGGTCCACATCGGTCATGAAGCGGTGACCGTGCTGATCACGTAGTACCGCACCTTCACCGCGGACTGCCTCCGAAATCAGGAACGATCCCGGTGCCGCCAACGCCGTGGGGTGGAACTGGAAGAACTCCAGGTCCCGAACCTCGGCGCCGGCGCGCAGAGCCAGAGCGATGCCGTCCCCGGTGGCCACCTCGGGGTTGGTCGTATACGGATACAGCTGACCGGCACCACCGGTTGCGAGCACCACGTGATCGGCGGCGAGGAACTCCTCGGCGCCCAACTGGCCGTCTGAAAGTACGGGGCGGATCGTGACGCCGATGGCATGTTGACCATCAGTCAGCACGCCGGTGACCAGTGTGTATTCCATAAGTCGTATATCTCCGACTGCCGCGGCATCACGCGTCCGCGCGGACAGCGCCTCCTGAATCGCGTGACCCGTGGCATCACCTCCGGCATGCAGGATCCGGGACACGCTGTGCGCCGCTTCCAAACCCTGAACCCAGGGCGATCCGGGCCCCGCCACGCGATCAAAGGCGACGCCGCGGTCGGTGAGGTCGCGAACGGCGTCGGCGGAATCTTGGACCACGCCCTGAACTACCGGCGGCTCGCACAAACCCGCGCCCGCGACCAGGGTGTCCTGGACGTGCAACTGGACGGAATCCTTGGGTTGGCCGTCGGGCAGGCTGCTGGTCATTGCGGCCATGCCACCCTGCGCGCGATCAGTTGCGGTGAGGGTGAGCGAGGCCTTGGTGATGACGGTGACGCGGGCGCCCGTCTCAGCCGCGGACAGCGCCGCGCTGAGGCCGGCAACCCCGCTGCCGACGACGATCACGTCAGTCATCAGTCACTTCTTCGGTACGGCGGCCAGCATCCGCTCGAGAGCCACGGAGGCCTCCTGAGCAACGCTGTCCGAGACGGAGACCTGATTGATCACGCGACCGGCCACCAGTTCTTCCAGAACCCACGCGAGGTAACCCGGGTGGATACGGTACATGGTGGAGCACGGGCAGATCACGGGATCCAGGCAGAAAATGGTGTGCTCGGGGTGCTCGGCGGCCAAGCGGTTGACCATGTTGATCTCGGTGCCGATCGCGAAGGTCTGACCCGGCTCGGCAGCTTGAACGGCCTTGCGGATGTGGTCGGTGGAACCGGAGGAATCTGCGGCGTCCACGACCTCCATGGGGGACTCAGGGTGCACGATCACGGTGCAGCCGGGGTACTCCGCGCGAGCCTTCTCGATCTGACCCACGGTGAAGCGCTTGTGGACCGAGCAGAAGCCGTGCCACAGAATCACCCGCGAATCCTTGAGGGTCTGAGCGGTGTTGCCACCCAGTTCCTTGCGGGGATTCCACATGGGCATCTGCTCGAGGGGTACGCCCATGGCCTTGGCGGTGTTGCGCCCCAGGTGCTGATCCGGGAAGAACAGTACGCGCTGGCCGCGCTTGAACGCCCACTCCAACACGGTCTGCGCGTTGGAGGACGTGCACACGATACCGCCGTTGCGGCCGCAGAACGCCTTGAGCGCCGCGGAGGAGTTCATGTAGGTCACGGGGATCACGGAGGCGAGGGGCTCGCCGTTCTCGTCCGTGACCGTCTGGCCGTTCTCATCCACGGCGTGGGGGCCGAGCACGTCCATGAGGTCCGCCCAGCAGTCCTCCACGGATTCCTCGTCGGCCATGTCGGCCATGGAGCAGCCCGCCGCAGGGTTGGGCAGGATCACGGACTGGTTGTCCTGGGACAGGATGTCAGCGGTCTCGGCCATGAAGTGCACACCGCAGAACACGATGGCGTCCGCCTCGGGGTGGGCCTTGGCCTGCTGCGCGAGCTGGAAGGAGTCGCCGATGAAGTCCGCGTGCTTGACCACTTCGTCACGTTGGTAGAAATGCCCCATGACGACGGCGCGCTCGCCCAGGGTTTCCTTGGCCGCCACGATCATGGCGTCCAGTTCCTCGGGGGAGGCATCCCGGTAGCGCTGCGGAATGGTGGGCTGGGCGGGAGAGCCGGCCGGAGCGACGTCGTTCTGGGACGCGCCGGGGCCGTAACCCTCCACGAGCGGGGTGGGGAAATCCCACGGATCCTGAGTGAGGGAGCTGTTGCACGAGCCGCCCTCCAGCGTCACGGCGGTGCCGGACGGGCGGGTGGGCAGAAGGTTGAGCTGGGTGGCTACGGAGGTCATGATGTCTCCTCGGAACGGTCTGACGTGGGGTGACTGAAAAGCTTGGATGGTTTGGCCGATGCGAAGCGGTAGAGCTTGGGCGGGCGATGTCGGGTGCCTTCCAAGCGCTCGCCGGTGTCCTCGAGTTGGCCGGATGACAGGACGTGGCGGCGGAAATTGGCGGGGTCCAGGGCGTCTCCGATGATCGCCTCATGCACCTCGCGGAGTGCGGCGATCGTGAAGGTCTCGGGCAGGAAGGCCTTGGCCACGGTGGGTTCGGCGATGCGGTTCCGCAGCCGATCCAGGGCGTGGGTGACGATGTCCGAGTGGTCGAAGGCGAGGTCCGGTAGGTCGGTGGCGCGCAGCCAGGTGACATTGATGTCGTTCTCGCCCATGGCCGCTTCTTGCGGGGGAAGCGAGGCCCAGTAAACGACCGTGACCTGGCGTTCCTCAGCCCCGGCGGAGCGGGTCAGACCACCGAATGTGGCCAGCTGTTCCAGGTGGGTGGGCGCGAGGCCGGTGGTGAGGGTGAGGTCGCGCAGGGCGGAATCCTCGAGAGCTTCATTGGGGCGGAGCGGCCCGCCAGGTAGGGCCCACATGCCGCGGTAAGGATCGCGGATCCGGCGGACCAGAGGCATCCAGAGCTCGTGGCTGCCGTTGGCGCCGGTGGGGCGAACCGTGAAAATCACCGTGGACACGGCCAGGAGCACGCGCTGATCAGTCATGGTGGCTCCTTGTCTGCTCGTCGCGGCACGGAGCCGCGCGGTTAGTGTCGGAGCGACTCTAACACCTTAAAGTCTAGCTCACTATAAGTGCAGACGAGAGTGGTCGCCTCGTGAGGGCGGTGAGAGCGGTGTGGGCTGTGTTCGGGGTGCCGGGGTGCTGAGGTACCGAGGTGCGGAGGGGGCAGATGCTGGGCGGACCTAAAAGACCGGTCGCGGCTGCGTCGTCAGGCTGAGCGGAACGTCAAGTGAGGAAACTGCTTGAACACAGTGTTAAGTGATGGAAGTGTCGAATCCGCGCCGGTTTTCGGCATTTTCATCACACGAGACTTTGCGGCTGCGTTTCCCTCACCTCAGGCTATTCCTGGGTGTCCGTGTCCGAAGTGCCCTCCGTGTCCCGAGCGTTGGAGGTCTTGCCGCCACGGCGGGTGAGCGGGTGGTTGGATGCGCGGGAGAAGAACATGGGGGTGAAGATCCGGTTGCGCACCACGTTGAGGGTATTGAGCGTGACCACTCCCACGTATTGGCCCACCATGAGCCCCGTGGCCAGGCTGAGCGCGGCGATGAACGCGGAGGACAAGTAGTAAAGCGCCTGGTCGCCAGCGAGAGAAGAACCCCAGATGCCCTGGTAGGTCAGGGTTCCTGGGAGTAGGACCAGGAACGATGAGATGGCCATGGACGAGGTTGGCGCTTTGACCATTCGGGGCAAGATAGCTGTACCGATTCCGGCGGCGAACGCTGCAACACCTCGGGCCCATGCGTCCGCACCCTGTCCTGTGGAAAGGGCCGCGTAGACCAGGTAGACGATCATGGCCAGCGTTGCTGCCGAGAAAACGACGCGCGCCGGGGACTGCAGAATGATGCCGTTGCCGACGGCCACGAGGGCCGCGGCAATGACCATGAGCCGCAGTGGGATACTTGCCAGGCTCACCTCGTTGGACACCGGTAGTGGAACGCCCAGGGCATTGAAGAGCGCGGCACCCAGTCGGACCCCTACGACCAGACCGGCGGTATTGACCAGACCCTCGTAAATTCTGCCCAGGCCGTGCATGTAGTTGCCGGTGATGGTGTCCTGGACGGCCCCCGTTGAGGTCATGCCGGCCATCATGATGATGATGATTGAGATCACCACGGACGTGGGATCGACGTTGGGATCCAGGATGCGCATGGCTGCCGCGGCCGTCGACGCGAGGATTCCCGCAGCGATCTGGATGAAAAAGGAGGGCCACCGCAGCGAGCCCAACTTCTGCATCATGAACACCAGCGTGAGGTAGGCAATGACGCCTGCGATAGAGACGATCCAGTCACCGCCGTACACCAGGAGTGCGGCGGCACCGGCTGCGGCAGTGGCGATGATGGTGGCCTTTTTGGACCATGACTTACCAGTCGTGGCGATGTTGTCCATCTGTTCCCGCGCTGTGGGCAGGTCAATGGTGCTCTGGGTGTAGTCCGCTGCGATATTGGTTGCGCGGGTTAGCACCCCGAAGTCGAACCCGTAGGAGTCCACACGTTCCATGCGCACTCTGGGTTCACCAGCGGGGTCGGTCCAATTGACTGCAACTGCGCCGTAGCTTGCATCCAGGTCGGGGTGGGGGCGTGGGCATGGTGCAATATTTCGCGTCCGCAGCGGGTGGCTTCCGCAACGGTTCCGCCGTTGGCTACCACCGCGGCGGTGATGCGAGCCGCGAGATCCACGGCCATCAGATTCGTCCCGGCATCGTTGTCATGGGGATGCTGGGGTGTGCTCACTGAAACCGTCCTAGGATGTGTCGGATAGATCGCCGCTCTACTAGTCAGCCTAATTTAGTCCGGTGACAGACCTATCGCAGCGGCTGAGCCGCGGGGACCGGTAAGGTCGCCCGTGCAATCTGATGTGAAAACCCCGGAAAGGACACGCTCTGGTGCACATAGCCGAATCCTCCGGGCTGGTCTTCACTGACGAGTT
>CAACWU010000033.1_pt1 | contig 40174 bp, 37 predicted proteins | sample 2275741 | NCBI WGS metagenome assembly CAACWU01 (sample SAMEA5312470, study PRJEB27640) | indoor metagenome | biome: indoor environment; feature: uncontrolled; material: tiles wood | place: Germany | collected 2014-07-07
CCGATGTGCTGGGTGATGCCGCCGGCCTCGCCCTCGATCACCGTGGTGTTACGGATCGCGTCGAGCAGACGGGTCTTACCGTGGTCGACGTGACCCATGACGGTGACAACCGGAGGACGGGATTCGAGAACCTCGTCGCCCTCGGCCTCGGCTTCGGCCTCGAGGTCGATGTCGAAGGATTCGAGCAGCTCGCGCTCCTCGTCCTCCGGCGAGACGACCTGGATCTTGAAGCCCAGCTCGGCACCCAACAGCTCGAACGTTTCTTCGTCCAGCGACTGGGTCTGCGTGGCCATCTCACCCAGGTGGATGAGAACGGTCACGAGCGATGCCGGGTTGGCGTTGATCTTCTCAGCGAAGTCCATGAGCGAGGCACCGCGACGCAGGCGGACCACCGTGTTGCCATCACCGTGCGGAACGGAGACGCCACCCACGGCGGGTGCTGACATCTGCTCAAGCTCTTGACGCTTCGCGCGCTTCGACTTGCGCTGACGTCCACGGCCACCGCCGCCTCGACCGAACGCACCCTGGGTACCACCACGACCACCGCGGCCGCGGAAACCGCCGCCGCCACCGGGGCCACCGGGACCGCCACCACCGCGGCGGGGTCCACCGCCACCGGCGTTACCGGGACGGCTTCCGATGGGAGCCACACCCGTGGTGTGCCCCGGCATCATGTTGGGCGAAGGGCGAGGACCACCGGGACGGGGAGCACCCTGACCCTGACCCTGGCCCTGGCGTGCGCCACCCGGACGCGGAGCACCCGAACGGGGTCCACCCTGGCCGCCCTGACCGCCGTGCGCGGGACGGGGACCGCCCGGACGAGGGCCTGCGGGGCGGGGTCCACCGGGACGGGGACCGCCCTGGCCGGAACCGCTGGTACGCATACCCTGCTGCGGGGCGAACGGGTTGTTACCGGGGCGAGGTGCGCCCGGCTTGCCGGAACGTTGTTGACCCGGACGAGCACCACTCGGCTTGGGACCGCCGGACTCGGAACCGCGACCCATACCCTGCTGCGATGCGTACGGGTTGTTACCCGGACGCGCACCGCCCGGCTTGGGGGCCGAGGACTTGGGTGACTGCGGCTTGGACTCGGGCCCCTTGGGTGCCTGTTCCTTGGGAGCCTCCGCCTTGGGTGCCGGAGCGGGCGTGGACTCCGCCTTGGGAGCGGCAGCCGGAGCCGTCTCTTCCTTGGCCTGAGCGGGCTTGGGAGCAGCCTGACCCGGCTTGGGGCCGGGGGCTGCTGCGGGGCGCTCGGCAGCGGGCTTGGTCTCGGCCTTGGGCTGGGACTTCTGCGCCGGCTTGGTGCTCTGATTCTTCTGGGGAGCCTTCTCCGCTGCAGCGTCGCCGGAACCGGCGGGGAATGCAGAACGAAGTTTCTTGGCTACGGGGGGCTCCACCGTGGAGGATGCTCCACGGACGAATTCCCCTAATTCTTGAAGCTTGGAAATCGCTTCTTTAGACGTGATACCGAGCTCTTTGGCGAGCTCGTGGACACGGGGCTTGGCCACATTTCTCCTGTCTCGGTTCGCACCGAAACAGGCACGAACCATTATCTTCCGTTGATGCGGCCTTGGGGCGCGTCGATGATCGACATGTCACCCTGCTGGCCGTGGGCGGAGTACGAAAAAGTACTCATCGCTTGGCACTCATCGGTTTTCCATGGTCTTCTGACTCGCTTTCCTTCTGTCCGTTCCACCGTGTGGACAGTAAAACGTTGAGGTGGTGACCGAGGTTCTCGGCACTGACGGCGGTGCGAAACGCGCGATTGAGCGCGCGGCGTCGCACTGCTGTCCTGACGCATTCCTGGGTGGGATGCACCCAGGCACCTCGGCCGCCGATACGGCGGTGCACGTCGAACACGGCTTCCAGGCCCTGCTCCGTCTGCTCCACCGCTACGCGGACGAGTTGGTCAGGGGACACAATTTTCTTGCATCCCACACAGGTTCGAAGGCTGTTCTGGCTCACCCTCGCTCCTGTACTTGCTCACGTGAGTACTCGGCACTCGCCAGGTGCGATGCCGGTGAGTACGCACAATTCACGAACTGACCGTAGACTAGTCTAACGCGCCGGGGTTGATTCCCTCGAATTGCGGGTTTTCTCAGTGATTCGCCACTCGGGACTCGGGCACGATGTCGATGCGCCAGCCGGTCAGGCGCGCGGCCAGTCGAGCGTTCTGCCCTTCCTTGCCGATGGCCAGTGACAGTTGGCTGTCGGGTACCACGGCTCGGGCCGAGCGAGTTCGCTCGTCAACGACCTCCACGCGGGTGGTCTTGGCCGGGGACAGGGCATTGGCGATGAACACGTCGGGTTCTTCGGTGAAGTCGATGATGTCGATCTTCTCCTCCCCCAGTTCGTTCATGACGGCGCGCACACGCGAACCCATTTCACCGATGCACGCGCCCTTGGCGTTGGCCCCGGGACGAGTCGCGACCACGGCCATCTTGGTGCGGTGACCGGCCTCGCGGGCCAGGGCGACGATCTCCACGGAGCCGTCCGCGATCTCGGGAACTTCCATCTCGAACAGGCGACGCACCAGGTCCGGGTGCGAACGGGACAGCGTGATGGACGGGCCCTTCATGCCGCGCTTGGCCTCCACCACGAACGCGCGAATGCGGGCGCCGTGCTTGTAGACCTCGCCGGGTGCCTGCTCGTGCGGTGGCAGCACGGCCTCCACGGTGCCCAGGTTCACCTGGATCATGTTGGGATTCTTTCCCTGTTGAATCTGGCCGGACACCAGTTCGCCCTCGCGGCCCTTGAAGTGGCCCAGCACGTTGTCGTCCTCCACGTCCCGCAGCTTTTGCAGGATGACCTGGCGTGCGGTGGCGGCGGCAATGCGACCAAAACCGGCGGGGGTGTCGTCGAACTCGCCGATCTTGTTCCCGTCCTCGTCGACCTCGTCCGCCCAGATGGTCACGTGACCGGTGCGGCGTTCGACCTCTGCGCGAGCACCGCTCACGGCACCCGGGGACTTCTGGTAGGCGAGCAACAGTGCCTGTTCGATGGTGGGGATCAACACGTCCACCGGAATGTCCCGTTCGCGTTCGAGCAGACGCAGGGTACTCATATCAATGTCCATGTGACCGGCCTTCCTTCGTGCCCATTCGGGACCCGTCCGGGAACCAAACAGCGCGCCACACATGGGAGGTGTGGAGCGCTGCGCGTGGGTATTGGCTAATTGTTCTTCGGGCTATGGTACATCCCCCGTGCGGGTTTAGATTTCGACCTCAACGCGCGCGCCACGCACGTTCTGGTAGTCCAGCCGCTCCGGATCCAAATACTTGATGGGCATGCCCTTCTTGGGCTGGTGCCAACGCTGGAGCACCGCGTGATCGTCGTGGGCTTCCAGCAGGCGGGCCGTGAAACGTTCGCCGTCCGCGGGGCGCACACGCACCAGGTGGCCGACATTGCGCTTCCAGTGTCGTGGGGTTTCCAGCTCGCGGGTGGCACCGGGCGTGGAGACTTCCAGTTCGTAGGGCGGTCCCGGAACGGGGTCGTGTTCGTCCAGCGCGGCGGAAATGTCACGGGAGACCTCGGCCAGGCGATCCAGGTTCAGGGCGTCCGTGCCGTCCGGCAGGTCCAGCACGATCCGCAGGGTCCGCTGGGAGCCCTTGGTCTCGAGATCGAGGTCTTCCAGATACAGTCCCGCGGTGGTGACCACTGGCTCCACGGCGTTGCGAATGGCGGTAGTGTCTGCCGAGCTCATGCGTTCTCCTTCGTGTCGGTCGTTCTCTCTATCATGGAACAAAACCGGAGCTAGGGAGGAATCGTGGCCGCTGACCGCAGCATTCGCGCCTGGCCGTGGGTGATTGCGTTCCTGGCCATTGCGCTGGTCGCCGTCCTCGCGGCCGGTGCCTGGGCCACGTGGCGCCCGTTGTCCGAGCACGACGCCGCCCGGCTCACCGCCCGCGACATCGTCACCTCCGTGGATGAATCGCCCCGCGACGTCGTTCCGCAAGACACCACGGATCGCCAACTCTCCGCGCTCGGGCCCGCGGCCACCCCGGCGCAGCGCGACCGGCTGGAAGACACGCGTGGCACAAATTCTGGACCGGATGCCACAACGGGTACAACGGACCGCACACCGCAGGACGCTGCTTCCGCGGACACCGACCTGACCACGGCCATCTCCCGCATGACTGAACTGGCCACGGATCAAGAAGACCCAGACCTGGCAGCCACGATGGCCGGCATCGCGGCCTCGTGGTCCGCGGAAGTCACCCGGCAGGACGGAACCGCACAGTCATTGATGCAAAACGATGTATCCGACGAAAGAGCACCCGCGGATGCCGGAAGCCAGGAAGCCGAAGCAGAAGTGACCGAGCGGTGCACACCCGAGCTGACCGCCGTGGCCACGCAGATTGACCGAGCCCTGTTCACCGCTCAATCGGCCGATGCGCGCGGCACCGATTTCTCAGAAACCGCTCGGGCGCTCACCGGATGGCAGGAGAGTCTGCAGCGGATTCAGGACCACCCCGCGGTCGAGTCGTTGTACGAATGTGAGCCTCGCCCCGCACGCGGCGGTTACGAGTTACCGCGTGACATCGCGGATGACCCCGAGGCCGCGTCGGGTGAGGTGGCCCAAGACGTGTCTGCCTACGCTCAAGGCGCCATCAGCACGGTCACCCCCATTGAACGTGTCTGGCTCATGGATGTCCTGGAATCCTCGGCGCGTACTCAGGCGCTACTGCAGCCTTCCGATCCCGTGCCCGCGTTGGCGGGTGAACACCAGGTCAGCGACCGCTGAGGATGTCCCATCCAAGCTTCACGATGAGCACGCTCACCACCACGAAGAAGATGATCCGGATAAAAGAACTCCCTTTCGCCACGGCCGTTCGGGCACCGATGTAGCCACCCAGCATGTTACTGATGCCCAGCACCAAGCCGAGTCCCCACAGGATCGACCCGTTGGCCGTGAACACGATGAGTGCGCCGATGTTGGTGGCCAGATTGATGATCTTGGCCTTGGCGCTCGCGGCCAGGAAGCTATAGCCGAGCACCGAGACCAGCCCGATCACCAGGAAGGATCCGGTTCCGGGACCCATGACGCCGTCGTAGAAGCCGATGCCGCCGCCCAGCAGAACGGCCAATCCGTAGTGCCGCACGCCGCTGTGCCGCAGGGCCGTGAGCTGCCCCATGGTGGGGTGGGCAATGGTGAAAATCAACACACCGATCAGCGCTGCCACGATGATCGGCCGAAAGACCTCGGCGGGCAGCAAGGATGCGACCGCCGCTCCCCCACCTGAAGCAACGAGGGCCACCACCGCCATGGGAAGGGCGGTGCGAAGGTCCGGATGCACCCGGCGGTAATACGTGACCGCGGAGGTTGCCGTGCCGAAGATCGACCCCATCTTGTTGGTCGCGAGCGCCTGGACGGGGGTGATTCCCGGAATCATCATGGCAACGGGCAGCTGTAGCAGTCCGCCGCCACCCACGACCGCATCGATGAATCCGGCGGCCAGGCCGGTCAGTACCAAGAGCAGCAGAAGGCCCGGGGTTGCGGATTCCAACCCCGAGCCTTCCAAGAACCATGCGTCCACGCGGGATACCGGTGGTGACCGCGCGAGCGGTTACCGGGCCTCGGCCGATTCGGGCTGAACGCTGTTCGAGATTTCCGATTGCAGCTCTTGGACCACTCGGTCCCGGGCGATGTCCCGGCTGTCGCCGCTGCGGCGATCGCGCACCTCGAGCAGTCCGTCCTTGAGACCGCGTCCGATCACCAGGACCGTGGGAACACCCAGCAGCTCTGCGTCACCGAATTTCACGCCCGGTGAGGTCTTGGGACGGTCGTCGAAGATCACGCTCAGACCCGCGTCCTCGATCTCCTTGACGATTTCCTCGGCAGCTTCGAGCACCTCGGCACCCTTGCCCGTGGCCACCACGTGCACGTCGGCCGGGGCCAGGTTGCGGGGCCAGATCAGGCCCTTGTCGTCGTGGTAGTACTCGGCCACGGCGGCCAGCGCGCGTGTCACGCCAACACCGTAGGAGCCCATGGTCACGGTCACGAGCTTGCCGTTCTGGTCTAGCACCTTCAGCCCCAGAGCCTCCGCGTACTTGCGGCCGAGCTGGAACACGTGCCCCATTTCTACGCCGCGGGCAATCTCCAGTTCACCGGAACCGTCGGGTGCCTGGTCACCGGCTCGCACGCTGCAAGCCTCCAGGGTGGCGTCCCACGTGAAGTCACGCTCGGCCACCAGGCCGTACACGTGCATTTCGCTCACGTTGGCACCGGTAATCCAGCTGGTACCGGGCACCACGCGGGGATCCACGAAGTACGGGATTTCCGACTGGGACTTTGCACCCAACAGGGCATCGTCCCTGGTCATGCCGGGGCCGAGATAGCCCTTGACGATCTCGGGACGGGCCCGCAGCTGCTCGTCGCTGGCGGGTTCCACGTCCAGTTCGCCGCCCACGCCCAGAGCTTCGCCGATACCGGCCTCCACACGCTTGATGTCGATGTCACGATCACCGGGGATTCCCACGGCAACCAGTTGTTTCTCGCCATCGGGAAGGGTCACCGACAGCACCACGTTCTTGAGCGTGTCCGCGGCGGTCCACTCCCCCGATTCACGCGGGTGGAGCTCGTTGGAACGCTGGACGAGAGTCTCGATCGTGGGACTGTCAGGGGTCCTGTTCACCTGGGCGGCCGGAGCGTCGTCGTAGGCAATGGCCTCGGGCGGCACGGTGGTGACGGCCTCCACGTTGGCGGCGTAGCCGCCGGCCGACCGGACAAAGGTGTCCTCGCCGATGGGCGTGGGGTGCATGAACTCTTCGGACTGCGAACCGCCCATGGCTCCCGACTGTGCCGATACCGCGACCACGGGCAAACCGAGACGCTCGAAGATCCGAACGTACGCGGCGCGGTGCTTAGCGTAGGACTCGTCCAGACCGGTGTCGTCCACGTCGAAGGAATAGGAATCCTTCATGATGAACTCGCGACCGCGCAGCAGACCCGCGCGAGGGCGGGCCTCGTCGCGGTACTTGGTCTGGATCTGGTAGAGCATCGCCGGCAGATCCTTGTACGACGAGTACATGTCCTTCACGACCAAGGTGAACATTTCCTCGTGCGTGGGCGCGAGCAGGTAATCGGCGCCCTTGCGGTCCTGGAGCCGGAACAGGTTCTCGCCGTACTCGGTCCAGCGATTGGTGGTCTCGTACGGTTCACGGGGCAGCAACGCCGGGAAGTGAACTTCCTGCGCACCGATCGCGTCCATTTCCTCGCGGACCACGGACTCGACCTTGCGCAGCACATTCAGCCCGAGCGGCAACCACGTGTAAATACCCGGAGCGGCGCGACGAATATAACCGGCGCGCACGAGCAGTCGGTGGCTGGCCACGTCTGCATCAACGGGATCCTCACGCAAAGTGCGGAGGAACAGGGAACTCAGGCGAAGCGGCACGAAGAGTCCTAACCGCCCGTAAACGGGCCTTCGAAAAAATGGCTGGTATCTGGTGGGATTCTATCCCCCAGATACCAGCCTCTCAGACCAAGATGGATGCTTACTGTTCAGAAATCTTGTTGGCGGATTCTTGCAGGATGGCCTCGATGTCCGGGGTTTCGGACGAGGCGCTTTCCGACTCACTGGATGCGCCCTGGCCACTGACCACGACAAAGGTGTTTGCGACCACGGCGGAGGCCTGAGTCATCTTGTTGGACTGTCCACTCATGTCCATGGTCATGTCCATGATGGAAGCTTCGGAGCCGTTATCGACCTCGATGTCACGCGGTTCGATGGTGGCTTCGATCTTGCTTCCCATGAGCTCCATCGTGAAGTCCTGGCAGTCTTCGTTCTGCTGGTTGGCGTTCTTCGCGTGCTCGGTGGCCTCGTCCCCGGATCCCAATGGCATGGCGCTCACCGCGAACTTCCCGCCCGAGGGTGTGGCCACCACGATGTTCTCAACGTGGCCGGAGGAAGAGTCCAGGGCCGCCTTGACCAGGTCCTTGCATTGCGAGGGCTCGATGGTGGCCTGCTCCAACGCCTGCTCAATGTCATCCATCTGGGTACCGGCGCTCTCCTGATCCATGGCCTCGGCGGTCAGGGTCTGACCGTCCACCTCCACGCTGTTGAGCGCGGTAATCAATTGGTCTTGGGAGTAGCTGGCTTCGGGGTCGGGTTCGTTACCTCCCCCGGAAGAACATGCCGTGAGCGCGAGTGCTGCGATCGCGACTGCCGCCGCGGCACGTGCGCCGCGGCGTCGGGGGGACTGAATACGAAAGAACGATGCGGGGGTAGTGGTCTTGGAGCCCATCGGAGATCACCTATTTTCGCCGGTAGTGTCAGTTGTCTTCAGCGGCTGATCGCGCCACGCTCCAAAGGTAACCCGGCTCACACTTCACGCCGCGTGTTCACGCAGATTGTGAAGCACCTCGTTGGCCACGTCCGTGGCTTCGCGTTCGAGATCCTCGGCCGGCATACGTTGGCTGTTCATATCGCCGGTGACCAGGAAATCCAAATCGAAGTGCGCCACCGTGACCACCGCGTTGCCCAGGCTGGCTTGCACCAACACGGTCTTGAGCGGTGCTCCCAACACCGTTCCGCTCACCTTGGACGCTGAACTCTGCAACGCATCCACATCCACGTCCAGGGGCATCACGCGAGTCTGAACGCTGACACCGGACACCGTCATGGTCATGTCCTGGCAGCGCCCGTGAAGTTCGATGTTCTCGGTCACCCGTTCTCGAGCATCCTCGGCCGAATCCGTCAGCTCAACTGTGACGGCCGTGAGATTGTCCCGGCTCAACGCCTTGTACGAGTTCGTGGATGATGCCGGAACCGCCAGGTAGGACACTGCAGCGTCCCTCACGGGTTCGCAGATCTTGGGGTCCACTTGGGCCCCCAACCCCAGTTCGCTGACCGCGCGGTCGCGCGCTCTACCCCCGGAGTCACCGCCGGTCTCGTTCGTACCCGGCGATGAAGGCTGATCACTGGCGGCTGTGCCCGCGCCCTGTCGAGTGGTGTACAACGACAACGGATTCTCCTCCGAGACCAGCACACCGTCCATCGACTGGCGTGCGTCTTCGGGCTCGACCACTATGTGGGACTCGGTGGAGTGCTGAGCTTCCGGTGAAGCGCAACCGGAGAGCATGTACAGTCCCAGGCCGGCGCACATGAGCGTACCCACGATCGAGACGCGCTTCGTTGCGCGCCCGGTGTTCTTCATGGCAGTCAATCCCCTCCCCAGGCAATCGACCTCAATGGTACTGACCAGTTACTGGCTTGCCGTTCTCCCGGAACAACATGACGGGCCCTGACTACAGCAGAACGGTCGCGAAGGTCCCGGATCTCTCAAAACCGACCCGGCGATACGTGGCCAGGGCCGGGGCATTGTAGGAATTCACGTAGAGACTGACCACGGGAACATATGTCCTAGCCAACGCCACCACAGCGGCCATACAGGGTGCCGCGAGTCCTTGACCGCGATAGGCAGGATCGACCCACACGCCCTGGATCTGGCACACCCCACCGCTGATGGAACCGATGTCCGCTTTAAAGAGGACTTTCCCGTCCGTGTCGTTGGTGAGCACCGCGGTTCGTTTCTCACGCAGCAGCTGCTCCACACGCTTGCGGTAACTCTGAGCACCATCCACGAACGGTGAATAGCCCACTTCTTCTTCGAACATGGCCGCGGCCGCGGGGAGCACGCGGGAGAACTCCGAGATCTCGGCCCACCGCACTCGACGCGAGACGTGATTCAACTGTTCAGGGGCTGGGTCCTGGTCCATGGCCAGCAGCGGTTGCTCTGGACGCACGTCGAAGGGAAGCGGCCACGAACCTTTAAGGCGGTTCCAGAGCCCCATGACGGGATCCGCGGGGCCGAAAATCGACGCGTAGTGAGACCCGCCCCGCGCCAGATAATCAGCTACGAGGTCCTGACCGGTCTCGTCCAGCGCCACGGGGACCACGTTGGTACCCACCCAGCAGGCACCCACGAGTTCCTGATCCGGGTTCATGACGCCCACCACGGGCGGAGGGCGGCGACGTCGTGCGGTGCGCACCGAATCGACGTGGGAGCCCACGAACACCGAGGAGACCGCGTGACGCGCCAGGAGCTGGTCTAATTGGGATTGGGGCACTGCCCCGGGAACCAGCAGACGCGTCACCCGGTATCGGATCATCCGGCCGTCACGACCGGGGCGCCCTCTACGGGCTGACCGTTCTCGTCGAGCTCCATGTCCTCGGCCATGCGATTCGCCTGCTCCAGCAGGGTCTCCACGATTTGGTCCTCGGGAACGGTCTTGATGACCTCACCCTTGACGAAGATCTGTCCCTTCCCATTACCGGAAGCAACACCCAGATCGGCTTCGCGAGCCTCGCCAGGCCCGTTGACGACACAACCCATCACGGCCACGCGCAACGGCACGGTCAGGTGCTCGAGACCCTTGGTGACGTCGTCGGCGAGCTTGTAGACATCCACCTGGGCGCGGCCACAGGACGGGCAGGAGACGATCTCCAGCTTGCGCGGGCGCAGGCCCAGCGACTGCAGAATCTGGTTGCCCACCTTGACCTCTTCGACCGGGGGTGCGGACAGCGAGACGCGAATGGTGTCGCCGATGCCCTGTCCCAGCAGAATGCCGAAGGCGGTCGCGGACTTCACGGTGCCCTGCAGCGCGGGCCCGGCCTCGGTCACACCCAGGTGCAACGGCCAGTCACCGCGCTCGGCGAGCAACTGGTAGGCGCGCACCATGGTCACGGGGTCGTTGTGCTTGACGGAGATCTTGAAATCGTGGAAGTTGTGTTCCTCGAACAAAGAGGCTTCCCAGACGGCGGACTCCATGAGTGCCTCCGGGGTGGCCTTGCCGTACTTCTCGAGCAGGCGCTTGTCCAGCGATCCCGCGTTCACGCCGATCCGGATGGACACGCCCGCGGCCTCGGCTGCGCGGGAAATGCCCTCGATCTGATCATCGAACTTGCGGATGTTGCCCGGGTTCACGCGTACCGCGGCACAGCCGGCATCGATGGCCGCGTAGACGTACTTGGGCTGGAAGTGGATGTCAGCAATCACCGGGATCGGTGACTTCTTGGCGATGATGGGCAACGCATCAGCGTCATCCTGGGACGGGCAGGCCACACGCACAATGTCGCAACCAGCTGCGTTGAGTTCTGCGATCTGCTGCAGCGTGGCGTTGATGTTGGTGGTGGGCGTGGTGGTCATCGACTGCACGCTGACCGGGAAATCCGATCCGACACCCACGGACCCCACCTGGATCTGACGGGTCTTCCGTCGAGGTGAAAGGACCGGCTGGGGTGCAGCGGGCATACCGAGACTGACCGAACTCACGAATTGCCTCCAGAAGCTTGTTGGCCGGGGGTGCGCAAGGGCACTCCCCGATTTATTCACCTTCCATTGTGCCACCTTGCCGAGAGCCTGCAGCCGGACGTGAGCAAACGAACGCCCAACGACGCCGCCCCGGGCCTTCCGTGGGAAGGCCCGGGGCGGGATTCGTAGCGGTTGTCCTCGCTAGCGGCGCATGATCTTGCGCGCCAACCAGTTGCCGAAGAACTGAACCAACTGCACCAGAATGATGATCACAATCACAGCTGCCCAGGTGACCTCGTCATTGAAACGCTGGTAACCCAGACGCAACGCGAAGTCGCCCAAACCACCAGCGCCAATGGCACCGGCCATGGCGGACATGTCCGTGATGCCGATGACCAAGAAGGTGTAACCCAGCACCAGCGGGCCGAGAGCCTCGGGCAGGATCACCGTGGTGATGATCCGGAACCGAGACACACCCATGGAACGAGCGGCCTCAACCACACCGGGATCCACGCTCATCAGGTTCTGCTCCACGATGCGCGCCACAGCGAACGTTGCACCAATGGTCATGGCGAAAATCGCGGCGTTGGGACCCAGTCGGGTGCCCACGACGGCCTCGGTGGCCTGGCCAAGTGCGGCCAGCAGAATGATGAACGGGATGGGGCGGATGAAGTTCACCAGGAGGTTCAGCGCGGTGAAAACCGCGGTGTTCTCCAGGATGTTGCCCCGACGGGTGACGTAGAGTCCCACGCCGACCACCAGCCCGATAAGACCGGCCAACACCAGGGTGACTGCCACCATGTACAGGGTCTCGCCGGTGGCCGAGAGCAATTGGGGTCCCAATAATGACCAATCCATCAGCGGGTCACCTCCTCTACCTTGGTGATTTCACGCAGCCGAACAATGGTGTTCTCCACGGCGGTGTCCGGACCGTTCAACGACAGCGTCAACGTGCCGAAGGACCGCGACTGCAGCATGGAGATGCCACCGAACGCGATGTTGAACGTCACGCCGTCCCGGGCGCACTCCGAGAGAACGGAGCCGATCCGGTTCTGGTCGGTGACATCCACCAGGATCAGGCGACCCGGGTGTTCCTCGCGCAGCTTGGCGATCTCGTCCTCACGGGGAACGGTGCGCATCACCGAGGAGACGAACTTCCGTGTGGTCTCGGCCTGGGGGTAGGCAAAAACGTCCGACGTGGTGCCCATTTCGACCACTCGGCCGCTGTCCATCACGGCTACGCGATCCGCGATGGAACGCACCACGTCCATCTCGTGGGTGATCAGCACAATGGTGATCCCCAGTTCCCGGTTGACCCGCTTGAGCAGTCCGAGCACTTCCTGGGTGGTTTCGGGGTCCAGCGCCGAGGTCGATTCGTCCGCGAGTAACAACTCCGGATTGGAGGCGAGGGCGCGAGCAATGCCCACGCGCTGCTTCTGCCCACCGGACAGCTCTTCGGGATAGTTCTTGGCACGGTCCGTCAGTCCCACGAAGTCCAGCAGCTCGGTCACTCGTCGTTTGCGCTCCTCGGGCTTCCACCCGGCACGCTTGAGCGGATACTCGATATTGCCCGCCACGGTGCGCGAGTTGAACAGGTTGAACTGCTGAAAGATCATGCCGATCTTGCGGCGGATGGGTGCCAACTGCACCTCGGACTTACCGTCCACCCGGTTACCCGCAACCTCGAGCGATCCGGAGCTGATGGGCTCCAGACCGTTGATCAATCGCACGAGGGTGGACTTGCCGGCTCCGGAGTACCCGATCACGGCAAAGATCTCGCCCTTGGCGATGTCCAGGGTGACGCTGTCCACGGCGTTGACCACTCGCGGTGCGCGCTTGGATCCGCCCGTGTAGACCTTGCTGACGTCCCGGAAGCGCACCAGGGTGCGCTCACTGGATACTTCCGTCACTGGGTCTGTTCCTTCAGGTCTTCCTGGTACCGCGTCAGCAGATCCTTGAGTTCCTGCTGGTCCACCTCTGTCGGGACAGCGGTGCCCTTGCTCTCCTCGTCCTCGGCCTTCAAGACCTTGGGGTCGTAGTAGAAGCTTGCAACCTTCTTGAGAGTTTCGTTGTCGGCGTTGGCCTCGGTAGCAGCGAACAGGTTGTTGAAGACCTTGGCGCTGTCCTGCTTGGGATCATCCGATGCGAGAGCGGACTTGGGATCGATGTTCGCTCGGCCCAGGAAGTCGTTGTTGATCACGGAAGCCGCCACGGAATCCATTGACAAAACAGTCTGTTCGGCGGACACGGGACGCACAGAGACCTTGGACTTCTCGGTGTCGATATCGCCTTCGGTCGGGGCAATGGTGTCCTTGGTGAATTCGACCAGCCCCTCCTGCTTGAGCAGGTTCAGTGCACGACCCAGGTTGATCGAGTCATTGGGAATCGCGATCTCGTCGCCGTCCTTGATCTGGTCCAGGGAGTCGTACTTGCTGGAGTACATACCCAACGGGTAAATCGCGGTGGACCCGACCGGTGTGATGGTGTCACCAGAGTTGTTGTTGTAGTCAGCAAGGTACGCGGTGTGCTGGAACCAGTTCATGTCCACGTCGCCGCTCTTGGTGGCGGGGTTCGGCTGGTTGTAGTCGCTGAAATCCACGTACTCGACGGTGATGTCGTTCTCGGCAGCGACTTCCTTGAGCGCGTCGTGAGCGGGCTCCGAGCCGACGATGCCAATGGTGACGGTGCCGTCCGCAGCAGGATCGGAGGATTCAGAATCTCCGCCGCCGCACGCGGTCAAGGTGAGGCCGATGGTGGTGGCCAGCGCAAGGGGGATCAAACGGTGAGATCGCACGATGTGCCTTTCCGAGGTGTGAAATGTTCTGGGCGATTAACAACTGAAAGCGGTACGTCCGAGGACACACCGCAGTTGCAAGGCTCGTGCTAGTTGATTCGGGAAACCGCACTTGCCGGGAGCTACGTTAACCGCGGCCGGATGGTCATCTGGGGCACCCCGCTACGGGAGAGGGTTGCCGTCCGGCCAGCCAGAGCTTGACGCCGGATCTCGTCATCCGCGGCCAAGCCTAACATGGGGCCGGCGGTGATCAGCGTGCGCTGAAACGCTGCGCAATAAACTGATCCGCCCGGTTCCTGGCCCAGCCCTCGGCGCCCAGGACGTCCTCGAGCCGCGGGGTCGTGTCGCCCTCGTGTTCATTCACGACCACCGCAACGATGTCCACGATGGTCGTGAAGTTCACCTCACCCCGGTGGAAGGCGTACACGGCCTGCTCATTGGCCGCGTTGAACACGGCCGGCCAGGTGCCGCCCAGCGTCCCGGCATGCTTCATCAGCTCGATGGCGGGGAATGCCTCGGTGTCCAGCGGCTCGAAGGTCCAGTGCGCCGCTTGCGTCCAATCGCACGACGCCGCCGCGCCGGGAATTCTGTGGGGCCACCCCATACCCAGGGCAATGGGCAGTCGCATGTCCGGCGGTGATACCTGGGCCAGGGTGGAACCGTCCACGAACTGGACCATGGAATGCACCACGGACTGTGGGTGCACGGTCACGTCTATCCGGTCCAGGGCAACGTCGAACAACAAGGATGCTTCCAGGACCTCAAGCGCCTTGTTGACCATGGTGGCCGAATTGGTCGTGACCATCACCCCCATGTCCCATGTGGGGTGTTTCAACGCCTGCTGGGGCGTGACCGTGGTGAGTTGATCCCGGGACATCCCTCGGAAGGGTCCGCCGGAGGCGGTGAGGATCAATCGGTCGACTTCGCTCGAACGGCCTCCCCGCAGCGCCTGCGCCAGAGCCGAGTGCTCGGAATCCACCGGGATCAGCGGGGTCTCCAGGCCGGTGGCGGCCGCGGCCTGTTTGACCAGCGGGCCGCCCGCGATGAGGGACTCCTTGTTGGCCAGCGCCACGGGCGTCCCCGCGTGTAATGCGGCGAGCGTGGGAGCCAGTCCGATGGACCCGGTGATGCCGTTGAGAACAACATCACAGTCCGAATGTTCCGCCACGCACGTTGCGGCCTCAGGCCCGTGGAAGATCTCGGGGGTGAAGCCTGTCAGGCCCTCCCCCGAGGCTCGTTGGGCAATGAGTTCTTTCAGTTGCCGGGCGTGGTCGGCCGTGCCACTGGTTCCGACCGCGGCCACACGTTCTCGGACGGCCTGCTCCGCCAGCACCGGCAGGTTGGACGTTCCGGCGGCCAAGGCCGTGACCGACAGCGGCGGGTGCCCCGCGGCGGCGTCGCCCTCGCCCGGTCGCCGCAGGCCACGCGCGGAGGCGACGACGTCGAGCGCTTGCGTACCGATGGAGCCCGTGGAACCCAGAATGACCACGCGCCGGGGATGCTTGCCAGTGGCGCTGTCGAGTTCGGGGGTCATGGTCAGGGGTGCGTCAGACATGGTCACCAGTATCTCGTGGATCGGAGGAGCTCAGCACATACAACAAGGGCGCCACCCGGAGGTGACGCCCTCGTTCAGTGATGCCGTAGATCAGCGACGAGCGCCCTTGCGGCCGGTCACTGCACCGTAAATGAACAGCACGATGAGTGCGCCCACGATTGCGGTGATGATGGTTCCGATGTCGAACACGGATTCCAAGGATCCGATGCCCACCAGGCTGCCCAGGAAGCCGCCCAGGATGGCACCGATGATGCCCAGGATGATGGTGACGATGATGCCGCCACCCTGACGACCCGGCATGATGAGCTTGGCGAGTGCGCCAGCGATCAGGCCCAGGACGATCCAGCTAATAATGCCCATGATTCCTCCAGTTTAGCTGTTTGCTTTAACACGAGGTCGTCGCGTTCGTATGCCTTGGTCAGCGTACTGACTGCCAGCTTCCTATCAGGTTACAGGAGAAATCGTCAGGACACTCAATCAGTGATCGACTGCCTTCTCAGCACCAACGCCCGTCAAGGAACGAACTTCCATCTCGGCCTGCTTCTTGGGATCCTCCGGCCGACGCTCGGACATGGAACCGAGGAAGCCCAATAGGAACGACAACGGAATGGAGATGATGCCCGGGTTGGACAGCGGGTAGATGGCGAAATCTGCACCCGGGATCATGGACGTCTCAGCGCCCGACATCACCGGCGAGAAGATGATCAGGACCACGGAGCTGATCAGACCTCCGTACATGGACAGCACGGCACCGCGGGTGGTGAAGCGCTTCCAGTACAGCGAGTACAGGATCGTGGGGAGGTTGGCCGATGCGGCGACCGCGAAGGCCAGTGCCACCAGGAACGCGATGTTCTGACCCTGGGCGCCGATACCGCCGGCGATCGACACCAGGCCGATGATGACCACGGTGGTCTTGGCGACGCGCAGTTCCTGCTTGGGGTCGGAATTGCCGTTCTTGATCACGGATGTGTAGATGTCATGCGCGAAGGACGCTGAGGCCGTGATGGCCAGACCGGCGACGACGGCAAGGATGGTTGCGAAGGCCACTGCGGCGATCAAACCCATCAGGATGGAGCCGCCCAGCTCGTAGGCGAGCAATGGAGCGGCCGAGTTCACGCCACCGGGGGAATTCAAGATCCGGTCGGAGCCGATCAACGCGGCTGCGCCGAAACCCAGCACCAGGGTGAAAAGGTAGAACAAGCCGATCAGGGTGATGGCCCACACCACGGACTTGCGTGCTTCCTTGGCGGTGGGAACCGTGTAGAAGCGCATGAGCACGTGCGGCAGACCGGCGGCACCGAGCACCAGAGCCAGGCCCAGCGAGATGAAGTCGATCTTGGTGATCTCACTCAAGCCGTACTTCAGTCCCGGATCCAGCATGGCGGGGTTGTTATTGGTTTCCACTGCGGCGCCCAGGATGGCCGAGAAATTGAAGCCGAACATGGCCAGGATCCACACGGTCATCACGGCAACACCCGTGACCAGCAGGCACGCCTTGATGATCTGGACCCACGTGGTGCCCTTCATGCCGCCCACCAAGACGTAGACGATCATGATGATGCCCACAACCACGATGACCAGTGACTGACCGGTCTTGGAACCGATGCCCAACAGCAGCGACACGAGAGCACCCGCGCCGGCCATCTGCGCCAGAAGGTAGAAGAAGGTCACGGCCAGGGTGGAAATGGACGCCGCGACGCGCACTGGACGCTGACGCAGGCGGAAGGAGAGCACGTCCGCCATCGTGAACTTACCGGTGTTTCGCAGCGGCTCGGCGATGAGTAGCAGGGCCACGAGCCACGCGACGAAGAAGCCGATGGAGTACAGGAACCCGTCGTAACCCTGCAACGCAATGGCCCCCACGATGCCGAGGAACGATGCCGCGGAGAGATAGTCGCCCGCAATGGCCAGGCCGTTCTGGGTACCGGAGAACGATCGGCCGCCCGCGTAGTAGTCGGCCGCCGTGGATGTCGACTTGGAAGCGCGGATTACGACGACCAGCGTGACCACGACGAATGCCAGGAACACGCTGATGTTGATCCACGGAGTACCGACGGTTTCGGTGTCAGTGGCGGCATGGATCGCCGGAAGTGCCGCATTAGTGATGTTGATCATGATTTACGCTTCTCCTCGTCCCGCACCGGCGGCCTCGAGGTGCTCACGCAACGCTGTGGCCTGGGGATCAAGTTTCCGGTTGGCAAAGGACACGTACGCAGCGGTGATGCCAAAGGTGGTTACGAACTGTAGGAGCCCCAGGAGCAGCCCGAGGTTCACATTCCCGAAAATGCGCTGGGACATGAACTCAGGGGCGTAAATGGCAAGCACCACGTAGAGCAGGTACCAGACCAGGAACGCCACGGCCATGGGGAAGACGAAAGAACGGTGAGTTTTGCGCAGCTGCTGGAACTGATCCGAGCGCTGAGCTTCTGTGAAGTCGAAAGCCGTGGAGTTGGCCGAGTCGACAGGGGGCGTAGACGCCATGAAAGCCTCCTTGTGTGATGAGGACCACATTAGGCTCTTTGTATCCACAAACACAACAGCAACGCGAAAAAAGACGAAAAAACGGGCCCAACTTTCCGAATATTTCGGTAGTTAGGCCCGCTTTGTATACAAACGCGCGGAAGTCTGGGAGTCAGCGCAATGCCAGGATGAGCTCCACGACCCGGTCCATGAACGCATCGACTTGCTGTTCCTCGTAGCATCGTTGACCCTGCGCCTGACGGAACACCGCCTTGCGCACCAGTGTTGGATCAAGAGCTTCGTCGGAACGGAAGTGCTCGGTGATCCGGTCACACAGCACATCCACGTCAGAGACCGAATACCCGAGCTGCTTGCGCTGGGAAGGCCTGCGGAACCGCTCCCCGTGGGGCCGGTTCAGGCGTCCGAGCAGAGTCTGACCCATGAGTTCCAGGTGCTCCTCCCAGCGCTCGGGACCGTGCTCCGAGATGAAGGCCTCACGTTCTCGATCCGCCAGCTCGTCTTCGAGCTCGTCGAGCCGGGCATCCACCGGAGCCGGATCGTAACCGCCCTGCACACGATCGAACACGCGCTCGCGCACCTGCCGGCTACCTACGCCCGGCGCGGACTGCAGATCGCGCGCCGTGGTGGCCAGAACGGCGTCGACCCGGTCCAGGAAGTCGTCGACCTCGGCGGGATCGTAACCCCAGCGTTCATCCTCGACACGCATGAACTTGCGGCCCGCCGTCTCGCGAGCCGGAGCCGAAGCCTGCGTGGCCTCCTGAGTGGGGGCAGCCGCCTGGGGGGCGGCAGCAGAGTGGCTGGGGGCGCCGTCACCGCCCGGGACCTGCTGGGCCTTGGTTCGAGTGTCCAGTCCGTCGATCGCCTGCGTGGGCTGATCAGCGGCGGAGGAACCCAACGTGTTCTCGGTCATTTTGGTGTGTACCTTTCCAACTGCCGAAGCGATTCCGCTCCGCGCCCCGACCAGCCGGGGCCAATGCCTATCCCAGAAGGGCGAATAACTCGAAGATCACGTAGCCGGTCATGACCGCGAACAGAATGGAATCGATGCGGTCCATCACTCCCCCGTGCCCCGGTAGCAACGTGCCCATGTCCTTGATGCCCAGCTCACGCTTGATCATGGACTCGGAAAAGTCGCCCAGGGTGGAAACGGCCACGATTGCCAGGGCGAGAATGATGCCCTGCCACCAAGCGTCCCCCAGTAGGAAGACCGAACACAGAACGCCCACGATCATGGCACCACCGGCCGATCCGGCAAAGCCCTCCCAGGACTTCTTGGGCGAGATCTTGGGTGCCATGGGATGTTTACCCCACACGACACCCACCGCGTAGCCGAACGTGTCCGAGCTGACCGCGAGCAGGATGACGGTGAGGATCTTGAAGGGTCCGTCGTCGGAGTGATAGAGCAGCAGAGCAGCGCTCAGCAGGAACGATGCCCACACCAAGGCGAAGACCGACCCCATGATGGAGAGCAGCATGCCCTCCTTGGGCCCGAAGGCTCGCCACAACACGACGAGCGTCACTGAGAGCACCATGGCGAATGAGAGATACTGCGCGCCGCCCTGATAGGCCGCCAGAGGCATGAGCACCGCGGCTATCACCGCTGGAACCCTGGGGATCCGAATCCCCCGGTAGCTCAGCGAACGTGCGATCTCCCACACGCCAATCCCGGCGGCGGTGCCGGCCAGCAGCGCGAGGACGATCGGGAAGAGGTAGAGTCCCACCAACAGGGTGGCAATCAGAACCAGTGCAACGGCGATGGCCGCCGGTAAATTGCGTCCGGCCTTGGACGGCGCGCGGTGTTCGTCGCTGCGTGTCCAAGGCCGCTTGATGACTTCTCTCAGTGTGCCCGTGTTGAGCAGGTCGATCCGGGAGGGTTTACCTGCCGGGTCATGCCGTTCATCCGCCTGTCCCTGGGGAGAGGCGGATGAACGGTTGTCAGATCCGTGAGGGGTATGAGCTGCCGCCATCAGGCACCGAGCAGTTCGGTTTCCTTGTTCTTGAGCAGCTCATCGATCTGGTCAATGTGCTTCTTGGTGGCGGCGTCGAGGTCCTTCTCGCCGCGCTTGCCTTCGTCCTCGCCCACGTCGCCGTCCTTGATGGCCTTTTCCATAGCCTCCTTGGCGCTACGACGGATGTTGCGCACGGACACGCGGCCTTCCTCGGCCTTGGTGGAAACGACCTTGACGTATTCTTTGCGGCGCTCCTCGGTGAGCTCCGGCATGACCACGCGAATCACGTTGCCGTCATTGGCGGGGTTGGCTCCGATATCCGAATCGCGCAGCGCCTTCTCAATGTCGTTGAGGGCGGAGCGGTCGTAGGGAGTGATCAGCAGGGTGCGCGCCTCGGGCGTCTGGAAGGACGCCAGCTGCTGCAGCGGAGTGGGCGTGCCGTAGTACTCGACCGTGAGGCTCGAGAACAGTGCCGGGTTCGCGCGACCGGTGCGAACCGTGGAGAAGTCGGTCTTGGCCGCATCCACCGCTTTGGCCATCCGGGAGGTGGCGTCGGAAAGGATCTCGGAAATCACGTGTTTTGCTCCTTATACGTGGAAAAGCCAGGGGCGCTGGCGGACTGCGGTACTAGCTTCCACTCTATCGGTGGATGCAAGTACTAACGATTCACGGGGTGACCAGCGTGCCGATCTGCTCCCCCAGTACCGCGCGGGTGACATTACCTTCACCCTCCATGCCGAACACGCGCATGGTCACGTTGTTGTCGCGGCACAGGCTGAAAGCGGTCTGATCCATCACGCGGATGTCGCGTGCCAGGGCTTCGTCGTAGGTCAGAGCGGTCAGGCGTTCCGCGGTGGGGTCCTTGCGGGGATCGGCCGTGTACACGCCGTCCACACCGTTCTTGGCCATCAGAACCTCGGTTGCGTGCACTTCGAGTGCTCGCTGGGCGGCCACGGTGTCTGTAGAGAAGTACGGCAGCCCTGCACCGGCGCCGAAGATGACCACGCGGTCCTTCTCCATGTGGCGGATGGCACGGCGGGGGATGTAGGTCTCGGCCACCTGTTCCATCTTGATGGCCGACTGCACGCGGGTATCGACCCCGCACTGCTCCAGGAAGTCCTGCAACGCCAGGCAGTTCATCACGGTGCCCAGCATGCCCATGTAATCCGCGCGCGAGCGATCCATCCCGGCTTGGGAGAGCTCGGCGCCACGGAAGAAGTTGCCACCACCCACCACGATGGAGGTTTCCACCTGGCCCACGGTGGCCGCGATCTGCTCGGCAATCCGACGGACCACGGTGGTGTCCAGACCCACCTGCCCGCCGCCGAAGACCTCACCGGAGAGCTTCAACAGCACCCTGCGGCGCTTGGGCTCGACCCGGGGATCCCGGCTCAACCGCACGGCTTCGTCGTGCAGTTCGGATTCGTTGGTGGTGGGCATAGATCCTCCCGAAAAATACGTGGTCGAGGTGCGGGCCCGAATGTGGCAGACCGCTTTACAGCATACAGAAACGGCGGGGTGCCACCGATTGCTCGGTGACACCCCGCCGAGGTGACCTCGTACGACGCCGCTCGCGAGCGGCGTCGGCGGAGGTTGCCTAACTAACTAGCTAGCTCAGGCACCCACGCGGAAACGCGCGAAGGCAGTGGCGGTGGCGCCTGCCTCGGACAGCACCTGGCCCACGGACTTCTTGGAATCCTTGGCGAAGTCCTGATCGACCAGAACGACGTCTTTGTAGAAGCCCTTGAGGCGACCCTGAACGATGTTCGGGATGATCTTGTCCGGCTTGCCCTCGTTGCGTGCGGTCTCTTCGGCCACGCGCTTCTCGTTCTCGACGGTCTCTTCCGGAACGTCGGACTCGTGGAGGAAGCTCGGGGACATGGCGGCGGTGTGCACAGCCACGTCGTGAGCGGCCTGGTCGATGTCGGCGCCTTCACCGGACACGGCCAACAGCACGCCGACCTGCGCCGGGAGATCCTTGGAGGTCTTGTGCAGGTAAACGGCCACGTGATCGCCCTGGACGCGAGCCACGCGACGCACGACGACCTTCTCGCCCAGCAGTGCGCCGGTCTCGGTCACGAGCTCGGACACGGGCTTGCCCTCGGAATCAGCAGCGAGCAGTTCGTCCAGGTCCTTGGCGTCAGCGGCAACGGCTGCGTCCAGAACCTTGGCACCGAACTCGACGAACGGGCCGGACTTGGCCACGAAGTCGGTTTCGGAGTTGAGCTCGACCATGTGGCCGACGTTGCCCTCGACGCGAGCGACGATGATGCCCTCCGCGGTGGAACGGCCTTCACGCTTGGTGACGCCCTTGAGGCCCTTCACGCGGATGATTTCCTGGGCCTTCTGAGCGTCGCCATTAGCTTCGTCCAGGGCCTTCTTGACGTCGAGCATGCCGGCACCGGTGCGCTCGCGCAGTGCCTTGATGTCAGCAGCGGTGTAGTTCGCCATGTGAACTCCTCTGTTGTCGTTTGGGGTTGGCCGGGCGCGAGATACACGCCCGGCCAACGTCGGTGACCATGATGGGCCACCCGAAAGAATGGAAGGTAAACGAAACTCGCGGCCTTACTCGGCTGCGGGGGTCTCTTCCTTCGGAGCTTCCTCGGAAGCAGCCTCGGTCTCGGCTGCGGGCGCAGCCTGCTCAGCATCGTCAGCCTTTTCGGCGGACTCGGCCTTCTCGGCGCCCTCGGCCTTGTCGGCCTCGTGCTGTTCGAGGAGCTCGCGCTCCCACTCGGCCATCGGCTCGTCGGTGGCGTTGCCACCGGACTTACCGTTGTTGCGCTCGATGAGGCCCTCGGCCACGGCGTCGGCGATCACGCGGGTCAACAGCGAGACGGAACGAATGGCGTCGTCGTTACCCGGGATCGGGAAGGAGACCTCGTCCGGGTCGCAGTTGGTGTCCAGGATCGCGACGATCGGGATACCGAGCTTCTGCGCCTCGTCAACGGCCAGGTGTTCCTTCTTGGTGTCAACGATCCACACCAGCGAGGGAGCCTTGGTCAGGTTGCGGATACCGCCCAGGGTGCGCTCCAGCTTTTCCTTCTCGCGGCGCAGCAGCAGCAGTTCCTTCTTGGTGTACTGCGAACCGGCGACGTCGTCGAAGTCGACCTCTTCCAGTTCCTTCATGCGATCGATGCGCTTGGAAACGGTGGAGAAGTTGGTGAGCATGCCGCCCAACCAGCGGTGGTTCACGTAGGGCATGTTCACGCGGGTGGCCTGCTCGGCGATGGCTTCCTGAGCCTGCTTCTTGGTACCCACGAACAGAATGGTGCCACCGTGAGCCACGGTGTTCTTGACTGCTTCGTAGGCGCGGTCAATGAAGCCCAGCGACTGCTGCAAGTCAATGATGTAGATGCCATTGCGCTCGGTGAAGATGAAACGCTTCATCTTGGGGTTCCAACGGCGGGTCTGGTGGCCGAAGTGAACGCCGTTGTCGAGCATCTGGCGCATGGTTACGACGGGCATGTCGTCTCCTGTTAATTGCTGGCGGCCTTATGGGCGACCGCCATGGGTTTACGGTTATTGATCGATCGGGACGATCCCTGGCGCGATTCGTGATCCGGTCCAACGGACCTGACCAACGCACCCCATCCGCAACAAGTTCCGGACCGAGGAGTGCGCACACACGTCAATGTGTTCCTTCGCGCGCGAAGTCAGTGTCAGCCTCACGGTCTTACCCGGGTCACGGGCATTATGAATGAGGGCAGTCGACACTGCAACGTTCAGAATACATCATGCACGGTGCATCTCGCTCCACATCGAGCGGATTCCTCTGGTGTCAGCCATCTCGCGGGGTCAGGCTTGCCTCATGGTCCCCGACGACGCCGCCCTCGCCCCTTATTCACCCGCCTCGCGTTCTCCGCTTGGTCACCGGTCGAGAGCGTTCACCATTCTTGTGGCGCTCTGTCTCCTCCTTGGTGCTGCGTTGGGCGGTGGGGCGCTCGGTCTACAGCCGGCTCTGGCCGCCGGAGGGTGGACATGGCCGGTCAAGCCCAAACCAGCGGTCACGCGCACGTTCCAACCGCCGGCCGAGAAGTGGCTCTCGGGCCACCGTGGCGTGGACCTGGGTGCGGCACCGGGAACCGAGGTTCGCTCCCCCGCGGCAGGCACGGTGACGTTCGCCGGAGTTGTCGTGGACCGGCCGGTGATCACGGTGGATCACGGCGGTGGGTTGAAATCCTCTTTCGAACCCATTGAAGCCTCGGTCAAACGCGGCGACTCGGTGGCCCGGGGACAGGTGATCGGCAACATCGCTTCCGCCGGACACTGTCCTCCGGCGAACTGCGTGCACTGGGGTGTTCGACGGGACGGCGAATACGTGAACCCCTTGCAGTTCGTGCAGGACATGCGCCCGTCTGTGTTGCTACCAGTGCCCGAGTGATGGCGGCTGCGGCTCTTGGCTCTCGTGTGCCTGCGGGACTGCCGGATCTGCTGGCTCCCCGACTCCCGACGGGTGTACACCTGGGGGTCCGCTGCGACCCGACGTCTGGGGGTCGGCTGCGTCCCGGTATCTGGGGTCCGCCTGCATCCTGGGTGCCGTCAGGACCCCACCGTGCACCTGAGGTTTCTTTGCAACCCTTATCCACTGTGCCAAGGGCTCCAACGGCGCAGGAGGTGCAGCGGGTGGTTCTACCGAACCATGAGGTGAGTAGCTGACGGCTTGAACCGTCACAACCAGATGAAAAAGGCCCTCTCGCCAATGTTTCCATCGGCGAAAGGGCCATTTCTGTAGGGCGGGTGGGGCTTGAACCCACGACCAAAGGATTATGAGTCCTCTGCTCTGACCAGCTGAGCTACCGCCCCCTGTTGCCACCACGAAACAGTGCCGTGGTCGCCGCTCTACGCTACCGCATCCACGCGGTGGAGCCGCTCATCAGACAGGTTCGCCGCGATAAATCCGTTCGAAGGTGTCCAGCGTCTTGGCGAACGAGTGCTGCGCCATCATCCGGTGGCTGGCCTCCCCCATGGCGCGCTGTCTCTCGGGACTGGCGTCCAGAACCAACTGCAGCTTCTCCGCCAGGTCCTGGGGATTTCCAGGTTCGAAGAGGTAGCCGTTGACTCCTTCGTCCGCCAAGTGCGGCAAGGCCCGCGCGTTGGCGAGAACCACAGGGGTGGACGCGGACATTGCTTCCAGCGTGACCAGCGACTGCAGCTCGGCGGTGCCCGGCTGACAGAACACATCGGCGTTCAGGTACGAAACACGCAGCTGTTCGTCGGTCAGGAACCCACGGAAATGGATTCGTTCGGCCACACCCAGCGAGTGCGCGAGCGAAACCAATGTGTCGAGCTGCTCACCCTCCCCCACAATTTCCGCGTGCACATTCTTCTCGGCCGGGATGAGGGATATGGCTTCGATCAGCTCGTTGACGTTCTTCTCCACGGCCAGGCGACCGCAGAACAGAACGGTCTCACGGTTGGGCTTCTTCAGGTTCTCACCCGGGTGAAGTTCGTAGTCACCCACCTGAATGCCGTTGGACACGGGAATCGCGTTGTCATCCACGCCATTGGTCACCATGGTGTCCACGGCCAACTGGGTCGGTGCCGTCACCACATCGCAGCGGCGGAACTGGCGGGCCAGGTCCCACCACGACACCTTCCGATACCCACGAATGAACCATTCCGGGAACGGCAGGAACGGCTCGATGTTCTCCGGGATGAAGTGGTTGGTGCCTACCAACCGGATCCCGCGGCGCTGAGCTTCCTGGATAGCGAGTCGTCCCAGGATGTAGTGACATTGGCTGTGCACCACATCCGGCTGGACTTCATCGATCACCCGTTTGATCTCGCTGTAGATCTCCCACGGGAAGCACAACCGGAAATACGAATGGGTGAACGCACGGTGCGAGCGGATCCGGTGCTCGGTCACGCCGTCCTTCTCGACCGTCAGGGATTTACCCCGGGACGTCATAGGCGCCATCACATGAACCTCGTGGCCACGCCGGAGCATGCCCTGTGCGAGCCGCCGAGCGAACTGCGCCGAGCCGTTGATGTCCGGCGGATAAGTTTCGGCGATGATCAAAATCTTCAAGGGGCGCTGTTCCTCGGGATGCTCAGTGCTCACGGGTGCTGTTCAGAGTCTTCCTGTGCTCAAGGTCGGTGGGTGGAGCTTCACTTGAGAGTTCACGCTGCAGTTGCTTGGTCTGCTCCCTACGCTCGATCACCTCTGGGTGATGCCGGGACAGCAGTACCACGCCGACTATAGCAACGGCGCCTGCCAGAGACATGACCGCTCCGATGATAGGGGTGAAGCCCGGTCCGGCCTCCCCTAGGACAGACAGGCCAAGGATCACGCCCACTATCGGATCGACCACGGTCAGGCCCGCGATCACCAGATCAGGGGGTCCGCATGAGTAAGCACACTGAACCATCCAACCACCCACCACGGAGGCCACAACGATCATGATGACCGTGAACCAGTGGATCTGCCCCAGCCCGTGGGCCAGGGTGTGAGTCATGGTGAGTCGCACCAGCACCGCTACGAATCCATAGAGGATTCCTGCCGCCAGGACGTAGAACATGCTGATACGGCGGCGCCGAAGGAACAATTCCGCGATACCGAAGAAGAGGACCAGCCCGATCAGGATGGACACCAAAATGGCCTCCGCCTTGGGGTCAGCCAAGTAGGTGGGGTCGGTGCCCGCAACAGCGGCCACAACGAACACCGCACCGCCCGCGGTGCAGAGAGAGATCGCACCCCACGTCCGGACATTGATGTCCAGGTGCTTGTGCTTGGCGTGCAACAAGGTGGTGATCACCAGTGCGATCACACCGATGGGTTGCACTACCGTCACGGTCGCCAAGGTCAACGCGGCAACGTTGAGTGCCGTGCCCAAGCCCAGCAGAACCAACCCGGCCACCCACTTGGGATTGCGCACCAGCGAACCAAGGTTCGAGGGCTTCAAAGCCTCCTGGGTGTGCGCCGTGACGGCCGCAGACTGGGTCTGAGTACCGAGCGCCAGGCAGAGGGCGGCTATGAGTGCCAAGGAAACTGCCAACCACTGCATCACCGGTTCATCACATCTTCCACCACAGCTTCATCGTAGGGCGCGCCCGTGGCATTTTCCTCACCAAATCATGGAAATCAGCCCGTGGGAGGACCAACGCCATACTCCGGTGGGAGTTGGGCAGGAGGAAGGCCGGGTCACCGTGGTGACCCGGCCTTCCGGAGGCGACGCCGCGGCGTCGTCGAATCGTGTCGAGCGATTACTTCTTGAGGAGCTTGCGCAAGAACACCAAGAACGCAGATCCCGCGGTTGCGGCAACCGCGAGCGGCTGCCAGCGATCCGCCAGCGGGTTCTCGCCGGCAGTGGCCGAGGTGGAACCCCCGGTACGCACACCCTGCGAACCGCCACTGGTCGCGAAGGTCTGCTTGATCGAGTTCTCGGTGGACTTGAAGGTATTCGCGGTGCGACCAACGAATCCCTGAGTGGCTGCTTGAACGGAGTCCGCACGATTCTGAGCGTCGTCGCGCAGGCTCTTCAGGTGCTCGCGGCGCAACTTCAGACGGTGGCGCAACTGCTCCTCGGTCGGCTTGACCGGCTTGACCTGGTTGGGGTCGTTGGCGGCAGCTTCCTGCTCGCGTTCCTTCTGCTGCTCGGCCTCGTTCATCTCACGCTGCACGCGACCTTCGGTGTAGGCAGAGCCTTCCTTCACGACACCCAGATCGTAACGGAGACCGAAAATAGTCTTCTCCGGCTTGAGCGGCAGAGCGCTCTTGATCTTGGACAACGCAATCAGTGCGAGGACCGCAAGAATGATGATGAAGAGCAGGGCCAGCAGCAACGCGGCCAACCACGCCGGCATCACGTTCGACAAGCCCGCAATGGCCGCACCGATCAGTGCGATGACAGCCATACCCAGGAACACCAGGCCCACAATGGCGAGGGCCGCACCCACGCCGAGCTTGATCCCCTTGTCCTTGAGCTCGAGTACCGCTAACTGCGCCTCGTCCTTGAGCTGCTTGGGCAGCAAACGGGCGAAGACCTTGGCGACATCAAGGATGGATGCCGCTCCAGGTTTCTTGGTTGCCCGAGTACGCGCGCCGGGGGTGTGGCCGCTTTCCGGGCCCACTGCATGACTCATGCCGCCTCCGATGTTGCTTGAACTTCACTACTGGTTATTTTTCAAGGTCAAAACTACCACTCAGCATGCTGCCAGGAGGCTAGCCCGCTCGGATCCCGCTGTCACAGAGTTAGGAAACAGTTGCGTTTCACCCGGGGGTACGAAACTGGAATTGTTCACACGAACACGATTTAAGCCGAAAAAGTTGCACTTGCTGCGTTGGAACGGCTCAAAATCGTCAAAATCGAGCCAAGTGGCTCATAAATCCTTCAGGAGCGACCATGACTATCGAGATCAACGTTCCCGCCGCCGACATCATCAAGTGGCGCCGCCACTTTCACGCTAACCCCGAGCTGTCCTTCAAGGAGCACAACACGGCCAAGTTCGTGGCCGAAACCCTGGAGAGCTTCGGATTGGCCCCGACCCACCCCACCGAAACTTCCGTGGTGGCCGTGATCGAGGGCAAGGGCCCCGGTAAGACCGTGGCGCTGCGCGCCGATATGGACGCGCTTCCCCTCAACGAGGAGACCGACAACGACTTCAAGTCCACCGTTGACGGTGTGATGCACGCGTGCGGTCACGACACCCACACCGCCATGCTGCTCGGTGCCGCCAAGGCATTGACCGAGCTCAAGGACACTTTCAACGGCCGCGTGAAGCTCATCTTCCAGCACGCCGAGGAGACCCCTCCCGGAGGTGCCAAGGAAATGGTGGCCGCCGGAGTCCTGGAAGACGTGGACGCCATTTACGGCATGCACATCATGAACCAGAAGACCGGCACCGTCAGCGTGCACAAGGGCCCCGCGTCCACCGTGGCCGGTGGCTTCTTCCTGAAGATCAACGGCCAGGGTTCGCACGGCTCCATGCCGCAGGACGGAATCGACCCGGTACTGGTCGCCGCGCAGGTGACCGTTGCCCTGAACACGATCGTCTCCCGCAGTGTTGCACCCGATCACATGAACGTGGTCAACGTGGGCATGATCCAGGCCGGTCAGGCTCCCAACGTGATCCCGGATTCGGCCAAGCTCGGTGTCTCCATGCGCACCGTGGACGACAACGACTGGAACATCCTCAAGGAACGCGCCACGGAGATCGTCGAGAACGTGTGCGCCGCCTACGGTGCCAAGGCCGAGTTCCAGTGGGCCGAGGGCTACCCCGTGGTCATCAACAACGATGACCTCGCGGAGCTGGCCCTGGAAGCAGCCAAGAAGGCCGTTGGAGACGAGAACGCGTTCTGGGGTCCGCCCGCCTCTGCGTCCGAGGACTTCTCCTACTTCGCCCGTGAGATCCCCGGTTGCTTCATCTTCCTGGGCGGTGGCACCGCCGAGGACGGCCTGCCCTACATGAACCACCACCCCAAGTTCGACATCAAGGAAGAGGCTCTCGAAGCCGGCGCCCGCACGGAAGTGCAGATCGCCCTGGACTTCCTGGCTTCTTGATCCCCCATCCGCATCACTTGAGTACGAAAGGCTGAGGAAATGAACCTCACCAAAACCCAGAAGGGCGTGTTCGCCACACTCTTCTCCGTGGGTTTGCTGGCTAACATCGAAAAGGGTCTGGCGGGTGCTATCGGTCCGTTCCTGACCGACCCGGCCTACATGTCCAACCTGGGACTGGAGACCTTCACCAAGACCCAGTTCGGTCTGATCACCACTCTGTTCTACCTGTCCTTCATCGTGATGACCTTCGTGGCTGGCTGGTTCGTGGACCGCTACGGCTACCGCATCTTCATCCCGGTGGCACTGTTGATCCTGGCCGCTGGCGCTGCGTTCTTTGGCTTCGCCGGCTTCAGCTCCACGTCCATGATCTTCATCCTGATCCCGCTGGCACGTCTGATCATCGGTTTCGGTCAGGCCGGTTACACCAACGGCACCCCGCCGGTCATCGCCAAGATGTTCGCCGCCGAAGAGCGCGGCGCCGTGCAGTCCAAGGTGGTCTCCACTGCCGGTATCGGTACGATCCTCGTTTACCTGGTCTTCGCACCGCTCGTGGTCGCCCGTGACTTCCGTTGGATGTACTTCCTGCTCGCCGTCCTGTTGGTCGTTGCGACCCTGATGTTCATCAAGCTGGTCCCGAGCGAGTCCCCGGCCGACAAGGCCGCCGCCGCTGACAAGGCTGCTGCCAAGGCCAAGAACGACGTCTCCATCCTGGACGCCTGGAAGAACCGCAACTCACTGGTCCTGGGCCTGTGCCTCTTGCTCAACAACGCCGTGGGCGTGGGCCTGCTGACCTGGCTCGCCACGATGTACTCAGAGCAGTTCGGCATCACCCCCACCGGATGGGAGTACATGGTCGTGATGGTCGGTTACGGTCTCTCGCTGTGGATCGCTACCAGCACGGGTGCCACCGTGGTCAAGCGCTGGTTCGAGAACAACGAGAAGGTCTTCATGCTGCTGATGTCCAGCATCGGCGCAGTGCTCATGGTCATCGCCGTGATCATCCCCAACCTGTGGGGCTCCGCGGTCATGATGTGGCTGGCCAACCTGTTCATCATGTGGTCCTTCTCCGCCATCCTGATGCTCCCCTACCGCTTGATCCCGCTGAAGATCATCGGTTCCGCGTTCGCAGTCATCAACATCGGCGCGTTCGTCGGTGGTATGGCCCAGGGTGCCCTGGTCGGTGCAGTGGTCGACGCCGCAGGTTACGTGGTGGCCTTCATCGTCCTGGCTGTCATGCTGGTCGCCGGCGGTCTGGCTCCGTTCCTGCTCAAGGAACCGGCTCGCCCGATCAACGAACCCACGACCCCTCCGGGTAACCCGGAGGCCGGTGGCGAGGCAGCAACCGGCACCACCGACGAGAAGTAAGGTACTGACCTTCACTTCACGTTCCTGAAGAAGCCGAAGGCGCCCCGGACAGTTACTGTCCGGGGCGCCTTTGGTTCGTGGTGCACCCAAGGCCCCGTACGACGTCGTTCTGGTCGCGTTCCTGACCAGGGCAACCGGCGAGCGCGGCGCCTCAGCCCTGAGCCACCTCGCGTGCGGGCTGCGGCTTGGTTCCGAGATCCCAAGTGCGCTTGACCGACCAGGCGAGCAGGAGTACCAGGAGGACGTTTCGGATGGTCAGCACACCTGCCATGATCGGATTGGCGTGAATGAGCGGGGTGTAGAAGAGCGGGTAGATAAAGAACGTGACGACCGCGATGCCCATGAGCAGGGCCGCGGGGGTGCGCCAGCGCTTCCAGTCGTAGACGAGGCCGGCCACGATCACGGGCGCGAGCCAGATCATAAACTGTGGTGAGCCCACTTTGTTGAACACGATGAGCACGGTGGTCATCATCAGAGCACCCTCGTAGAAGAGTTCACCGCGGTCCGCTCCCCTGCGCAACGAACGAATCAACAGAGCGGTGCCCAGGACCACTGCCACGATGAGCAGCGGTTGCATGAGGTAGGCGGCGACCTCGGTGCCGGGCCCGTAGACCTCAGACGAGTTGATCGCCGTGTTGTCCGCGATCTTGGAATCCGCGATGTTCAGCACGCTCAACCACACCCACGGGGTGGAGAAAGTAGCCTCGAGCTGCATGCCGCGCGAACCCTGATTGACCATGAAGTCCGCGATGCGGGCCAATCCGCCGGACAGCCACGTACCCAGAACGACCACCGCGGTGACCACTACGCCAGCCACGAACACCTGCGCGCGCTTCTTGGCTGCGATGAGAAGAGACAGGATGACCGCCGCGGGCCACACCTTGATCCACGTGGCGATACTCAGCAGCACGGAGGCCACCACGGGCTGCCGGGCAGCGTAGAGCATACCGATCAGCACGATGGGAGCCGCGATGCCCTCGACGCGCGCGAAGCTCAGGTACCCCATGAACACCAGGAAAATCAGCAGCCACCACGCGGGCGCCACTCCGCGACCTTGCATGGAGCGGCGGGTGAGGAACCAGATAGCAACCGCATTGAGCGCCGTGATGATCAGGGTCCACGCGAGCAGGTACAGATCGTGCCCTGCAATACCGGCCGCGTGGATGGGCAGCTGCGCCAGGACCGGGTAAACCCACGGGCTGATCGACTGATCGGTGACCTCGGGGGTGAACCCGGCCATGGCCCACTCGCGGTACTGCTCGGTGTCGCTGAAGGCCCACCCGTTCAGGAAGAAGGAGGCCATCCAGCCCATGTAGTACAGATGAACTACCGCGAAACCCCACCACACGCTGGAGGGACGGGCGAACCAGGCGATCACGCGGTCCGGCAGCAGGGCGTCGCGTACGCCGCTCAGCCGGTCGAAGAATGCGGCGGAAATGTCAGGACTCCTTGGTCACGAGCTCATCGGTGGGGCGCTTGGATCCCAGCCAGTACAGACGGCGGGCAGACCACAGCATCAGCACAACGAGCAGCGCGTTGCGCACGGTCAGCACCAAGGCCATGGCCGGGTTGTCGTGGCTCAGCTCTGTGTAGAACAGCGGGTAAATGAAGAACGTCAGCACCGCTATCGCGATCAGCATGATGGCGGGAGTACGCCACGAGCGCCAGTGGTGCACGAGTCCCAGAGCCACGGCCGGCCCAAGCCACACCATGAACTGAGGCGAGCCCACCTTGTTGAACACGATGAACACGGACACCAGGGTCAGCGTGCCCGCGAGCAACAGCTCGGTGCGATCCGCACCACCGGTACGCACACCGTGACGTAGGGCCCGGACGAGCAACGTGGTGGTGGCCAGCGCGGCCAGAATCAGCAGGGGCTGCATGAGCGAGGACATGATCTCGGTACCGGGGCCGTCCACCTGCATGGAGTTGATGTCAGTGTTCATGTACATCTGCGAGCCGCCCACGCCCAGCACGGAGGACCACAGCCACGGGGTGGTGAACGTGGCTTCCAGTTGCATGCCACGGTCGCCCTGCTGCGTGAGGAAGTTGAAGAGCAAGGGCAGAGCACCCATGGCTGCGGCAATGCCCGCGGCCACCACGCTCACGATCAAGCCCGCCACGACCACCTGCACGCGCTGCCGCACCACCGTGAAGAGCGCCAGCACGATAGCTGCCGGCCACACCTTCATCCACGTCGCGATGCTCAGAAGAGTGGAGGCGATGAACGGATGGGCCACGCCGTAGGCCAAGGCCACCAGAACAATGGGGGCCGTCACGCCGTCGACCCGAGCAAAGCCAAGCCACCCCATGAGGAAGGTGAAGCCCAACCACCACCAGGCAGCGGGAATCGCCTGTGTGTTGCGACCGCGATCGGTGAGTTTGAGCACCGCCCAGCCGTTGAGCAGCGTGGTCATCAGGACCCAGAGGAAGAAGAAGGGCGCAGGTCCCGCGATCCCCGCGAGCGCCATGGGCAGTAGGGCCAGCACCGGATATACCCACGGGCTGGGGCCGCCGTCCAAGGCGTCCTGGTCGAAGCCGATGCGCGTCCAGTCCCGATAAATATTGGTGTCACTGAAGGCGTTGCCGTTGAGTGAAACAATCAGCGCGAAGATCAGGAATACGAGGTGCAGGACCACGAACCCCGCCAGAAGGGCACGCGGGGAGCTCAACCACCCCGGTAGGTTCCGGGGACGATCCAGAACATTCAATCGGTCCTGTTGGGTCAACGGCTTGTGCGTGGACATGATCAATCCTCGTCGGGTGCGCAGCGGTACGAGACCACGTGCGGCCTCATGAAATCAGTACCGTGCCCAGCGGAAACGGGCACGGGTGTCTTCTCATGCTACGTGCCACGGGTACCTCCCCACGGACTCGCGGCCCATGGGGTGCGGCACATCGAGGTACTGTCCCCGGCTAATCCCCATCCTGAACCGGCCCCGATACCCACGGTTGAGGCGGATCTGACTGCTAAGATCAGCCTTCTGAGAAAGGTCCCGCGGGCCCAAGACCCTGGGTGCCCGAACACGGTCACAAGTAGGGGAACGACACAGGTCATGGCGGAAAGTGGTTCGGGTCCGGAGGTCACTGCCCACGGCAGCACCCCGGCGCAACACCAACCCTCCGAGACCCCCTCGCTCGCCGAAGCCCGTTCCGCCCCCGGCACTCCGCTGATTCCCCGCCCGCACATCGCCATCGTCCAGGGCCTGATCGGCTCGCTCATGATGCTCGTTGGGTCCGTCGGAACCGGATGGATGGCACTCGGTTCCCCCATGGTTCGCAACCCCCTGGTGATCGCCATGCGCACGGAGGGCTGGGGCATTTACACCTCCACCGTCCTGTTGACGTTCGGCGCCATGCTGCTCATGCGCTCGTGGATCCGGCTGGGACAGCGACTGGCCGGCTGGCCGGAAGGTTCGCTGCGCGCCGTCGTCGCCGCGATCATTGCCTGGTCTCTGCCGTTGTTCCTGGCCGTCCCCATCTTTTCGCGCGACGTGTACGCGTACATCGGGCAAGGCCGCCTCATGGACGCCGGAGAGAACCCGTACACGACCGGCATCTCAACCCTCGATAATTGGTTCATGCTGGGCGCTGATCCGGCGTGGGCCGAATCCCGCACCCCTTACGGTCCGTACTTCCTGTGGCTCGCGCACCTGGTCGTGAAGGTCACCGACGCCCATCCGGACCTCTCGGGCCTCTTGTTCCGCGCCCTCGCGTGCATCGGCGTGGCACTGTGCGTGATCTACGTGCCCAAGCTCGCGAAAATGCACGGGTTCGACGGCGCTCGCGCCCTGTGGCTCTCGGTCGCCAATCCGCTGTTCCTCATCAGCTTTGTGGCCAGCGCCCACAACGACGGCCTGATGGTCGGCTTGGCCGTGGCCGGTACGTATTTCGCGGCGACCGGCCGACCCATCCGAGGGATTCTGTTGGTGACCGCCTCGATCGGCATCAAGCCGATTACCATTCTGCTGCTGCCGTTCATCGGACTGCTGTGGGCGGGGCGGAACGCGTCATGGCCCCGCAAGTTCGCGACCTGGGCCGCCACCGCAGTCCTGAGTTTCGGCGTGCTGTTCATGAGCGGCATCCCTTACAACCTGGGATCGGGGTGGATCCTGGCGATCCTGGATCCCACACCCGGGTTCACCGGCTACTCTCCCTCGGGATTCCTGGGAATGCAGGTCAACCGGATCGGCGACGCCCTCGGGCTGCCCGGCGGCGACATCGCCAGAGTCTTGCGCACCGCCCTCAAGTACCTGGGCATCGGCATTGTGGTGCTGCTGATGTTCTGGGGAGAGGGCCAGCGCAGTCACCGCGTGGTCCGCCGCATGGGTCTGGCCTTCGCAGCGGTCGTGATGCTCTCCCCCATCATCCAGCCCTGGTACATCCTGTGGTTCCTGCCGTTCCTGGCCGTCACAGGCATCAAGAACAACTGGCAGGTGCGTGTGCTGTACGTGGTTACCGGGTTCTTCGTGATCTTCGGTGCGCAGGATCAACTCTCCGTGTGGCCGTTCATCGAGGTCCAGTGGGATGTCTCCACGATCGCCTACGTCATCGCCTTGGCCTTCACCGCGTACCTCATGTTGCTCGACCCGCACACCAAGCACGTTCTCATCGAGGGTGGGCCTCGCGGGTGGCTTGAAAGGCGCCGACGACGCCGCTCCGGCCAGTAGTCGTCGGCCACGTGAATCATCGCTGAACCGACGAAGTCGCGCGTCCACGGGTGAGGTTTTGACGGAACGCGAGCTGTCACTGACATCTCGGGATCAAGTTCGCTGGAAAACAAGGGGACCGGCTGCGACACTCTGCCCCGAATGTCATCGGTGTGAACCTCTGCCATAAACGATCAAGAGGACCTGCGGACCGCTGGCCGGAAACGACAAAAGCCCCGGCGAACCGGGGCTTCTCTCGTCTGCAGCTCCCCCGACTGGACTCGAACCAGTAACCCTTCGATTAACAGTCGAATGCTCTGCCAATTGAGCTACGGGGGACCGTGCACATCTGTGCAACGAGAAGATACTTTACAGACCCTTGGCCGGTTCCTCAAATCCAGCTCGCTGCAACGTGAACATCAGTTATCGAGGAGGCTCCGCCGCTGCATCTCCAGGTCCAGAAGCTCACGCTGCAGCGACTGATACAGAGCGGATTCCTGCTGCGGATCCGTACGGTTCAGGTGCGCCAGCTTGTCCGACTTGGCGCGGTTAATGTGCATCTCCACCAGGCTCGTCAGCACACCCACCGCGTAGTTGCGGACCTGTTGCTCAGAAGAAGCGGGCAGCGGAGTCACCGACAACTGCGCAAGGTATCCGTGCAACGGTTCGGGCAGCTGCCCGCGCACATGCTCGAGCCACCCGCGGCCACCGCGAGGGTCGTTCACGTCGTATTCGGGCCGCGCGGCCACGATCGCATCGTGCAGAGCCTGGTGAACCGGGTACCGCATTTCGGCGGACTCGAAATGACCCCAGTACGCGTCGGGCACCAGGTCCGGAACCTGCAGAACGACCTCCAGCGCCTCGCGTTCCATTCGGGCCACCGGCTCGCGAGGATTGGGTAGCTGCACCTCGGCAGGGCGTTCCTGCTCCTGAGAGTCACCGGGGCGACCCCCCGGGCGTCCCGGAGTGTCAGAGCCGCGTCCGGACCCATCACGGCCCGACGAGAACTGCTGCGACTCATGATGCTGCGGCGCCCGTTGTTGCTGCCCGCGCTGTTGCGAGGACGAGCCGCGCTTGGAGGCCGCCGCGACCGCCCGCATCACCTCGTCCGTCTCGATGCCCAACCACCCGGACAACTCTCGCGCATACGCCGGCCGCAGGGACGAGTCACGGATCTGAGCCACGATCGGCGCACACGCACGCATGGCCCGCAGTCGCCCTTCCAGGCTGTTCACGTCGTAGTCGCGGATGGTGGCCTTCAACGCGAACTCGAACAGCGGGGTGCGGGTGCTGACCAGGTCACGCACGGCGGCGTCGCCCCGGGTCAGTCGTAAATCGCACGGGTCCATGCCCTCCGGGCCCACGGCCACGTAGGTCTGGGCCACGAACCGCTGGTCCTCCTGGAACGCGCGCAGCGCGGCCTTCTGCCCTGCGGCATCGCCGTCGAAGGTGAAGATGACCTCTCCCCCGGCCGAGTCGTCAGAGAGGAAGCGGCGCACGATCTTGATGTGGTCCGCACCGAACGCGGTACCGCACGTGGCCACCGCGGTCTCGACACCGGCCAGGTGACACGCCATGACGTCCGTGTAGCCCTCGACCACGACGACCTGCTTGCCCTTGGCGATCGCCCGCTTGGCCAGGTTGATGCCGTAGAGCACCTGAGACTTCTTGTAGAGCTGGGTTTCAGGGGTGTTCAGGTACTTGGGACCCTGATCGTCCTCGTAGAGCTTGCGCGCACCGAAGCCGATGACCTCTCCGGCCACCGCGTGGATGGGCCAGATCAACCGCCCGCGGAACCGGTCGTAGAGACCACGATTACCCTCGGAGAACATGCCGGTGAGTTTGAGTTCCTGGTCGGTGAAACCTTGGTCACGCAGATGCTTGAGCAGGTTGGACCAGCCCTTGGGCGCGTAGCCGATGCCGTAGGTTCGCGCGGCGGCGTCATCGAATCCGCGCTCCCCCAGGAACTGTTGGGCGGCCGTGGCCTGCCGGGTGTAGAGGTTGCGCTGGAAGAATTCCGCGGCGATCTTGTGGGCGTCCAGCAGTCGCTGCCGGCGGCCCACTTCTTCGCGCTTGGGCCCCGAGCCCTGTTCGTAACGCAGCTCGTAGCCGATGCGCGCGGCCAGCCGTTCCACCGTTTCGGTGAACGGCGTGTGATCCATTTCCATGAGGAACGCGATCACGTCACCGGATTCGTCGCAGCCGAAGCAGTGGTAGGTACCCAGTTGCGGGCGCACGTGAAAGGACGGCGTGCGCTCATCATGGAACGGGCACAGACCCTTGTAGGAACCGATGCCGGCGGGCTTGAGAGTCACGTACTGGTCGACGATTTCCTTGAGGTCGGTGCGTGAGCGCACCTCGTCTATGTCTTCTCGCCTGATCAGTCCCGCCACGCCTATCATCCTAGGCAACGCGTCAAACTCGCCAGACCGCGGCGTGCGCCTGTGCAGCCCGAACGCGAGAGAGCGACGTTGCCCCTCTCGGGACCACGCCGCTCTGATCAGTCGCGAAGCCCGCGCCACCTAGCGCGTGTCTCCTTATGCATGGAGTCGGACGTGTTGCCATGCTAAGACAGCCTATTTATTCGCTGAGACGGTCTATGGCTGTGGCCAGTGGCTGGGGTAGGTCAGCGTGTCCGGCAGTCTGGTCGTGATGTCTCCGTGGGCGGCGTTGAGCTGCAGCTGGGTGAGGAACAGGGCCTCGGTGAGATTCGCCCCGCGCAGGTCGGTGTCGCGCATGTCCGCACCGATGACATCGGTACCGCGTAGATCAGCTCCGCGCAGATCAGCGGCAATCAGGTACGCTCCGCGCAGGTTGGCCCCGCGCAGGTCGGTGCCCTTCAGCTTGGCTCCGATCAGGTCCGCGCCTGGGGTGATGCGTCGGCGCAGGTTCTTGGGCAACGGCTTGGCCTGGGCGGAGGCGCGGATGAGTTCACTGGCCCGGCCCAGAAAAGCGGCGACCTCCTCGCGCTGTTGGTCTACATCCACGTCGGCCATCTGCTCCGCGGGCAATTTTGTCACCTTCGCCAGTGTCAGGAATGCCTCCTCCAGCTCAGACCGGATGGGCGCGGTGGCTGGGGCCCGGAGGGCCTCGTCGAGGTAGTACAGCAACTCCTGGAGCTGGCGAACCACCGGGAACACTGCGAACATCGCGGTCCGGGTTCCGGCGTCGTCGCGCCAGCTGGTTCCGCCGAAGGTGTGCTGGGAGACCTTTTGCCCAGCGCCGAAGCAGTCGAAGACAGTGCAGCCCTTGAACCCTGACTCCCGTAACTTCGGGTGGATGGTGCACAGGTAGTCCTCGGCCAGGTTCGTGCAGGGGTCCCCGGCGGGTTTGTCGAACGCGAAGTCTGCGGAGCGTGCGAAGGCCAAAGCGGTGCAGCACAGCCCGAAGCAGTTAGCGCAGTCAGCGGTGAACTGACTCTGCTGCCCCACTGAACCCAAGAATTGAACCGCCATTACCCTTGCCTCACTGTTGTCCTCGCTGAGTAGTGCCCCATAAAGTGGTGTAGCCCATGGATAAGGCTACGCCTACGACCTATGTCTTCGGCCTAGCCTGTCGATCAGGAAGACTGGAGGCATGTCTCGTACTGCCGAGCTCACCGACAACCAATGGGAACGAATCGAACCATTGCTGCCCTCCTCGAAAGGCAAACGAGGGCGCCCCTTTCGGAAAAGCCGTGAGGTGGTGGAGAGCATTATCTACCGGTACCGCTGCGGGATTGCCTGGCGCGATGTGCCGGAACAGTTCGGCCCGTGGCAGACCGTGTGGAAGCGCCACCGTCGCTACAGCGGGGACGAAACCTGGGACAAGATCTTGGCTGTGCTGCTGGCCAGTGCCGACCGGGCTGGGTTGATCGGCTGGGCCGTCTCGGTGGATTCGACGATCAACCGAGCCCACCAGCACGCCACCAACCTGCCCCGCCTCACAGGGGGGCCCGTCGAATTACACAAATCTTTTCACTGAGCCGGTTGACCAGGCGGTAGGCCGCTCCCGCGGCGGGCTATCGACGAAAATCCATTCCCTGGTCGACGGGGCCGGGCGCCCCATGGTCGTACTCGTTGGGCCCGGACAGGCCGGGGACGCCCCAATGTTCTCGCATCTGATGCGGCATCTGCGGATTGGCCAAGACGGGCCGGGGCGGCCTCGAACTCGTCCGGGACGGTTGCGGGCGGATAAGGCATACTCCTCAAGTGCCATCCGTACGCATCCGCGGTCCCGTGGCATCACACCAGTGATCCCGGAAAAAGACGACCAGGCCGGGCATCGAGCCCGCCGTGGTTCCCATGGCGGCCGGCCCCCGTCCTTTGATGCCGAGGACTATAAGGGTCGTAACGTCGCCGAGCGGTCCTTTAACGTCTTCAAGCAGTGGCGAGGACTGGCCTCCCGCTACGACAAATTGGCCATCACATACCGCGGTGGGGTCGTGCTGCGCACCATTACCGTCTGGCTCAAAGACTTATTGGGAGCCCGCGGAACCTAGCGCGCGGGAGACTCCTCGGGATCGATCACGACCCGCTTGTCGACCGGATCCACGGTCTTGGTCCCCAGCATGGAGGCGCCACCGAGCGCACCCACCAGGGCAAAGGCAAAGAAGCCCCACGGGTAGGCCAGACCCGCGGTCAGCA
>CAACWU010000134.1_pt1 | contig 38995 bp, 32 predicted proteins | sample 2275741 | NCBI WGS metagenome assembly CAACWU01 (sample SAMEA5312470, study PRJEB27640) | indoor metagenome | biome: indoor environment; feature: uncontrolled; material: tiles wood | place: Germany | collected 2014-07-07
GCGAGCAGCACCGCCGTGGCCTGGGCCCAGAATTCTTCGTCCCACTCCCACACGGTGCACCTCCTGTCTAGCTCCGATCATAGGCGCACGACAGAGCCCCCGGAACGCAGCTGAACTGCGTTCCGGGGGCTATGTGACGGCTGAACCGCACGAGGCGGTCAAGCGTGCCCTAGGGCACTGCTTACATCATGCCGCCCATGCCACCCATGGGATCCGCACCGGCACCGGCGGGAGCCTCGGGCTCGGGCTTGTCCGCGACGACTGCCTCGGTGGTGAGGAACAGGCCGGCGATGGAGGCCGCGTTCTGCAGCGCAGAGCGGGTCACCTTGACCGGGTCGTTGATGCCCGCAGCCATCAGGTCGGTGTATTCACCAGTTGCGGCGTTGAGACCGTGACCGGTGGGCAGGCCGCGCACCTTGTCCACGACAACGCCGGGCTCCATGCCCGCGTTCGCGGCGATCTGCTTGAGCGGTGCGTCGATGGCCACCTTGACGATGTTGGCGCCAGTTGCTTCGTCACCGGTGAGCTGCAGCTTGTCGAAGGCCTTCTGACCGGCCTGGATGAGTGCCACGCCACCACCGGCGACGATGCCCTCTTCAACGGCTGCCTTGGCGTTGCGTACGGCATCCTCGATGCGGTGCTTGCGCTCCTTGAGCTCCACCTCGGTAGCGGCACCAGCCTTGAGCACTGCCACACCGCCGGCCAGCTTGGCCAGGCGCTCCTGCAGCTTCTCTCGGTCGTAGTCCGAATCGGAGTTGGCGATCTCGGCGCGGATCTGGGCCACGCGGCCTTCGATCTCGTCCTGAGTGCCGGCGCCGTCGACGATGGTGGTCTCGTCCTTGGTGACGACCACCTTGCGGGCGGTGCCCAGCAGGTCCAGAGTTGCGGACTCCAGGGACAGGCCGACCTCTTCGGTGATGACCTGACCGCCGGTGAGGATGGCGATGTCTGCCAACTGGGCCTTGCGACGGTCACCGAAGCCGGGGGCCTTGACGGCCACGGACTTCACGGCCCCGCGCATCTTGTTCAGCACGAGCATGGCCAGGGCCTCGCCCTCGACGTCCTCGGCGATGATCAGCAGCGGCTTGGAGGCCTGCATGACCTTCTCCAGGACGGGGACCAGGTCCTTCACGTTGGAGATCTTGGAATTGACGATCAGGATGTAGGGATCCTCGAGGACCGCTTCCTGACGATCTGCGTCGGTCACGAAGTAACCGGACAGGTAGCCCTTGTCGAAGCGCATACCTTCGGTCAGTTCGAGGTCCAGCCCAAAGGTGTTGGACTCCTCGACCGTGATGACGCCTTCCTTGCCGACCTTCTCCATGGCGGCAGCAATGAGCTTGCCGATCTCGGGGTCAGCGGCGGAGATCGACGCCGTGGCGGCAATCTCTTCCTCGGTCTCGATCTCCTTGGCCGAGGACAGCAGTTCCTCGGTCACGGCGGCAACGGCCTTCTCGATACCGCGCTTGAGCGACAGCGGGTCGGCACCGGCGGCAACGTTGCGCAGGCCTTCCTTGACCAGGGCCTGTGCGAGCACGGTGGCCGTGGTGGTACCGTCACCGGCGATATCGTCGGTCTTCTTGGCAACTTCCTTGACGAGCTCGGCGCCGATCTTCTCGTACGGATCCTCGAGCTCGATTTCCTTGGCGATCGACACACCATCGTTGGTGATGGTGGGAGCGCCCCAGGCCTTCTCCAGAACAACGTTGCGTCCGCGCGGGCCAAGGGTCACCTTGACGGCATCGGCGAGGGTGTTCAGACCCCGCTCGAGTCCGCGGCGTGCCTCTTCGTCAAATGCGATCATCTTTGCCATGTGTTGCGTCCCTCCTGGACGGTTGACAAACAAATCTGTTCATCACGGTGCCCGCGACGGACGATGGTTCGCGCGGGTCCTCACCCGTGCGAAACGCACCTCACCGTGATGGATGGTTTTCACTCGATCGTGCGAGTGGGCCTCCCCCGGACCCGGGGTTAGCAGTCCACTCAACTGAGTGCTAAGTCAATACTGGCACTCGCCCCCGGAGAGTGCAAACGTCTTGAGTCAGGAGAACTCACGTTTCATTCGGGGCTGAAACGCCGAATACGCCTACTTCTACGGACTCTGGGACGCCCCGGCGGCGGCCGCGGCGTCCGGTGAGGTGACGGCGGGTTCGGCTGCGTTGTCGGCGGCCTTCCCGGTAGCGGCATCAGAGGAGTCCGCTCCGTTGGCTGCGCCCGCTTGTTCCTGACCGGCGGAGTCACCGGGCTCGGAGTCGGCCGCGCCGGTGCCCGGCTCGGCAGGGTCTCCGGCCGGTGCTTCCCCTTCGCCCGGTACTTCGGGAGGAACGCCTGGAACCTCGGGCGCCGGATTGACCGGGGTCTCGGGACCGGGCTGTGCAGGCGGTGCAGGAGGCGCGGGAGCTTCCGGAGCGGCTGGTGACTCGGGTGCGACCGGGGCAGCTGGGTCCTGGGGTGCGCCTGGATCCGCGGGTGCGGCCGGCTCCTGGCCGGGTACGCCACCCTCACCGGGCACGGCTGGAACTTGCGCCCCCGGATCTGTGGGTTCGTTCGTGGGGTCGTCCGAAGTTTCTGACGGGCTGGGTTCGGAAGTGCTTGTAGTGATGCTGCCCGATGGTGACGGGGTGTTCTCGACGGCGTCCTGAGCGGTGCGCGGAGCATTCACGAACGCCACGGCTCCCACGGCCAGCGCCAGGATTCCCGCCCCGATGATGGCGAGAAATCCCTTGCGAGAACCGGTGCGAGCCTGAGGGTTGTGACCTCGGTGGGCACCTTGACGCGTTCCGTCCTCGGGAACGTCGTCGAATTCGTCGCGGGGGTATTCACTCATTATGTGCGCTTCCGGTCAGCCAGGGTTTGCTTCTACTATCCCACGCCCGCTCCGAGTTCTCCTACCCGTCAGCGCAGCCGCGCCCGGCGGAGACGAGAGATCAGCATGGGAGCGAACCGAGCGGCGTCGTCGCGGTCGATCAGTGCATTGAGGCGCTGGTAGTAATTCACGGGGCTGAGGCCCAGGCGCTGCCGTATCGCGGATTCTTTCGCGCCGCGATACTTCCAGTGCTCGGATTCCAGCTGCAGGATGGCCTTGTCCAGGGAATCGAGCCCATCGTCCGGTTCAGCCATGACAGCCACCCTAACCGGTAATCTCATACGTGTAATTCGTAGCCACCCGTGAATGGAGATCCACTCATGACCGACCCTCGTCCCTTGAACGAGATCATGAGCGACGACTGGGCACAGGCGCTACAACCCGTGGAGCCGACCATTCGGAACATGGGCGAATTCCTGCGTACCGAGCACGCCGCAGGCCACCGCACCTTCCCGAGCGGCGAGAACATTTTCCGGGCCTTCCAGGAGCCCTTCTCGGAGGTGAAAGTCCTCATCGTCGGTCAAGATCCGTACCCCACTCCGGGGCACGCCATGGGCCTGTCCTTCTCGGTACAGCCCGACGTTCGACCGATTCCCCGTTCCCTGCAGAACATCTACAAGGAACTACAGTCCGATCTGGATGTGTCGCCGCCCGAACACGGGGATCTCTCGTCGTGGTCCGAGCAGGGGGTCATGCTGTTGAATAGGGCCCTGTCCGTGCGAGAAGGTTCCCCCGCATCGCACCGTGGCAAGGGCTGGGAGACCGTCACGGAGTGCGCGATCAAGGCCCTGGCCCAGCGCGGCACTCCCCTGGTCGGAATTCTGTGGGGCCGGGACGCCCGAGACACCAAGCAGTGGCTGGGCGGGGCGCCCACCGTGGAATCGGTACACCCCTCGCCGCTCTCCGCGTCCCGCGGATTCTTCGGCTCGCGCCCATTCTCCCGTGCGAATGCGCAGCTCGAAGAACTAGGTGCCCAGCCCGTCAACTGGACGATCCCTGCTTAGGAACACCTAAGCTGGGGTCATGGACAAGAGCGCCGCGCGTAAACCTCGGAAGCCTCAGCTCAATCTCGAGGTGGTCGAACGCAAAGAACTCTCCCCGGGCATGGTGCGCGTGGTGTGCAGCATCCTCAACCATGAGGATTATCAGGACATCACCCCGCCTGAAAAATACGTCAAACTCGTGTTCTTCTCGGACGCCACGCTGGCCGAGACGCCCGCGGGCGAGTTCCCGGATTATTGGTCCGTGCGCGAATCGGCGGCTCCCGAGGACCTGCCCGTCACGCGTCACATGACGCTGCGCCGCTACGACGCCGCCGCGGGCACCTTGTGGATCGACGTCGCCCTGCACGGCATCGAGGGTCACGCGGGCCCGTGGGCGGCCACCGCCAAGCCGGGCGATCGCCTCGTGGCCGTGGGGCCCGGGGGGAAATGGGAACCCGATCCGAACGCTTCCTGGACACTGCTGGCCGGCGACGAGGCCGCCATTCCCGCCGTCCTGGCGAACGTCGAAGCTCTTCCTGAGACCGCCCGGGGGTTGGCAATCCTCGAGGTGCAGGGCCCCGCACACCAGCATGACCTCGATGACGTGGCCGTTCCGGAGAATGTCGAGATTCGCTGGGTCTACCGCTCGAGTCAGCAACCAGGTGAACGAGCCCTCGTTGTGGCGATCGCCCAGGCCGAGTGGCCCTCGGACCTGACCGGGGTCCAGGCTTTCGTGCACGGTGAGCGCGAAGCCATGAAAGAAGCCCGCAAGGAACTCTTCGACCGTCGCAACCTGGACCGCTCGCAGGTATCACTGTCCGGTTACTGGGCCGCAGGACGCAACGAGGACCTCTTCCAGGCGGAGAAGAAACTGCCCGTGGGCAAGATTCTCTGATCCCGGAACGCCGGCCCGGCCCAGCGGGCGTAGGTCCGCTAGATCCCGCTCGCTGGCTCCGCCAACGCCTCGCCCTCCCGGGCATGTTAGTCCGGTGAGTCAGTCACGTCAGCGGCGCCGGTTCCGGCGCAACGAGAAGATCTTCATGCGCTCCACGAACGGTCGCATCAGGTAGCTTCCGAGCACGACACCGGAAGCCATCATCACGATGGACGCCATGGCATTGATCAGGCCGGTGAAACCGTCCCCCGTGGTCTCCACCTCCACGGTGATGGCATACATACCGCGGAAGATGGAGAGCCCGGGCAACAGGTAGGTCATGGCCGGGATGGCCAGGATCGTCTGCGGGATACGTGAGCGCGCTGCGAGCAAGGCTGCTACACACCCGGTGGTGGTTGCGCCGAGAGCCGTATCCAGTCGGGCCCCCAGCCCGTAATCTCCGCCGATATGGAACACCAACAGCCCCGCCAACGCTGCCAGTACCGCGGGGAAGATGTGCCGCGGTTTGGCCTGCATGGTCACGGCCACCAAGGCCGTGGAGATGAGCATGAAGACCGTGTTGGTCAACGCATCCGGCGGTGTGAACGAGGACTGGGACACGTCGATGCGCGGAATCCCCAAGTATCCGGAGAGGGCGATACCCACCGCGATCCCGGCGATGATTCCGAGGAAAGCGAAGGACGTGGACATCAGTCGTCCCATGGCGGTCACGGGGAACCCGTTGATGGCGTCCTGCATGGTGGACACCATGCGCGTGGTGGGCAGCAGCATGATGATGCCACCCGCGATGACTCTGGGTGGTGACAGGTCCACTCCCAATGCCGAGATCCCCATGGCCGCGAGCGTCACGATCAGGGCATTGGCCGCCAGCGCGAAGAACTCCGGGATGCGCCAGGCGCCGAGCTTCGACGAGACGACCTGGACCAGAACCGACGAGACCGCCGCGACCAAGGCTCCGGCCGCGCCACCGCCGATGGCTACGGTGATGGTGGCCGCTGCTACCACGGTGGCCAACCACACCGCCCACTTGGGGTACGGCTTGGGCCGTGAATTGATCTCGGTGAGCTCCCGTTCGGCTTCCTTGAGGGGCATGGTGCCCTCGATGATGCGGGTCACCAGCTGATGCGAATTGGCCAGCCCGGCATAGTTGTCGGTCCAGGACCGCACAACGCGCATGACCGTGTGGCTGTACGTGTTGGGGTCGTCCAGCACGTCCTGGCTGGTGCGGGACTTGGTGATTTGTCCCGTGCCGTCGGTGCTCCGGCCGGCGGCCGTGAGCTTGCCGGTTTCGGTCATCTCAGCGACATAGTTGATGGTCACCGACTGGTTGGTGATGTCCACTTCGAGGTTTTCCACGCCGTAGGTGGCACACACCGCAACGATCGCGTTCTCCACGTCCAGGGCGTCGGCGCCGTAGTGGAACATGGTTTCGGCCAACCGCAGTGCAAAGTTAAGAGTCCGGCGAGCCTGCCGATCGTTGCTGTCCCCGAAACGCCTGAGGTTGTGGAACGGCGTGGCAGTGAGTCGATCGACCACGCGCATGGGTGCGGTCGGAGCGGCGTCGCCCCGGATCATCGACTTGAGTTTGTCCTTGGAAGACCGCGCGACCCGCGTACGCGTGGACGGGTAGGCGCCGCGGGGTACCTGCGTGGTGGCAGGCGCGGGTTCGTGGGCGATCCCGGAGGTTTCGGGACGTTCCACCGCGGTGGTCTGCGCCGAACCGCGACGAGAGATCTGGGTGACCGGCCTAGTCGCCGCGGCACCCTGAGGGCGCGGGGTGGCCCCTGCCTTGTCCGCCTCGATCTGGCTAGGGGTGAGTACCGGCAGGGCACCGACCTGCGACGACACACTGCCAGTTCGTGCCGTGTCTGAACCATCGGCCGGGACGACCGGCTGCAGTCCCGTAGCGAGCTGCGCGCGAGTCTGTGCACGGGCGGCCTGAGATTCCGTGGGCCTGACGGCTACCGGGGAGAAGCCGTACATCGTGATCGGGCGAGCCGCATCCGTCAGTGAGGTGTCGCCACCCGGGCCGAAGGGCTCACCACCCAGGTCATCATGCCAGGGGTCTGCCCCCGAGGACGGATACCCGTGATGGGCAAGCTCCCGAAGTTGCTCGGTCACGCTCAATGCCGTTGAACCTCCCTGACCCCGCAGGTTACTGCTAGTGGTGATGAACGGTGTACAGACGAGTTTCTACACCGCCACGGATCAGTAGAACGGCTGACCGGTACGGCGAACCCAGAGCTGACGCTGCACCTTTTCTCCGAGGTTGGCCCACGCCGCGTACTTGGCTTTGTTCAGTGGCTGGTCCCACACGCCCACATAGTCCACGACCGTCTTGGTGAAACTCGTCTTGAACAACCCCAGACCGTAGTAGTGGTGCTCCTTGTTCTTGAGTTGGTCGCTGGGCGGCGTACCGCAGAAGTCGTACTGTTCGATCTCGAAGTCGTTCTTGAGATCCAGAATGGCCTGCCACTGAAGCAGGTGCGAATCACCGTACTGCTTGCGGCGCGGCTTGGAACCGCCGTCCTTGTAGGTGCCCTTGGAGCCGTACGCGATCACGTAGGCACCCACCGAGGGTTCGCCGTCCTCATAGGTGAAGTAGAGCCGACCTTGGCCGCGTTCGGCAAAATTGGTCCAGAAGGCGCGGTAGTACTCGTAGGAACGCAGGGTGACCTTTGCATGGCCCTGCCCCACGGTGTCCATGAGGGCGTACATGGCCCGCATGTTGTCCTCGGTGAGTTCCACCCGTTCGACCTCGCAGCCCTCGCGGGTGGCGCGGCGCACGGCATTACGGCCACGAGAGTGCAGCGACTTCAACAGCGCCTTCTCATCGGGGGTCGTGTCCAGCACGGCGGTGGAATCGTTGGGCTGGATCTCGAAGGATTTCACAAGGCCACAGCGGGCCAGCAGGCCGCTCGCGTAGTCCGAGGCCAGAATTTCGGGCTCGTACTTGATCGCGAAGACACCTTTGGCGGCGCCTGCCACGAATTTCTTGTTGGCCGCCACGATCCCGGGCATGTCATCGATCGACTCCACGTCCGGACCTTTAATCATGTACCAGATCTTGCCGAGACCGGGGACACGCTTTTCGAGAGCCAGGTTGTAACTGGGCTGCGAACCATCCGTGGGTTCGTACACCACGTGGCGCGGGGTCCACCCGTGGTCCTTCTTGACCTCCGCGAAGGCCTCGGACTGCAGCAGGTTGCCGCCGGAGGGATTGGCCGTGACGTGGGAGTCCCACGCGCGAATTTCTTCGTCAGTGGCAAAGCGTGCGGTGAATTCTCGCAAGGCTCTCTCAATCCTGGTTCGGTACCGGTAGCTCGGTGGACCTGAGGCGACGCCGCTGGTCGCGACGCCGCCTCAGGAGGAATCTCCGACCCACATTCTAGGTCAGTTTCCGATCTTACTTGTCGGCAGGGTCCACGTGCCCGTCGGTCTCATCCGGACTCGTAGTCGTGTGCTGGGCACCGGGCTCGGTACCGGGTTGGCCCTCGGCGCGTTTGGTATCTCCCACATTGCTGGACCGGCGATCGTCCTGTCTCGAGGCGGTCCCGGTCAATTCGTGGTCGGCCAATCGAGGGGCAGTGCCATGCCGAGGCTCAGGCGTGACGTCCGAACCCATTGCGGAGGATCCTTGTGCCACGGTTGCCAGTTCCGGTTCGCGACGCACCGTGGTCTCCCCTTCGTGAGTGAACTCGGTGCGATCGTTGTACACATACTTGCCAGGGTGACCCGGGGTGAAGCTGTCAGCGCTGGCGTAGTCCCAGTCCTCGCCCCAGCCGCCTTCTACACCTTCGAACAGTTCACCGCGATCCAGCCAACGGTAGAGCGACTCGTAGGAAACGCTCTCGGTTGCGGTAATGCGACGGCGCAGCATCTGGCGCGTCATCTGTTCCGGGCTCTCGCAACCCATGGTGGCGATGATCTGTCCGGCCTCTTCAACGGTCAAGCGGTGGTAGCGCTCCACACGATCGCCCTTGGAATCGACGTCCAGGGCACGGTACAACTTGGGATCCTGAGTGGCCACGCCCACGGGGCAGGTGTTGGTGTGGCACTTCTGAGCCTGGATACAGCCAACGGCCATCATCATGGCGCGAGCGCTCATGCAGAAGTCCGCGCCCTGAATGATGTGGCGCACGATGTCGTGACCCGAGATGATCTTGCCGGCCGCACCGATCTTGATGCGGTCACGCAGCCCGGTGCCCACCAGTGCATTGTGGAGCAGGATGATGCCCTCGACCAGCGGGGTACCCACATGGTCCTGGTACTCCAGAGGTGCCGCACCGGTGCCGCCCTCGGAACCGTCCACGATGATGAAGTCGGGGGTGATCTTCTCCTCGATCATGGCCTTACAGATGGCCAGGATTTCCACGCGGGAGCCGATGCACAGCTTGAAGCCAATGGGCTTACCATTCGAGAGTTCACGCAACTGGCCGATGAAGCGAACCAGTTCGCGTGGCGTGGTGAATGCGGAGTGGCTGGCCGGAGAAATACAGGTCTCGCCAACCGGTACGCCGCGGGCCTCGGCGATCTCTTCAGTGACCTTGTTTCCCGGGAGAACACCGCCCAGACCGGGCTTGGCACCCTGCGACAGCTTCACGGTGATGGCCTTGACCTGTTCCAGGTTGGATTTCTCCCGGAACTTCTCGGGGTCGAACTGGCCGTCCTTGTCACGGGTTCCGAAATATCCCGAGCCGAACTCCCACATGAGATCTGCGTTGTAGGCACGGTGGTACTTGGTCAGGCCACCCTCACCGGTGTCGTGCGCGAACCCGCCCTGTGCCGCACCCTTGTTCATGGCCAGTACCGCGTTCTTGGACAGTGAACCGAAACTCATGGCCGAAATATTGAGCAGCGAAGCGTCATAGGGCTGCGTGCAGTCCGGGCCGCCCAATCGGACACGGTGACCCAGATCAGGTACCGCTTTGGGTGCGATGGACTGGATGAAGTATTCGTAGCCGGGCTGATTGACGTTGAGCTCGGTACCGAAGGCCTTGTCACCCTTGAAACCCTTGGCACGCGAGTAGATCAAAGAACGCTGATCGCGGCTGAACGGCTTACCGTCCCAGTTGCGCTCGATAAAGTACTGCTGAATCTCCGGGCGGATCTCCTCCAGGAAATAGCGCGCGTGTCCGAGCACCGGGAAGTTTCGGAGGATCGAGTGCCGGGTTTGCACGGCGTCTCGAATACCGAGCAGTAGCAGCAGGATGAAGATGACAGCGGGGATCCACCATCCCCAGGGACCGAGTATTGCGGCCGTGACCGTAGCGATTGCCGCCACGATCAGGGCAGCCAAAATGAGAATTCGCACCATGCCATCACCGTACTCCCGAAACGGTGACAGCGGGCGACATGACCCCCTGTATGACATATCGGACACCACGCAGCGTGGTGTCCGATATGTCACTTTTCAGGCGGTGAGATGAATGAAATCACTATTCCGCATCATGATCGGTCTCGATGATGGAGACCAGGTGGTCCAGGGCTTCGTCGGCGCCGTCGCCGTCTGCGGCCAAAATCACCTTGTCTCCGTGGGCCGCGCCCAGGGACATCAGGGACAGTACCGACGCGGCATCCATCCCGTCCTCGGCGCCTTCGCCGTCGGACCGGATGGTGATCTCCAGGTTTTCGTACTCACCGGCGGCTTCCGCGAAGATCGCTGCTGGTCGTGCGTGCAGCCCCACTCGCGAGGCCACGGTTGCGGTGCGTTCTGCCATTGCAACTCCTCTGTGTTGTCGCCTGTCCGATTCGGGGCCCGGACAAGACGTGCTTCCATTGTGTTCCGTGCCACCCGGGTCTGTCCCCAGGCGCACCGAGTGTTTCGCTCAGAGTCCGAGCTCCTCCAGCACGGGCAGTTGAGCACGGACCGTATCGCGGGCCTCCTGGGCGCTCGTGGAGTCCAACGCGGTCTGCGCCACGGTACGAGCCTGTTCCGGATCGACCCGGGACAGCACTGCAGCCACGGCCGCCAGCGAGCGCGGGCTCATGGACAGGGTGTCCACACCCAGCCCCACCAGCACCACTGCCAGAGCAGGGTCCGCGGCGGCCTCACCGCACACGCCCACGTTCTTGTGCATTCCCGAGGTCGACGACGCCGCGTGCGCACCCGCCGCCGTACGCTCGATCATGCGCAGCACGGCCGGCTGCCAGGGCGAGTTGAGTTCGGCCAGGGAACCGAGCATGCGGTCGGCGGCCATCGTGTACTGGGTCAGGTCGTTGGTGCCCAGGGACACGAAGTCCACGCGGTCCAGGATTTGTTCCGCGGTGATCGCAGCGGCCGGGGTCTCGACCATGACTCCGGACACCTTCAGCCCCGCAGCATGGACGAGACCGGCAAAGTGTTCGGCCTCTCCCGCTGTGGAGATCATGGGTGCCATAACCCACACGTTTGCCTCGGTCTGATCCGCGGCGGCGGCTATCGCTTGCAGCTGGCGCGCCAGCACACCCGGAGTGGTCCAGTCCGTACGGTAGCCACGCACACCCAGCGCGGGGTTCGGCTCGGTGGTGTCCGTGAGGAACGGTAGGGGTTTGTCCGCCCCGGCGTCCAATGTACGCACCACGATCTTGTCGGAACCGAAGGCTTTGAAGATCTCGATGTAGGCCTCGGTCTGCTCCTCGACCGTGGGTTCGGTGTCCCGCCCCAGGAAGCAGAATTCCGTACGCAGCAACCCCACGCCCTGCGCGCCGGCCGCGGCCGCCGCCTGAGCGTCGTCGGCGGTGCCCACGTTGGCGAGCAATGCGACCTCGGTGCCGTCAGCGAGCGCGCCGCGACCGTCGAAATTCGCCAGCTGCTCCGAGGCTTCATGCCACGCGGCGACCGCTTGCTCGTGCTCGGCACCGGGGTGGGTCACCACAGATCCTGCAGAGCCGTCCACGAACACTGAGGTTCCGGACTCGATGTCGGTCACACCGTTTGCGGCAACCACGGCGGGCAATCCGAGGTTCCGGGCCAGGATCGCGGTGTGCGATTGCGGCCCGCCGGAGGACGTGACCAGGGCGACCACGGTGTCCGGGTCGAGCACCGCGGTGTCCGCGGGAGCGAGGTCCTCCGCCGCCAGCACGAATGGTTCGACACGCTGGGGAACCCCCGGAGCGGGCATGCCGCGCAGCTCGGCCACGATGCGGGCCCGGACGTCCTCAATGTCCGCGGCGCGTTCGGCCATGTAACCGCCCATGGTGCGCATCTGGTCGGCATATCCGGTGGCGGCGTCCCACAGTGCGCGTTCCGGGCTCAGGGACTGGTTGCGCACCAGCTTGACCGCGTTCTTGATCAAGGCCTTGTCGCCCGCCATGAGTGAGGTGGCTTTGAGCACCTCGGCGGCGGCCTCGGAGCGAGCGCGCTCGGCACGCTCCTTCAGCTCGGCCTTCACCGCTGTGGCAGCGTCATTCAGACGTTCGACGGCGCCCTCGACCTCCTCCACGAGCGGGTCGCCTTCCGGGGGCGCCGCGACGGGAGGTGCCATGGGAATCAGCGGAGCGATCACCCGGCCGGGGCTCACACCCACACCCGTGTAGCGCAACTGAACGGCGTTGATTTCTGACTGTGTATGTTCCATGTCGTTCACACCCTTAGGCGTTGACGGGAGCTGGTTCGGCAACGGTCGCCTCGGCCACGCGCTTCTGCGCATTGCCGATGTGCTTGAGAGCGACCACGGTCACGGCGGTGATCACGGTGCCGACCAGGATGGACAGGATGAACCAGATGGGCCCGCCAATGGTGGGGATGACCCAGATCCCTCCGTGCGGCGCCACCGAGGTGACACCGAAGGCCATGCTCATGGCACCGGTCACCACACCGCCGAGCATCGAGGCGGGCAGTACGCGCAGCGGGTCCGCCGCGGCGAAGGGAATGGCGCCCTCGGAGATGAACGATGCGCCGAGCAGCCACGAAGCCTTTCCGTTCTCACGCTCCTGCGCCGTGAAGTACTTGCGGCCCAGAACCGTGGAGGCCAGGGCCATACCCAGCGGAGGAACCATGCCCGCCGCAATCACGGCCGCCATGATTTCCTGCGGGGCGGTATTCGCCACAGTCGCAGCACCCAGGCCTGCAGCCGCGAACGAGTACGCGACCTTGTTGATGGGGCCACCCAGGTCAGCGCACATCATCAGTCCGAGCACGGCTCCCAGAGCCATGGCGGAAGCACCGCTCATGCCGGTCAACAGGCCGGTCAGCCATTCCATGAACAGGGCAATGGGGCCGCCGATCAGGAAGAACATCAGACCGCCGGCGAACAGCGTGGCCAACAGCGGAATGATCACCACGGGCATGAGTGATCCGAGCCAACGGGGCAACCGCGGGAGCGTGAGCCAGTAAGCGCACAGACCGGCGAGCAAACCACCCACAATGCCTCCGAGGAAGCCCGCGCCCATGAAATTGGCTACCAGACCCACCGTGAAGCCCGGTGCGATACCGGGTCGATCGGCCAGGCCGTAGGCGATGTACGCCGCGAGCGCCGGGACCAGCAGACTCATTGAGAGACTGCCGATCTTGAACAGTACAGCCGCAATGTAGGCACCCAAGCTCACGTCACCCAGGTTTCCCAGACTTGCGGTCGTCAGGATCTCGTCCGCAGTCACGGGAACTGCCTGCGCGTCGCCGATCATGAAGGCAATGGCCATGAGCAGACCGCCCGCCGCCACGAACGGGATCATGTAACTGACACCGGTCATCACGGCCTTGCGGATGCGGGTTCCCCAGCCTTCTGCGGCGTCGGAGGTCTGGCTCGCATCTGCCGGGTCACCGCTGACTCGCTTGGCGTCCGGGTTGTCGGCGGCGGCCAGAGCCTCATCAATCATTTCGCGGGGTTCGTCGATGCCACGCTTCACAGCGGAAGCGATATAGGGCAATCCTGCGAACCGGGAGCGTTCACGAACGTCCACGTCCGTGGCGAAAATGACGGCTTCCGCATTGCGGATCACCGACGGATCCAGGCGGGTGGCGCCCGCTGAACCCTGGGTTTCGACCTGGAGGTCGACGCCCATTTCATCCGCGGTGTTCTTGAGCGAATCAGCCGCCATGTACGTGTGAGCGATACCCGTGGGGCACGCGGTCACGGCCACCAACCGACGAGCGCCGGAAGCGGCCGCACCCGGTGCACCGTCCGCCGCGGCAACGGTATTCGGGCCGGCCACCGCAGCCGCAGCCGCCGTGGAACCAGCCACGGCCCCGGAAGCGAGTCCGGAACCAGCGCTCGTCACGTTACCGGCGCCGTTCTGGGCGCCGTCCGCGGCAGGCGCCGAAGCGCCGTCGGTGGTGGTATCACTCGGGGTCGCGGCGGGTGCCGCCGCAACGCCACCGGTCGGATTGGCGTCGGCGGGTGTTCCCAGGCCAAGAGCATCATCCACGAGCTCGACAACGCGCTCGGGCGTCTCGGCTTCGCGCAGCGAGGCCACAAAGGGCTTTTTCATGAGCGAGCGCGCGAGCTTGGACAGCAGCTTGAGGTGGGCCTGGTCAGCGCCGGCCGGTGCTGCAATGAAGAAGAGGATGTCCGCGGGGCCGTCCTTGGCGCCGAAATCGACCGGCGGGTGCAGCCGCGCCATGACCAGCGTGGCTTCCGTAACGGCCTCGGAACGGCAGTGCGGGATGCCGATACCACCCGGGATACCGGTGGCGTTCTTGGCTTCGCGGGCCAGTGCGTCTGCGGCCAGTGCGTCCGCGTTCTCCGCTCGGCCTTCGCGATGAACGGTGCTCGCGAGTTCGCGAATCACTTCTTCCGTGGTGTTGCCCAGGTCCTGGTCCAACAGGACCAATCTGGGGTTGATGAGATCCGACATGGGTGCTCCTTGTGGTGTACGCGTGGTGCGTAGGTGGGCCGGCCCGGCCCGAGGGCCAGCTACAAGGCCGTTACGGTCACGGCTTGCGGTGTGGTGTTGTCGATCGAGGGCATTTGGGTTCCGGGCAAAGCTGCCGCGGCGGATCCGTGGGCCACGGCCTGGCGCAGGCAGTCCTCCGGCGATTCGCCTCGGACGTCGGCGATCAGGTACCCCGTCAGGGCGCTGTCGCCGGCGCCCACGGTGGAATTCACGGTCACGGGTTCGTGCACGGCGTGCCACGCACCGTCCCGGGTCACCAAGACCGCGCCATGCCCGCCCAGGGTGCACAGCACTGCGCCCACTCCACGCTCGATCAGGGCACGAGCCGCCGACGCCGCCGCGGCCGGGTCCGCTTCGAGGGTTTCGCCGTCCGTGCGGTCCAGTAATTCGGCGAGTTCCTCCCCGTTGGGTTTGATGATGTCCGGCTGTGAATCCACCGTTTCGGACACCGACTCGGCCAGGGGCCGGCCGGACGTGTCCACGGCAATGCGCGGTGCCGCGCTTCCCAGTGCCGCCCGAACGCGGTTGATGATGTGTGCGTAGATATTGGGGGCGGGCCCGGGAGGGACCGAACCGGCAAGGACGAGCCACTGGGCGCCCGCTCCGCGCGCGATGAGCTGGTCGATGATCCGTTCCACGGTGTCGGAGTCCAGTTCGGGACCGGGTTCATTGATCTTGGTCGTGGTGCCGCCCGGTTCCGTCACGGTGATGTTGGAACGCAGCGGTGCGCCCACGGAGACGGATTCGTACCGCACGCCTGCCTCTTCGAGCCCTTGTAATAAGGGGTCGTTATTGTCCCCCGGGACCACGGCCAAGGTGGGCTCGCCGCTGAGTTGCAGCGCGCGGGAGATGTTCACCCCCTTGCCACCGGGGTCCTGTCTGGTTCGTTCGGCGCGTTGCACCTGGCCACGCTGCAAGGGTGCGGCGAGTTCCACGGTGCGGTCGACGGACGGATTGAGTGTCACGGTGACGATCACGCGACAATCACCTCCACATTGGCTTCTTCGAGGGCACGGGAGAGCTCTGCCCCCGGTGCCCGATCGGTGATGAGAGTGTCGATTTCGGGCAGGGAACAGAACTTCATGAGGGTTTCCCGGTCCTGCTTGCTGTGGTCGCACATGGCCACCACTCGGCGAGCGCCTCGGACGATCGCGGTTTTCACCACGGCCTCAATGGGATCCGGGGTGGAGAGTCCGAACTGCGCGTGGATGCCGTTGCAGCCCACGAACGCGATATCCGGGCGGAGCTGCTCGTAATGTTGGCTGGCCCGAGCACCGGTAGCGGCCCAGGTGAGCTTTCGAATTCGACCACCCACCAACTCCAGGCCGATGCCGTCCGTATCCGCGAGCTTGGCGGCAATGTGCAATGCGTGAGTGATGATCAGCCGTTCCTGACCGTCCTGCAAGCCGTTGTCACGATGCAGCAACAGGTCGGCCAGCATCTCCACCGTGGAACCGGCATCCAGGACCACCGCGCCCGCACCCGAATCGACCAGGACGTCGAGCGCGGCCGCGGCGATCCGCCGCTTCTCGTCGGCGTTGATGCGCTGCCGCGAGTCAATCCCCTGTTCCCCGCTGGTGGATTGATCGGCTGACACCGCACCGCCGTGAACGCGTCGCAGCTTCCCGGATTTTTCGAGCACCGCCAAATCGCGGCGCACGGTTTCCATGGTCACGGAGAACCGCTTGGCCAACTCTGCACCGTTGACACGGCGGGACTGGGCCACGAGTCGGGCGATTTCTTCTTGACGTTCCTCAGCGAACATATGCACCTCACGGTTGGGGGCTGCGACAGTGGTTCCCCTCACTGTGATGTGAGTTTATGTGTGTTTGTGTGGTTTTACTAGCCCCTAGGCTGCACCGATTGCCATAAGTCCCAATAAGACAACATTGAGCGCGACCACGATCCCGGAGCTGGCCCAACCGAACCCCGAGAGCAACGGACCGTTCGTGAATTGCCCGAGCAGGCGGCGTCGCCCGGTGAACCACACGAGCGGAATCAAGGCAAAGGCGATGCCGAAGCTCAGCACCACTTGGCTCCCCACGAGCGCCGCCGTGGGCTCGACTCCGACCGCGAGCAGTACTACGGCGGGAATCATGGTGAACACCCGGCGCGCGAACAGCGGGATCCGACGATGCAACAACCCCGCCGTCACCACGTCCCCGGCGTAGGAACCCACCGCGGTGGAGGCCAATCCTGAGGCCAACAGACCAATGGCGAAGACGATGCCCACCGCCGGACCGAGCGCCTCCGCAATGGCCGCGTGCGCGCCTTCGATAGTGTCGGTACCGTCCACGCCGTAGAGGTTGCGCGCCGCCAACAACAACATGCCCATGTTGACGGACCCGGCGACGATCAGTGCGATCACCACGTCGACTCGCGTGGCCCGCAACAGGTACTGGGTGTGCCGAACCCCATGTGCACCACCGTGCCGGTCACGGGACAGCGCGGAGTGCAGGTAGATCGCGTGCGGCATGACCGTGGCACCCAACATGCTCGCCGCCAGCACCAGAGACTGCGAACCCTGCAAGCGCGGCACCACACCGCCCAGCACACCGGCGGGCTCGGGCGGTGCTACGACCAGCCCCGCCAGGAAACCCGCGGTGATAATGCCCAGCATGGACAGGATGACGGTTTCGAAGATCCGCTGGCCCCGCCGGTTCTGAACGGACAGCACAGCCATCGAGATCACGGCCACGATCACGCCACCCAGGGGCAGCGGAACGCCGAACAGCAGCCACAGTGCGAGGGCGCCACCAATCACCTCGGCCACGTCAGTGGCCACGGCCATCAATTCGGCCTGCACCCAATAGGCGATACGCGCCCTACGGGGTAGCGACTCCCCCACCACCTCGGGAAGGGACTTGCCCGTGACGATGCCCAGCTTGGCCGAGAGGTACTGGATGACCATGGCCATCACGTTGGCAATCACGAGGACCCACACGAGCAGATAGCCGAAACTCGCCCCAGCGCTCACATTGGCTGCCACATTGCCCGGGTCCACATAGGCGATGGCCGCCACGAATGCCGGCCCCAGTGCCGTGATGATGCCGCGAGTGGCGGGACGGTTCTCGACCCGGGTCCTGCGGTTGAGCACGGTGCCTCCTGGTGCTGCAGTTCAAAGTTTCGGTATACCGAAACTTTAGCTCGTTTGGGTGTCTGAGCCCAGGCGTATCCTGTTTCACATAGCCGAGCGTCGCTCGCTAGGAACACAGTCAGGACCCCGCATGCTGTTGCGTTTGTTGCGCACCTATTCCCGCGCCTACCGGCCCTGGATCATCGCCGTACTCATCTTCCAGTTGGCTTCGACCATCGCCACGCTCTATCTGCCGAGTCTCAACGCCCGGATCATTGACCAGGGCGTGGCCCGCGGAGACACCGATTACATCTGGCGTACCGGTGCCGTGATGTTGGGCGTCGCTTTCGTTCAGGTCATTGCTGCGGTGATCGCCGTCTATTGCGGTTCCCGCACGGCCATGGGCCTGGGCCGCGATGTGCGCCGTTCGGTGTACCGCCAGGTTGGATCCTTCAGCGCTCGCGAAGTGGGGAAGTTCGGCGCTCCCACGTTGATTACCCGCAACACCAATGACGTCCAGCAGATCCAGATGCTCACGCTCATGGGACTCAACTTCATGGTCATGGCACCCATCATGTGCGTGGGTGGCATTGTGATGGCCCTGCGTGAGGACCCGGGGCTGTCCTGGCTCGTGTGGGTGTCCATTCCCGTCATGGGTGTGCTGTTGGGCATCATCGTGGCCAAACTGATGCCGTGGTTCCGCATCATGCAGGACCGCATCGACGGCATCAACGGGGTACTCCGCGAGCAGATCACCGGCATCCGCGTGATTCGGGCGTTCGTCAAGGAACGTCACGAGACCGAGCGTTTCGCTCGCGCCAATCAGCAACTCACGGACATCTCCGTGCAGATCGGCTCGCTGTTCGTGCTCATGTTCCCCATCATCAACATGATCATGCACATCGCCACGGCCGCCGTACTGTGGTTCGGCGGACAACGGGTGGACCAGGGGCTCATCGAGGTGGGTGCGCTCACCGCGTTCCTGCAGTACCTGTTGCAGATCCTCGTGGCCGTCATGATGGGCACGTTCATGATGATGATGGTCCCCCGAGCAGTGGTCTGTGCCGAACGTATCACCGAGGTCTTGAGTACCGAACCCACCATGCACCCGCCCGCTCACCCTATGGACCCCGCGTCCCATGACGGCACTCTCGAGTTCCATGACGTCACGTTCCAGTACCCCGGCGCCGAAGCCCCCGTGCTGGATCGCATTAGTTTCTCGGCCGTACCAGGTCAGACCCTGGCCATCATCGGTGCAACCGGTTCCGGCAAGTCATCACTCGTGAACCTGATCCCGCGGCTGTTCGACCCCGTCGCGGGAAAGGTGACCTTGGACGGCGTCGCCCTCACCGAATACCCGCCGCAGGAACTGGCCTCGAGTGTCGGTCTCGTACCGCAGAAGCCCTTCCTCTTCTCCGGCACCATTGCGTCCAACCTGCGCTTCGGCCGCCAGGAGGCCACCGATGACGAACTGTGGGAAGCGCTCGCGGTGGCTCAGGCGGACGAGTTCGTGAGAGAAAAACCAGAGGGTTTGAACTCTCCCATTTCACAGGGCGGCACGAACGTCTCGGGAGGTCAGCGGCAGCGGCTGTGCATTGCGCGCGCCATTGTGACCGCCCCCCGCGTGTACGTCTTCGACGACTCGTTCTCGGCGCTGGACGTCACCACGGACGCTAAATTGCGCGAGGCCCTGCGGCCCGTCACCCGGCAGTCCACGGTGGTGACCGTGGCTCAGCGTGTCTCCACGATCACCGGGGCGGACCAGATCCTGGTTCTCGAGCACGGGCGGATCACCGCCCGGGGCACGCACCGGGAACTGCTGGACTCCAGCGACACCTATTGCGAAATCGTCGAGTCTCAGCTCAGCGCTGAGCAGAGCACCGGGGGTCGGTCATGAGCTACGAAGTGGAAGAGCCCGTCAAGAAGGCACGCCATTTCTGGCCCTCCGCCGTTCGCCTGGTCAAGCTTCTGTTCCCGCACAAGCTCGCCCTGACCGTCGTGTTCGCGGCGGTGGTCGTTTCAGTCGTCCTGAGCGTCTACGCACCACGCGTGCTGGGGCGCGCCATGGACGTGATCTTCGCCGGTGTGATCGGCCGGGAGCTACCCGAGGGAGTGGATAAAGCCCAAGTGGTCGACGGGCTGCGAGCGCAGGGCCAGGACACCTTGGCCGACATGATGTCCGCCATCACCCTGGTTCCGGGACAGGGCGTGGACTTCACCCTCCTGGGCACGCTGATCCTCACCGTGCTGGGCATGTACGCGATGGCGTCACTCCTCATGTGGTTGCAGGGCTACGTTCTCAACATCGTGGTGATGCGCGTGGTGTACAACCTGCGTGCCGAGGTGGAGCGGAAGATCAATGCTCTGCCCCTGAGCTACTTCGACTCCCGCCAGCGCGGTGACGTGATGTCCCGCGTGACCAACGACGTCGACAACATCCAGACCGCCCTGCAGCAGGCGTTCTCACAATTGGTGCAGAGCGTGCTCACGGTCATCGGCATCACCGTGATGATGTTCGTGGTGTCATGGCAGCTGGCACTGGTTGCGTTGATCGCCCTGCCCCTGTCCGCGGTGGCCGCGGGTTTCATCGGTACACGGTCCCAAAAACTGTTCACGCAGCAGTGGGAAGCGACCGGTCACCTCAACGGCCACATCGAGGAATCCTTCTCCGGTCACGAGCTGGTGCACGCCTACGGCAGGCAGCACGACATGGATGCCACGTTCGACGAACGCAACGAGAAGCTCTACAAGGCCTCGTTCGGTGCGCAGTTCATGTCGGGCACCATCATGCCGGTCATGCAGTTCATCTCGTACCTCTCCTATGTGGGCATTGCCGTGTTCGGTGGGCTGCGTGTTGCGACCGGTCAAATGACCCTCGGTGACGCGACAGCCTTCATCCAGTACTCGCGTGAGTTCACGCAGCCCCTGTCTCAGGTGGCCGGCATGGCCACCCAGTTGCAGTCGGGTGTGGCGTCTGCCGAGCGCACCTTCGAGTTGTTGGACGCGGACGAGCAAGATCCGGAGACCGCAACGCAGCACCTCCCGGCACGCTCCAGCGGTCACGTTCGTTTCGACAACGTGAGCTTCACCTACGACAAGCAGGCATTGGCGGACGGCGCACGCCCCTTGATCGAGGGTCTCTCGTTCCAGGCCCGGCCGGGTCACACCGTGGCGATCGTGGGTCACACGGGTGCCGGCAAGACCACCCTGGTGAACTTGATCCTGCGCTTCTACGAGATCGATGAAGGATGCATCACCCTGGACGGTATCGACATCCGGGATCTCAGCCGCGATGAGCTGCGGTCGCAGGTGGGCATGGTGCTCCAGGACGCCTGGTTGTTCTCCGGAACCATCATGGAGAACATTCGCTACGGCCGCCAGGACGCCACCGACGAGGAGGTCGTCGACGCCGCGAAGGCCACGTATGTGGACCGCTTCGTTCGTGCCCTCCCGGACGGCTACGACACCTTGATCGATGAAGAGGGCGGCAGCATCTCGGTCGGTGAGAAGCAACTGATCACCATTGCCCGCGCGTTCCTGTCGCAACCTTCGCTGCTGATCCTGGACGAAGCAACGTCGTCCGTGGACACACGGACCGAACTGCTGGTACAGCACGCAATGGCTGCGCTGCGTGCCCAGCGCACGTCCTTCGTGATCGCTCACCGCCTCTCCACCATCCGTGATGCGGACACCATCCTGGTGATGGAGTCCGGCAAGATCGTGGAGCAGGGCTCCCACGAAGAACTCATCGCCCTGGGTGGCCACTACGCAGATCTCTACGATTCACAGTTCAATGCACCCGAGGCGCCCGTTGACACTCCGGAACTCTCCCCTGGTCAGGGACCCACCCAGGAAGCTCCCGCGGAGGGTCGCTAGTAATCAGCACCCTGCCCGTCTACCGTGGAAACTGACCGTACGCACCGCTAGAACGGATGATTCATGACTAATTTCGCCAATGTTGAACGTCGCCACTTGGCCGCTCTGCTACGCCGCGTGGGTCCCGACGCCCCCACCCTGTGCGAGGGCTGGAACGCGCGCGATCTGGCGGTCCACCTGGTGATTCGCGATGGCCGACCCGACGCCGCCGTGGGTATTTTCGCGCCCAAGCTTCCGGTGCTGGGTTCCCATTTCAAGACCGTCGAGAACAAGTACAACGACATGCCTTGGGAAGAGCTGGTCGACCTGGTGGAGCGCCCGCCGCTGCACTCCCCCGCACGCTGGTCCCCAGTGGACAAGCGCATGAACACCGGTGAATTCTTCGTCCACCACGAGGACGTGCGCCGTGCCCAGCCGCAGTGGCACGCCCGCCAACTGCTCCACGACGAGCAGAAAGACCTTTGGAACATCCTCAAGCTTATGGGCCCCGCCATGTTGCGTAAGGAGTCCAACTCCGTGGTGTTGTTGGCCAATGGTTTCGGTGCCGTCCGCGGTGGCAAGCGCTCCGCGCGCCACGTGGACCTGGTTCGCGGCGAGCCGTCCGAGTTGCTGCTGTGGGCCTTCGGCCGCCAGGAACAGGCGGACGTGGACATCACCCAGGAGTAACGCACTCCACCGTCACGATCCCTGTGCTGGGGAAACGCTGATGGCATAGCGAAAGGCCGGCACTGCGATTGCGCAGTACCGGCCTTTTGTCGCTCAGCCCAAGCTCGATCGGGCTAGGCGACGGTGGGCGCTTTGCGGGAACCGAGTTCGCCATCCAAACGAAGCAGACCCGGACCGTCGTTGTGGACCAGACGCACCTGATCGCAGATACCCTCGACGGTAGCTTCTTCCTCGACCTGTTCGCTGATGAACCAGTGAAGCAGCGGCATGGAGTCGATGTCTCCTTCTTCCTGCGCCAAGCGGTACAGGTTACGGATGGACTCGGAGACCTTGCGTTCGTGGTTCAGCGCGGATTCGAAGCAGCCCAGAACGGATTTGTCCTGGATGTCGGGTCCGGCCATGTCACCGATCTGCGGGTCTCCACCGCGGTCGACCATGTGGTCGATGAACTTCTCGGCGTGCGTGATTTCCTCGGCGGCCTGGGCTCGGAACCACTTGGCGAATCCGGGCAGGCTGGCAACGTCCATTTCAATGGCAAGCTGGCGGTACACAACCGTGGCCTGCAGCTCCATGGTGATCTGGTCATTAATGGCTTCGGCAAGTTTTCCCTTGATTTCCATGATTGATATGAAACCACGTTTGAGTGTCGCCCGATAGTGAGTAATTCCTAACTAAGTACGGGCGTCCTTAGTGGTTCAGCTCTCCCGACCATCGGGACACGGTTCGTCCGTCAGGGAGTTGTCCAGTAATATGGAGCGGTCCCAGCACCGCGCCATCACGCACGGCGACGGGCACGCCCCCTTAGCTCAGATGGCCAGAGCATCTGTCTTGTAAACAGAGGGTCGCCGGTTCGAATCCGGCAGGGGGCTCCACCACCGAACTGCCCGGGTGCTCGTCTCAGCATCCGGGCAGTACTTTTCTCCGGGACGGCCACCCGGTAAACCGCTTACATGAGCTTCTACTCCCACGGACACTCCCCCTCGGTCCTGGCATCTCACGGCACGAGGTCGGCCGCGGATTCCGCCGCGTATCTCGTGCCCGAGTTGTCCCCGGGGATGTCCCTGCTCGACATCGGCTGCGGACCCGGCTCCATCACCTTGGACCTCGCGGAACTGGTTGCGCCGGGGCCGGTGGTCGGCACCGACCAGTCACCAGCTGCCGTTAATTCCGCCGCCGACGCCGCTCGCGCGCGGCACTCGTCCAACGTCACCTTCATGACCGCCGACGTCTACGCCCTGCCCTTCGAGGACGAGAGCTTTGACGTGGTACACGCCCACCAGGTGCTCCAACACCTGCCGGATCCTGTGCTGGCCCTCCGAGAAATGTCCCACGTGTGCAGACCTGACGGCGTGATGGCGGTGCGGGATGCGGACTACGCGTCCATGGCCTGGTTCCCGGAATCCCCCGGTTTGAGCAGGTGGCTGGAGATTTACCGAGCCATGGCCCGAGCCAACCACGGCGAGCCCGATGCCGGGCGGCACCTCAAATCCTGGGCCCGCAAAGCTGGCCTGCGGGAAGTGCGGGTCACTGCGTCGTCGTGGTGTTATGCCACGGAGGAGGGAACCCGTTGGTGGGGTGACTCGTGGGCGGCACGGGTACGAGCGTCGTCGTACGGGAGCAGAGCCGTGGAACTCGGCTTAAGCACGCCCGCTGAACTCGACGAAATATCTGAGGCCTGGGAAAGCTGGGCGGGAGAGCCGGACGCGTGGTTCGCGATGCTGCACACCGAGATCCTGGCGCGCCCGGCCCTTCCCACAGCTAAGTAAGCGCGCGACCTACTGGTACTTGATCACCACGCGACCGTCGATCTTGGCGTGGTGCATTTCGTCGAAGATCTGGTTGATCTCGCCGAGTTCACGGGTGTGGAACGTGGGATGGATCAGGCCGCGGGCGTAGAAGTCCAGGGCCTCCTCCATGTCCTTACGAGTGCCCACGATGGAACCGCGAATCGTGAGTCGTTTGAGCACGATGTCGAAGATCGGCGCGGGGAACTCTCCCGGTGGCAGGCCATTGAACACGATGGTTCCCTTGCGGCGAGTCATGCCGATCGCCTGCCCGAACGCATCCGGATGAACGGCCGTGACCAGCACGCCGTGGGCGCCACCGATCTCCTTCTGGATGGCTTCGGCCGGATCCGCAGCAAACGCGTTCACCGTGACCTCCGCACCGTGCTTCTTGGCGAGCGCGAGCTTGTCGTCCGCGACGTCCACCGCAGCGACCCGCATACCCATGGCCACGGCATATTGGACGGCCAGGTGGCCCAGACCACCGATGCCCGAGATCACGACCCATTCACCAGGGCGCACCTCGGTCTCCTTGAGCCCCTTGTACACGGTCACGCCGGCGCACAGCACCGGAGCCACCTCGTAGGGGTCCGCGCCCTCGGGAATCCGCGCGGCAAACTTGGCGTCCACCAGCATGTATTCGCCGAATGAACCGTTCGATGAGTACCCCGAGTTGGTTTGCTCCTCACACAGGGTCTCCCAGCCGGCCCGGCAGTACTGGCAGTTGCCGCACGAACTGCCCAGCCAGGCGTTGCCCACCAGGTCGCCCTCCTTGAGGTCATCCACCCCTTCGCCCACGGCGACCACGGTGCCGACACCCTCGTGTCCCGGGATCAGCGGGAGGGTGGGTTTCACGGGCCAGTCCCCCTGGGCCGCGTGGAGATCGGTGTGACACACACCGGATGCAATCAGTTTGACGAGCGCCTGCCCCGGACCCGGTTCAGGAACCTCTACGTCGTCGATAGTGAGTTCGTCACCGAAGTTGTGAACTACTGCTGCCTGAAATGTCGAGCTCATCCTCATGCTCCTTTGCACGGTGCCGTCGATGAAACCGCCTCAGCGGATTTTCAGTCTATAAGACCCGCATCACGGTCTCAACGGAAAAACGGGCCCGGCACCGTGTGGTGCCGGACCCGCTTCAGTGAACGGAGTCGCGCGTCAAAGACTTAGCGAGGGGTCACTTCTTCTCTTCGAGTGCGTCGTTGAGGCCCTTCTCGAAATCGTTCTGGGACACACGCTCACCGTCGACGAAGATGGTGGGGGTTCCGGCGATTCCATTGGCCATGGATTCCTGGGCCATGATGTTGATCATGGGACGGTAGGTGTTCTCGCCCAATTGGTCGGCCGTCACGTTGGCGCCGTGCTTGGACGCGATCTCGGCGAGCTCATCATTGCTCAAGCCGCCGGAACCCTGGTGAGAGAACACTTCCTGCACGTAAGCCAGGTACTGCTCGGGATCGACTTGCTCGGCCACCAAGTAGGCGGCGTTGGCTGCTCGCGAGGAATACGCGTCGGGGCTGCCGCGGTCCAGGAAGTTCAAGTTACGGTGCTCGAGAGTCACGTCACCGGAGAGCACCTTCTCCTCGATCTGGTCACCGAACTGCTCCTCGAAATCGGCGCAGTGCACACATTCGAAGTCCTGGAAAACCACCAGTTGCACGGGCTCGCCGTTGTCCTTGGCCTCGGTGGCGTTCACGACGCCCGGAGGTGTCTTGGACTCGTCCACGGACTCGGGAGCCTCGGGCACATCGTTGATGTCCCGTTCGTCCACGTCCGACGTGTCCTGCAGGATCTGCGACTCGTTGAGCTGGATGCCGCCGTACTGGTTGGCGCTGGCGGGCACGGGTCCGGCCTCGGGAATCGTGTTCTTGTTGTTCTGCCAGACCACCAGCGCAATGATCAGTCCGATCACCAGCAGCAGCGCAATGATGCCCGCGATCAGGCCCTTGGGCTTGCCATTGGACCTACGTGCCTCGCGATCCGCGATCTGGCGGGCACGTTCGCGCGCCTGATCAGCGGTCGACGATCCGGCCGTGTTTTTCTGGGAAGCCATGGGGTCCGTGATTCCTTCCGATCAAATGATGTGTCACGTTCAGATTACCCGGACCCCGCGGTCACAACGATTCAGGGGTTGTCCAGAAAATGGTCGCTTCACATGCGGTCGCACTCCGACTGCCCGATCGAATCGTTAGTACGCAACCTTAGAATGGATGCGGACCCGATCCCGTGGGCGGAAGGAGCTCGTTGTGCTTGCAGACCAATCCGATCACCAGGTGGAGGTACCCAGAGACGGGTACGACTTCGTGGTGGTCTCCAACCGACTTCCCGTGGACCGCGACATCGACGACAAAGGCGAGAGCACATGGCGCCGCTCACCGGGTGGTCTGGTCAGCGCATTGGCTCCGGTCATGGCCAAGCGCGACGGCGCCTGGGTCGGCTGGCACGGCGCCCCGGACGAGACACTCGAGCCTTTCGACCACGACGTGTTCCATTTGGTTCCCGTGGGCCTGTCCGAGCTCGAGGTCGAGCGGTATTACGAAGGGTTCTCCAATGCCACGCTCTGGCCGCTCTACCACGACGTGATCGCCCCGCCCGAGTTCCACCGAACCTGGTGGTACGCCTATCGACGCGTTAACGAGCGTTTCGCGCGGATGGCTGCAGAGACGGCTGCTCCCGGGGCCACGGTGTGGGTCCAGGACTACCAACTGCAGTTGGTTCCCCGCATGCTGCGCAAGCTCCGCCCGGACGTCACCATCGGCTTCTTCAACCACATCCCCTTCCCTCCCACGGAGATCTACTCGCAATTGCCGTGGCGCAAGGCGGTCCTGGAGGGCCTCACCGGGGCGGACCTGATCGGATTCCAGCGTCCCGGCGACGCGCAGAACTTCCAGCGTTGCGTGCGCAAATTCCTGGGGGTGCGCTTCACCAACGGCGCCGCCGACTTCTCGGAGGCGGCCATCGCCGACGACGCCGCCGCGGCGTCGTCGTCCGAGCCCGGCCAGGAAACGAGCGGGGCTGGGGAGCAGGACACCACGTGGACCGTTCACGCTGCGGCCTACCCGATTTCCATCGACGTCGAGGCGATCCGGGAGCTGGCTTCGGACCCGGAGACCAAGAAGCGTGCCAAGGAGATCCGACAGGAACTGGGGAATCCGGAAACCATCTACCTGGGCGTGGACCGACTGGATTACACCAAGGGCATCCTGCACCGCATCAAGGCTTACGGGGAGCTCCTCGAGGACGAGAAAATCACCGTGGAGAACTCAGCGTTGATCCAGGTGGCCAGCCCGTCCCGCGAGCGCGTGGACTCCTACATCCAGCTGCGTGAGCAGGTCGAGGGCATGGTGGGCCGGATCAACGGTCAGTTCGACACCATGGCCCACACGGCGGTCCGCTATCTGCATCACGGCTATCCGTTCGAGGAAATGGTGGCCCTGTACATGGCGGCGGACGTCATGCTGGTGACCGCGCTGCGAGACGGTATGAACCTGGTGGCCAAGGAGTACGTGGCCGCGAAGCAGGACCGCTCCGGTGCCCTGGTGCTTTCCGAGTTCACCGGTGCGGCTGAGCAGCTCAAACAGGCGATCCTGGTCAATCCGCACGATATCGACGGGCTCAAGGAAGCCATGCTCTACGCCCGCGACATGCCCGGTGCCGAGGCCAAGAAGCGCATGAGTTCCATGCGTCGTCAGGTGCTCACCCACGATGTGGTGGATTGGTCCCAGCGTTTCTTGGAGGACCTCGCCACGTACGGCCAGCAATCGGCAGGAAGGGAATCCGATGACCGAAACTCTCAGTGATGCCCTGAGCCGCGCCGCGGGCGCGGATCATTTGTTGATTGCTTTGGATTTCGACGGCACGCTGGCACCCTTCACCGAGGACCCCGCCGATTCCCGGCCCCTCCCCGAGGCTCGAGAGGCCTTGGACGCGCTGGCCGGACTGCCGCGCACCACGGTGGCGATCATTTCCGGACGCCCCCTGGAGTTCTTGCGGGAGGTGGTCGATCCCGCGCGCCGCATGGTGCTGTCCGGTTCTCACGGCGCGGAAATGGATCTCGCTGCCCTGCCCGATCTGCCGGACGACGCCGAACACGACATCCATCTGACCGCCGAGCAACTGGATCTGCTGGACCGCGCCGTGGACGCGACAGAGGAGATGGTGTCCCGGTACCCCGGTTCCCGCGCCGAACTCAAACCCGCCGGGGTGTGTTTCCACACCCGTCCGATCAGGGACCCGCGGGTCTCGGAACAAGCGTTGGAGGAAATGAATCGCGCCTATTCGGAGCTGCAGGGTTTACGGATCACTCCCGGACAGCAAGTGGTGGAGTGCTCCGTGCTGAGCGCCACCAAGGGTGATGGACTGCGGATCATCCAGGCCGCGGCGTCTCCGGACGTCACGGTATTCGCGGGTGACGACGTCACGGATGAGGACGCCATGGATCTGCTGACCGGGGAGGATCTCGGGATCAAGGTGGGCGAGAAGGAGTCCGTGGCTACGCAACGGGTGAGCGGCCCGCAAGAACTTGCCGACGTTTTGAGCGTTTTTGCCGACCAACGAGCACGTGCGGTGACTAGCATCAAATGACATGAACGCCTCCCCGGCACCAGCACCACTCGGCTTACCCACCCCCACAGGTTCCCGACGGGTCTCGATCAACACCGCATTCCCCGACCCCGCCCTGTTGGACCTTCCCTGGCACATTCCACTCGAGGAGTGGCCACCCGAGGTTCTGGCCGCCTATCCGCGCGGGATCTCCCGTCACGTGGTGCGGTTCGCTCACGTTGGCACGAAAGTTGTCGCGGTCAAGGAGACCACGCCCCACTACGCCCAAAGGGAGTATGGGTTGTTGCGACGATTGCTGCGCATGGGTACGCCGTCGGTCACGCCGGATTCGGTGGTGACCAATCGGTTCACCGAAGAGGGTGAACCGTTGCCCGCCGCGCTCGTGACGGATCATTTGAGTTTTTCCCTCCCCTACCGGGCCATTTTCGAGCAGGTTCCCTCCCCGCAGACGGTCGAGTTGCTCGTGGACGCGCTGGCTTCACTGATCGTTCAATTGCACCTGTCGGGTTTCTACTGGGGCGACGTCTCGCTCTCGAACACGCTGTTCCGCCGCGATGCCGGTCATTTCGCCGCCTACCTGGTGGACGCCGAAACCGGCGAGATCTACGACCAGCTCTCCCGCGGCCAACGCGAGTACGACATCGAACTGGCACGCACCAACGTGGCCGGGGAAATCATGGACCTGCTGGCCGGTGAGCACATGCAGGAGCGCTTGGAAGAGGTAGGGCTGACCCCGGAGGACGTCGATCCGTTCGAAATCTCGGACCGATTGGTCAGCACCTACAACAACCTGTGGGAAGAACTCACGGCGGAGGAAAGCTTCGCCCTGGACGAGCGCTGGCGCGTGCAGGCTCGGGTGGAACGACTGAACGAACTGGGCTTCGACGTCGAGGAAGCTTCCCTCGAATCCGATGACACCGGTCAAGTGCACCTGCGTCCCCGGGTGGTCGAACCCGGTCACCACTCGCGGCGACTGCTGCACCTCACAGGTTTGGACACCCATGAGAACCAAGCCCGCCGTATCCTCACGGACATCGGCCAGTTCGGGCAGGCGCTGTATCCCGGACTGCCCGAAGACCTCACGGCGCAGCTGTGGATGCGTGAGATCTTCGTGCCCATCATGGAAGCGGTGCCGGCGGAAATGCGCCGGAAACTCGAATCGGCGGAGATCGTCCACGAGGTTCTGGAACACCGCTGGTTCATGTCGGAGAAGGCAGGGAAGGACATTCCCACCGAGAAGGCCGTCAAGGACTACGTGAAGTCACAGTTGTCATCACGGCCGGATGAAAAGGACATTTTCTAGCCCGCACCACCGGCAACCGGTCATCCAGACATCCTTACGCGCCGCCCCGATGGGCAACCATCGGCTGCCCCGCAGTGATGCAGCACCGAAAACGCTAGGGCATCCCGGTTTTCTCCGTGACGATCAGCGATTCGGAAAGGAACTCTTCTTCCAGTCCCCAGCGTTTGAGTGCCTGACGGTACTCACCGGAGGAGATCGCGGATTGCAGGGCCGCTTGGAACGGCCTGGCCAGCCCGGAGTCCTTGAGCGTGGTGGCCGCGACCAGCGTGGACTTGGGCCAGCCGGCGCTGATCTTTCCACGCACCTCAAGGTCATCGCGGGTGGCTGCGTAATAGGCCCCCGTGGGGAATGGCGACAGGTAGTAGTCGATCCGACCGGCCGCGAGTGCCAACACTGCATTGGTGTTGTCGAGATACAGGTCGAGGGCGGCCGGTTCCTTGCCCTGCGCGACCAGTTGATCGTTCCACGCCATGACGATCTTTTCCTGGTTGGTTCCCGGAGTGACGGACAGCTTCCGTCCCGAAATGTCGTCCGGTGAACTCACCACGGGCCCCTGACCCTTGCGCGCCAGGAACCCCATGTAGGCAGCACGGTAGGTCGCGAAGTCGTAGAGCTTGAGCCGGGGCTCGGTCACCCCCACGTTCGCAAACGCCGCGTGGTACTCGTTGGCACCCAACTTGAGCGGCCAGTTCTCCCACGAGGTGACCTGCGTATCGAGTTCCAACCCCAGCTTGTCCGCGATGAGGTAAGCCGTGTCCACCTCGGAGCCGATGGGTGTGACGTCGTCGGTCGCGCTGAAGGCCAGCGGAGGCGAGGTGTTGAGCACACCCACGGTGAGCACTCCCCCGGCCGCGATCTTCTCGGGCAGCAGGGCCTGCGCGGCTGAATCCACCTCGGAGCGGATTCGGCTGTTCTGTTCGGGGCTCAGATCGAATGGCACCCCGTCCTCACGGGTCGGCTGGGGTTGGTCGGGGTGGGTGCACGCCGTGAGGCCCAGCAGCCCCAAGCCACCGATTCCGGCCACACGCAACACCGTGCGCCGGTCCATGCCGCGGCTCACAGGTTGTACGCCGGTTCCAGGACCGACCCCAGAAACGCCCGGGTCCGTTCGTGCTTGGGCGAGGAGAACACTTCGCGCGGCGGCCCTTGTTCGACCACCAGCCCGTCGGACATGAAGATCACGGTGTCGGCGACGTCGCGCGCGAACCCCATCTCGTGCGTCACCACCAGCATGGTCACGCCTTGCGATGCGAGGTCGCGGATCACGTCCAACACCTCACCCACCAACTCGGGGTCCAAAGCGGAGGTGGGCTCGTCGAAGAGCACCACGGCCGGGTCCAGGGCGAGGGTGCGCGCAATGGCCACACGCTGCTGCTGCCCTCCGGACAGCTGCCGGGGGAAGGCGAGTTCCTTGTCCTCCAGGCCCACGCGCTTCAACAGGTCCCGGGCCTTGGCCCGCGCCTCCGTTTTGGACCGCCCCAGGGCCGACACCTGGGCCTCCATCACGTTGCCCAGCACGCGCAGGTGCGGGAACAGGTTGAACTGCTGGAACACCATGCCCACGTTGGTGCGCCGGCGCAGGATCTCCTTCTCGTGCAGTTCGTAGAGCTTGTCGCCGCGCTGTTCGTAGCCGACCATTTTCCCGTCAATGGTGATCCGGCCGGCGTCGATGTTCTCCAGGTGGTTGACCGTGCGCAGGAGTGTCGACTTACCGGAACCCGAGGGACCCAGAATGGCCGCGACCTCACCGGGCTTGATATCCAGGCTCACGCCCTCGAGCACTCGCACGTCCCCGAAGGACTTGTACACGTTCTCGATGACCACGTGCCCCTTGACCGGCCGCGCTGTCTGCTCGTCCGGAGTCTGTTGGTCGTTGGCGGTCGAACTCATCGCGTGCCTCCAATGCGGGAACGCAGCCGCTGCAGCGGGGTGGGCGGAAGGGTCCGCACCGCACCGCGGGCGAAGTGACGCTCCACGTAGTACTGAATGATGTTGAGCACGGTCGTGATGATCACGTACCACAGCGTGGCCACCAGCAGCATGGGGATGACCTCATTGGTACGGGCGTAAATCACCTGGATCGTGTAGAAGAGCTCGTTGTAGGCCAGGACGTAGACCACCGAAGTGCCCTTGACCAAGCTGATGATCTCGTTGAACGCCGGCGGCAGGATCGAGCGCAGCGCTTGGGGTAGCACGATGTGCGTGGAGCGGCGCCAGCGCGGAATACCCAACGACGCCGCCGCCTCCTGTTGGCCTTGATCCACCGCCAGGATGCCGCCGCGAATGATCTCTGCGGAGTAGGCGGCCTGGTGCAGCGTCAGCCCCAGTACGGCAGCACCGAATTTGTTGATGATGTCCGTGGTGGGGGCCTTGAAGAACGCCACATCCGTTCCTGGGATACCCACACTGATCACTTCGTAGAGGTAGCCCACGTTGTACCAGAGCAACAGCTGAACCAGCAGCGGTACGGAGCGGAAGATCCAGATGTAGAACCACGCGACCGAGGACAACAGCCCCGAACTGGACATCCTCATGAGTGCCAGGAAGAACCCGAGTACGAACCCGCCGACCGCCGCAATCGCGGTGAGGAGCAGGGTGTTGCCCAGTGCCCGAACCACGGACTCCGCGGTGAACCATTCGGCCACCACACCCCATTGCCACCGTGGATTGGTGAACAGGGACCAGACGATGCCGAACAGCACCACTGCGACCAGAGCGGTCCCGACCCAGCGCCAGGGATTTCGTGCTGGCACCACGGTCAAGGCCTCTGGCCGCTGCTGTGCCTCGGCGCGCTGCCCCGTGGGCTCGGTGTCCGCGGGTGCGGCGGGGGATGACGGTGTCACGAGATACTCCTGAACGATCACTGGTGGGAGTCACCGTTCGTAACGGTAACGACCTTCACGCTAGGAGGTTCACGGTCTGGACGCCGAAAAAGCAGACCCAAAACTTCATACTTGCAACACTCGTCACATATCCACCGGGTCAGAACCGATGGTGGACCGGCCGTCAAGCGCGCTCGACCACCACCAGATTCGTCAGCGTGGCGTGCACTCGCGCCGGCCAGTCCTGGCCCAGGCTGCCGTACCTCGCCACGTGGGCGTAGGACGCCCCCAGCATGAAATCGATGACCACGTCCAGGTCCACGTTCTCGCGGATCAGCCCGAGTTCCACGTCGCGTTGCAGCAGGCACCGGAGGATCTCCATGCGCGGCCTGATGATCTTGCGCCGCAGCACTTCCGACGTCGTGGAGTGGGGGTCTTGGAGCAGGGTCAGGGCCACGCCCTTGCCCAGGTCCTCGAACAGCACTTCGATGGCTTCACGCATGGTGTCTTCCCAGGCCCCGGAGCTGGGCGGGGCCGGCGGAAGGGTGGCGTAGACCTGCTCCAGCACCGCTTCCAACAATTCTTCACTGTTGCTGTAGCGCCGGTAAATCGATGTCTTGGCCACTCCGGAAACCACGGCCACCGCTTCGATCGTGACCTTCTGAGGACCGGATTCGCGCAGCAGCTTCAAGGCTCCCGCCAAGATCTTTCGATCCGTGCGAGCGGTGCGCGGGTCCGTGGCCGCTCCCCGTTCCGGCGTGGGTGTATCGACCACCATGGTCAGGCCGACACTGCTTCCGCCCGATAGGACTCTCGGGCGTGCGCCGTGGCGTTGTGGAAGATCCGCAGGCCGTCCATGCCCGGCAATTTGGCAATGTTGTGATCCAGCCGATCAATCTCGTGGGCGCCGTCCTTCCCGCCGAAGAGCTCGCGCATCACGTGATCCACTTCGTCCGGGTCCATGACGCCGGAACCCACGGGCGCCCAGAATTTCCGCAGCGCGAACCGCGTGAGGCGCTGGGCCTTGCGGGAAGATTCCAAGCGGCGTCGGGCCTGTGTCGCGTAGAAAGCCACGTGACGCGATTCCTGCGCCGCGATCCGCTTGAGCAGAACCGCGAGCACCGGGTGCTTCTCCAGATCGGCCAGCCGCCGGTAGGCAGCGACCGCGGACCACTCATTGGCCGCGCCCCACGCCATGTGGGTCGCAATGAAGTCCGCGCCCACCATGTTGGACAACAGCGACTGTTTGAGCGGCTTGAGCGCCTCGGACCACCCGAGCTTCATGCGTTTGGCCTTGAGCTCGTCGTAGTCGACCACGATGCCGTGCAAGCCCAGCACCTCGGCGAGCGCCTCACCATGCCAATACTCCTCGCGGTTCCACATGGTCATGAACGTGGAGACGTCCCTGTCCTGGTGCGAGGGAGTCACCAACATGTCTCGCATGTAGCACACCGTGTGGTACTCCACATCGCACATGTACCGCAGGCAGCGCAGCGTTTTCTCGGGCAAGGGACGGGTGATGAATTCACCCATGTCCAGGTCAGCCCATTTCACTCGCTGCGAAGTCTCTGCGAACTTGTCGATGTTGAAGGCCATGACTCAGGCTTTCCTCCAGTCTTCGATGGGCCAGTGCGACTTCTTGGCACGGCGGTACAACGGAAGATCGGGATTCACGGCGTACGCGTGCCCGATCTGGGACAGCCAGCTGGCATCGGCCACCGAGTCGCCGTAACCGTAGGAACGGCTCAGGTCGTAACCGTTCTCCTCCGCGTAGCGCTTGAGCCACTGGGCACGGGCCTCGTCCACGAGCGGCGGGGTGGCCAGGTAGCCGGTGAGCTTGCCGTCGGTGACTTCCATGCGTCCGGCCACCACGTGGTCGAACAGATCCGCGATGGGGCTCACCAACAGGTCCAGGGAACCGGTGACCAGCACGGTGTGGTGGCCGGCCGCGCGGTGCTCCTCGATCCGTTGCAGGGCCCCCGGTCGCAGGCTCTTCTCCATGGTGCGACCCAGCGAACCGTTCATGAGCTCTTCCACGCGCTCCACGGAGACGCCCTCGTAGCGGCGCAGGAACGCGCGGATGAACTCACCGCGGTCACGGCGTTCCGCCTTCACGTAGGTGGGCGCGTTGCCGAGCAGCTCGGTGATCTCACCGGGCCACTGCACCGGGCTCAGCTCGCGGCGGCGCAGCTTGGCGTACTGGGTAATGATGTTCCCGGAGACCACGGTGCCCTCGAGGTCGAAGACCGCCACCACGTCCGTACCGGACTTGAGCCCCCGCGGGCGGGACTCTCGCTTGCGCGACGCCGCCTTGAGACGCCCGTAGGCCCGGGTCATTTCGGTGAGCGCGGGCAGGTGTACGTTCTGCCAGTAGTCGCGCCAGTCGATGGCGCGCGGGTCGAAGTGCTGGTCCTCGGGCGCGGACTCCGGGAGCGCCCGATCCAGCCGGCGCGTGTGGGTGTCGTCGAAGATCATTTCGGTGCGCGTGTAGTTCTGGTACAGATCCACGTAGGTGCGCAAGGAGCCCAGCCCGGTCTGCATCCGGTGCAGCGAGTTGGTCCATTCCCGGGTGCGTGCCGTGGCCGGCAGGACGGCGCTCAGTTTGCCACCGGCGGCGGCGAGCTTTTCCTTGAGCGCGAGCCCGCGCTCCACCGCGTTGTTGGCCGGGAACTTCCACACGGGAACCGTAATGGGGTTGCCGTTGGAGTCCTCGAGCGGCTGGGCCAGGAAGAACTCCCGCACGTTCTCGTACATCTGGTGGAACGGCAGCGGATTCGAGGCACCCGAGCACACCTGGTAGTAGGCAGCCTGCGGATCGATGTCCGTTTCCCCGGTCAGCTCACCCGACGGCGCTCGGTGACCTTGCGTCACCAGGGCCACGATCGCATTGACCACGAAATCCACCGGGATCACGTCCAACACGGAGTCAGGCAGCCCCGGGAACTCGGGCAGCGCACCCTTGGCGTAGGCCATGATGAGCGGGTCCGCCACCTTGTAGCCGTCGATCCAGCCCGGGAACGGGTACCGCAGGGCGGATTCAATGATGGCCGGGCGCACGATGGACAACTGGTGACCCACGCCGGCCCACTTCTCTTCCGCAACGCGCTCGCCCAGGGCCTTGGTGAAGGTGTAAATGTCGGTCCAACCCAGCGACTGTGCGCGGGTGCGGCCGTGGTCGACCAATCGCTCCTGAACCCAGGCCTGGCGAGCTTCCTCCGCGGCGCGAGCCACGGACTTGGGACCTTCCTTGCCGAACTGGGCGGTGGCCTTTTCGATGAAGGACTGGAGTCGCTCCGGGGAGCGGGATTCCACCTGCGCGGTGTCCGCGGCCCGGATGGCTGCCTCGAACTCCACATTCCAATCCACGCTGTGATCCACGGGGGCTTCCGGACGCAGGCCCTTGGCGATGCCTCCCACATAACACGTGGACACGTGGACCACGTGGGGGTTCTGACCCGTGGCACGCAGTGATTCGTACAGGCCGACGGCGCCGCCCACGTTGGTCTTGAACGCCTCATCGATGGGCGGGTCGAAGGACACGGTCGAGGCGGAGTGCACCACCACGTCGAACGGCTCGGTGATGCTCGCCAGACCGGTGAGGTCGCCCTCAAGAACGCTGGTGCGCTCGGCGAAGATTTCCTCGGCACGTTCCTTACCCACCGAATCGCGCCATGTCTTGAACACGGGCTTGCGCAGCAACTGCTTCAGACGAGCCTGGCCGGACAAGGAACCCTTGGGGCGGATCACCGCGGTGACGTGGATGTCGTCATGGCTGGACAGCAAACGCTCCAGAACCGCCTGCCCGAGGAACCCGGTGGCTCCCGTGAGCAGGACGCGTTTGGTGGTGGTCTGGGTCAACGGGTTCCTCCGAAGGTAGGGATGTTCTGACACGCGCGCGGCGTGAGGACGGGGACGGATGTTCGCCGACCCCTCTGGTTCAACAACTGGGGTTCAGCAACTTAGAAAAGAGCGTAGCGGTTCACTACTCCATCGCGTTCGAGGGCCCTGCGCAGCGGTTCGGTGCCCGCCGTTTCGGGCGTGCGTTGTAGCGGTTCATCGGCCTGCTGCAGCAGCAGATGAGTGTCGTGCACCGTGGGGCACACGCTCGCGATGAACTCGCGGAAGGCGTTCCGGGAAACGCCCACCGGACGCATCGGGTTGAATCCGAAGGACACGTAGCGACGGGCGAAGGCCGCGGCCCGCGGTGAGCGTCGAACACGCTCACCGGTTTCAACCGCGAAGAAGCGTTCGTGGACGCGCTTGAGCCGGACCACGCGCTGCAGGAGAGCCGAAAGTTCAGGGTGACCGGCGGCGTCGTCGAACGCCTGAATCGCTGCTCGCATGCTGGCCTCACGAGACCAGCCGCGCGCCATTTGCCCAGCGACGACATCCTCACCGAACAGATTGGTCCACACGGAATCGGTCATGGGGGCCAGGGTGTCCAGCGCCATTTCCACACGGTCCAGGAACAGGTGGTCGTGAACAACGGGTCCGGAGACGTCCTGTCCGTGGGCTTCGAGGATGGCCTGATAGGCATCGGCGATCCAGTGGCGCTCATAAGCCCACGTGGTCAGGAAGGCTGCGACGCGTGATTCCTTGTTCGTGTAGCTGACCACGACGTGTCGGACCTGTCCCATGGTCGAACGCTCCACGTCCCACAGGTACTGCAGGTCCCGGAGCCTTTCGGGGCTCAACGGGTGCTTTTGGAACGCACGCGTGTCGACCTCGGCGCGCAGACTGCCCTGGGCATCCAGGGTGAATTGCTGGACCTCGAAGGGAGTTCGCAGGACCAGCTCCTGGTCCGTGGGGCCGTACAACCTGCCCTGTCGGTGCAATGCCAGGTAGGGCTCCTCTGCCATTGTCCCTCCTCGAAAACTCCCGGCGAACGCGTTGGTCCGAGCGGGTCATGAACCCGAATCGCTACGCCTACCGTAGTGTATCTTAGTGGCATGCTTACCGCTCTTGTGACCGGTGGAACGTCAGGCCTGGGAGCCGCGTTCGCACGCTCGTTAGCCCGCAAGGGCTTCAACCTGATTCTGGTGGCCCGCAACGAAGATCGGCTCCGTGAAGTTGCCGATGAATTGGCCGGTGAGCACGGTATCCACGTGGAGATCATGGCTGCCGACCTGTCCGACCGTGAGCACGTGGAGCGCGTGGCCCAACGGCTGGCCGACACGACACGTCCTGTGGACCTGCTCGTCAACAACGCCGGTTTCTCGGTGGGCACACCTTTCCTGACTGATGATTTCTCCCCGCACGACGTGGGCGTGGACGTCATGTGTCGGACCGTGGCTGTGCTCTCCGGTGCTGCCGGGCGCTCCATGACGGAACGTGGAACGGGATGGATCGTGAATATTGCCTCGATCGCAGGCTGCGTCACCATGGGCGAATACTCGGCCATCAAGGCCTACGTCACGTCCATGACGGAATCACTGGCTGTCGAATTGCACGGGACGGGAGTGCGTGCCACCGCGGTCCTGCCCGGTTGGGTGCGCACGGAATTCCACAGCCGCGCCGGGATTGCCGGTTCATCGATCCCCAATTTCATGTGGCTCGACGCGGACAGCGTCGCGGACGAGGCCCTCGCCGACGTCGCCCGGGGCAAGGTCCTTTCGATCCCCACCCTCCGCTACAAGGCCGTTTACACGACCCTGCACCACCTTCCTCGCCCCGCGGTGCGCTGGATCTCCCGGCAAGTCTCCGGGGCCCGCAAGCGCGAGAAGAAGGCCTGATCCCATGGCACCGGAAGACAACCAGTCTGATCCTCCCCAGCACGAGGGCAGCCGCTCTCACGGCAAACATGCCGGTCAGCCGGTCGAGCAGCCGGATTCTCTTCAGGGCGAGGGCGTCCGTCATCGCGGCAAACACTCCCGCCAGCCGGTCGAGCGCCCCCACATCATGGAGTCCCTCGAGGGCCCCGTGGCACAGGCCGACCCCGCTCCCCCTGCCCCGCCTGCGGATTCAGTCAAAGTCGGTACCGCTTACTACACCCATGCCGGTCGCAGGATCGCTCGCAAGGTTGCACAAACGGTCTTCTTCAGGGGCCTGGTCAACCGGCTGATCACCCGCACCAACGTGGTGGATCCCGCCGCGTACGGTGTCAAGGGTGGCTGCGTGGTCGTGGCCAATCACTCGAGCCACCTGGACGCTCCTCTCGTGATGAGCGGCGTTCCCCACTACATCTCACGTGACCTGGCCACGGGCGTGGCCGCCGACTATTTCTTCACGGCCTGGTACAAGAAGCTGTTCACTCAGCTGATTTTCAATGCATTCCCGATCGACCGCACCGGAACCGGCGCCAACCGTGGGCTGTCCAAGAAGTTGCTGGCCGCGGGGATACCCATC
>CAACWU010000031.1_pt1 | contig 38558 bp, 32 predicted proteins | sample 2275741 | NCBI WGS metagenome assembly CAACWU01 (sample SAMEA5312470, study PRJEB27640) | indoor metagenome | biome: indoor environment; feature: uncontrolled; material: tiles wood | place: Germany | collected 2014-07-07
TCGATCTCGAAGCAGCGCGGCGCCGCGATGTCCTCAAGGTTCACGCCGCCGTACACCGGGGCCATGGCCTTGACGATGCTGATGATTTCTTCGGTGTCCTTGGTGTCCAAGCACACGCGCCAGGCGTCCACGTCAGCGAAAGCCTTGAAGAGAGCGGCTTTGCCCTCCATCACGGGCAGTGCGGCGGCGGGACCAATATCGCCCAGGCCGAGCACGGCGGTGCCATCGGTGACCACTGCAACGGTATTGCGCTTGATGGTCAGACGGCGCGCATCCTCCGGGTTCTCGGCAATGGCCATGCACACGCGGGCCACGCCGGGAGTGTAGGCGCGGGAGAGATCATCGCGGTTACGCAGTGAAACGCGCGGTGTGACCTCGATCTTGCCGCCCAAGTGGATCAGGAAGGTGCGGTCGGAGATCTTGTGGACGTTCACGCCGTCCAGTGCGTTGAGCGCCTCCCGGACTTCGTCGCGGTGTTCGGCGTTGGAGACGTTGCAGCTGATGTCGATGACCACGCTGGTGGGGTGCGATTCGACAATGTCCAATGCGGTCACCTGGGCGCCGGCAGCGGCGGCTGCGGTGGTGATTTCACTGGTCGAGTTGAACGTAGCGGGTGCTTCAACGCGCAGGACCATGGAGTATCCGGGGCTGGGTGTAGACATCTGGTGATGTTCCTTTCAGACTGAGCGGAACCCTCGCTCCACTTCGTTATCCGCATTGTGGAAAAAAGTTTCCACTTCTTGAATCGTAGATGTACTCTGGGACGAAAGACAAGACCCGTGTGAGACTTATTTCACATGGTGACATCCGATGGCCCCCAGCCCAACGGGTTCCCATCGATCACGGAAAGCGAGTTTCACCATGGCAGAAGGCAAAAGTGGGGGAGGGGTCCAGTCCGTCGAGCGAGTGTTCGACCTGCTGAACATCATCACCGCCACCGGGGGTGAGTCCTCCCTGAGTGAGCTGGCCAATAAGGCCGAGCTCCCGCTGCCCACCATTCATCGCTTGCTGCGCACCCTGGTGCCGCTGGGCTACGTGCGACAGCTCCCCAACCGCAGCTACGCACTGGGCCCCGGCCTGATTCGCCTGGGCTACACCGCCAGCCTGCAGCTGGGAACCTACGCGCAGCCCGTGCTTCAGCAACTCGTCCAAGAATTGGGCGAATCCGCCAACATGGCCGTGCTCGACGGCCGCATGGTCGTGTACGTGGGCCAGGCGCAGTCCCAGCATTCGATGCGCATGTTCACCGAAGTGGGCCGCCGCGCGCCCCTGCACAACACCGGCGTGGGCAAAGCCATTCTCGCAACCCTCCCCGAACAGCAAGTGGTCTCCATCGTGCACTCGATGGGCATGACCACCCCCACGCCCAAGAGCCTTGGCACGGTGGGTGATCTGCTGGCCGATCTCGAGAAGATTCGTGAGCGCGGTTACGCCATTGACGACGAGGAGCAGGAGATCGGCGTGCGCTGCTTCTCCATGGCGCTCCCCAACGCCCCCACTCCCACAGCGATCTCGGTCTCAGGTCCCACCACGCGCGTGGACTGGGATTTCGGCGATCGCGCCGTCCCGCAGCTGCGCAAGGCCGCCCAGGAGTTGTCGAGCCAGTTCGCACCGACGGGTTCCTGACGCGAATCTCACAGATCGCGCACTCTTGACGACGACGCTGCGGCGCCCGGTTTTCGGGGCCGCGGCGGTTTCGGTGATGTGAGGTGTCAGACCGCCTGCTGGTCGTAGTCGGCGCGGCGGAACCGCGGACCGATCACGTCCACGGCGGTTTGCAGCGACCTGCGTCCCATGGTGCGCAGGCGCCACGGATCCTTGTGCGCATCGAGGGTGGACCACAGCGCCTGGGACGCCAATTCTGGCTGCGGCACGCGCGGCTCGGTGCGGAACTCCGAGGGGCGGGACATGATCGTTGTGACGGCGGTCAGTAGATCGTCGGGGCCTTGGACGAGCTTGGCCTCGCCGTCTTCCACCATGCGCCGGGTGAAGGCGATCTGGTGGTCATCCACGACCTCACCCAGGTGAGCCAGGCGCGGGACCGCCAACGGAATGTGACCGGTCAGGCGGGCATCAAGGATGGAACCCGGGCCGCCCTGGACAATCACCACCTGAGCCGAGTGATACAGCTCGAGCAACTCGATGCGTGGCATGCGGTGGGTGTTCATGGCACGCTCGGACGGACGGGTGAATCCGTGTTGAAGCAGGCAGGAGACCTCGGGCAGGTGCTCGAGGGCCTCATCCAACCACTCCACCAGTCGGGGGAACGGATGATGATCGGTTCCCAAGGAGACCACGATGTCCGGGGCGGGCGCGCCTTTGCGCAGCGGCACGTGCTGGGAGGAGGACTGTCCGGTGTGTTTCATGGTGGGCTCCTTGGGCGAGGGGACGAATCACATCAGCGCGCCGATATTCACGGCGTCGGGAAAATGGCGCTTCTGTTCGTCCCATTGGACGGCGAAAACATCTGATAGCGGATAGCACATGCGACCGCTCATGGTGGGCATGGTGATGCGGTCGAAGCACTCGATGAATACGGTGCGGATTCTGCGGCGCCGGGCCACCAGGAAGAACGGCACGGCCACCGCGGCACCCGTGGACATCACCACGTCCGGTTTCAGCTCCCGGATGAGCTTTCGCGCGACCCCCAAATTGCGGATGGCGTTGGGGATGTTCCGAGTGGTCGGGAAGTGCGCCCAGTGCAGGTCCTCACCGTGCAGACCGGCACGGACCTCGGGAAGGTCGAAGGTCACCCAGCTGCGTTCGTGGTCCTCCCACAGCTTTTGCAGGTTCTGGAGTTGAGCCAGGTGCCCACCAGCGGACGCAACGAGCAGAATCTTCATGACCGGTCCTCTCCGGTGCGGTCCCACACCACGGGCAGGATGCTCGCGGAGCCGCGATCAAGGGTGGCCAGCAGCTGGGCCGTCTCGTCCAGACCGTCGCGGGGATCCACCAGGACCGCCACCGCGTCGTAGGACTGCAACGTTTGGCGCACGTCGGAGCGCGACTGCGCCATGGGCGTGGCCGTTACCGTCCAGGTGGTCAACTGGTGATTGAATTCATCCACCATGGCTTCGGACGTGGTGCCGTTGAGGGAAGTGACGGCCAGCCGGCCCTTGGAGGCGAGTCCAAAGCGGTCGTCCAGGGCAGAGACGGCGTCTGACACGGCAACGTGGGCAGGTTCGTTCGTCGCGTTGACGGTCGCGATCCCCACACGGTCTTCCAAACGATCCGCGTATCCCACGCGAGGGGCAATCCGATCGCGAATCAGCGCGGCGACCAGGCCGAGCATGAGCCCGCCCAGGGCACCGGCGAGGATGGCTGCGCTGAGACCCGGGCCGGTGGAGGCAGCGGGGGGAAGCGCAGCACTGATGATGCGGCCGGGCCAGGGCGAGGCCGATCGCAGTTCAACGAGTGTCTCTTCCAGGGACTGCCTGGATGAATCATCCGATGACATGTCGCCCAATGACTCCTGCAGCGAATCGGCGGCCTCGCCGGCGCGCGACTCTGCGGTTTCCTGGCGGTCGGCCAAGTAGGCATCGGCCAGTGCATTGGCTCGCTCCGAAGCCGTGTCTGCCGAGTTCGCGGTGACGTTGATACGCAGCACACTCGACTGGGACGGTGAACCGACCTCGGTGTTCTCGAGCAGATCGCTCACCAGGTCCTGGTCCTCGGCGTCGACCAAATCCTGGGCCGCCCGTTCGGCCACGACTCGAGACGTGGCCGTGGCGATCTCCGTAGGCATGTCCACGTCGTTGGCCGATGCGCCGCCCACGTTGGAGGCGGTCACGATGGGAGAGACCGCAACCGAAGCGGTAGCCGTGTAGGAGCGGGGGGCCAGAAGGCTGGCGAGTACCACGAGTGCCAGGATGATCAGTGCGGTCAACAGAACCGTGGGCCAACGGCGCAGGACGCGTGCCACGAGTTGGCTGATCTCCAGCGGTGCAGTTTCATGCGAACCGGTGCGTTTCCGGCGTCTCTTGAAGTGAGACTTGGTACTCGAGCCCATGTATTTCTCCCCCGTGAAAGCTGTGCAGCCACCCTCACATTCCCCCGAATGCGTCAAATTCTGTTGGCATCCTGCGCCCGCAAAATGCCTAGTGAATTGAAGGTGATCTGCTGATTAACAGACTAGTAAGTTTCTGTGAATTCGATCAAGGCGACACGTGTCCTCCCTTATGCGGAATCCCGCACCGTGGACCGGCGAGCCAAGCGCAGGAGCACCCATCCGACCACCGGGGCCATGAGTGCCAGATGAACGAGCAGCGCGGTCACCGTGCCACCTCCGAACCACACCGTGATCAGGCCCACCAAGAGGGTCCAGCCGCCGGTGATGGCTCCGGTGCGCAAAATCAGACCCAGATCTGGGCGGATCCCCAATTTGGTAGTGATCTGCCAGAGCGCCAGGCCCGCATCCGTGAGGAGCGCCGCGGACCAGGCAACGGCGGCCCCGGTGATACCCCATACCGGGATCAACAGGAGGTTGAGCGTCACGGCGACGATGAGGGCGGAGAACTTGTTCCCCAGTTGCCACGAGCTGCGACCCGCCATCAACAAGATGGATTGCACACCGCCGGCGGAGACCACGAACAGCATGCTCAGGGACACGATGGCCATGGCGGTGTGGCCCGATTCGAAGCCCTCGCCGAACAGGTTCAGCACCGCGCGGCCGTGCAGCGCCAAGGTGAGATACAGGGGCCACGCAGCAGCGACCAGAACGGCGGTGGCCACCGTGTAAATGCGATTGGTGCTCCCGAAATCCTTGACCGCCATGGCCGCGCTGATCCCCGGGCCCGTGACCATACGGGCGGTGTGATCCAACATGGTGCCGGCTCGGACACAGCGATTCACTACGCCGTACACACCTGCGGCCACCGGCCCCAGGAAGACGCCCACGAGGAGCACATCGATCCACTCGAGCAGCGTCTCGATCATGGCGGTGACACCGCGGGCGGAGGAGAATCCCCAGAACTGTTTCTTGTCGAAGCCCTCCGCCGCAGGCTCCTCAGCGATCTCGCTGTCGGGCCAGGCACGTTTGGCGGCGATGAGTGCGAAGCCCAGAACCACGATCACGGGAAGACACCAGGCGAGGGTCAGGGCAGGAAGCGACGTTCCCAGCCAGATGACGATCAGCACACCCGCCCACCGCAGGGACGGCAGGGCCACGTTCTGCAGGAACGAGAACCACGGAACCTTGTGCAGTCCACGCAGCACGCCGAAGCACAGGTTCAGGATGGTCCCCGCCACCAGTGCGGTACCGAGAATCAGCACGGCGGTCCCCGTGTCCTGCTCGAGCGCCCCTACGAGCGCAACCACTCCCGCTGTGAGAGCGACGAGCAACGAAACGATCACCGGAGGGGGAGCGGCGGCGCGCACGGCCGTGCGCAACTGGTCCGAGCGGCGTCGTGCGGCGAGCGAGGGCAGGGTACGCACCAGACCGACGTCGGCGCCCACGGTGCACGCGGTGGTCGCGATCGCGAGGATCGCGGTGAGTTGGAAGAGGCGGCCGGCATCGGCTGCGCCGGAACCGTGCGTCATGCTCAGGGTGATCCCGAAGGCCATGACCGCGCCGGCCATGACGAAACCGAACGTCAGCGCGGCGCTGCGGGCGCCTCCCACCCGACTCATGAACGAGCCTTGGCGATCCGCTCACGCATGAGCAGACCCAGCACCGTGACCAGGATGCAGGTTTGCATGATGTCGAAGCTGTAAACCACGAAAATGGCGCTCGCGGCGAGGGGAACGGAGTGCAGCATGATGGAAGCCGGCGATTTCACGCCGCGGGTCCACCATGTGGATCCCCATAGGAAACCCACGAACAGGATGAGGCCCACCAGGCCGTAGCTGAACAGGAAGAACCAGAGGTAGCCCTGGGTGCCCATGTAGACACCCACGCTTTCCTCCATGCGCGGGGCGCCGTGACCCAGCAGCGGGCTCTCCAGCGAGGCCTCCCAGGTTTGCCGGTAGAGGTTGAGCCGGCCGCCGGTGCTGTCGCTGTATTCCTGGCGACCCAGGATCTGCTCCGCCACTCCGCCCAGGATCAGCCACATGGCGGCACCGGTGAGGGCCAGCAGACCTGCCAGGCCAACCTTCCAGTACCCGGAGAGGGCGAGACGGAAGACCGCGTACACCAAGGCGATCCCCAGACCCAGGAACATGCCGCGGTTGCTGGTGCCAACGGCGGGCACCAGGGAGAGCACCAGCCCGGCACTGATCAGCAGCTTGACCCACCAGGTACGCACGGTCAGCAGCGTGGCCAGTGCCACCGGGGTCAGCATGACGTAGGCGACCCCCCAGCTGTTGGCGTAGGGGAACGGGGCCGACGGACGGATGTAGGGTTCCGGAGCGCCCCACGGCAACTGCACTTCGGCCATGGGCGGGAACACCAGGTCTTTGACCAGCTCGTTGGAGGTCAATGAACCGGGCAGGAGCATGCCGACCGGCGTGTTCAGCCGAACATCGGGGATGAACAGGGCCAGGGCACCCATGAGCACCACCGTGGCCCACACGGTCATCAACCCGGCCAGGATCGCGTGCTGGCCCAGCCTGTCTCGGGCGTTGACCACGTACAGCAGGATGATCAGGGCGGCCAAGAGGTTGCCCCAGCGTAGTGCGAAACCCACCAGAGCACCGGCGTCGGGTAGCTGGGTGGCGCACGCGAGCGCCCAGACCACCAATGCGGCGAGGAACCACGCAGGCAGGGGCACCATGACGCGGCCGCGCAACACCATGAGCGCGGCCATGATCACCGCGAGAGCGAACGGCGCGAATTGCAGTGCGCCCATGGCCCAAATGATGGGGAAGCCGTGGAAGAGGATGAGAATCGGCCACGCGGGTAGTGACCGTTGAGAGGTCGTCGCCGAGTCTGCCGGCAATGCTGGTCGGTCGTGCAGCTGGGTCATTACAGACCTCGGCCGGTGCTTTGAACCACGTTCAGCAGCGCATCCGCGGGCACCGGGGTCATGGCCACCACGAGAGCGGCCCAGCCGCGCAGCTGCAGGGGATTCCTGCGGAGCGTGGCGTGGGACCATTCCACGGCCGTACGACGGCGCCCGCGCGCCGCATGCGCGAAGGCGACCTGGCCCGTGATGCGCGCCAGGCCCGGTGGGCAGCTCTCGAATTCCGGAAACTTCCGCAGGATGTAGGTCAGCCCTTCGGCCAGCGAATCCCATTTCCCCGCGAAGTAGGACGGACGGTCCCAACGCACCGTCAGCACCGTCTCCGGGACCGAGACCACCGGCCCGTTACGCGTGGCGCGCAGCAGCAGATCGTAGTCCTCGCCGTAACCGTGGGGCAGGTCCTCGTCCACGGGGCCGATGGCACCGCCGGGCCGCAGATCCGCCGTGCGGTACAGCACCGCCGAAGGGTGGATCTCGGTGATGCGGGAGCGCAGGAAATCGTCGAAGGAAGCTTCGGCGGGAGGATCGCGGTGGACGGTTCCCGAGTCCGTCACGATGGCAATGCCGCCGGCCACGGCCACCGCGTCCGGGCGCCGTTCCAACGCGGCCAACTGGAGGCGTAGCTTGGCGGGTTCCCAGGCGTCGTCGTCATCGCAGAAGGCCACGAACTGACCGCGCGCGTGGCGCACCCCGCTGTTGCGACCACCGGCCAGACCTCGAGGGCCGTCGTTGACGATGGTTCGCAGGCTCACGTTCTCGGGCAGATCCACGTCCGTCAGCTCGTCGATCGCCACGTGGTCGAAGAGCACCAGGATCTCGAGGTCCGCAGTGATGTCCTGGGCCGCCATGGCGCGTACTGCGTCGCGCAGCATCTCCGGACGACCACCGATGGTGCAAATGATCCCGGTAACGGTGGGCAGGGTGCTCATGCGGTGGTCTCCTGATGCTTGAGGGCGTGCAGGGCACGGCGCTTCCGGCGCATGGATATGGCACCGATCCCGATGTGGGCGATCAGCAACAGTCCGTACGCCACGGCGAACACCCCGGGAGCGCCCCACAGCACGAAAACCCAGCACGTCACGCCGGCGTCCGTGGGCAGGTTGACGAACGACCGGATGGGTCCCGCATCGGAGGCCACATTGGTGCGCACCCCGCGTGCCCGCAGCAACTGCTCCGCGAGGATCTGGCTCATGAAGTGCCCCACGGCCACCAGGGTGAACACCACGGGAAGCGCGAGCAGCCATGAACTGATGTCATCGCGCACCGGGTCATGCCGGTACCAGGAGATCAGTGCGCACAAGTGGATGGCCGGGGTCCGAATGGCATCGACCACGTGGTCGAGCCATTCACCGGCGGGCGAGCCGGTTCCGGTCAGGCGAGCCACCTGGCCGTCCGCGGAGTCCAGGACGTACCCGATGGCGAACAACACGGCCACCGCCAGACCGGTCCACCACGAGATGGGCCCCAGCGCCAGCAGGACCAGGCCGACCGCGGAGAAGGTTGCGCTCAGTGCCGTGGTGCCGTCCGCGCTGACCCCTTTGGAGGCCAGGAATGCCGCCGCATACCGTGCCAACGACCGGTTGACCCAGCGCGTGTATGCGGGCACCCCCGCCCCGGGTTTCTGCGCGCGTCGCAGCTGCTCGTAAGCATCGGCATAGGTCAGCCGTTGGGCCACTGTCACTGATTCTCCTCCTCGACCGCCTCAGCCATGCGGGCCTCAGCCGCCTCTTCGGGAACGGCCTGAAGCGCCACATCTGCGCTCGCATCAGGGGTGCTCCGATAATTCACGTGCATTTGGACGGCCACGGTGTTCTTCCCGGCCTTCAAGGCAGACGCGGGGACGACGACGCTCACGGGGTTTTCCGTGGCGGCGGCGGTCCGCGGCGCCTGGGTCGAGTAGGTGTTCCAGTTGACGGCGCCGGTGGGCAATCCTGCCCGGGCCACTTCCTGACCGTTGATCCACACGATCACTCCGTCATCGGCACGGGTGGTCAAGAGCAGTTCGTGCAGTTCATCCGGGTTCGTGACGTCGACCTCGCGGATCAACTGGGTGCTGATGGGGCGGGTCGAATCCGCCTTGAGCACCGAGCTGACGCCCTGGCCCCAACCCACTGGAGCGGTTAGGACCGACCACTCAGGGTCCACGGGTCCCTGGAACCAGTTGTCCGAAGGTGCCGAGTTCACGTGCCGGACCGACCACTTGGAACCGGCAGCGACCAGGGGCTGGTTACCGCTGGACTCGGTGGGCGGTTCCGGCGCCTCACCCGGGGTGGCCTGGGCGGTCAGCTCGAAGGACAGATCAGGGGAGGCGCCCCAGTTGGCGTGCACCTGGGCGGACACCACGTTCCTGCCGTCCTTGAGCATCCACCCGGGAACCTCCACGGTCACCGGGTTCTGAACAGCGGCAGCGGTACGCGGTGCGGCTGACGCGAAGGTGTTGTGATTGATCGGACCCTCGGGCAGTTGCGATCGGGTCACTTCGACACCGTTGACGTACACCACGATGCCGTCATCGGCGCGGGTGGTCAGCGTCAACTTCTCCACGTCGGCTGCCTGATCGATGTTCACCTCACGGCGGACCTGGAAGGAGCGTGGTGTGGTTCCCTCCGGAGCTGTCAGCTGAGTACCGAGATCCGTTGTGCCGCGGCCCAACGGTGCTGCGCCCTCGGACCAGGACGAATCGTCGAAGTCCACGGAACGCCAATTGCTGTCCGGGGCCGTGGCGTCGAACCGGTAGCGCCATTGCTGCTTGGCCTCGAGCACGGAATATGGCGCGGTGCCCGGTGTGGTGTCACTCGGTTCCGGCGTGGGTGTCGGAGTTGGTTCCTCGGTGGGAGTGGGCTCAGGAGTCGGTTCCGGCGTGGGCTCGGCACCCACGGCGGTCAGCGGCGTGCTGGCCGAGATGTTCCCGCTCGAATCTGCCGCGCGCACGGCGTAGGTCGCGCCCTCGGTGGCGGGCAGGGAGTAGGAGGTCTCCGCGGTGGTGGCCACGGTGCGATCACCGCTCAACAGCTGGTATACGGTTCCGGAGCCGCCCGAACCCTTCCAGCTGAGCTTGTGGGTTGCCGCTCCGTTCACGGTTTCCGGTGTCACGCGGAAGTCGGTGGGAGTGCCCGGGGCGCTCGCATCACGCGGAGCAAAGCGGACGAAACCGCCGGACCACTGGGACCAGCCGGCCTGGGTGTCGGAGCGGGCAATGTCGCCGCCGGCCCACAGCACACCGCGGCTGTCGACCATGGAACCCCAAATCCCCCAGCCGCCGTGGCCCTTCAGGCGCGGGTTGAACTCGGGCAGGTAGGAACCGCTCGCGGAATCCCACGCGCCGATCAGATCGATGCGGTCGGCCACACTGAAGGCACCGCGCGGAACCGCATACTTATTGGCCCCTGAGTAGTTGAAGTGACCACAGTGGCACGAACCGAACACCGTGTCGTCGTTGTTCGAGATGGACTGGAAGTCGCCACCGGCCATGGTGATGTTCTCCTGAGTGCGGCTCAGGGTGTCCCGGTTGTAGCCGAACATCGAATGCTCCGCGCCACCGGCCCACACGGTGTCCCCGTGTTCCTTGACCGCAAACTGGAAGCCGTCCACGCGACCGGCGCGAGGTGGCATGGAGGGGGTCCAGGACCACGGTGTCAACGTGGCGGCGCCCTGGGCGGACATCGCCGCCAGGCGGAAGGCCGGGTTGGGACCCGACTGCGAGAAGTAGCCGGAGGCATAGACACGGTCACCTCGGTCTGAGGCGTCCACATCGGTCGCGGTTCCGTTGAAGTTCGGGTTCCACGCGCGATCCGGCGTGCCGTTGGTGGCATTGATCTTCGCAGCACCGCGGGCATAGACCTGGTAGGGATCGGTGCCGCCGGTCAAGTGGGTGAAGGAACCGGCCAGGTAGAGGTCGTTGTCACGAAGGGACAACCCTCGGACCTGAATCACACCTCCGGACACCAAGTTCTCGATCTTGAGCTTCCATGCGGGGTCCAGTTCACCGGTGCGAGCGTTCAGCACGGTCAGACCGGGGGAGGTCACACCATTGACGGTCGAGAACTGACCACCGACCGCCACCCGATCACCGGGCAGCGCCTGCAGCGCTTTGACCTGACCGTTGAGCACCGGTCGGAAATCCGTCCGGAGTTCACCGGTGTCGACATCGAAGGCCGCCAGGTACTTCTGATCGACAGCCTCGGCGCCGTTGGCGTCCCGCTGCATCCGAGCGAAATTACCGCCCGCGAAGACCGAACCCGCCGACTCCGCGAAGGCCTGCACCTCGGTGTTCAACTCGCCCTGGCCGCCGTCGGCTCGTCCGACGGCGCCCCAGCGGGTGGGTTCGGCGCCAGAGTTGGGCAGTTCGCGACGTTCCTGGACAGCCGTTCCTGCAGCCGGGATCTCCCGACCCGCAAAGGCATCCTGGGTGACCTGCGGTCGGATGTACATCTGGGCGAACGGGATGGCTCCGGTGCTGGAATCCCTGGCCCACAAGTGGGAATTGGCGTCGGTGGTTCCCCGCACGCCGTCGTCGAAGGCGAACCCGCGCAGGTAACCCTGCTCCGCACGATCGGTGAAGCGTAACGCCTTCAGCGGGTCGTAGCCGCGGAGCCAGTGACGTGGTATCTGGGCCCACGAGGTCAGCTGATTGGTCACGCGTTCGCCGTCGAAGTACGCGTTGGGAACGGGGATGCTGGCGCTGAGCGTCCAGGACCAGCGCGGCTGGTTGGTGGTGTCCAGCCGAACTTCCTGCCAGTTTCGCCCGGCCTGGTCCTTGGCGCGGCGGATCCGTAGGCCTTCGGATAACTCGTCCGGGCGCTGGCCGTTCAACAGTTCGTCCACGGTCTCCGAGGACAGTTGTGCGGGTTTGAACGCCTCGGGCCCGGTGACGGTGTTCCGAAGGGAGGCGGGATTGCCCTGACCCTCGTAACTCGCGGTCCAACCCTCGCGCCCACGACCCACCATGACCCAGCCACCGCCATCGGTGGTCTGGTCACAGTAGAACTCCTGGGGTGTGTCCATGGCAGGAGTGAGAAGCCAGTAGACGCCGGACTGTGACGTGCGATCCCGCTGTTTGATTTCAAAGCAGGAGGCCGCAGCGGTTTGTTGGGTCTTACCGTCCACGGGACCCGGCGCCGCAGCAGCGGGGGACACGGGTGTCAGTGACGTGACCACGAGCGCGGCAGCCAGTGCCGAGGGTGCTGTCATGGACAGGAAACGACGCAGAATATTCATGATGTCAACCACCGGAAGTGTGGAGTGGAGCTGGGATCAGCAGCGGGGATCGGACGGGAAACCGGTGGCGACAACTTTCCAGCCAGCGTCGGGATCCTCGATGAGGTCAAAGGTGTTCAGGACGCGCTGTCCCTGAGACTCGGGACGCACGACACGGCCGTTGGGGCCGATCACTTTGACGGATGCGTCGTTCAAGCATGCGGTGATGCGCAGACCGGACGTGCCGTCGATCGTGATGGGAGCGCTGGTGGGTGTGCCCACCACTTTGGGCTCACCAACTTGCTTCCAGCCCTCGCGCTCGAACTCGTCCTCGAGATTCGCCATTTGCTCCGCAGCTGGTCCGATGGCAGCCACGGAGCTGTCCTGCTCCGTGGTGGTCGGAACGGCAAGCCATGAGGCCACGGCCTTCATTTCCGGGCCGTTTCGATTGAGGTTGCCCGACCGAGGGAGGTCCTCCGCGGGTTTGTTGTCGACCACGTAGTCGGCGGCGAAGGCATCTGCGGCCAAGTGTGGATTGATCTGTCCGGGTTCGGCTGGTGCCGCAGACGTGTCGTTATTGTCCGGATCGGCCTGGGCCGCCGCGAATCCCGTGAATCCGAGTGCGCCGATGCCCAGCGTGATCACGGTGCCCAGAATGATTGTTCTCGGGCGTTTCGTAGCTGGTGTCAGCGATTGTCGTGATGATTGAGTGTTCACACTTATCCCTCCCCATGAGATAACGGACCGCATCTCAAGCCCCCTTGGATGCTTGGTCCCGCGGCGCTATTTTTTTGCGCCGCATGTCAACGCTTATTCCCTTAAAACTCGCTGACATCTTGCTGGCACGTTACCATGCACACGGTGCTTGTGTATGTACGCCATTTGGGGTGCTCAACGGCTTTTCCGCGGACGACAAGTGCCCTGTGGCATCGGGGGATGCCACAAAGACACACGTGTGTGGCTACGGGGGAGACAATATTGGGGAGTTCAGTTTCGAAGCATCGAGCTATTAACACGCCACTTGACGCTCAGAATCGCAAACTTCCTTTGAGGGGATTCGCTCATGTCGATGCCATGCGCGCGGGTGCGGTCATGCTGGTTGTACTGTCGCACGCAGGTTTGACCGCGGTTCCGGGCGGCAGCGGGGTGACCATTTTCTTCGTCATCTCGGGTTTCATTATTACGCATTTGTTATTACGTGAACTCGAAAAGACGAATTCTTTTGATATTCGAGGGTTTTATCTCCGCAGAGCGTTGAAAATCTTCCCGCCACTGTTGGTCATCGTGATTCTGCCATCACTGATCTATGGGCTGTTCAAATCGCTGAACTGGGTAGACGTCGCAGGTCAGCTGCTGTTCTTCTTTAATTGGATGTACATCGACTCGGATGTCTCGGTACTTCCAGGGACCATTGTCGTGTGGAGTCTGTCCATCGAAGAGCAGTTCTATCTGGCAGTCGCGTTCTTCTGGTTTCTGATGGTGCGGGGGCATCGCCCGGTGATGGGTCTGCGCGTTCTGGCTTGGGCAAACATCGTGTATTCGGTGCTGGCTCGCGCGGTTCTCTACTTCTCCGGCGCTACCTCGGATCGGATTTACTTCGGCACGGATACCCGTTCGGAGGCGATTGCCATCGGTGTCCTGGTGGCCTTGTGGTTCAGGAGCAGACGGTTGCGTTCTCATGAATCAGCAGGTGCTCACGCCGACATTGCGCGAAGGAAAGAGTTTCTGGGGAAAGACGCCATTCTGTGGTCAGCTCTCGCGCTGTATCTGGCGTCATTAGTCATTCGCGATGAATTGTTTCGCGAAACCCTCCGCTATTCCATGCAAGCAGTGGCTGCAGCTCTGGTCATCATGTGGGGACTGGTGGGCGCGGATGGCCCGCTGGGCCGCTCCCTCAATCGGATCATGAAGCTCCAGCTCGTCCAACTGCTGGGCCTGGCCAGTTACAGCATCTATCTGGTCCACCTGATCGTGATCCGCGCTCTGGAGCCGGTCACCACGGGGCTACCCGAGCCCGTCACCGTAGTGCTGGGAGTGATTCTCGGAACCGGTGTCGGCATCTTGGCATGGTGGGGTATTGAGGAGCCGGTGGTGCGGTGGCGGCAACGCCAGAAAACCAAGAATGCCGCCACCACCGCGTTGAACCCGAACGCCTAGAACCGCCTCGCCGCAGCCTTCAACGCCCGCGCCAGCAGGTCGCTGTCCTGCGGGGTGTTGTACAGGGCCGGGGTCACGCGAATGACCTCGCCCTTGGCCACACCACCGCGGCGCACCGTGAACACGCCCCACTCGTTGGTGAGGTAATCGGTGATCGCCACACTCTGCTCGCGAGTGGTGTTGCCGTCGATCCGGAACGAGGTCAGAGCCCCGTACATTCGGCGGTCCTCCGGGGTCATGACGGTCAGGTTGGGTATGTCCACCACCTGCTCGACCCAGCGGTCGCGCAGGTACTGCAACCGCGCGAACTTATTGGCGGCACCCACTGCGTGGTGGAAATCCAAGGCTGCGGGGATGGATAAGTAATTGGCCGAATTGGCGGTGCCGGTGTGAATCCTGGACCGCACGTCGTCGGCGTCGAAGTCCTCGTCCGCGAAGTGCCGGTCGATGTCGCCCAGGCGGTCCTTCTGGATGTACAGGAAGCCGCAGCCCAGCGGCGCGCCGATCCACTTGTGCAGGTTGAATCCTACGAACGGGCTGTTGAGATCCTTGACGTCGAAGTCCACGTGACCCCACGAGTGGGCGGCATCCACAACGGTGTCCACCCCGCGCTCGGCGGCCATGCGGGAGATTTCCGAGATCGGCACCTTGAGTCCGGTGCGATGCGAGATGTGGGTCAGTAGGAGCAGTTTGATGCGCGGGTTGTCCGAGAGCAGCTTGGTGTAATGATCGATCACGTTCTGGTACGTGGCCGGCTCCGGAATCGCGGTGGTGATCACGTCCACGCCGCGGCGGTCCTTGAGCCAATTCATGGCGTACTGCATGGAGTCGTAGTCGAGGTCCGCGTAGGCCACGGCGTCCCCGGGCTTGAGCTTGTTGTAGCCGCCGATCATGACCTGCAGCGCCTCGGTCGCACCGCGGGTGATCGCGATTTCGTTCACGGAGCATCCCGCCGCCTTGGCGAGCCGGGCGCGTTCGGTAGCTTGGAGCCTCCATGGCCATGGCCGCGACCCTCGTGGGCCTGAGCGGGAGAGGCCACGAGCCCACCTACGGCCAGGGTCCCCAGACCCGCGGTTCCCTTGACCAGATTCCTTCGATTGAGTTCCACGGCGTGCTGCCTTCCCCCGAGAGTGTTGCTGTCGAGCACACTCTGAGGGTCTGACGTCACGCCCGGTCGGACGGCAACTTGCGGGTAGGGGAGCCTCGGGTGAAATTCCGGTGACGACGCCGCGCGGCCACCGCTCGCTCAGCCCCGCAGCCGTTCGTGCTCCAGCAGTCCCAGGAGGTAGTGACCGTAGCCGCTCTTGACCAGGCCTGCCGCGCGCTCGCGCAGCTCGTCGTCGGAGAGCAGCCCCATGCGCCAGGCAACCTCTTCCGGGCAGCCGATCGACAGCCCCTGACGAGCCTGGACGGTGCGGATGAAGTTCGAGGCGTCCGCCAGCGAGTCGAAGGTTCCCGTGTCCAGCCACGCGGTGCCGCGGTCCAGGACCTGCACCTGCAGCTTGCCCTGCTCCAGGTAAATGCGGTTGAGGTCGGTGATTTCCAGCTCCCCGCGGGCCGAGGGTTTCAGTGACCGCGCGTACTCGACCACGTGATTGTCGTAGAAGTAGAGACCAGGGATCGCGTAGGGGCTACGCGGCTGGGACGGCTTCTCCTCGAGCGAGATGGCGCGGCCGGCGGCGTCGAATTCCACCACGCCGTACGCGGTGGGGTCGGCCACGCGATAACCGAACACCGCGGCGCCGTCGATCTCGTTGAAGCGGCGCAGCTGCGTGCCCAGGCCGGGGCCGTAAAAGATGTTGTCGCCCAGCACCAAGCAGACCGGCTCGTCACCGATGTGCTCTGCGCCCAGGGTGAACGCCTGCGCGAGCCCGTCCGGGGATGCCTGCACCGTGTAGGTGATGGACACTCCAAAGCGCGATCCGTCGCCCAGCAGCCGCCGGAACTGCTCCGAATCCTGGGGTGTGGTGATGATCAGGATCTCCCTCGCGCCCGCCAAGAGAAGGGTGGAGAGCGGGTAGTAGATCATGGGCTTGTCGTACACGGGGACCAATTGCTTGCTGATGCCCATGGTGATCGGATGCAGTCGGCTGCCCGTGCCTCCCGCGAGAATAATCCCCTTCATGCCGCCCATTCTTACAGGACTCCGTGCAGATGAATGGATCCGCGCACAGCCGTGGCCCCCGTCCGTTACGGAACGAGGGCCACGGTCGAACTGGATGGAATCAGGCGTCCCCGCCCGCGTTACCGGAGGTTCCGGCATTGGGGTTGAGCAGGTCGTACTTCTCGATGGCCTGCTTGGGAGCTTCCGCGTCCACCTCACCGGCTTCCGCGAGCATCTCCAGCGTGCGCACCACCATGGAGTGCGCGTCGATGTTGAAGAAACGGCGCGCGCCCGCGCGGGTGTCCGAGAAACCGAATCCGTCCGCACCCAGCGAGGCCCACTCGTTGGGCACGTACTGGCGAATCTGATCCTGCAGATCGGAGGCGAAGTCCGACGTCGCCACGACCGGTCCCTGGGTCGCGCCCAGTTTCTCGGTCACGTACGGCACACGACGGGCCTCTCCCGGGTTGAGGAACGCGTCCCGCTCGGCGGCCAAGGCGTCGCGGCGCAGGTTGGTCCACGAGGTCACGGACCACACGTCAGCGGAAACACCCCACTCGTCGGCGAGGATCTGCTGGGCCTCGATAGCCCAGGCCACGCCCACACCGGAGGCGAGCAACTGGGCCTTGGGGCCCTCGTTCTCTGCCGGCTTGAGGAGGTAGATGCCCTTGACGATGCCCTCGACATCCACGTTCTCCGGCTCCGCCGGCTGGCGGATCGGCTCGTTGTAGACGGTCAGGTAGTACATCACGTTGTGGTCCTCATCCTTGGACCCGTACATGTGCTCGATGCCACGCTTGATGATGTGCGCGATCTCGTAGCCGTAGGCGGGGTCGTAGTGGATGGCGGCCGGGTTGGTGGCCGCGATCAGCGGTGAGTGACCGTCCGCGTGCTGCAGGCCCTCGCCGGTGAGCGTGGTGCGGCCGGCGGTGGCACCAATGATGAACCCGCGCGCCAACTGATCCGCTGCGGCCCAGAAGGAGTCACCCGTGCGCTGGAAACCGAACATCGAGTAGAACACGTAGAACGGAATCATGGCCTCGCCGTGCGTGGCGTAGGAGGTACCCGCCGCGGTGAACGCTGAGGTTGCACCGGCCTCGTTGATGCCGGGGTGCAACAGCACACCCTGCGGGGATTCCTTGTAGGCCAGCATGAGCTCGCGGTCCACGGAGAGGTAGTTCTGCCCGTTCGGGTTGTAGATCTTCGACGTCGGGAAGAACGAGTCCATACCGAACGTGCGCGATTCGTCGGGCACGATCGGCACGATGCGGTGGCCGAACTCCTTCTCACGCATCAGGTCCTTCAAGATGCGCACGAACGCCATGGTGGTCGCGGCCATCTGCTTGCCGGAACCCTTCTTGCCCGAGGCATAGGCCTTGTCGGACGGCAGCGCAATGTCCTTCTGCTCGTGCGGGCGATCCGGCACAAAGCCACCGAGTTCCTTGCGGCGCTCCAGGAGGTACTTGATCTCCGGGGAGTCCTCTCCGGGATGGTAGTACGGCGCGTTGTAGAGGTCCTTCTCGAGCTCTTCATCGCTGATGGGAATGCGCAAGTGATCGCGGAAGATCTTGAGGTCGTCCAGGGTCAACTTCTTCATCTGGTGGGTCGCGTTACGACCCTCGAAGTGGGTGCCCAGACCGTAGCCCTTCACTGCCTGCGCCAAGATCACCGTGGGTTGACCCTTGTGCTCCGTGGCCGCCTTATAGGCCGCGTAGACCTTGTGGTAATCGTGGGCGCCGCGCTTGAGCTTCCAGATCTCGTCGTCGGACATCTCCGCGACGAGCTCCTTGGTCGCGGGGGACTTGCCGAAGAAGTGATCGCGCACGAATCCACCGGACTCGGCCTTGTACGTCTGGTAATCACCGTCCAGCGTTTCGTTCATGATCCGGACCAGGTCGCCGGTCTTGTCCTTCTCGAGCAGTGAATCCCACTCGCGGCCCCACACGACCTTGATGACGTTCCAGCCCGCGCCTCGGAAGAACGCTTCGAGTTCCTGGATGATCTTGCCGTTACCACGCACGGGTCCGTCGAGTCGCTGCAGGTTGCAGTTGACCACGAACGTGAGGTTGTCCAACTTGTCGTTGGCCGCCAGCTGGAGCAGGCCGCGGCTTTCCGGCTCGTCCATTTCGCCGTCACCGAGGAAGGCCCACACGTGCTGGTCGGAGGTGTCCTTGATGCCGCGGTTGTGAATGTAGCGGTTGAACTGCGCCTGGTAGATCGCGTTCATCGGGCCCAGACCCATGGACACCGTGGGGAACTGCCAGAAGTCCGGCATCGAGCGTGGGTGCGGGTAGGACGAGAGCCCCTGCGGAGCCTTGGTCTTCTCCTGGCGGAACGCGTTGAGGTCCTCTTCGGTCATGCGGCCTTCGAGGAACGCGCGCGCGTAGTTACCGGGGGAGGAGTGACCCTGCCAGAACACCTGATCGCCGCCGCCCGGATGCTCGGGGCCGCGGAAGAAGTGGTTCAGGCCCACTTCGTAGAGAGTGGCCACACCGGCGTAGGAGGAAATGTGCCCGCCCACGCCGATCTCCGGGTGCTGGGCGCGGTGCACCATGACGGCCGCGTTCCACCGCAGGTAGGCGCGGAAGCGGCGCTCGATCTCCTCGTCACCGGGGAATTCCGGCTCCTGGTCGACCGGGATGGTGTTCACGTAATCCGAGGTGGTCACCATCGGAACGCCCACGGAATGGGTGCCAGCGTGCTGCAACAGGGCGCGCATGATGTACTCCGCGCGCTCGGTGCCCTGGGCCTCGATCAGTCCGTCGAAGGACTCGATCCACTCCTGCGTTTCCTCGGAGTTGGCGTCTTTGAGGTTGTTGGTCAACCCGCTCAAAATATGGTGATTGCTTGAAGGCTGCACAGTTTCTCCTGCAGTGTCACGGTGGTTCACCGATGTGGCAGTGCGGCTGCCAGGCTCCGGTGGGGGCCTGGCAGCCGCGAGTATTTTTCGGGTGACGACGCCGCTCGGCGCGGTCGATCGCGAAGGTCGCGAGCGGCGTCGTCCCCGTGAATTAGTGGTCGCTGGTGGAGGACCCGGAACGATTCTCCACGACCGGAGCCTGGACGACCTCGCCCGACGCCGTGATGGCGGGAATTTCCTTGCCCTCGGAATCCACGAGCTTGCCGTTCTTGATGGTGTCGCCCTCGCGCAGGGAGCCCTGCAGGTGCTCGAGCGATTCGATCCGAACGTAGCGAGGTGGCGCCGCGGTGAAGACAGAACCTTCGCCCTTGGGCGGGTTACCCAGCTTGATCTCGTTGAACAGGATGTTCAGGAGGACAGCTGCCACAGCGGCGGAAGAAATACCGGAGTGGAAGATGGTCTCGAACCACGTGGGGAAGCCGCTGTAGATGTCCGGAGCTGCGATCGGCAGCATACCGATACCAATGGCGGTGGAGACGATGACCAGGTTGGGAGTGCCCTGGTACTTGACCTTACCCAGGGTACGGATACCGGAAGCGGCCACGGTGCCGAAGAGCACGATGCCCGCGCCACCCAGGACCGGCATGGGGACCGCAGCAACCACGCGACCCAGGATGGGCAGCAGGCCGAGGATCAACATGATCAGGCCGCCGGCCGTGACCACGAATCGGCTCTTCACACCCGTGATGGCGACCAGACCAACGTTCTGCGCGAACGCGGACTGAGTGAAGCCGTTGAACAGGGGAGCCAGGAAGGAAGCGCCCATATCGGCACGCAGACCGTCAGCGATACGGCGGCGGTCCACCTTGGTGTCCACGATCTCACCGACGGCAATGATGTCCGCGGTGGTTTCCGTGAGGATCACCAGCACCACAATGGTCATCGAGATGATGGCGGCGGGCTGGAAGGTGGGCGGTCCGAACGCGAGGGGCTCGGGGAACGCGAAGATCGCGCCGTTCATGACCTGAGAGAAGTCGGCCATGCCGATAGCCAGTGCGAAGACCGTGCCCAGAACAATGCCCAACAGAATGGACAGCCGCGAGATGATCGCGCTGCCCACCTTGGACAGCAGCATGATGATCAGCAGCGTTGCGCCGGCCAGGCAGACGTTCTTGAAGATCGCGTTCTCGTCCCCGGCATTCGCGACGGCGGCGCCACCCATGGCCCACTGCGCGGACACGGGGAACAGAGACAGGCCAATGGTCGTGATGACCACGCCGGTGACGACCGGCGGGAAGAACCTGATGATGCGCGCGAAGAACGGTGCGATCAGGAAGCCGATGGCCGCTGATGCCATCACCGCCCCGAAGACCGCCTGGATCCCGCCGTCACCGTTGACGATCGCGGTCATGGTGGCCACACCGGCGAACGAGGTGCCCTGGACCAAGGGCAACTGGGAACCGAAGAACTTGATGCCGAAGGACTGGAGCATGGTTGCCAGACCGCCGACGAACAGACAGCAAGCGACCAGGAGCGCTTGCTCATTGGTGGACAGACCGGCTGCGCCACCCACGATCAACGGCGGAGCGATGATGCCGCCGTACATGGTCAGAACGTGCTGGAATCCGTAGCCTAAGCTCGGACCCGCGCCGAGGTACTCGTCCTCGGGCCGCTTGACCTCGGTCGTAGCGGTTTGTGACATTGGGAAGCCTTCCTAGGAATGAATGAGCTGGTGTGTCCCCGCCTCGGCCTCAAGAGGCGGGGACACATCGGCGGTAGAGCAGATGGCTCAGCAGAAGCCGGTGATGCCCATCCAGGCGTGCTCGTCCTCGGCAGCGTCCTTGCGCTGCACGGTGGCCTCGATCAGGCCGAAGGGACGGTCAGCGGCGTAGTGGGTTTCGTTGTTGTTGCCCAGATCGCAGAAACTCAAGTCGTAGACGAAGTGGTGCTTGTTGGGGCATGAGAACTTGATCTCGTCGATCTCCGGGTGAGCCTCGATCACGGCCTTGCCCATGAGGTACAGGGTCTCCTGCAGCGCACGGGAGTAGTGGTCGGTGAACTTCGTGAGGATGATGTTCTTGACGCTGTCGTACACGGCGTCGAAGTCGACATCGGTGGTGTTGTAACGCCAGCGGGTCGCCACGTCCGTGGACATGATGCGGTCCGTGGTTTCCTTCAGGGTCGTGTACTGGTCCTTGGGGTAACCCTCGAAACCGGACTCGGTGGACTTCAGGATGGTGAGGTCCTTGAAGCCGGAGATCACGGTCTTCTTGTCACCGTCCGTGACGAGCACGGAAGTGCGGACTTCCTGCTTGTTCTGGACAAAGCAGTGGTCGTTGTCGTTGATGCGATCCCAGCGGTACTCATCCGCTGCCCAACGACCACCGGAAATCCAGTCGAACTCGCTCGTGAAGTGATCGGAGAGCTTGAGAATCAGGTCCTCCGGGGACTTGATGTCGTACTTCTGGGCGAACGCGAACACTGTGTTCTTCTGGGTGTCGGTGGGGACACAGTGAGCGTTGTCGCCCTTGGTGTGCACGTCGGTCAGGTCACCGCGCAACTGGGACGTGACGACCAGGTCGCGAATGATGTGACGGTCGTTGTCACGGTTGATGCGCACCACGTGGTTCTGCGCCTTGCCGTACTGATTCTTTCCGAGAACTACTTCGGTCATGTTCATCTACTCCTGTGTAGAAAATTGGTGTGCTGTCTGAGTGGATCGGCAATCGTCGACTGGGTCGGCTCCTGGGTCAACTGCCGCGGTATGTGGAATACGCAAACGGGCTCAGCAGCAAGGGCACGTGGTAGTGGCCCTGCTCCTGTCGCACCGAGAAATCCACTGAGACGAACGGGTAGAACGTCTCAAGCTCGCGACCGGCAAAGTACGGCTCGGTTGCGAAAATGATCCGGTAATGGCCGGACTCCAGGGTCTCTGGGCCGAGCTCGGTGACTCGGCCGTCCTCGTTGGTGGTGGCAGTGCCAAGTTCTTGGCCCTCACCGGTGAGGAGCGTGACGTCGATTCCTTGGGCTGGGCAGCCGTGCACGGAATCAAGGACGTGTGCGGACATGAAGCTCATGACAGGATCCCTTCGATGCGGAGGAGTGCAATCTGACGAAGTTGATCGGCAACTTCGGTGCGCTCGTCCTCCGGGGTGTTCTGCAGGCGGCGCTGCAGCTCTGACAAAATCTCGGGCAATGAACGGCCGGCGGCGCGGATCAGGAACACCTGGCCGAAGCGCTCCTCGTACTCAGCGTTACCTCGGGCGAGCTCGGCCTTGATGTCCTCGGTGGACTCACCCAGTCCGGCCTGCTCGTTGCGGGAGAGATCGGCTTCCTTGGACTCCCCGGCGGCGCGCTCGCCGATCTTGGGGTGGTGCGACAAAGCCTGATCGACCTCTGCGTCCGTGAAAGGGTTGGCTGCGTCGCGTGCGGCGGCCAGTGCGTCGTCGGTGCTTTCGTACGGACGACCGTCCACGATCTCTTCGATCCAGCGTTGGATGTCCAGAGCGGGGCGTACGGTTTCCACCGCCGTCTGTCGATCCGTTTCGTTGAACTCGCTGAGCGTCATTGCGTCCCTTACTTTTCCGCTATGTGAAATCTAAATTCCATATAAAGATAGTGAACTGGATCACAGGGCGGAAGTCAAGGGGCCGAGCCGGAGTTTTCAGAACTGAAACCAAGTGTCATGCCGCTGTAACGCGTGACGTGGTGTGACGCACAGTGGGAGGCGCACTTTGGCGGCTGAAACGGTGCCTACGATGAGGTCATGAAACCGTTTGTACTGCTGGCCACCCGGCCCGAAGACGATGTGGCACTGGAGGAATACGACGCCGTCCGGCGTTTCGGCGGCCTGCAGGAGTCGGAGCTCGAACACGTGCGCCTGGAGAAAGGCCCGGTCCCGCAGCTGGACCTGGACCGGTACAGCGGAATCATCGTGGGCGGTTCGCCCTTCAATTCATCCGACCCCGCGGAGGAGAAATCGGCCACGCAACACCGGGCCGAGAAGTGGATCAGTGCTCTCCTGGATGAGGTGGTGGCCAGGGACTTCCCGTTCCTCGGGGCTTGCTATGGCGTAGGTACGTTGGGAATCCATCAGGGTGCAGTGGTGGACCGGACCCGCAGCGAAGAGGTGGGTCCGATCACCGTCACGGTGACCGAAGAGGGCGCCAAAGATCCACTGCTGTCCCAGTTGCCGGGGGAGTTCACCGCCTACGTAGGGCACAAGGAAGGCACTCGTTCGCTGCCCGCCAGCGCAGTGTTGCTGGCCAGCGGAACCGTGTGCGAGGTGCAGATGTACCGCGTCAAGCAGAACCTCTACGCCACGCAGTTCCACCCGGAACTGGACCCGAACGGCCTGATCAACCGGGTCATCGCCTACAAGGACCTGGGTTACTTCCGGCCGGAAGACACTCAGACCGTGATCGATCGCGTCAAGGACGGGCCTGAGGTGGATCAACCCAAGAAAATTCTGGCGGCCTTCGTGGAGCGTTACGCGGTGCGGGCAACAACGGCCCACCAATCGGCTTCCGTCTAAGGAACTTCGTGCCGCGCGTGGGCCCGTCTGCCTCGCTGCGCCGCGTGGGTTGCAGGATTGCCGGGTTGTTCGGTTGCCCGGTTGGCACACGGTACACACACTCCACAATCACCTCGCAGAACACCGGCGACCGATAGCGTGGAACCATGAGCCAGCACCCCGCTCCCTGGAGCCAACCGCCCGCACCTCACTCGATCCCGGCCACGCGGCCCGGTGAGGGGAGAGGTGATGGTCGGGCAGCGGCGTCGTCGACCATGAACGGCGGTCGCGTACCCCCGCCGGTTCCTGCTCCCGGCCCGTCCCAGGTGCCGCCGGAGCGGCTGCGCACGCTGGCGTATCACCGCCTGGGATTCGCGGATCCCAAACACGAGTGGTGGAAGCCCTTGGTTGAGGGCGCCATCTTTTTCTTCCTGTACATCGTCCTTACGGTGCTGTTCACCATCCCGCTTGTCCTGTTCGTGGACAACCCCATGGACATGGACAATCTGGAGACCATGAACCAGCTGGACCCGCTGGTCTTCTTACTCCTGTTCGGCTCAGTTGCACTCATGGCTCCGGCGGCTTATCTGGCCAGATGGATTATGGGCCCGCGGCCATTGGGCCTACTCCACTCGGTGACGGGGCGGTTGCGCTGGAAATGGATGCTTCAGTGCGGGCTCGCGGCACTGGCCATCTTTGTGGTGATCAACGGCTTGTCCATCCTGTTCGATATCGTGGCCGGCGGTGAAGCGATCGAGTTCACCCTGGCGCCCCAGTGGGGCTGGCTGCTGCTCATGGTGATCCTGCTGGTGCCCATCCAGTGCTTCGCGGAGGAACTCGTCTTCCGCGGCTACCTGATGCAGACGGTGGGTCGTTGGTTGAAGCACCCGGCCTGGGCCATTCTTCTGCCCGTCCCGCTGTTCGTGGCCGGGCATCTCTACGATGTGTGGGGACAGGCCTCCATCGCCGTCATGGCGATCACCATGGGCGTCATTACCTGGCGCACCGGCGGGCTGGAGGCGGCCGTTGCCCTGCACGTGGTCAACAACTGCACGGTGACGCTCATGGCCATGGTCGGATTGGCGGACCTGAACGATACGAGTGGTGGGCCCATCGAGGTGCTGTTCACCCTGGCCATCAACGGGATTTTCCTGTTGGTGGTGTTCCGGATGGCTCGGAAGACTCGAATCGCGACCTCCCGCACCATCATCCTGCCGCCTCCGCCGCGCCTGCCCGCACTCGCGCAACGACAGCGTGTGGTCGGCCAGAACGGCACCGCGCTCGCGGCGTTCGTGGTGGACCCGCGCACCCAGAACTACCTCTCCCTGCCCGAGCAGTACGGCCCGTACACCGTGCGGGACGGCCAGGGGCGTCCGGTGGGTCTGCTGGACGTGCGGAAGACATCGGGCCCGCAGTCACCGAACGGACCATCCGGGAACGGGCCTTGGCAGAACGGCCCGTCGCAGGGTGGCGACCCGCGGGACCGCCAGTTCACGGGGGCGCAGCCATCGAGCCAACACACGAGCTACGGCTCGCCGCAAGGCCAGAACCTGGGACCGCAGGGCGACGGTTCAGCTACCAACCAGGACCGCACTCCTTAGACTGTGCTGCATGGCCCATCACAGCGTTTCTGACTTGGACTCCCACCGCGCCCCGTTCGGCTATGCCCGTGCCCTGGGTGATTACGTCATGGCCTCGCCCAGTTCCTACCACGCGGTCGCGGCCGCCGCAGAGCTGCTGCGCGGCGCGGGATTCACGGAACTGCACGGGTCCGAGGCGTGGAGCGACGTCGTCGGGAGGCACTTCACGATTCGCGACGGCGCTCTGATCGCCTGGGTGGCCCCTCGCGACTATCGCGCGGGCGCCGGGTCTCGCATTTTGGGCGCGCACACGGATTCGCCCGGGTTCAAGCTCAAGCCCAAGCCGACCACGGTCTCCAACGGTTGGTATCAGGCGGGAGTGGAGGTCTACGGCGGGGTACTGCTGAATTCTTGGCTGGACAGGGATCTGCGGCTCGCCGGGCGCATTGTGGTGCGTGGTGAGAACGGCGAACTCACGCAACACTTATGCGCGACTGAGGCCATCGCAAGGATTCCGCAGTTGGCCATCCACCTGGACCGCGGGGCCAACGACGGGCTCAAGCTGGACAAGCAGCAGCACGTGCAGCCCATTTGGGGAACGGGCTCGGCGCAGGACGCTGACGTGCTGGGACTGCTCGCGGACATGGCCGAGGCATCGGTGTCCCCGGAGGACATCGTGGGCTTCGACATCGTGCTCGCGGATACCCAGAAACCTGAATTGATCGGGCAGCGGCGGCAACTGCTCGCGAGCGGTCGACTGGACAACCTGTCCTCCGTCTATGCGGGGCTTCATGCGTTCGTCGAGCACGCGGAGGAGCTCGAATCCGCGTCGCAGGTTTCGATGCTGGCCGCGTTCGACCACGAGGAAGTCGGTTCAGCCACGCGTTCCGGCGCGGCGGGCCCGTTCCTGGAGGACGTGCTCGTGCGTATCAGCGCGGCGCAGGGCGAATCACAGGACGATTACCGGCGTTCTCTGGCTGAATCGGTGTGCCTGTCTGCGGACGCCGGTCACCTGGTCCACCCCAACTACCGCGGTCATCACGATCCCGTGAACACTCCCGAACCGGGATCCGGACCGCTCCTGAAGATCAACGCCAACCAGCGCTACACCACGGACGCCATGGGCGCCGGGCTGTGGGCGGATGCGTGTGATCGCGCCGGCGTGAGCTATCAGGAATTCGTCTCCAACAACAACGTGCCGTGCGGTTCCACTATCGGGCCCATCACAGCCACCCGCTTGGGCATGCGCACCCTGGACGTGGGCGTGGGCTTGTTGTCGATGCATTCGGCCCGCGAACTCGCCCACGTGGACGACCTTCACGCGCTGTCCCGAGTGACCGGAGCGTTCTGGCGGTCATAAACCGTCACGCGCGTTGACAGTCCCCCGGGGCCCGTGATGCTCTGAACCCGTAACGCCATCAAGAGCGGCCGAGAGACGTGGCTCGTCAACGCCGCAGCAACCACCCGGATACCGGGACGGTGCTTCCGCCACGACCGATGGACAGCTTTTCAGCTTCTGCGGTTCGCACGGTCATGCCCGCGCACGCGCTGTGTTCCTCTCGGTCGGGTGCGTGCACCGCGACTGAACGCGAGGGACTACCGAGAACATGAGCACTGACACCGGGATCAAGGAACAATTCGACACCGCGGCCCTTCACGGGGATCCGCAGCGATCGCTGAGCACCCGCGAATTATTTGACGTGTTCCAACCGGTGTTCGACCGGATTGCGGCCGGTGCTGTGGAACGCGAACAGCAGCGGATTCTGCCGTTCGAACAGTTCAAGTGGCTCAACGAACGGCACTTCGGTGCGCTGACCGTTCCGCGCTCGCGGGGTGGTTACGGAGCTTCGCTGGAGCAGGTGGCGGAGCTGCTGATTGCCCTGGCCGCGGCGGACTCCAATGTGGCGCATGTTTACCGCTCGCACCTGGGATTCATCGCGAGCCTCAGCTCGGAGGAGTCCGACGTCTGGTTCCCGCGGATCGCCGCCGGCGAGACCGTGGGCAATGCCGCGACCGAGCGCTCCGGGGCCGCGCTGGGCACCGCGGCCACTACCCTGACCCAGATCCAGACCGCAGACGATGACTGGGAGCTCAACGGCACCAAGTACTACTCCACCGGTTCCATCTTCTCCGATTGGATCCAGGTCACCGCGCAGATTCCCGGTCAGGAGGCGCGCTCGCATGCGCTGGTGAAGAGCTCGTGGGATGGCATCGAACTGGTCGACGACTGGGATGGGTTCGGCCAGCAACTCACCGGCACAGGCACCACGCACTTCCGCGGGGTTAAGGTTCCGGCGGCCAACGTGCGCAACCGCGATGGCCGAGCCACCCAGGAGACCGCTGTCTTCCAGCTCGTCCTCCTTGCCGTTGAAGCGGGCATCGCCAAGGCCGCCATCGACGAGGGCGTCCACTTGGTGCGTTCACGCACTCGCGGTTTCAACACCGGTACCGGCTCAGTTGCGCGCGAGGATCCGCAGGTCCTGCAGCGCGTGGGTGAACTGAGTGCGAAGGCAGCCGCCGCGCGGGCGATCGTTCTGCAAGCGGCCCGGGAGCTCGACGCCGCCATTGGCGTTCTCGGCGGCGATCCCCTTCTCAACAACCCCCAGGAGTTGACCAACGCGTGCGAACTGCCCGTGGCACATGCCCAGGTGGTCGTTCCGGACCTCGTACGCGACGTGACGGACGGGATCTTCGACCTGCTCGGCGCCTCCGCCGTGGGCAAGTCCAAGTCCCTGGACCGCTTCTGGCGCAACGCCCGCACCGTGGCCACGCACAACCCGACCATCTACAAAGCACGCATCGTGGGCGACTACCGCGTCAACTGCACCCCGATGTTCGGCCTCAACGCGATTGGCGAGGTCAAGCAGGCCGGTGAGAAGCCCCAGTAGACCTGTGGGACACACCAGGTGCGCGGCAGGGACCTGAGCGCGCTTGAGATGCGCGGCTACGCGGCCGAAGCGGCGTCGTCTGCGGTAAGGGTGCTGCAACGACGAGCACCGGGCGTCGTTAGAACCTCCGTGCGCACGCCATGCGTCATTAGAACCCTTGGCGAGGCTCAGAAAGGCTCTAACGGCACACGAGGTGCCCGGCGGGGTCGGGACGGCGCCTGAGATGCGCAGCAAGCCCCGCGACAGTCCCAACGCCCCCACAACCGAAGCACCCCACAACCAACGCGCCTCACAACCAATGACGCAGCCCCGGCACCTTCGCGCGGAAGGGGCCGGGGCTGCGTCGTAGTGGCCGGGCAGCTTACGGGAGCTGCGGCATGGCGATGTCTGCCATGCGAGCGAGCACGCGCACCACCTGGCAGGAGTAGCCGAACTCGTTGTCGTACCAGACGTAGAGCACGAGCGAGTTGTTGTTGACGATGGTGGCCAGACCGTCCACCACGCCGGCGCGGCGGGAGCCGACCAGGTCGGTGGAGACGACGTCCGGGGAGTCCACGTAGTCGATCTGCTTGCGCATGGCCGAGTTCATGGAAATGTCCTTGAGGAACTCGTTGACCTCGTCAGCGGATTCGGGTGCCTTGTCCAGCTGCAGGTTGAGGATGGCCATGGAGACGTCCGGGGTTGGCACGCGGATGGCGTTGCCGGTGAGCTTGCCCTTCATCTCCGGCAGAGCCTTGGCCACAGCCTTGGCGGCACCAGTTTCGGTGATGACCATGTTCAGCGCTGCGGAACGGCCGCGGCGGTCGCCCTTGTGCCAGTTGTCGATGAGGTTCTGGTCGTTGGTGTACGAGTGAACGGTCTCGACGTGACCCTGCTTGATGCCGTACTGGTCATTGAGGACCTTGACGACCGGGGTGATGGCGTTGGTCGTGCAGGATGCTGCGGAGAGGATCTTGTCCTCGGGCAGGATGTCCTTGTCGTTCACGCCGCACACGATGTTCTTGAGATCGCCCTTGCCGGGAGCGGTCAGCAGGACCTTCGCGACACCCTTGGACTGCAGGTGCTGGGAGAGTCCCTCTTCGTCGCGCCACGCACCGGTGTTGTCGACCACCAGGGCGTTGTCGATGCCGTACTCGGTGTAGTCCACCTCGGCCGGGGAGCCGGCGTAGATGAACTGGACGTCCACGCCATTGGCGGTGATGACGTTCTTCTCTTCGTCCACGGTGATGGTGCCGTCGAAGGAACCGTGCACGGAGTCACGGCGCAGCAGGGATGCGCGCTTGACCAGGTCGTTGCCCGGCTTCTTGCGAACCACCACGGCGCGCAGGTTCAGACCGGTGCCGTCATTACGGTTGATGAGGATGCGAGCCAGCAGACGGCCGATGCGACCGAAACCGTAGAGCACCACGTCCTGGGACTCGGGCTCGTTCTCGCCCTGGTGATCGACTACGGACGCGAGCTGTTCACGCAGGTACGCCTCGAGGTCGTTGCTACCGGATTCCTTGTAGCCCTGTGCCAGCTTGGCCACGTCGATGTTGCAGGTACCCAGCTTGAGCTTGGTCAGCGTCTCGACGATGTCCAGGGTGTCCTTGAGCGGCAGCTCTTCGCCCAGGATGCGGCGGGTGAAGCGGTGCGCCTTGATGATTTCGGTAACGGACTTGTGAACCAGCGACCGGCCGAACACGGTGGTGACCACCTTGTTCTCGCGGTGCAAACGGCCCACCAGGGGGACCAGTGCTTCAGCAAGTGCTTCTCGATCGGACCAGGTGGTGCTCACCAGCATCCTTCTTCCTCGACCCGGACTTCGTCGTGAGGGCCGTGTTGTGCCGCGCTTCGTTGTGCGGTCTAGCGTGATGGCGCCGCACAAGATGAGGCGGCTCGTCGTACGCCAGTGTACGTGGCTCGCGCACCCCTCGCGCACGTGTCTCTTAAGGTGACGACGCCGCTCGGTGGCCTCTTCTTGTCGGTCGCCTTTGCTACCGTGGTGCCATGTTGACGGTGATCGGTGAAGCTCTCGTGGATGTGGTCTCACGCGACGGTGAAGAACCCCGCGCGCACGTGGGCGGAAGCCCCATGAATGTGGCCGTGGGCCTCGCCCGCTTGGATCAAGAAGTGCAGTTCCTGGGCCGTTACGGTCAGGACGAGTACGGCGAGCAAGTGGCCGCTCACCTGCGGGACAACAACGTGAATCTGCCGTTCAATCCGGATTCCAAACCCACCTCCGTCGCCCAGGCCACGCTGGATCAGGCGGGTGCTGCGACCTATGACTTTCAGCTGGACTGGTCCCTGGATGTCTCGGAGGAGCAGATCGATCGGCTCCTGAACGAGACCGGTCTGCTGCACGTCGGCTCCATCGGCGCCATGCTCGAGCCCGGGGCCACCATGGTCCGCAAGGCCGTGGAACGCGCCCACGATCATGCTCTGGTCTCGTATGACCCCAACTGCCGGCCGACCATCATCCCGGATTCCTCGGACGCCCGCGCCCGCGCGGAGGCGATTGTGGCATCTGCGGACATCGTAAAGGCCTCGGACGAGGACTTGTTGTGGCTCTACCCGAACCGTTCCATCGAGGACAGCGCCCGTGCCTGGTTGCAGGCCGGAGCTCGCTTGGTGGTTGTGACCCGCGGTGCCCTGGGTCCGTGGGCAGTCAGTCGTGGCACCGGACGAGAAGGCATGGACACCCCCGCCGCCAAGGTGGACGTGGCGGACACCGTGGGTGCCGGTGACTCTTTCATGGCCGCGTTGATCTCCGCACTGACCGACCGCGGTCTCACGGGGGCCGAGGCTCGTCGCGGACTGGATGCACTCAGCAAGGACCAGGTGCTCGAGATCCTGCGCTACGCGGCCACCGCAGCGGGCGTGACCGTGTCCCGCTCCGGAGCGGATCTGCCGACCAAGGCGGACCTGCCCGCTCACTAATGCGTCCAGTCTGCTCATAGGCGAGCGGCAAGCTCGGTGAGATGAGGCCGTGAACCCGGCCGAGCGCCGTCGGCAACGAATTGTCCGTGAGTACGAATCGTTCAACGAAAGGAATACCGATGTTTGACCGTAAACCTTACGCAGACCTGCCCGACCTTCCCACGTTCACTCTGACTTCAACGGATGTTGCGGAGGGCCAGACCATGGCCACCGCCCAGGTCTCCGGAATCATGGGCGCGGGCGGAGAGGATATCTCCCCGCAGCTGTCTTGGTCCGGCGCACCCGAGGGCACCAAGTCCTACGTGGTCACCATGTACGACCCGGATGCTCCCACACCGAGCGGTTTCTGGCACTGGTGCCTGTCCAATATCCCGGCCTCGGTCACGGAACTGGCCACCGGTGCCGCATCGAACCCGCCCCAGGGAGCCGTGAAGCACCGCAACGACGCAGGCACGGACGAGTTCCTGGGCGCGGCCCCGCCCGAGGGACACGGAGCGCACCGCTACATCCTGTGCGTGACCGCCGTGGACGTGGAGGAAATGGACGTGGACGAGAACACCAGCCCCGCCGTGGTGAACTTCAACCTGTTCTCGCACGCGATCGGGCGGGCCTTCCTGACCCCCGTGTACGAAGTCAAGTAACCCAGCAGTGGCCCGCGGTGGAATCGAGGAATCCCAACCTGTCCGAATGATCGCCAGCGATCTGGACGGGACGGTTCTGGGACCCGATTTTCGTTTCCGGCCGCGCACCGTTGAAGCCATTACCGCCGCGCGGGACGCCGGGATCCACGTGGTTTTCGTGACCGGGCGTCCCAAGCGGTGGTTGCACCCTCTCCACGAACAACTTGAGGACGTGGGTGTGGTCATCTGCTCCAACGGGGCGGTTGTCTACGACCTGCGGACCGAATGCATCATTGAAACCAGCCTGTTCGATGTGCGCGAAGCCTTCGGGATCATGGGGGAGATCAGCGAGCTCTTCCCCAAGACGCTCTACGCGGCGGAGACCCTGGACCGCGTATTCACCGATCCCGGTTGGTCCCGCAGCGACCGCATGGAAATTTTTCCTGTCGAGGAAGCCCCCATCAGGGACTGTCTGCCCCACGGCGCCGGTGTGGTGAAACTGCTGGCCAAGCTGGACGGGGCAGTGCCCAACGAGTACTTCGAACACGTGCGTGACCTGGTGGACGGGCGGTTGGCTGTCACCCACTCGGTCGCGGCTGCGCCGCTGGTCGAGATTGGTCAGCGCGGGTTGACCAAGGCTCGCACGCTGGAACGCTTCGCGGCAGAGCACGGTATTGCCAGTGAGCAGGTAATGGCCTTCGGCGATATGCCCAATGACCTGGAAATGCTCACGTGGGCCGGCCACGGTTACGCCATGGCGGATGGCCACCCGGGCGTGGTGACCGCGGTGGGCCGTACAGCCCCGCCCTTCGATGAGGACGGCGTGGCTCAGGTGATTGAAAGTTACTTGAACAGCAACTGACGCTTAATGCCCTAATGACAAGTTACTGTTTAGTACATGTCAGTTGCACCCCAGGTCACAGCACTTGCCCATCGTGGATTCTCACTGGACGGCCACGAGAACACGCTCCGAGCGTTCCGCGCGGCCGCGGATCTGAGTTTCGTGTGGGCCGAGACGGACGTGAACACCACCTCCGACGGCGTGGTGCTCGCCTTCCACGACCCCACCCTGGATCGCGTGACGGACACCTCCGGGGATGTCAGTGACGCTCCGTGGTCCTCCCTGGAGGACGTGCGGATCGGCGGCACCGAGCCTCTGGCAACTCTGGCGCAGCTGCTGCGGGAACTGCCCGAGCTGCACTTCAATATCGACGTCAAGGACGAATCATCCGTGGCCGCCCTTCCTCGGGTGATCGCGGACGAGGGCGCGGTGGACCGGGTGCGGGTGACCTCGTTCTCTGAGTCTCGCCGACGCCGCACGCTCGCCTCGATCGCGCAGCTCACCGGGAAACGCCCGCTCACTTCGGCGGGAACCGTCGGCTGCGCGGGGCTGACGATTCTGTCCAAGGTGGCGCGGGTGACGGACAAGATTTCGCCCAGGATCGTGAGCTCTATCTGGTCCGCTTTGACCAAGTTGTGGGCCCCCAAGGTCGCGGAGTTCAACACCGTTCAGCTACCGGTGAGCTACGAACTCTCCCTGCCGGGTGGCTTCAAGCTGCCCGTGGCGGTGGCTAACCAGAAGTTCGTGGAAGTGGCACATCGGGTGGGCATTGCCGTTCACGTGTGGACGATCAACGACGCCCAGGAGATGCGCCGGCTACTGGCCATCGGAGTGGACGGTCTGGTGACCGACCGCGCAGACATCCTGGCTCGGGTGCTGGCCGACAGCGGTCAGTGGCCACCTCGATCCGCGTCATCTCGCGTGTGAGCTTTGACTCACACCTGTGATGTTTCTAATGTCATAAGTAGGTGAAACACGCGGCGCACTGATCCGTGAGCTTGGCTCCGGAATGCGCCGCCCACAATCGAACGGAGGCGGAGATGCACAAGATCCACTCCGCCCACGGCCCGGCTCGTCAGCCGGTGGGCTTCGTCCGTTCGCGGTGGATCGGCTGTCTCAGCAAGATCCCGTAGCTACATTTCCCTGTCCCAATGGTGTGCCCGTGTGGGCATGCCACGGCACGCCCTGTTTTCCGAAGGGCGCTCGCCAGGAGTCTCACAACGTCGTGTCTCAACAGCGAGGAAATATGAGCGCAGAACCCTATCCACATCACTCTCCGGACCACGCCGGAGGGGTGCGCAACGAGCGTCGCTCGGCTGCGCGGCGTCGGGCATTGTCACGACGCGGTTTCCTGGGCGTGGGCGCGACGGCCGCGGTGTTCGCGCTGGCTGGTTGCGGAAGTAACACGGAGCAGGCCTTCTCGGGTACTGCGGCTACCGGAGAGCCGGAGCCCGGTGGCATTTTGCGAGTTGGACTCGCAGGTGGCGGTGCCGCGGATGTCGTGGATGCGCACGTGCCTGTGACCACTCCGGACGGCGGTCGTGTGATCAACCTCTATGACCGGCTCTACGAGTTCGACCAGGACTACGAACCGGTGCCGGCGCTCGCGGTCAGCGCCGAACCCGTAGACGATGGGCGGGCCTGGGTCTTCAAACTGCGCGACGATGTCACCTTCCACGACGGCCGCCCGATGACTGCAGCGGACGTCGTGTTCTCCTACGACCGAGTAACAGATCCTGACAACCCCAAATCGGGTGCGTCCGGTCTGGCGAGTCTGGAAAAAACCGTGGCCGTGGACGATCACACGGTTCGGTTCGAGTTGTCCGAACCGGATGCCGCGTTCATTTACTCGACGGCGGAGTACGCGGTGGGCATCGTGCCCCCGGACTACGATCCCGCACATCCGATCGGTACCGGACCGTTCACCCTGGGACAGTTCGAACCCGGTCAGATCACGGTGCTCAAGAAGAACCCGAACTACTGGGGCGGCGCACCGATCTTGGATGAAGTTCACATGATGAACTTCAACGACGAGGACGCGATGGTCAACGCTCTGCTGTCCTCCCAAGTTGATGCGGTCGGCCAGCTGCCCATGGCGCTCGTGGACGTGGTGGGAACCGACCCGCGCATCTTCACCGAGATGTCCGAAACCGGCGGTTGGTTGCCGTTCACGATGCGCGTGGACGTGGAGCCGTTCGATGACCCCCGGGTGCGCGAGGCGTTCAAGCTCGTGGTGGACCGTGAGCAGATGGTGGAGCAGGTTTTCTCCGGGCACGGCAACGTGGGGAACGACATGTACGCGCCGTTCGACCCCGGCACACCTGAGCTGCCGCAGCGAACTCGGGACATCGAGAAGGCCAAACAACTGTTGGCCGATGCAGGGTACCCGGACGGGCTGGACGTGGAAATGGTCACGGCACCCATCCAAGCCGGCGCCGTGGAATCCGCCCAGGTCTTCGCTGAGCAGGCCTCGGAAGCCGGGATCAACGTGAGCCTGCGCCGCGTGGACACCACCACGTTCTTCGGCGACGGCTACTTGCAGTACCCGTTCGCCCAAGATTTCTGGCTGACACGCAACTTCTTGCCCCAGACGGCCAATGGCACGCTTCCTGGTTCTCCGTTCAACGAGACGCACTGGGCGGATCCGGAATTCATCGAGCTCTACAACAAAGCGCGCGCCACGCTGGACGACGACGAACGCAACGAACTGATCGGTCAATTGCAGAAAATACTCCACGACGCCGGCGGCTACATCGTGTGGGGATTCTTCAACCAGGCCGATGCCTATCAGAACTATGTGGGGGGAACCATGACCTACCGCACGGGTATGCCGGTGAGCGGTTTCCAGTTCCGGCATCTGTGGATTGCACAGGAAAGCGAGTAACCCGTGGGACAAATGATTCTCAAACGCCTGGGCATCTCGGTCTTCGTGCTGCTGGCAGTGTCCGTGGTGGTGTTCGTCTTCACGCTCCTGCTGCCCGGTGATCCGGCGCAGGCGATCCTCGGCCAGCAGGCCACGCCGGAACGCCTCGCGGTGCTGCGTGAACAGCTGAACCTCAACGACCCTTGGTACGAGCGCTACTTCACCTGGCTGGGTGGCCTGTTGGTTGGCGACCTCGGTACCTCGGCCGCCACCGGCGGTTCGGTCAATGAGCTGCTGGGGCAAAAGGTCTCGGCTTCGATACTGCTGATGATCATTGCCGCAGTCATCTCCATCCCGGTGGGCATCCTGCTGGGCACCTGGTCCGCCATGCGCCGTGGCCGCACCACTGACCACACTCTGACCGGCATTTCGTTGGTCCTGGCAGCACTGCCCGAGTTCGTGATCGGTATTGCGCTGACTGCGTTGTTGTCCACCACGGTGTTCCAGCTCCTGCCCTCCGTGACCATGGCCGCGCCGGGAACCCGGGTGTGGGATTACCCGTTGCAGTTGGTTCTGCCCACGCTGACACTGGTGCTCGTGGTCGTTCCCTACATGATCCGAATGACCCGAACCACCATGCTGGACGTGCTTGATTCCGGCTACGTGGAGATGGCCCGGCTCAAGGGCGTGCCCGAACGCCAGGTGATCATGAAGCATGCGCTGCCCCACGCGATCGGACCGGTCGCGCAGGTCGTGGCCATGCAGCTGGCCTGGTTGGCCGGCGGCATTGTGGTGGTCGAGTTCCTCTTCCGCTATCCCGGTCTGGGCCAGGCCATGGTGGACGCGGTGCAGATCCGTGACGTTCAGGTGGTCCAAGCACTGTCCATGATCATTGCCGCGTTCTACGTGGTCGTGAACCTCATTGCTGATGTGATCGGCATCCTGGCCAATCCCAAGCTGCGGACGGAGTCCTCCAAATGAGCGCGCAGAACCATCAACCGGCGACACCGGAAACTCCGGTCACCCAGCCCGCAGCAAGTTTTGAACCTGCGGAGTCCCGCGGGGACGCCCGTCCTGTTTCCTTCTTCCGCCGGTTCCTGTCCCAACCCGAGGCCAAGTTCGGCCTGGTGCTGACCGGCCTGGTGTTGTTGGTGGCCATCGCGGGTCCGTTCGTGGTTCCCGCGTGGACCGGTTACGGTCCTACCTCGTACGCGGGCAAACCGTTCCAGTACGACATCTTCGGCACGGACAATCTGGGCCGTGACGTACTCTCCCGGTTCCTTGAGGGCGGCTGGCGACTGCTGCTGTACTCGGCCCTGGCCACAGTGCTGGGCGTTGGGCTCGGCACCGTTCTCGGCATGCTCGCGGCGTTCCGCGGCGGCTGGATGGACTCGGCCATTATGCGCACCGGTGACGTGCTGCTGGCCATCCCGCAGCTGGTCTTCGCAATGCTCGCCATTACCGTGCTGGGCCCGCAGGGCTGGGTGCTCGTGGTGGTCATCGGCATCACCCACGCACCGCGCGTGGCCCGCGTGATTCGCTCGGCCACCTCCGGTGTGGTCGCGGAGGACTACGTACTGGCCTCGCAAATGTACGCCGTGCCCCAGTGGAAGATTCTGGGCCGGGACGTGGTCCCCAACATCATGGGCCCTCTCATGGTGGAGATGGGCTTGCGCATGACGTATTCGATCGGCGCCGTCGCCTCGCTGTCGTTCCTGGGATTGGGCATGCAGCCGCCCACCGCGGACTGGGGCCTGATGATCAACGAGAACCGCATTGCGCTTTCGCTCCAGCCATGGGGCGTGATCCTGCCGGTGATCGCGATCGCCATTCTTACCGTGGGCACCAACCTCATTGCCGACGCCGTGTCCGGCGCCTCAGCGGGCCGCACCACCGGTTCCGCGCGAAAGGACAAGTAAATGGTCAGCACAACTACCGTTCCCAAGGCCACGGTGGCCACGGCCATTTCCGTGCGCGACCTGTCCCTGGGTGTTCAAGGCGGGGACCTGATCCTCAAGGACGTCGATTTCGACCTCACGCCCGGGCGCATTCTGGCCCTGGTGGGTGAGTCCGGTTCTGGTAAGACCACTGCCGCGCTGGCATGCATGAACCATTTGCGCACCGGATTGGAACTGCGCGGTGGCTCCGTCCAGTTGCACGAAGGTGCGTCGCGGTTCTTCAACCAGAACATGGACCTGCTGACGCTGTCTGAGAAGCAGGTGCGTAAGCTGCGCGGCGGCACCATTGCGTACGTTCCTCAGGATCCCGCGCTCTCGCTCAATGGTGCGTTGCGCGTGGGGGAGCAGATCCACGAGGTGCTGCGCATCCACGAGTTCGGACGCAATGGTAGGGAACGCGAGGCTCGCGTGGCCGAGGTGCTCGAAGAAGTGGGCCTGCCCAGCACCAAGAAGTACCAGCGGCGCTACCCGCACCAACTTTCGGGCGGTCAGCAGCAACGCATCGGCATTGCGATGGCCTTCGCGTGCCGCCCCGCCGTGATCATCCTGGATGAGCCGACCACCGGTTTGGACGTGGCCACCCAGGACCTGGTCCTCAAGACCGTGTACCAGTTGACTACCAAGCACGATGTCGCCGGCCTCTACATCACTCACGACCTCGCCGTGGTCGCCCAGGTCGCCAACGACGTGGCGGTCATGCTCCGCGGCGAGATAGTGGAACGCGGTCCCGCCGAGAAGGTTCTTTACGATCCTGATCACGACTACACCAAGACACTTCTGGCCGCGGTGCCCGACCTCCAGGGTGAACGCGCCATGGGCGGCGGGCCTGCGGTGAGCCCCAGTGCCAAGGTGCGTGCGCCCTGGGACAACAGCCATGACGACGACGTCCCGGTCGCCAATAGCGGTCAGGTCGCAGATAGCGCGCGCGGCGCGAACGATGGCCGGGACAACGCTCGCGGTGTCGGCCAGCACGACGCCGCCCAGTCGGCTCACGGAGCATCCTCCGGTGCCACCGCGGTCGCGGCCGAACCCGCGCGATCTGACGAGGCATCGCGCGGTGGTGAGCGGGCGGCGTCGTCAACCGGCGATACGGCCCAGGTACATGACCGAGCGGCGTCGCCGACCGAAACGAAACCTGCCAATGAACCGTTGGTCGCCGT
>CAACWU010000347.1_pt1 | contig 38182 bp, 36 predicted proteins | sample 2275741 | NCBI WGS metagenome assembly CAACWU01 (sample SAMEA5312470, study PRJEB27640) | indoor metagenome | biome: indoor environment; feature: uncontrolled; material: tiles wood | place: Germany | collected 2014-07-07
TCCGCCGGACTGGTGTCCCCGTTCAACGGCGAGGGCATCTCCAACGCCATGGAATCCGCGCTGTTCGCCGCATCCTGCGTGGTCGACGCAGCCTCGGCCAACGGAGCGCAGCAGCGCGAGAACGCGCTGGCCCGTTATCCGCACATGGTGCACGACGAATGGGGTGCCCATTTCGTACAGGGCCGGGCGCTCGCCGAGCTCATCGGCCACCCCGCTCTGTTGAGTGCCGGGGTGCGCGCCGGAATGCGGATGCCCCAGCTGATGCGATTCGCGGTGCAGGTCATGACCGAGCTTTCTGATCGCCCCGCCCACACCCTGACCGACCGTGCCGTAGCGCTCATTGATGCGCTGACGCCCGCCCGCTGAATTCTCGATAGAGTGGTACACCGTGACTGAAACCAGCCGACTGAATGGCTCATTGCGTTTGCCCGCAGGATTTGAGCTCATTGCCCAGGACGACCACCTGGGTCCGCTTGTCGTGGAATCACTCGCGCAGATCGAAACGCGGCTGGAAGAGGCTCTGCGCTCCACCGATCAACTCGCGGATGTGACCGCCCGTCACCTGCTGCAGGCCGGTGGCAAGCGCGTTCGTCCGTTGCTCACGCTGCTCGCCGCAGAAGCCGCCGGTGAAGTCAACCAGGACGTGATCGAAGCTGCGGCGGTTGTCGAACTGACCCACCTGGCCACCCTCTACCACGACGACGTCATGGATTCGGCCCCCCTGCGCCGCGGTGTGGAGACCGCGCAGACCGTGTGGGGCAATTCCGTTGCCATTCTCACCGGTGACCTGATTTTCGCCCGGGCATCGGCCATGGTGTCCGAACTCGGCCAAGAACCGCTGTTGATCCAGGCCAAGACCTTTGAGCGGCTGGTCATCGGTCAGCTGCAGGAAACCACGGGTCCCGTGGACGGTCAGGATCCCGTGGAGCACTACCTCAACGTGCTGGCCGGCAAGACCGGTTCGCTGATCGCCGCGAGCGGCCAGTTCGGTTCGCTGCTGGGCGGTGCACCGCGAGACGTGATCAATATGATGGTCGAATACGGCGAGAAGGTGGGTCTGGCCTTCCAACTGGCCGATGACATCATCGATCTCACCGGCCACGACGACGTTTCCGGCAAGACTCCGGGCACGGACCTGCGCGAAGGCGTGGACACGCTGCCCGTCCTGCTGTTGCGCCGCGATGCGCAGAGCGCGGACCAGGCCGTGGCGGATTCCGCACGCGAAGCCCTGGAACTCATCGACGGGGACCTCTCCAGCGATGAGGCACTGGCACGGGCCGTGGCCGCCGTCAGTGAGCACCCGGTGTCCGCGGAAGCGTGGGACACGGCCAACCGATGGGCCGATGACGCCATTGCGGCGATCCAGCCGCTGCCCGAAACCGTGACCAAGGCGGCACTGATCGAATTTGCCCACGCGGTGGTCCACCGAGAAGGCTGATACCTCAGTAAGCTGGGGGCTATCCAAAAACCGCCCCGCGTTACGCTGTGATCCAGACTGATGCTCGGGCGGGATGTGTTCCCCCTGTGAGGATCATCGAATGTCCACAAAACCTTTACGTGGTGGCGCTTCCAACGAGGCTTTCTCGGGACGCACCATGTTCATCTTTGCCGCCATCGGCTCCGCCGTTGGTCTGGGCAATATCTGGCGTTTCCCCTATGTCGCGTATGACAACGGTGGCGGCGCGTTCCTTATCCCTTATCTGGTCGCACTGCTGACTGCCGGCATCCCTCTGTTGATGCTCGACTACGCGGTGGGCCACCGTTACCGTGGCTCCGCGCCCTTGGCGTACCGCCGCTTACACCCCAAGCTCGAGGCCATCGGTTGGTGGCAGCTGGGCATCTGCGTGATCATCTCGCTGTACTACGCCATCATTCTGGCTTGGGCCATGCAGTACACGATCTTCTCCTTCACCAAGGCGTGGGGAGATGACCCGGCGGCCTTCTTCATGTCCGACTACATGCAGGTCTCCGAAGAAGTCACCATCAGCTTCAACTTCATCTGGCCGGTCTTCATCGCCACCGCCATTGCCTGGTTGGCCCTGTTGGTCGTTCTGATGATGGGCGTGCAGAAGGGCATCGGCCGCATCAACGCGATCCTGATTCCGCTGCTCGTGGTCATGTTCCTGATCATGGTGGGCATCGCTCTGACCCTGCCCGGCGCAGCCGGTGGTCTGGACGCCCTGTTCACTCCATCGTGGGAGGCCCTGGGCGACTCGTCCGTGTGGGTTGCCGCGTACGGACAGATTTTCTTCTCGCTGTCCGTGGGCTTCGGCATCATGATCACCTACGCCGCCTACCTCAAGCCCAAGTCGGACCTGACCGGTTCGGCGTTGGTGGTAGGTTTCGCCAACTCGAGTTTTGAGATTCTGGCGGGTATCGGCGTGTTCGCGGCACTTGGCTTCATGGCCGCCGCTGCGGGCACCGGCGTCGGTGATGTTGCGACCTCGGGTATCGGTCTGGCGTTCATCGCCTTCCCGACCATCATTTCGGAGGCGCCGTTCGGCGTGCTGATCGGTGTGCTGTTCTTCGGCGCGCTGGCCTTCGCAGGCTTCACGTCCATGATCTCGATCGTGGAAGTGATCGTGGCCGGTTTCCGCGACAAGTTGGGCCTGAGCCGCCGCACCGCAGTGGCCGTGGTGGTCATCCCGCTGGCTGCTGTCTCGCTGCTGTTCTTCCCCACGACCACGGGTTTGAACCTGCTGGACGTGACGGACGCATTCGTCAACAACTTCGGCATTGTGGCAGCCGCACTGGTGTCGGTGCTCATGCTGACCGCTGGTTTCTCCGCCCTGCCCACCCTGCGCGATCACCTCAACTCGGTGTCCTCCTTCAAGTTGGGCCGCACCTGGATGATCGTGGCCGGTGCCGTGACACCCGTGGTGCTCGGTTACATGTTGATCGACCAGCTCACGCTGAACCTGGCCGAGGGGTACAACGACATGCCCGCCTGGTTCGTGAACGTGTTCGGTTGGGGCATGGCCGGCAGCCTGGTGGTCATCGCGTACCTGCTGTCCAAGCTGCCCTGGTCCCGTCGCACGGCGGCGGCCTTTACCAGCCCCGCGCCCAGCGTGCAGGACGCTTACCTGGACCGCGACCTGCTGACCCAGGACAAGTCCTTCACCCACTACCGAGACACCGCGATGCGCAGCCCGGCGTTGGATCAGGACTACTCATTGCGCGCCATTCAACACGGCACCGTGGTGCACCAGCGCGCTCCCTGGGATGAGGGCAAGGCAACCGCCGACGACGCCCCGGCGTCCCGTTCCGCGGGCCAGCCCACCCATGACAATCACGAAGGAGGTGCCCGATGAGCACCACCGCAATCGTCATGATGGTCGTCGCTATCGTGCTGGTGTGGGGCGGACTTGTGCTCTCCATCATCAACATTCGACGGTCACCGGAAGAGGTCGACGAGCTGGATCCGGACTACCCGGAGCAGCCCGATGGGTTCGGCAACCCGGATCAGCCGGAACAGGGGGAGCGCTCCCGCGTGAGCGAACCGACCCGCTGAGCGGGCGCCGTCGTCACGAGGCGAACGCATGATGAGGGCCGGGGCCAGCCAGGATTCCACGAGGAATCCCGGTGCGCCCCGGCCTTCGCCGTACCCGCGCAGGAGCAGGGGCTAGGCCGCGTCCCGCTCGCGCTGCAGCCTGCGTGCGCGAGGTGCGCGAACGGCGTCGAGAATCATGAGGAGCACAGCGCACCACACGATACCGAAACCGATCCAGCGCTCCAGCGGCATGGACTCGTTGAGCACGGTGATGGCCAAGATGAACTGGCTGATCGGTGCCACGTACTGGATCATGCCTACGGTGCTCAGGGGCAGCCGGGCGGCCGCGGATCCGAAGAGCAGCAGGGGGACCGCCGTGATGATGCCGGAGGACGCCAGCAGCCAGAAGTGGCCCGCGCCCTCGGAGAACAACGTGATCTGACCGTCGGAGTTCAGGAAGAATACGGCCGCCAATGCCAGGGGAGCGATCGCCGCAGTCTCACCGGTGAGCGTGACGAGTGCCGGATAACGGCCGCCGATCGTTGATTTCACCAGCCCGTAGAAGCCGAATGAGAAGGCCAGCGCCAGCGACAGCCACGGCACGGATCCGTAGACCACGGACATGATGAGCACGGCCAGAAAGCCCACCGCTATCGCAGCCCACTGCAGGGGCCGGAGCTTCTCGCGCAGGACGATCACGCCCAGCAGGACCGCCACGATGGGGTTGATGAAGTACCCCAGGGAGGCTTCCAGCGTGTGGCCGGTGGTGGTGGCCACAACGTACAGCAGCCAGTTCGTGGCGATCAGTACACCCGCGATCACCAGGGCAATGACCGCCTTGCCGTCCCGGAAAAGCTGCACCAGCGTGCCCAGCGATCGCGTGAGTGCCAGCAGAATCAGGCAGAACAGCACCGAGAACAGCACGCGCATCGAGACGATCTCGTACGCGGTGGCGGGCAGCAGGAGCACGAAGTACAGAGGCAGCAGGCCCCACAGGCCGTAGGCGCCGAACCCGTACAGAAAACCGGCCCGGGTCCTTTTCTTACGATCAGGTCCCGAGCCGGTCTCAGCGTTATAAGTCACCGTCCGATCCTAACGGCGGACGGCCACTCGATCACACTCCGAAGAAACGACTGAAGAAGCCCTTCTTCTTTTCGCCCTTCTTTTCCAACTGCTCGTTGGTCTCCACTTCTTCGCCGTCGACCACGGCGGGAGCGGAGATGTCCTCGGCGGCATCGGGGCCGGCCACGGTTTCCCGGCGGGCGGCGGCGTCCTGCTCGCGCACCTCACGGATCTCGAGGTCTTCGCGAACCTCCACGACCTCGCGCTCGTCACGTCCACGATCGGCCACGACGGTTTCTTCCTCGCGCGGGATACCCGGCTGGGAAGCAGCCAGGTCCGGCTCGGGAATGCGCGCCATGGTGGTGGTGTCCGGCTGCGGGGACGCCTGCGGGCCCGCAGTGGGCTCGCCCTTGTCTTCCGGATCCGGCAGCACGGTTGTCTGCACACGACCGGGAACGGCCGGTTCCTGGGTGGGCTCCTGGTCGAACGGGCGATCGCCGTCGCGCACCTCGCTCGCGGGAACCGCAACGTCGTCCTCGGGTTGTTCCGGTTCGGGAGCCGAAATGTCCTCGGTGGACAGCTCCTGGGGCAGGGGCTCTTCCTCGGTCGCCGACGCCGCCCTGGCCGCCTCGCGCTCACGACGCTCGTTCTCAGCGGCCTCGCGTTCGCGCTCGTTCTTCTCCTCGGCCTCGGCACGTTGCAGCTCGCCCAGCTGAACGGCGAGCTTCATGGCGACCTGGCGATCCTCGCGCAGGGCCTCGCGGTGGGTCTCGGCCTGGCGCTCGAGCTCCTCGAGTTCCTTCTCACCGACGGAAGGTTCGGCGGGTTCCACCCCGGTGATCTGGTGATCATCGAACCAGAAGCGCTGAGCGCCGTCGTGAACGGTGACCACGCACGTTGCATCCGTGTCCCACTCGACGTGAGCGCCTCGCAGGGCGGCATAGCTGTTCACGGCCAGATTGTGGTCCACGGCGGTGTCGGTGGTCAGGGACTCGCCGATCACCTGCATCATGCGCTGCTCGGTCAGGCGGGGCAGCTCGAAAGCATCGCCCTCGAGCAACAACCACGCGGTGATGTTGCCACCGGCGCGTGCGGGGTAGTGGGCGTACAGACCCGTGACGGCCTTGGAGGCCAAGGTCAAGCGACGTGCCAAGCCATCCTGGATGGGCTGTTCGTCGGTGGTGAGTTCGTCGACTTCCAGCCGCTGGCCGGCCTCCTTGGCCTGGACGGCTGCGGAGACGACCTCAGGGTTGAAGTGACCCAGTTCCTGCCAGGACCAGATCCAGCTACCGCGGGAGGCGGACTCGGTGCCCAACAGGTACGGGGTGAGTGTGACCGGCGGGGTCGTCTGCAGGGTGAACGACGGCGCGGAAAAATCCACGTCCCAATCCGCACCCTGAGACAGTTCCGCCAGCACTGCCTGGTATTCGGTGGAGATGAAAATCGAAGCGTCGATCAGCTCCTGCAACGTTTTTGTCATACCACCCAGGCTAACAACTGGCACGGCCCCTCTGTGCAGCCCATGGCGGTTTTGACCGCGTCTGGCAGAAAGATCTCAGGCTGCTGACGTCGCGGCCGCGTTCGATAGGGTTGTTTGCAGAGGAACGCGGGGGAATCCCGCTCTACCAATGGGCGCCGGTTGCCGGGCCGAAGGGACACCTACTCACCATGACCTCAACTCCGCACGCCGAACAGAACTCCGGTACACGCAGCGAACGAGAGCTGGTGGCGGAGATCGGGCGTTGGGTGCTGTCCGTGCTTCGGACCGAGTCCGGCTGGGACTCCATGCGTGTCGATTTCAAGCCGCAGGGTGATCGCGTGTACTTGCGACTTGCGGAGAACCGGGACGGCACGGCTATCCCCGGTGCGGCCGGGCCCATTAAACAGGGCAGCCCCGTGTTGGATTCACTCGAAGAGTTGCAACGCAGTTGCTACCTCAAGGGACGCGGGACGTGGTTCTCCACAAGCGTCACGATCGCTGCGAAGGGTTGGCCAGACCCTGAATACCGATTCGCCGCTCGGTACAACTACCACGACCTGCCACCGCAATTCTCGAACGAAGGCCGGTACGGAGCCCAGGACATTGCCACGCATCTCGGCACCTACCCTCGCACCGTGGCACGCACGCCCGAGTGGGCCATCGGCATCACGGGGGAACAGGGAATCGACCTCGAGTTCGTCGACCCCGCCGAGGACCAGAGCGCCCAGGCCGACGACGCCCACCCCCGGTTGCGCGCGGCCATCGCCCAGTACGTCGCGAACCCCGTGGACCAGGCCATGGCCAATGTGCTCCGCGAGGCCATGACCGGAATGGTGCTGCTGGACATCACCGGTTCCGACCTGGTGCCGGGCGAAGACGGCCAGCCTGTGGGTCCGGAATCCAATATTCGTGTGCAGGCCTTGGGGCAGAAGGACGGCACCCGTGCGTTGGCGGTCTACACGACCACCGAAGAAGCGCGCACGGTGTTCCGTGAGAACAACAAGGACTCCGAGAAGACCGAACCCGTGCTGTTCCGACAGCCGTCCGGGGCCGTGCTCAACATGGTCGCCACGGACCCGCAGTACGACGAGCTGGTGTACGACCCCGGGGGAGAAAACCCCATGCGCATCAAGCGCGAACAAATCGAATGGGTCAACAGGACCCCGCAGAACCGACCGGTCAAGGAAGCCCTGCTGGACAACAACATGTCCGGCTTGCTCGCAGCCGTCCTCAACCCCAACGGTCAGTTGTTGTTCGGAACACGGGATCAGGACGGCAAGTCCATGCCGGTGATGGTCCAACCGGAGGACCCCAACGCGGCGCCGGACACCATCATGGTGTTCACCTCCGCCGCGGAAATTGCGGCCCTGGACACCAGCCTGCAGGTTCGCGCGGCACCCTCGCGTGAGGTGTTGAAGTTCGTGGTGGATTCGGGTGCGGCGGGCATGTGCGTGAATGCGCTGCCGCCGGTGGCTACGATTCCCACCCAGCAGTTGCGAGAGCTTCTCGACCTGGTCGCACAGCAGGAGAACCAACAGCAAGACGAACAGCACTAATGGCCACGCTGCTGTACCGGGTAGGCGCCTGGTGTGCCCGGAAAGCTCCGGCCGTCATGATCGTGTGGCTCATGATCCTTGCACTCGCCGGAGCAGCGGCATTCGTGTTCGCCAAGGGAACCAGTAGCCAGTACTCGGTTCCGGACGCCCCGTATCAGCGGGTGCTGGACGAGATGAACGAGCGCATGCCGGAGGCCACCTTCGGCTCAGGCACCGTGGTGTTCCGTACGACGGGCGGTCAAGCGTTTTCCGAGAAGGAGCGGGAAGAGATCACTTCGGCCCTGGACGGTGCCGTTGAGGACGTCCCGGTCATTTCTTCGATCACGGACCCCTTCGAGGCCCAAGAGCAACTGGACGGCGCCGCGCGGAGCGTGGCCGAGGGGCAGCAACAACTGGACTCGGGTCAAGACGAGCTCCAACGTGGCGAACGTGAGCTCGAGCAGCAGCGCCGCGACTTGGACCGCGCTTCGCAACAGCTGGACCGGTCCCTGGAGCAGTTGCCGGGAAACCCGAGTAGAGAGCAAGCGGCTCAGGCGAATCCCGCCATGGCCGATCAGATCGAGCAACTCGAGGACGGCCAGAGTCAACTTGAGCAGGGCGAGGCCCAGCTCCGGGACTCCCGGCAGGAACTCGAGTCACGGTCGGAAGAACTGAGTACGGCCCAGCGTCAGACGGCGCTCACCGAGGAACAACGATTCGTCAACGAGGACGGGACAGTCGCCCGAGGGGTCGTGGATTTCTCGGAGAGCACCACGTCCATGAGCGCTGAAGAACGCGATCACGTCACCTCGGCGATCAGTGGGGCGCTGCCAGCAGGTGTCGTTGCAGACTATTCCGTGGAGATCACCCAGGACGTCTCAGGGCTCGTGGGCTCCACGGAGCTGATCGGTATTGCGGTGGCGGCCGTCGTCCTGTTCATCGTGCTGGGCAGTATCGTCATGGCCGGGCTGCCCGTGGTCAGCGCCGTGATCGGGTGCGGCACCGGAGTGGCCCTGGTCTACGCGTTGTCCTCCGTGGTGGACATGACCGCCACCGATCCGGTGCTCGCACTCATGCTGGGCATGGGCCTGGGGATCGACTACGCACTGCTCATCACCCACAGACACCGCACCAACGTGCTCGACGGAATCCCGCTGCGGGAATCCATCGCGCGGGCCACCGGCACCGCGGGCACGTCCGTGCTCTTCGCGGGCTTGACCAACGTGATTGCCCTGGCGGCCCTGGCCACCGTGGGCATCCCCTTCCTGGGGACCATGGGCTTGGCCGGCGCTGGCACCGTCATGCTCGTCATCCTGGCCTCGGTCACCGTGACCCCGGCGTTGTTGTCCCTGGTCGGCCACCGTGCAGTGCCCGCCAAGAAATGGCGCGAGCGCGGGTTCACCGAAAACGGCGAGAAGGTGGCTCGACAACGTGAGGTGGGCCCAGCGGCGTCGGCGGGTGAGCTGGCTTCCCGAATGTCCGCGCGAGCCCAGGCCCAGCGCATCGAAGCCGATGTCCGGCGCGAGGCCCTGGCTGCCGGCAACGAACCGGAAGCCCTCGCCCTGGCGCGCGCCAACAAGGGGTGGGGTGCGTTCGTGACGCAGCACCCCATTGCGATGATCGCTGTGGCAGTGGTCGTGCTTCTGGCCCTGGCACTGCCGGCTATGCAATTGCGGCTCGGCCTGCCCGACGGCGCCGCGGAACCTCCCGGGTCCACCGCCAACACCGCCTACCACGTGGTCTCCGAGAACTTCGGCGCGGGGGCCAACGCTCCCATCGTCACCATGGTGTCGCTGCCGGATGAAAGCCCGACCCGCGAGCGGGCCAACGCCGCGGCCGTGGATGCCGCCGAGTACATCGCTGGCATGGACGGTGTGGTTACCGCGGTGCCGGCAACCATCAGCGACGACTTCCGCACCGCGCTCGTGACCGTGACACCGGAGACCGGTCCGGCGGATTCTCGCACCGAAGAACTCGTCAAGGACCTGCGGGACCAGCGTGAGGAGATTCAGGACGCGACCGGCACCGACGTGGGATTCACCGGGCAGACCGTGGCCAACATCGACATCTCGGACACGCTCAACGCCGCCCTGCCCGTCTACATGGCCATTGTGCTGGTGCTGTGCCTGGTCATCATGCTGCTGGTGTTCCGCTCGATCTGGGTGCCCGTGATGGCCACGCTGGGCTTCATCTTCTCCACCGTCGCTAGTTTCGGCGCGGTGGTCATGGTCTACCAAATGGGCTGGGGAGCTGACTTCTTCGGCGTGCACGACCCCGGACCCATTCTGGCGTTCCTGCCCATCCTGCTGGTGGGGGTGCTGTTCGGGCTGTCCGTGGACTATCAGATCTTCATTGTCTCGGGCATGCGCGAGGCGTACATGCGAGGCTTCGAGGCGCACGACGCCGTGCGGGTCGGTTATCGACAGGGCGGCACCGTGGTGACCGCGTGCGGTGTGATCATGGTGTCCGTTTTCGCAGGCTTCATCTTCGCCCACGTGTCCGTGGTGCGGCCCATCGGGTTCGCCCTGGCGTTCGGCGTGGCCATGGATGCGTTCCTGATTCGCACCACGTTCATCCCCGCCACCATGCAGCTGCTCGGCAAACACGCGTGGTGGCTGCCGCGCTGGCTGGACCGGATCCTGCCCAACGTGGACGTGGAAGGCGAGAAACTCAATGAGCGTCTTGCCGCCGAAGACCGGAAGGGCCGGGAGATGTTGGTCGAGACCGTCTGAGGCGGCGGCGTCGTCCATGAGGCCGCGGAATGGGTCGGGACAAGGTGGGCCAGGAGGCAGTTGACCGGGAACAAGGAAGTGGCCCCGGAACGAGTAAGGTCCCGTCCCCGCGTGAAGTGGGAACGGGACCTTCTGCTCGGTGACTGGCCGGTCAGCTACTGACCGGCCCGAGAGAACGAACGATCAGATGCCGTACGCGTCGTTGCCAGCATCGCGAGCAACGGCCTCGCGTACGCGTTTGCCGAGGTCGGCGTCAACGTTCTCCCAGTATTGGAAGGCGCGTTCCTGGATGGCCTCGTCGGCCACGTCACCCACGTGACCCGCGATGTTTTCGACCGTCATGGCCTTCTCTTCGTCGTTGAAGACCTCGCGGTACAGCGTGCCCGCCTGACCGAAGTCATCGTCTTCGGAGTGCAGGGTGGCCGCGGCGCGCAGCATATCACCGTCGGATTCCCAACGCAGCTCATCAGCGGCATCCTTGCCACCGGCAACCGGGCCACCCGTGGTGTTGGGGGCGTAAACCGGCTGATTGGGGTGCTTGAACGAGTAGCGCATGGGGCCGTCGTGCGAGTAGGAGTTCTGCTCGGAACGGTACGGGTAGTTCACGGGCAGATCCGCGAAGTTCGCACCAATGCGGTGACGGTGGGTGTCCGGGTAGGAGAACACGCGGGTCATCAGCATCTTGTCCGGGGAGATCTCCACGCCCGGGACCGTATTACCCGGGGAGAACGCAGCCTGCTCGATCTGAGCGAAGTAATTCAGGGGGTTCTGGTTCAGGGTGAACTTACCCACCTTAATGCGGGGGTAGTCCTTCTTGGAGACCGTCTTGGTGACGTCGAACGGGTTGAACCGGTAGGCCTTGGCGTCCTCGTACGGCATGATCTGCACGTACACGGTCCACGAAGGGAAGTCGCCGTTCTCGATGGCTTCGTAGAGATCGCGGCGGTGGGCATCTGCGTCCGCGCCGGCGATTTTCTCCGCCTCATCACCGGTCAAGCATTCGACGCCCTGGTCCGAAACGAAGTGGTACTTGACCCAAAAACGTTCGCCGGCCGCGTTGACCCATTGGAAGGTGTGCGAGCCGTAACCGTTCATGTGACGGTAGGACCTGGGGATACCGCGGGGGCCCATCAGATAGGTCACCTGGTGCGCGGACTCGGGGGACTGGGTCCAGAAATCCCACTGCATGGTGTTGTCACGCAGTGCCGAGCCCGGAAGCCGCTTCTGGGAGTGGATGAAGTCCGGGAACTTGATGCCGTCACGGACGAAGAAGACCGGGGTGTTGTTACCCACGATGTCGAAGTTGCCGTCGGTCGTGTAGAACTTCAGCGAGAAACCACGGGGATCGCGCCAGGTATCCGGAGACCCCTGCTCGCCGGCCACCTGCGAGAAACGAGCCAGCATAGGAGTCTTGGTACCCGGCTGGAACACGGCAGCTTTGGTGTATTGGGAGACGTCCTCGGTGATTTCGAGTTCACCGAAAGCACCGGAGCCCTTGGCATGCACCACTCGCTCCGGAACGCGCTCGCGGTCAAAAGCCGCGAGCTTCTCGACCACGTACGAGTCATGGAGAACGATGGGGCCGTCAGCACCGACGGACAGCGAGTGCTCGTCGGACGCTACTTTCTTCCCCAATTGGTCGGTGGTGGCCGAGCCAGTCATTCGCAGGCCGTGTTCATGGGGAGTGGTGTCAGACATGGTTCCTCCTGGGTGATGGACGGGATCCGACGGACGTGCGGTCAATTACTGAACGGCGGAGCTGTTCGCCATGTCTTGCTGACATTGCGCGCAGATCCCCCGATACACCACCTCGGCGGACAGCAGTTTCATGCCGTGGTCCTCCGAGGGCGTGAGGCACGGCGAGTGCCCCACCGCGCACGCGACATCCGCGATCATTCCGCAGTTGATGCAATACGCGTGATGGTGGTTGTCTCCGGTGCGGGTTTCGTAGCGCGCAGGAGAACCGGGCGGTTCGAACTTGGACACCATGCCAATGGCCGTGAGATCCGCGAGGACCACGTAGATGGACTGAACAGAGATGTTCGGTAGGACCTGACGGACCCGCCGTACGGTGTCGTCCGCCGTGGCGTGAGGCATTGCGTCCACCGCGTCGAGTACCGCGAGACGTTGTTTGGTGACCCTGCGTCCGTTCGAACGCAGCTGCTCGGCCCACTCCTGCTGTGAGGGGTGGCTTGCGCCTGTCTGCGTGGTCTCCATGGCAACCACCATAACTTTATTTTGAGTAGCTCACAATAGAGCTGAGTGGCGTGCGTCTCACTCGGAGGGTTCCAAAAATCTTTTCGGTTTTCGCGTCACGATTCGGACGTTCGGCTGTCTACATAGTGAATCTCGCGCGGGCTGCGTGTGATTCCGGACGGCCTTTTCGCTCGGAGGTCGCCGTACCGCCGCAGTCGGAGCACAAGGACCGGGGAGGGCCCTGCGTCGCGGTGGGCTAGAGCGACCAACTTCCGAGTGGGCTGCTCGGGATGGGGGAGAGACGGGTGACATAGGAGACGGGGGTGCGGACGAGGGGAGACACCGCACCCCCGGCCCACCTCTTGAAACACTTGGTATCGGTTTTGTCACAGTCGGTATCTCAAGCCATGTAGTGCCGGTGTGCTGACACAATAGATGGACCTGTCAGCACCCTTAAGGCGCCATGGAACATCACCGACGTCCCACTCCGAGGGACGGCCAGCAGAATTCGACACCAGCGGCCAACGACGAGCCGTTGCTCGACGCTGTCCGAAACGGGGATAACCAGGCGTTCGGTGAGCTGTACGAGCGTCATCGTGGCGCGGTGTTCGCCGTAGCCCGTTTACACACCCACAGCCAGGCCGAGGCCGAGGACATCACCTCGGAGGCCTTCACACGTGTGCTCGCGCTCCTGAAATCCGGTGGTGGTCCGCGACAGTTCTTGCGCGCCTACCTTGTCACCGCCGTTTCACGCTTGGCCGCCGATCGGGCCAATGACCTCAATCGCACCCAACCGCAGGAACCCCAAGAGCAGGGCAAACTGGATCGTGTCCAGCTCTTCGACGACACCCTGGTGCGACAGGTCGACGCCGCCGTGGTTGCCAGGGCTTTCGCCTCACTGCCCGAGCGTTGGCAAGAGGTGCTGTGGTACCTGGAGATCGAGGGATATCGGCCCCGTCAGGTCGCCTCCGCGGTGGGTATGCAACCCAACGCTGTTTCCGCACTGGGAAAGCGCGCCCGCGATGGCCTCCGCACCGCGTACATGCAGCAGCACGTGTCCGCTCAGGCGCTCGAGGAATGCGGTGAATACTCCGCGCAGCTGGGAGCGTTCGTGCGCGGCACGCTCACCCCGTCCAAGATGAAGCTCATGCAGGACCACCTCGATTCCTGCGAACGATGCACCGCCGAATACCTCCAGCTCCAGGACCTGGGTGTGGGCCTGCGCGGCTGGATCCTGCCCATCCTGGCTGGTTTGCCTCTCTGGGGCGATGCCTCGGAGCGGCTCATTGCCGCACTCGGCACGGCGGGTGCCGGGGGCGCCGCTGGCGTCTCGGGTTGGTTGTCCGGGACGACGGCGCCGCTCGGGGCCGGTGCCGAGGGCGCCTCAGTTCCTGCAGTGGCCACGGCCACGTCTGTAGGCAGCGCGGGAGCGGCGGCGTCGGGGGCGGTCGCCACTACTGCAGCCGGCGGGTTCCTGGCAGGCTCGGCCACCAAGGTCATTCTCGCGGCGGCTGGTGTAGCCGTTGCCGGAGCGGGCACCGCGGGCATCGTGACTGCGGTCCAACCGGACTCGTCCGAAGTGGAGATCACACGGCAGGCGCAGCCGGCCACGGATGGGCCCGCCGGAGTCGGCACGGGAGAGGGCGCATCTACCGGTGATACCGCCGGGGGTTCTGCTGGCTCTGCGGACGGGTCCTCGGATGTTGACTCCGGTGGCGGCCCAGGTTCTTCTGCCGGATCCGATACCTCCGATGAAGCCGAGGGTCAGGCGGAAGCCGGTGGCAACGGCAAAGCTGATCCCCCCACTGGCGATTCCGGCGGCCGCCAAGCAAACGCGGGTGCCGATAAGGCAGAAGGCGAATCCAACGGCGGATCGGACGGGAAAGAATCCGATGTGACCGGTGCGCCGCTGGGGGCACAAAGTCCGAGTGTTGGCGGTGAGAGAGCCAGCGGCGAGCAGCCCGGTGACGTCCTCGCTGGTACTGGTGCGTTACTGCCCCCGTACTCGGACCGGGACTCGGGCCCGGACTCGTCGTCTTCGAGAGATACCCCTTCGGGCATCGACATGCCCTCGTTGCCTGGGGATACCGATATTCCCCAGCTCGAAGTACCATTCATTCCCACCCTGCCGGGCCCTGAGCTGCCTCTTGAACCTCCGGTTTCGGAAGATACGGGTCCTCTGAACGGCCCGGTTGTGGACCCGCTTGACGGTGATGAAGAAGATGGGACGCCCGAGATCCCCGGGCCCATTGACACTTCGGATCCGTTGATCACTCCTGTTCCCGAAGTACCTGTCCCTGAAGCACCTGGCATTGAAGACCCAGTGCCCGGCGATCCTGTCATTGAAGACCCAGTACCCGGCGATCCTGTACCCGGCGATCCGGATACAGACGATCCAGGTACGGATATTCCAAGTACGGATATTCCAGGTACGGATGTCCCAGAGCTCCCGGGCGAGGACAACAGCGGAAACGACAGCCCAGGGAATTCTGGTAACCCGGGCAACGGCAACGGCAACGGCAACGGCAACGGCAACGGGAATGGGAACGCGGCACCTGAGGGAACCGGCAATACGAACCCGGGCATTCCGCAACCCCAGCCGGGCGCCCCGGAGGTGGGCGCGCCGGTGAGGCCGGGAGCGCCGTCGTTGCCTGAAATCCCGCCGCTGGACGGGCCGGGCACCCAACCCACCGCTCCCGCGGTGAATCCCAATGCGCCGTCGCCAGCTGTACCGACTGTTGAACCCGTGGTGCCCCCGGCTGAGGACGTGGGCGATCGAAACGCGGATAGCGCGGAGAATCCCGGCGATGTCACAGGCTGGTGGGGAACACTTCCAGAAGGTTGGACGTTGTCCGAATGGATCGTCATTGTCTTTACCGGCGGGCGCCCGTGATCTGTGCGTAGTAATGCCGGTGCGGAGGAGAAGGTGGAATGCACAAGCATTACAACGGGCTGAAAACCGTGCTGCTGTTGGGTGGCATGTGGGCGGTGCTGCTGGCCATCGGCGCAATCATTGCCGGTGCAACGCGCAGCTCGGTGTTCATCGTGATTTTTGCCGTAATTGGCCTGGTCGGTACCGCGTACAGCTACTGGAACTCCGACAAACTGGCCATCCGTTCCATGCGTGCGATCCAGGTGACGCCGCAGCAGGCGCCCACCATGTACCGCATCGTGCATGAGCTCTCCCAGCGGGCGGGCCAGCCCATGCCGCGTTTGTACATTGCCCCCACAATGAGCCCCAATGCCTTTGCGACCGGACGCAACCCGGAGAATGCCGCCGTGTGCTGCACTGAAGGCATTCTGCAGATCTTGGACGAACGGGAACTCAGGGGAGTGCTGGGCCACGAGTTGATGCACGTTTACAACCGGGACATCCTGACTTCATCGGTAGCCGCGGCCGTTGCGGGTCTGATCACGTCGGCGGCGCAGTTCTTGCAGTTCGCCGCCATCTTTGGTGGCCGCGGTGGTGACCGTGGGGGAAACCCGTTGGTCGCGCTGCTCATGGCATTCCTGGCTCCCGTGGCAGCCATGGTCATTCAGATGGCCATCTCGCGGACCCGCGAATACGACGCCGACCAAGACGGGGCTCAGCTGACCGGTGACCCCCTCGCGCTTGCTTCGGCGCTGCGCAAGATTGAGGGTGGTGCCTCCCAGCGCCCCATGAATCCCAACGATCAGAAGGTGGTCAACACCTCGCACCTGATGATCGCCAACCCGTTCCGCGGTGGCGGCCTCAAGAGCATGTTCCGCACTCACCCGTCGACCGATGACCGGGTGGAACGCCTGGAGAACATGGCGCATAGCGGCGGTTACTACGGTCGCTAATCGATTCAAGATGAAGGTGCGGCCGCGACTTAATTCGTGGCCGCACCTTCATTTACGTTAAGGCTCGTTTTACCCTACGCAAAACATCATAGACTCGTGGATGTTTGTCAATAAGGCGTTCAAGGCGATTTTCAGCCAAAAGTCGTGGTCTTCACGAAAATATAGAGTTTCATCATAGCCTCCCACGGTGAACCAGTCTTGTTTTCGAAACAAGGCGGTTGCAAAGATGATGCCTTCGGTTAGCATCAACTTTAGTGAATATGGGGGAAGTTGCCATGGCCCGGTAGCGTCGCCCATGAATTCTGCCTGTGCATAAACTATCCCAATCGTGGGCTCACTATCTAGTATCTGCGCCGCTTTTGATACGTAAGTGGGGGCAATATAATCGTCTGCGTCCACGGGGAGGATGTAATCGCCCGTTGCTGCGGTGATGCCGGCATTCCGAGCTGCCGCCGACCCTGCATTGTCTTGTCGAATGACTTTGACCCCGTGCCACGGAGGGTTCTCCATGAGAGCTATGGTCTTGGGGTCCGTTGAGCCGTCGTCGACAATGATCACCTCTAGATCAGGGTGATCTTGGTTCAGAACCGAATGCGCGGCTTCATCTACCCATTCATGGGCGTTATAAACCGGAATCACCACTGATACGCGAGTCATTCTCCCTCCCCTGAATGGACCGAGTCAGCGGTAGTTGACGAACTGAAGATCAACTTCCAGCTCTGAGCCCTTGAGTAGGGCAATGACATCTTGCAGGTCATCACGGGACTTTGAAGAAACGCGCAGCTCATCGCCCTGGATGGTGGCCTTCACGCCCTTGGGGCCTTCATCACGGATGAGCTTGGTGATCTTTTTCGCCTGGTCCTGGGCGATGCCCTCCTTGATGGTGGACTCGATGCGGTACTCCTTGCCGGAGGCGTAGGGCTCTCCGTCGTCCAGGGACTTCAGGGAGATGCCGCGCTTGACCAGCTTGGACTGAAACACGTCGAGAACTGCTTGAGCGCGTTCTTCTGAGTTGGCCTTGATCAAGATCTTTTCGCCGGAGAAGTCGATCTCGGCACCCACCCCGCGGAAATCGTAGCGCTGGGACACCTCCTTCTGGGCCTGGTTGAGCGCGTTGGAGACTTCCTGCTTGTCTACCTTGCTGACCACGTCGAACGAAGATTCTGAAGCCACGATGTTCCTTTCATTGGGAGTTTCAGGGATGTCGTTAACTCTTACGGACAAGCCTAGTGCTCGTTCCGGTGCCGGAGTTGTTATCAACTTGTCATCGGGAGCACAGGCGGATCTCAGGACGGCAGGTGAGGATAAGTGCATGACTCAGATCGACAGCAGCCGTTCTGCTTCTTCCCATCATTCATCCTTGTCAGGACACGTTCTCCCTATGAAAAAACAACCGCGCATCCGTGTGCCCGGGGTCAAGGCCTCCAGGTCCGCACTCCGCCGGGGCAGTGGCGCCCTGGCAGGAACGGCCCTTGCCGCAGGCCTGATCGTCGGTGGCTCGGGAGCCGCTCAGGCTCAGCCTCCCCGTGCGCTCATGACGCCTCCAGTGGTTCAACCTGGGGCCATAACCGGTCAGGGCGTGGCGGTTCAGCGGAGATTGGACGGCATCCGGCAAGACCTGGATCGTGCCGTCGCCGTGGGCGACGTGACGCGCGAACAGGCCGACGCGTTCGTCACCAAGCTCGTTCGGCACATGGACTGACAGCTCCGATTTTGGAGTCGGGCTCATCCCTGTGTAATGTTGAGGTGCTCCCGCTCGCGGGGGCACCTTATTGCTCATTCACGTGAGTGATGCCGCGGCAGATTACCCGAGCGGCCAAAGGGGGCTGACTGTAAATCAGCTGGCTATGCCTACGGGGGTTCGAATCCCTCATCTGCCACCGAGAAAAACCCGGACCGTGAGGTCCGGGTTTTTTCGTGGTAGAACTCAGGGTCAGGGTGCATCCACCCACTGAACAAGCTGGACGATGATCCCGTTCGGATCAAGAACTTGGAAGTACCGTTCGCCCCACGGCTCGGTCTCGATGGCGGTGGGGATCACCAGGTCGCGGGAGCCTAATCGGTGCCATTCGGCGTCGATGTCGTCGACCTCGAAGACTATGAGCAGGCCGGTTCCGGTTGTCCCCGCGTGACTGGCTGGTTTGAAGGTATCGAGACCTGCACGGAGGAGAACCACCTTGAACCCGGCATCCTCGCGGCTCATTGAGGCGAATCCATCCTGGGCCATGACCTCCTGGAAATCGAAGTGATCTTTGAAGAACGCGGCTGAAGCTTGAACGTCGTCCACATTGAGGGAGATGGCGGAAGCGGTGATGTTCATGGGGGCTCCTTAGATTAATGACGTACATCGTACGGCATTAGGTAGAATGCAGTTATGCCACAGAAGATTCCCAGGACCCCGGAGGATAACGACCTCGGGGTCGTGAAGAAGCAGCTTCGGCTGCTGTGGGCTGGTCATGACGAGAAGTCGGTTCGTCCCGGGCCGCGTCCGCGCATCACCGTGGACGACGTGGTTGGCACCGCTATTGAACGAGCTGGATCGGCTGGCTTGAGCGGACTGACTATGCGGGACTTGGCTGCTGACCTCGGCGTGAAAACGATGACTTTGTATGCCCATGTGCCGGACAAAGGGAGCCTCTTAGCGCTTATGTCGGATCATGTTTTCGACAGCTCGGCCAGGTCATTGCCCCATTCAGGGGCGTGGCGCGATCGGGTCAGGGCGGTCATCGACGATACGTTCCAGATGTACTTGTCACATGACTGGCTTTCGTCCATTCATACTGAGCAACCAGTCTTGGGCCCAGGTTTCCTGGGGCGATATGAACGACAGCTCGAGTGTCTTCAAGGGCTGGGTCTCAGCGATATCACTCTGGATGCGACCCTGACTTTCCTCAACAACTTTGCTCGTACGGCAGCACTGGACGTTGCCGACCGAGAAACCCTGAACAACTCCGGACCGGATTGGTGGCAAGCCGCCGGACCTGTCCTCGAGGAACTGGTATCCCCGAATGACTACCCCCTGGCCACCCGTGTGGGGACCTCCGCCGGTCAGGCGCAGGGTGGGGCGTACAACGCCCGGAGCAACTATGCCTTCGGTGTTGACCGAGTGCTCGACGGCCTGGCTGTCCTCGTGGACAGACCCGTGCCCTAGCGCTCATCCAGTCGATCGGAGTTGCTACGCAACCGCGGCAACACCTGGTTGCCGAGTAGGCGTAGCGTTCGCAGAGCGCTCTCGTGCGGCAGCCCGTTGATATCCACACGCAGCAGGATTCGCTCCACCCCCAGTTCCCGGCGCAGGGTCGCGAGTTTGTCGACGACGTCGCTCACCCCACCCACCACGAGCGAACCTTCCGGTCCACACTGAGCCGCGAATTCGTCGAGGGTCCAAGGTGAAACCTCGGGCGAGGCTGCGCCGAACGCGCGTGTGCCCGCGGCGAAGTAGGGGTGCGCCTGCTGGACGGCCGCCTCCCAGGGGGTGGGGGCGGCGTCGTCGGGAATGACGAACGCCGGAACCGCGAGACCCACGCGCGCGGAGGCTTCGTCCCCGAACCCGTGCAACGCCTCGCGATACGCCTTCACGTAGGGGACCAGATGACGCCACTCGCCCTCCATGACGTTGAGCATCACACCGAGCCCGTGTCCCGCCGCGCGCAAGACCGACCTGGGTGAGCCCGACGACGCCGCCCACACCAGATCTCGCGGGTCCCGTCCGGTGGCGGGCAGCTCCACGTTCGTAGCCCGCTCGCGGAAGGTCCCGAGCAGGTCTGAGGGGCCGGGGCGAAGCAGGCCGAGGAGCTGGTCGAGACGTTCTTCGAAGATTTCTTCCCGAAGGTGCGGGTCAACCCCGAAGAGTTCCAGGTCGCGGGGGAGCCCGCCCTGTCCGGCGACGAGCTCGGTGCGACCCCGGGAGAGTAAGGACAACGTGGTGCGTTGTTCTGCGAGACGTACCGGATCTGCGGTGGTGAGGTTGCTAGCCGTGGCGGACAGTCGGATTCGGTGGTCGGGTCAGCGGCGGTCTCGCCCCAGGACAAGATTCCAAGCTGCGTGTTCACACGGCTTCTTCCGCGAAGTTCGCCCCGGCGGGGTCTTGTGCCCGCAGTGAACGCTCTGGGGTTGAAACTCCCGGCGTTTTAGGCTGGTTCCATGGCTACTGTAGACATCACCCAAGACACTCTGGGCCAGACCATCTCCGACAACGATATTGTCCTGTTGGACTGGTGGGCAGACTGGTGCGGCCCTTGCAAGCAGTTCGCTCCAACCTACGAGGCCGCATCTGAGCAGCACTCCGACATCGTGTTCGGCAAGGTGGACACCGAGGACCAGCAGGGACTGGCTGCCGCAGCGCAGATTTCCTCGATCCCCACTCTCATGGCTTTCCGGGAGGGCATTCTGGTGTTCTCCCAGCCCGGTGCCATGCCGGCCAACGCTCTGGACCAGGTCATTGACGCGGTCAAGGGCTTGGACATGGAAGAGGTTCGCGCCGAGGTCGAGAAGCAGGCCGCCGAGGGCGAGCAGGCCAACTGACCCAGCTCAAGACTTAATCGCCCAGGGGTGCTCTCCGGTCGGAGAGCGCCCCTGGGTCTTTTTCTGTTCGAGATGGACCGGCGCGGTATTCCTTCCGCGCGGCCAGATCTCGCTCTCGAGACGGCCGGCTAAGCCGCAGTCACGCCCAGCAAAGATCCAATCAGGAATGTGGCGCCGAGTGCGAGGGCGCCACCGATCACCACGCGAGCAGCGGCACGTCCCACGTGCGGGGTACCACCCAGCCGCGCGCCCAGGCTGCCGGTGATGGCCAGGGCCACGAGCACGGCAACGAACGTCACGGGAATCCGCCATTCCGACGGGGGTAGCAGGATGGCGAGCATCGGGAGCAGCGAACCGAGCAGGAAAGCGACCGCGGAGGCCCATGCTGCGGCCCACGGACTCGGAATGTCTCCCGGATCGATGCCCAGCTCCGCATCCAGGTGCGCCAGCAGGGCGTTGCGTTCGGTCAGTTCCACCGCAACTTTCCGAGCTGTGTCATGAGACAGCCCGCGGGACCGGTAAATACCGATCAGTTCTTCCAGTTCGGCCTCCGGCATTTCCCGGAGCTCGAGTTCTTCCTTGGCGATCAGGGCTTCCTGCGAGTCTTTCTGGCTGGAGACCGATACGTATTCCCCCAGCGCCATGGACAGGGCACCGCCGATGACGGCTGCCGAACCGGCCACCAGGATCGGCCATGAATTGGCTGTCGCACTGGCAACACCGACCACCGTTGCAGCGACGGACACGATGCCGTCGTTCGCGCCCAGGACTCCGGCGCGAAGTTTGTTGAGTTTCTCGCCGTACTTGTCATTGTGGGGTTCGGTGATGACGTGCTCGCTCATGTCTTCAGTGTGCTCCGGCACCCAAAATTTAGCTAGCTAGGTTAACCAACCCTCACTTGGCCATTCATTGATTCGGAACTCGACCCCCAGGATCAGTGCCGGCGATGGTCTGCGGGAGTCAGCCGTGGCCCGAACGCCGGCTTTCGATGACCGCTGGCCTTGATGAGCCGCACCACGCGTTGACGGTTCCCCCGCCACGGTTCCAACAATTCCTCCATGCGCTCGTCCGAGCCCGGTGCGCCGTCGAAGAACCAGCACACGTAATCGGCCAGGTGGTAATCGCGCACGCTGATCCCGTCAGGGTCCGCGTGCGTACACTGGGTAATTTCCGCGGCGGTCCACACACCGATCCCGTTGAGAGTCTGCAATTTGGCACGCACCACGACGGGGTCCTCGAGCAGCCCGAGGCGTTCCAACGCCGATGCGCGCTGAACTACTCGCATGACGGTCGCGGACCGGTGCGGATCCACGCCGGCACGGTGCCACTGCCAGGACGGGATCTTGCGCCACTGCTCCGCCGTGGGGGGCGCGTACATTCCGACGGGGGCGGGGCCGGGCGCAGGTTCACCCGCCAGTCGGACCAGGTAGCGATAGGCACGAATGGCCTCGATGGCCGTGACACGTTGCTCAATGATGGCGATGACGGCCCGGTCAATCACCGCGCCGGTGGCCGGCAACCGCAGTCCGGGGTGCCGACGGCGCGCCAGTGTCAATCGTTCCGGGAGTAGGCCGTAGGCGGGGGAGGACTCGAAATCAGTCCAGTCATCCGCGGCACCACACCACCGTGGAGCCTGTGAAATCCATGCGGCCGCTCCCGGGCCCCATGCATCAACCACGATGTCCCGTTCCAGCGCGGTCGTGTCCGTGCCACCGGATCCGCGGGTGAATCGTGCGGAGACGGCCGAGCCCAGATACCTGGTGGTGATCCACACGCACTCGGGGGAAAGTACCCTCACCGTGGGATCGTTCGTGCCGCGGCCAAGCACCGACAAGGTCTGCCCCAGATGCACCGATCCGCGCGGTGACCAGCGGAGCCGCACGGGCTCGGACCCGAGTTGCTGCGCGGTGCTGGCGACCATTTCCAGGGACATGCTCGTCATCATTCCACGGGCCTACGACACGCATAAACGACTCGCTCGTACGGGGGCCGCAGCAATCGGCACGCCGACCTTTGCCGAATTTTATGTCGTTTACATGTTCATCTGCAGGTGAGAGGGCTGGGATATCCTGCCCACGACTACCACCCACGTGAGGAAATACCGTGTCCACCTCGTTCGCGCGTTCCAAGCCTTCAAGGGGCGGCTTGGTGGTGCGCGGGGTCAAGGCTCCCAGCGTCGGGCCCTGGTTGCCATGTGCGATCGCAGTGGCGTGCACGACCCTGTACGTGCTCTTCTCACTGTCCCAGTGGTACCGCTGGGACGTGCCGTCGTGGGATAACGCGATCTTCACCCAGTTGCTGCAGTCTTACGCCTCCGGTCAGCCACCCGTGGTCAACATCAAAGGCCACGACTTCAATTTGCTCGGCGATCATTTTCATCCGTTGCTAGTGGTGCTCGCGCCGGTCTACGGCTTGTTCCCCTCCGCACTGACCTTGATGATCACCCAGGACGTCCTGTTGGGCATTTCGGTGGGGGTGGTCACAGGGTGCGCCGTCCGCTCCCTCCGGCCGGCACCCGCCGCCGCGATCGGAGTGGCCTACGGGTTGAGCTTCGGTCTACAGGGTGCCGTATCGGTGCAGTTCCACGAGATCTCCCTCGCCGTGCCGCTCCTGGCTCTCGCAGTGGCAGCACTGAGGGAACGGCGGTGGGTCACAGCAACCCTGTGGAGCGCGCCGGTGGCCCTGGTCAAGGAAGATCTGGGTATGACGGTCGCAATGTTGGGCGCGGTCATGTTTGGTCACGCGTTCCGGCCCGCGGCGCGGGTGTCGGGGATGCTCTTGAACCGCGTGTACGAACCGGCGACCGAGCGCGGACCGGGCGCGCGAGCGGCGTCGTCGTCGGCGGCAACGGTGAGAGAATTCGGCGCGGCTTTGAGCCGCACCGCGCAACGGCCGGCCCTGCTGGGTGCCCTGCTGATGCTGTGGGGGGTGGGGCTGAGCCTGCTGGCGATCTGGGTGGTGCTTCCCGGTCTGAACCCCAATGATTCCTTTGCCTACGCGGACAAACTGGACATCGCCGGAATCCTGCGTGATCCGGCCGGAGCGGTGATCTCCTTGTTCGTTCCGGAACAGAAACTGGGCACGTGGCTGCTGACCCTTGCGGCCGGCGCGGTGATTGCGGTGCGCTCGCCGCTGGCGCTGATTGCGCTCCCCACCCTGGCCTGGAGAATGCTGTCGCCCAATCACGGTTATTGGGGAACGGGCTGGCACTACAACGCGGTGATCATGCCCATCGTGTTCATCGCCCTCGTCGACGCCGTGGTGAGACTTCGCGCATCCGGCGCCGGGACTCGTGCGCCCCGGACACTTGCAAAGATGGCCCCGTGGCTGGCTCTGGGCGTGGCGCTGGTGGTGGCATCCCAGCAGCCGCTGTCTCAGTTGGTCACGGGGGAGGCGTGGCGCGGTGACCCGCGGGCGGGCGTCAAGCACGCCACGGTCCAGGCTGTACCGGAAGGCGCATCCGTGGCAACGGACTTGACGCTGATCAACGGGCTGGTGTCCCGCGCGGACGTGCACTGGATCGGCAATCCCGGTGATCCCGCCCCCGAATTCGTGGTGATCGACCGCGAAGGTGGCACGTGGGGAGAGGACCCTCCGCAAGACGCCTCGGAGTACGCGGAGGAGCTCTATGGGGAGACGTATGTCACCGTACGTGATGAGGCCAACATCATCTTGTTGGAACGGGAGTCTCCGTAACGCGACGATGTGCGCTAGAGTAGGGCGTTATCATTCCGGTTTTTATGTCCTCATTAAATCGTTTCGCCGTAGCAGGCATGTCGATCAGAGGCACACGCGGTAGGACCGCACGCGCCGGTGTCAATCATTTCCACCCCACCGAAGCGAGGTTCACCCATGCCTACTGAATTCACCCCTGAAACTGCTGCAGAGCTTGAGACGCCCACCACTACCGAGGCTCCCCAGGACGCTGAAAACGTTCCTGAGCCCGCCGATTCCAAGCCCGACACCCCTACCTTCGCCGACCTCGGCGTGGACGGCCGCATCCTGGCCGCTCTCGACGATGTCGGGTACGAGTACCCCTCGCCCATCCAGGCAGCCACCATTCCCGCTCTGCTGAGCGGCCGCGACGTGGTGGGCCTGGCCCAGACCGGTACCGGTAAGACCGCGGCCTTCGCGGTTCCGGCACTGTCCAAGCTGGCTGAGCTGTCCGACCTGCACGGCCCGCAGCGTTCCACCCGCGTTCTGGTGCTGGCCCCCACCCGTGAGCTCGCGCTCCAGGTGGCCGAGGCCTTCGGTTCCTACGCAACCCACCTCGACGAGTTCACTGTGCTGCCCGTGTACGGCGGTTCCTCCTACGGTCCGCAGCTGGCCGGCTTGCGCCGCGGTGCTCAGGTCGTCGTGGGTACCCCCGGCCGTGTGATCGATCACCTGAGCAAGGGTTCGCTCAAGCTCGACGACATCGCGTACGTGGTGTTGGACGAAGCCGACGAGATGCTCCGCATGGGCTTCTCGGAGGACGTTGAGAAGATTCTGAGCCAGACCCCGGAGGAGAAGCAGGTCGCGCTGTTCTCCGCCACTATGCCCAAGGCTATCCGCCGCATCGCGCAGCAGTACTTGCGCGATCCCAAGGAGATCACGGTCAAGGCCAAGACCACCACGGGCACCAACACGCGTCAGCGCTTCATGCAGGTCATGGGCCCGCACAAGCTGGACGCCATGACCCGCGTGCTCGAGGTCGAGGACTACGACGGCGTGATCGTCTTTGTCCGCACCAAGGCCGCGACCGAGGAAATCGCCGACAAGCTCAAGGCCCGGGGATACACCGCAGCAGCGATCAACGGTGACATTCCGCAGAACCTGCGTGAGCGCACCGTGGACTCATTGCGTGACGGCAAGGTCGACATCCTGGTCGCCACCGACGTCGCCGCTCGTGGCCTGGACGTCGAACGCATATCCCTGGTCGTCAATTACGACATCCCTCACGACACCGAGTCCTACGTGCACCGCATCGGCCGTACCGGCCGCGCGGGCCGCAAGGGTGAGGCCATCCTCTTCATGACTCCGCGCGAGAAGTACCTGCTGCGCGCCATCGAGAAGGCCACGCGTCAGCCGGTCGAGCAGATGCGCATGCCGTCCGTGGAGGACGTCAACCGCACCCGTAAGGAGAACTTCGCGAACCAGATCGCGGAGACCATCGAGTCCGAAGATCTCTCCTTCTTCCGCGAGCTCGTGGAGCAGTACGAGAACGAGCACGACGTGGATGCCGCTGAAATTGCTGCGGCCCTCGCTGTGATCGCTCAGGACGGCCGCCCCTTCCTGGCTGAAGAGCTGCCCGAGGTCCCCCAGCGCAAGCGTGACCGTGAGCGCCGTGAGGGCTCCGACGGACCTCGTGGCGGCGGTGGCCGCCGCAGTGGACCCGAGGCCGGAATGCGAACCTACAAGCTGGCCGTGGGCCATCGCGACCGCGTGGCACCGGGTGCCATCGTGGGCGCGTTGACCCACGAAGGCGGCCTGAACGGGTCGCAGATCGGTGCGATCGACATCCACCCCAACTTCACATTGGTGGGCCTGTCCGAGAACCTGCCCGCAGGCACCATGGACAAGCTCTCCAATACCCGCATCAACGGCTCCCCGATCCGGATCCAGGAGGATCGTGGACCCGGTGGCGGTGGTGGCGGATCTCGCGGAGGCTCCCGTGAGGGTGGCCGGTTCCGTGACCGTGACGGTGACCGCGGTGGTCGTTTCGACCGCGGCGGCCGCTCGGACCGCGGTGGCGACCGTGGCGGTGACCGCGGAGGCTTCCGCGGCGGTGACCGCCCCCGCAGCGGTGGCTCCTCGTACCAGGATCGCCCCCGCAAGAAGGGCTTCCCCAAGGGCAATGGTGGCTTCCGCGACCGCTGATAGACCCCGCTGACCGCCCGATTCAGGGTGGTCGGCACCCCGCGGATACTCTGCGGATTCGGCGAGTTCACCTCGTTTTTGCAACTCGCCGAAATGCTGTTAGAGTTTTCCGCGTTGCCCCGATAGCTCAGTGGTAGAGCGCCATCTTGGTAAGATGGAGGTCCCGGGATCGATTCCCGGTCGGGGCTCTCATGATGAGGGCCTGCGGCTTGTGTGAACGAGCCGCAGGTTCGTTCATGAAATGGCGGTGTAGCTCAGCTGGTTAGAGCGCACGACTCATAATCGTGAGGTCGACGGATCGAGCCCGTCCACCGCTACTTTCAAGGCGTCGTTCCACACGGAACGGCGTCTTTTTCTATGCCGTGCCGGTCGGCCCAGTAGGCTGAGGGAAAATCTTCCGTCCGACCGAGGAGAGCCATGGCCATTTCAGAAGAGGTGGTGGGGCGCACGTACCCCGCCGCCCCCGCTTATCAGGTGTCCCGAGAGAAGATCCGCGAGTTCGCCTCGGCGGTCAAGGCCACGGACGGCGTCCACTTCGACGTCGAGGCCGCCCAGGCCGCCGGTTACGACGATCTCGTGGCTCCGCCCACCTTTGCGATCATCGTGTCCCAGCGCGCCGACGCCGCTCTGATCCAGGACCCGAGCGCGGGCATCGACTTCTCGCGCGTGGTCCACACCGAGCAGCGCTTCACGCACCACCGTCCCATCGTGGCCGGTGACGAGCTGCTCGCCGCGGTCACGGTGGACCAGGTGCGTCCGCTGGGTTCCGGGGCCATGATCACGTCCCGGGTGGAAATCACCACGCTCGGGGGAGACCAGGTGGCCACCACCACGTCGTCGCTGTTGGTACGCGGGGAGGATCAGTAATGAACATCGCATTCGATCAGCTCGAAAAGGGCCAGTCCATCGGTGAGCGCACCGTGCCGGTGTCCCGTGCCGACCTCGTGAAGTACGCCGGTGCCTCCGGTGACTTCAACCCGATCCACTGGAATCAGGACTTCGCCCAGAACGTGGGTCTTCCCAACGTGATTGCCCACGGAATGTTCACCATGGGAGCCGCGGTGGGTCTGGTGACGGAGTGGGCTGGTGACGCGGGCGCCGTCGTCGACTATCAGACGCGTTTCACCAAGCCCGTGGTCGTGCCCAACCGTTTCGACGGTGAGGTCGAACCGAGCACGGCGTTGTCGGTGCGCGGCGCGATCGGCCTGGTGGATCCGGACGCTCGCACCGTGCGTGTGGACCTGACCGTGACCGCCCCGGATCTGGCCCAGGAAGATGCGGATCCGGCTGAGGCCAAGGCGCTCAAGGTCTTGGTCAAGGCTCAGGTTGTTGTGAAGTTCTAGCACTAGAGTTGTCCATCATGAACGCACCCCGACTGGCCGATCTGACCACCACTGCGGTGGGAGGCCCCGCGACCCGTTACCTCAAGGCGGAGACCGAACAGCAACTGGTCCAGGCGGTGGCACAGGCCGATGAAGTTGGGGAGCCGGTCCTGATCGTGGGTGGCGGATCCAACATTTTGGCCTCGGACCACGGCTTCGAGGGAACGGTGGTGCACGTGGCCACTCAGGGTATCGACGTGCTCGACACGGATCCGGCCATGGGCACCCTCGTGACGGTCCAGGCCGGTCATTCGTGGGATCAAGCGGTGCTGTGGAGCGTGGAGCAGCGCTTGGCGGGCCTGGAGACGCTCTCGGGCATTCCCGGCACCACGGGTGCAACCCCCGTGCAGAACGTGGGCGCGTACGGCACCGAGGTCTCACAGACCATTGAAAATGTCCACACGTGGGACCGTCAGGCTGGGGAACCCCGAACCTTCAGCGCGGACGAGCTGGAATTCTCCTATCGTGATTCCGTGCTCAAGCGGAGCATGGAACACGGATCACCGCGCTATGTAGTGCTCTCCGTGGCCTTCCGCTTGCTCCCGCAGGAGGTGGGTCTCCCTGTGCGCTATGGGCAGCTAGCAGGAGCGCTGGGCGTCGAGATCGGCGAGTGCGCACCCTTGGACACCGTGCGCGAGACCGTGCTGCGATTGCGCGCCTCCAAGGGCATGGTGCTCAACCCTGAGGACCGGGACACTTACAGCACCGGGTCGTTTTTCACGAACCCGATCGTGGATGATCCCGCCCGGCTGGCAAGCATCCCGGACGACGCCCCGCGCTATCCGGTGCTCGACGCCGCCGGTCACGAGATCCCCGGTTCCACCAAGCTCTCCGCGGCCTGGCTGATCGATCATTCCGGATTTGCCAAGGGGTTTGGCCTTCCAGGGTCCCGCAATCAGCAGCTGAACCTTGACGGGGAGACCGTGGCCCATGGCCGCGCAGCCCTCTCGACAAAGCACACCCTGGCCATGACCAACCGCGGTGGGGCGTCTTCGGATGATTTAGCGGCGCTGGCGCGCACCGTGCGCGACGGTGTGGAGCACGTGTTCGGCGTGCGCCTGGTTCCCGAGCCTGTCCTGCTGGGGATGAGCCTCTAGGTGCTCGCTTCAGTATGAGTTCCGAATTACAGGAAGAAATCCGGCGAGGCGAGGAAGGCGGCCGGATCCACAGGACCGTGCTGCGGATCAAGGCCTTCTCGCACAAGCACCCCGCTCTGCGCGCGATTCACCTGACATTGGTGACCGTCCTGGGCGCGGTCTTCGTGGTGCTGGGGATCATCATGCTGGTCACCCCCGGCCCGGGATGGCTGTTCATCTTTCTGGGCATCGGACTATGGAGCACCGAATTCGCGTGGGCGCACCGGCTCAACCAACGAGTCAAGCGGCTGGCGATCACGGCGTGGCGCTGGTGGTCCAACATCGTGGCCGAGTGGCGCTTCCGCCGAGCCCGTGACAAGCCCCATCACCTAGTTCAGGGGCCGCGACACATGCGTGTCACGGCCCCTGAAACGAACGAGAAGTAACTACCTACTTACAGCGTGCCTGTCACGATCTTGAGCATGCGGCGCAGGGGCTCAGCGGCACCCCACAGCAGCTGATCTCCCACGGTAAAGGCGGAGATGTACTCCGGGCCCATCGAGAGCTTGCGGATGCGGCCCACGGGGATGTCCAACGAACCGGAAGCAGCCACCGGAGTCAGATCCTGTGTGCTGGCTTCCTTGGTGTTCGGAATGACCTTGGCCCACTGGTTCTCGGCATCAATGATCCGCTCGATCTCGTCCACCGGGATGTCTTCCCGCAACTTGATGGTCAGCGCCTGGGAGTGGCTGCGCATGGCCGCAATGCGCACGCACAACCCGTCCACGGGAATTGAATCCTTGCCGGAGCGACCCAGGATCTTGTTGGTCTCGGCCTCGGCCTTCCACTCCTCGCGGGACTGGCCGTTACCCAGGTCGGCGTCGATCCAGGGGATCAGCGACCCGGACAGCGGGACACCGAACTGAGATGCGTCCAATTCGCCGGAACGCTGCTTGGCGAGTACCGCGCGATCGATCTCGAGAATGGCCGAGGCGGCGTCGGCGAGCTGATCCGAGACCGAACCGTGGATGTCGCCGAACTGCTGAATGACCTCGCGCATGTGGCGGGCACCGCCACCGGAGGCGGCCTGGTAGGTCATGGATGTGGTCCACTCGACCAGGTCGTTGTTGAACAGCCCGCCCAGGCCCATGAGCATGCACGAGACGGTGCAGTTACCGCCGGTGAAGTCCTTGACGCCGCGCGCCAGGCCGGCGTCGATCACGTCGCGGTTGACCGGGTCCAGCGGGATGATGGAGGACTCCTCCATGCGCAGCGTGGACGCCGCGTCGATCCAGACGCCGTCCCAGCCGGCCTCGCGCAACTTGGAGTGCACGGCCTTGGTGTAGTCGCCGCCCTGCGCGGTCACCAGAATGGGCAGCGCGGACAGAGCCTCAATGTCGTAGGCGTCCTTCAACGTGCCTGTGTCGCCCAGACCGTCAATGGTGGGTGCGGCACCTCCGGCGTTGGAAGTGGAGAAGAACACGGGATCAAGGCTCGCGAAATCGTTCTCGGCGCGCAGACGGTCCATCAGAACGGAACCGACCATGCCGCGCCAGCCGATGAAGCCTACGGCTGAGGGTTGTGAAGTCATGCCGCCCAGTCTATCGACCGATGGATAGGGCACGAATCACAGTTACTCCTGGTTGCGGGGATCCGGGGTCTCGGCGACCAGATCCCGGTAACTCGGGAACCGCTCCAGGTAATCGAGCACGTACGTGCAGGTGGGGCGGATCTTCACGCCTTGTTCGCGGAACTGATCGAAAACGAAAGTCACCAGCGTGCGCGCGTAACCTTGGCGGCCGAAGGCCTCGGCCACGATGGTGTGTTGCACGTCCACGGTGCCGTCCTCGAGGACTTCCACGCCCAGGAAGCCAATGAACTGCTGGTCGTCCCACAAGTCGTAACGACCGAGGTCGGGATTGGCGCGGAGCTCGAGCGTGGGGCTTTCATGAATGCTCGGTGTGGGGCCAGTAGTCACGGCGGCTCAATCCTCCAAGGTTGATGTGGTCAAGATCACGCTATCGCATGTATCGAGGGCACCGCGCACTGAGTCGCGCGAAGACTCACGTCCGGGTGTATTCGTCCACGCGGAAGCGGGGGCCCTTGCTCGATTCGGCCCAGTCGGCCAGTTCGCGATGGCTCCAGGACTCATCCAGTTCCGGCGCCACGGTATCGCCTTCGACGGGTAGGTCCACGGTGGTCACGTAGGCCCGGCGCAGCGGCAGTTCTGGGTGCGCGAGGGCGTCGGCCCAGATGCGGGTCCCGCCGATCGCCCAGATGTCGCCGTCCGGCTGCTTGAGTAGCGATTGGGCCAGATCCAGGGCTTCGGCGTACGACGCCGCCGTCCACACGTTGTTCTGGTCGCTCGCCACGGTCTCGGGGTGGCTGGTGACCACGATGTTCGGTCGGGCCGGCAACGGGCGGAACTTGGGCGGGAACGATTCCCACGTGCGGCGGCCCATGATGACGGGATTCCCGGTGGTCGTGATCGAGAAGAATCGCAGATCTTCGGGCACGTGCCAGGGGATCGTGCCGTCCTTGCCGATCACACCCTCCGGGCTCTGCGCCCAGATGCCACCCACGGTGGGGCGTGCCGATCCTTTGGCGCTCATACCGCCACCGGCGCCTTGATGCCCGGGTGGTGCTGGTATCCCACGACCTCGAAGTCCTCGAACTCGTAGTCGAAGATGGATTCCGGTTTGCGCAGGATTTTCAACTGAGGATACGGGTAGGGCTCGCGGGCCAGCTGCTTGGTCACTTGTTCCACGTGATTGCTGTAAATGTGGCAGTCACCACCGGTCCAGATGAACTCACCGGGCACCAGATCGCACTGCTGAGCCACCATCATGGTGAGCAGCGCATAGGACGCGATGTTGAACGGCACACCCAGGAACAGATCCGCCGAACGCTGGTACAGCTGGCAGCTCAGGGCATCGGGGCCGTCCTCACGGGGCTGGACGTAGAACTGGAACAGGGCGTGGCACGGCGGCAGCGCCATGTTCTCGACCTCGGCCGGGTTCCACGCCGTCACCATGTGACGGCGCGAATGCGGCGACGTCTTGATGGATTCCACTACGCGGGCGATCTGGTCGATGCTCTCCCCATGACCGGCCGGCCAACTGCGCCACTGCACGCCGTACACCGGACCCAGATCACCGTTTTCGTCCGCCCACTCGTCCCAGATGCTCACGCCGCGTTCCTGCAACCAGCGCACGTTCGAGGATCCGGAGAGGAACCACAGCAGTTCCAGGGCGAGGGACTTGAAGTGCACACGTTTGGTGGTCAGCAGAGGGAAGGACTCCGAGAGGTCATAGCGGATCTGACGACCAAATACGGAGCGCGTGCCCGTGCCGGTGCGGTCGGACTTGATCGCACCGTCGGCCATGACTTCGGCCAGGAGGTCTTCGTAGGGCGTGGGAATGACGGTCATGGTTTCCTTTGTGCAGAATACGACCCGGTGTCGTTGTCTTGATCGCGGGGCAGCCCGGCGGGCGCGGGCCCGGCGGCCACGGGTACTGGGTCGAGGAGAAAGGCCGGGTTGACCCTCCGGGGTCAGTCGTCGAACGGGGTGATGATTTCACAACTAACGGCCCGGCTCTTTTTGTTCCGGGGCATTTGCAGCACGATCATCTCGCCGGGGGACAGGTACGGGTCCGACTCCGGCAGGTCGTCGCCCAACGAATTGGGCATATGGCGGGAGAGCACTTTCAAGACGGTCGGGAGCACCGGTCGGTGCGTGCACAGCACCACGGGATGTTCCATGTCGAAGAGCTGCTCGACCACGGCGGCAGCTTTCTTGGGAGAACGCTTGTGGGAGGCCTCGGTCAACTGCGACCGTTCCTTGACCTTGGCGTTGTACTTCTTGGCGAACGGAATCACCGTGGACATGCAGCGCAACCACGGAGAGGTGATGACCCGGCGGGGTTGCCAGGCGGCCAACAAGCGGGTGACGGCCAGGGCTTGCCGTTTGCCCGTGGCGGCCAGGGGGCGGTCACCTTCGGCCCGCTGCCACGAAGAACGGGGCTTGGCCTTGGCGTGGCGCACGATGATCACGGAGCGGGTGGCCAGGTTTCCGTGGCGGTGCAACCGGACCAGCTCGTCGAGGGGCTCGCGGTCGTCGTCGTTGGTCAGCATCTTGCGCGCGTGGTCGGCGGACACCCATCGGAGCTCGTCCACTTCACCGTGATCCGGTTTGGCCTTGGCGGACGGTGAGATCTCGGCGGCCCAGTACTTCACCAGCTTCCACTGGTCTTTGACCTGGTAGCGGATCTCAGGCAGTGGCACACCAAGGCGCACAGAGAGACCCACTTCTTCACGCAGTTCACGCACCGCGGTTTCCGGGAGAGTTTCCCCGTTGTCCTGCTTGCCCTTGGGCCAGGACCAGTCGTCGTAACGCGGCCGATGAATGACCAGCACTTGTAGCTCACCTGCGCTGATACGCCAGCACAAACAGCCTGCGGCGTAGATGTCGATCTTTCCGGAGGCATTACTTTTCGCCATGACCCGCTCTCTGTCTGATGGACCGAGGTGGCGCACACGGATCCACCTTGAGGGGTGGAGCGGCACCTCTTCGATGCTATCCGGTGATCCGCTATCCGGTGATCTCGCCCCGGAACATCACGTCCAGGTGCCAGCGCTCGAAACCGAGTTTCTCGTACAGAGCCATGGCTGCGGTGTTGTCCCCGTCGACGTAGAGCATGACATCCTCGAGGTCCTGATCCGCGAGGTAGTTGATGCCCGCCGCAGTCAGCGCCTTGCCCACACCGCGGCCCTGCTGCTCGGGGGAGATGCCCACCGCGTAGACCTCGCCCATCGCGGGCGAACCATCAGAGGCCGGGTGAATCTTGGTCCAGTGGAAACCCTGGATGTCCTGGGGATCCTCCGCGCGTACGGCCAGCAGGAAGCCGGGTGCGTCGAACCAGTCCTCGGCTTCCCTCTGCCGCAGGTCGTCGAGAGTCATCTTGCCCTGCTCGGGGTGTTCGGAGAAGGCTTGGGAGTTGACCCGCAGCCAGCCGTTCTCATCACGATCCACCTCGAACGGACGGATCTCGAGGCCCTCGGCCAAGTCCACCGGCAGGGGAAGATCCGACGCCCCACGCAGTGAGCGCTTCAACCGGTAGAGGTCTCGCACGGAGCTCAGCCCGTAGGTTTCCGCGAGCCGTTGAGCACCCGGATGATTGCCGTGGGCCCACGCCTCCACGGTGCCCTCGACCTGCCCACGGACCTCACGCGCGAGGGCCGTGCCGATTCCCGCACCGCGGTGTTCGGGGTCCACCACCAGTTCAACCGTGAAGGTCGAGGCCTGATCCGGATCGGGATTGATGACGGCCGCGCCCACCAGGGCGCCGTCCTGGACGGCGGTGACCGACCGGAGCCCCGCCTTGGCCGAACGCACGTCAACCAGAGTTTGGTCCGAGAAGGGGGGATCGCCGTCGGCGCGTGCGGCTCGCTGAGCCAAGTCCGACACTGCTGCGGAATCGGTGATTCCGTCCTGGCTGAAAATGGTCACGGCCATGGCATACCTCCACTACGAGCGGTTGACCGGCGCGTCAGGACTCGGTGTCCCGACCCGCCGTGAAGCTGTACCCCACGTTACGCACCGTGGTGATCAGGTGCTCGTGATCGGCACCCAATTTCGCGCGCAGCCTTCGAATATGCACATCCACCGTGCGAGTGCCGCCGTAGTAGTCATAGCCCCACACTTCGGACAGCAACTGAGCCCGTGTGTAGACCCGCCCCACGTTCTGCGCCAGGAACTTGAGCAGCTCGAATTCCTTGTAGGTGAGGTTGAGCGGAGTGCCGCCGATCTTCACGGTGTAGGAACCATCGTCGATGGTCACGTTGCCCGCGCGGATCAACGTGTCATCCTCGGATTCCTCGGCCACCTTGGCGCTCGCGAGCCGCAGTCTCGCCTCGATCTCCGCGGGCCCGGCATTGGTCAGTACCACGTCCGTGACACACCACGACGCCGCCACGGCCGCCATTCCGCCCTCGGTCAGGGCCACGAGCACGGGGGCGGGGTTGTCACGAGCGGCCAAGGCTTGGGCCGTGTTGCGCGCGGCCACCATGTTGGAGGTGCCGTCGAGAACCACGACATCCGGTCGCTGCACTCGCTTGAGCGCCCCGGGGGAGCTGAGGGGCACCACCTCTATCTTGTGCGACAGCAGTTCGAGTCCCGGCAAAACGCCGGCAAGCGCGTTCGTTGCATCGCTGAGCAGCACAATCTGGAGCACGGATCATCCCGTCAGTGGTGAGCGGAGCCCCGTACGGGAGTTCCCCGGGAGGCTGTGACGACCATTATAAATATTCGAAAGGTCCGTTAACTTTCACCGACATGGCGGGACATCCAAGCTCCGGTCCAGTTGCACGCTGACGTGTTCCCCACGCGGGGGCGGTTAGGCTGAAGGCAGCATTTTTCCCTGACCGTGCGCGAAGGACACCCATGAGATACGCAAGAATCATCGGCGCTGCCGCCGTCTCGCTGATTCTTGCCCTCGCCGCCAGTGTGCTCGGCGGCTGGCTCCCCTTGATCGTCTCCGTGGCCATGGCCGTGGTCATCGCCGTGGGATGGCCCGCTGCAACGGGCATCAACGCGCGACGTAGGCACAACGTGATCATTGCGGTGGCGGGTGTCATCGCGTGCTCACTCGTCACCTTCGTCCCGGATCAGCAACTGATTTGGCTTCCCGCGGTGGTGGGTGTGGCGTTCATGGCCGTGTGCGTGGCCGAGCTCGTGCGCGGCGAAGGTGCCAAGGGGCGCCTGGAATCCACTCTGGCCTCCGTCACAGGCGTACTCGCCGCTGTCAGTGCCTCCGGCTGGGTCGGCCTGGGCCACGTGGAAGAACTGTACGGACTGGGAACCTGGGTGACCCTGGCGGGCGTGGGCCTGCCGCTGGCCGTCATCATCACCGTTGTGGGATTCCGGATCATCTCGGCAGCGCCCGAAACCCCCAAGCGACGGGGCCTGTTGACCCTCGGCGTAACACCCGTTGCACTACTCGGCGTGGCCGCACTTTTTGCCGGTCGGGTGCTGGGCTCCGTGGTAGCTTAGAGCCATGCTTGCACTCGAAATCTTCTTCCTCGTCCTGTTGGTTCTGGCCGGTCTCGCTATCGGCGGCATTGCACTGAAGGTCATCACCAGCCTCTACAAGGGCCAGCTCTAAATCCATGCCCGTAGAGATCCCCACCAATCTCACCCCGGAGCTCGTGCCGTTCGCATGGCTCCTGGGAACCTGGGAGGGTGACGGCTTCGTCGGTTACGGAGACGCCGAACAGCGTGCGTTCCGGCAACGAGTCACGTTCGAGCAGCACGGTCTGCCGTTCGTGATCTATCGTGCCCAAACCACGCTCCTCAATGAAGAGGGCGAATCCCAGCGCGAGGCCACCTACGAACAGGGTTTCTGGGAACTGGCTCGTCCCCGCGAAGACGGCGACATCGGTCCCGGCATGCTGCCACCCGATCCCGTGCCGGTCCTGAAGGCCGCACAAGACGTCGAGGATCTGCGCAACGCGGACGGTGGCTTCGACATCTCCGTGTCCATGCTGCACCCCGGCGGCATCTCCGAGCTGTACCTGGGGCAGATCAAAGGACCTCGCGTGGACCTGGCCACTGACGCCGTGATGCGCGCTCAGGGTTCCAAGGAGTACGCCTCCGGGACCCGGCTCTACGGTCTGGTCAATGGGAATCTCATGTGGGCCTGGGACATGGCCGCCAACGGTCACGAACTGGCCACGCACGCCTCCGCCGAACTGAAAAAGGTTGATCCGCAACAGTGACTTCCACTGAATCCTCGTACCGATCCGTTCTTCTGTCGCGTCCCGGCGCGGTGGAGGCAGAAGGCCTGGACGAGGGGGTGGCAGGCCACTACGGAGATCCCGTTCCCGAACAACGTGCCCTCGCGCGCGGCACCGGGTACGTGGACCAGTCGCAGCGCGGCGTGGTCACCGTGACCGGCGCTGATCGTCTCAATTGGCTCACCACGCTGTCTTCTCAGGTGCTCACGGGTCTGAAGCCAGGACAGAGCACCGAAACCATGTTCCTGAGCGTCCAAGGCAGGGTTGAGTACGCTCCCCACGCCGTGGATGACGGGACCACCACGTGGCTCATTGCCGAGGCCCAGGAAGCACCGGGGTTGGCTGCGTGGCTGGAGTCGATGCGCTTCGCCCTGCGGGTCGACGTTGCGGACGTCACGGACCAGTGGGCCGTTATTGCCGCGACCAAGGATCTGAGTTCGGAACTGGCCGGTGCCCCGGAAGGCGAGCAGGCGGCGTCGGCATCCGTGATCACGTGGCGCGATCCCTGGCCCGAGATTTCTCCGGGTGGCTACGCTTACAGTGCGGCACCGGAACACCCGGGGCTGGAACGCCCCTGGTTCGAGCACCTGATTCCTATGACGGTACTGGATTCAGCGGCAACTGCACTGAACCAGCGTGGACTCGTCCCGGCGGGTTCCTGGGCCGCGGAGGCGCTGCGCATTGCCGCGTGGCGCCCGCGCTGGGGTGCCGAAACGGATGTCAAGACCATTCCCCACGAGCTCGACTGGATGCGCACGGCAGTGCACCTGTCCAAGGGTTGTTACAAGGGGCAGGAGACCGTGGCCCGTGTGCACAACCTGGGACACCCGCCGCGTAGGCTCACGTTCCTGGATCTCGATGGGTCCCAGCACACCCTGCCGTCAGCGGGGGCGGAGGTCACGCTCAACGGTAAGAAGGTGGGGCAGGTGACGTCGGCGCGACTGCATTATGAGGCCGGCCCCATTGCGTTGGCCGTGCTCAAGCGCAACGTGGACCCGCAGGCCGAGCTGCTGGTGCGGGACACTGTCGAAAGCGCCGCGGCACAGGCTGACGCCACCCTGCCGGAGGGCGCCGAGGACGCGGGATCGACCGAGCAATGGTCTGCCGCCCAGACCGTGGTGGTCCAGCCCGACGCGGGTTCCGTGGTCGGTAGGCCCAAGGACCTCATGCGCGGACCTCGCGACGGCGGCATGCGACTTTAGGTCTCGCCAGACAAGAGAATCGCGG
>CAACWU010000032.1_pt1 | contig 36441 bp, 32 predicted proteins | sample 2275741 | NCBI WGS metagenome assembly CAACWU01 (sample SAMEA5312470, study PRJEB27640) | indoor metagenome | biome: indoor environment; feature: uncontrolled; material: tiles wood | place: Germany | collected 2014-07-07
GGACCGACCACGACAATGGCTCCGAACCTGATGGTTCGGAGCCATTGTCCTGTGGTCACCGGGGGCCTAATGCTTCAGGCTCAGTGCGGGTCAGGGCACCTCAGTCGAGGTCCTCGACCACCGCGACACCGGCGTCCGCGAGTTCCGCGGTGGCGCCCTCGCCGGACTCCTTGGCCACGGGAGCGGTCAGCGGGAGCAACACCCGGGTCTCGTAGCCGGCGTCCACGGCGTCCTTCGCTGTGGCCTGCACGCAGTAGTCGAGGGCGAGCCCCACGACGTCCACGGCTTCGATGTCGTGCTCCTGAAGCCAGTCGTCCAGGCTGATCCGTTCCTCATCGGCGTCCTCGGGGTCCTCACCCATGGGGACGTCCACGTCCGGTGCGGACAGGCCTTCGAAACCGGAGTAGGCGGCGTCGTAGGCGCCCTTGCGGAAGAATTCCGTGACGTAGTCGGTGTCGAAGTTCGAGTGGGTCTCGGCTCCTTCGGTCTCGGCCACGCAGTGCACCGGCCAGCTGGACACGAAGTCCGGGTCGTCACTGAAATGAGATCCCGGATCGATGTGCCAGTCCTGCGTCGCGGCGACCACCTGGTAATCGGTGTGGTGGTCCTCCAGGAATTCCGAGATCTGTGCGGCGACCGCGGCGCCGCCGGTCACGGCCAGGCTGCCGCCCTCACAGAAGTCGTTCTGAACGTCAACGATGATGAGTGCTGTGCGCACGGGTGCCTCCTTGATCAGTGTGCGGTTCCGGGTTCGATGACCGTGGGGATCACAGGTTCACCCTCGGACAATCGGCGGGCGGCGCGGGGAAGTTCGGCCATGGATTGTGCGTGGCGCTCGCGGGCACGTTCCACGGCCTGGGCACCCACGTAGCCGTCGCGTAGTTCACCGCCGGTCACGTAGTCGACCAGCAGCTCGCGGTCGTCGCCGTCATCGGTGGGTTCGTGGGAAATCCCCACGATTTCCTGGGTGGCCACGCCCGCATCATTACGACGGCGCAGCGCAAACTTCTCGCCGCCCACCGAGGCCTTACCCGACGACGCCTTGGCCACGGGTTCCATGGTTCCCGAGGTTCCCTCACGAGCCACGAGCTTGTAGACCATGGACGACGTGGGGGCACCGGAGCCTGTGACCAGGCGCGTTCCCACGCCGTAGGAATCCACGGGGGCCGCACGCAACGCGGCGATCGCGTATTCATCCAGGTCACTCGTCACGGTGATCTTGGTGTTCGTGTTACCGAGCATGTCCAACAGGGAACGCACTGCGGAGGCCTGGGTGACCAGATCTCCGGAATCCAGGCGCACGCCACCCAGATCCGGGCCGGCAATGTCCACCGCCAGCCTCACGGCGTTCTCCACGTCATAGGTGTCCACGAGCAGGGTGGTGCCGATACCCAGCGCATCGATCTGTGCGCGGAAGGCTTGTTCTTCCGTGTCGTGCAACAGCGTGAACGAGTGGGCCGCAGTGCCCACGGTCTTCACTCCGTAGCGATAACCGGCTTCCAGATTGGAGGTCGAGGCGAACCCTGCAATGACGGCCGCGCGAGCTGCTGCCACGGCGGCTTCTTCGTGCGCACGGCGGGATCCCATTTCGATGCACGGACGATCACCGGCCGCACCGATCATGCGGGATGCTGCGGACGCCACGGCGGAATCGAAATTGAGCACGGAGAGAATGTAGGTCTCGAGAACACAGGCCTCTGCAAAGGAGGATTCGACCGTCAGCAGCGGTGAATGAGGGAAGTACACCTCACCCTCCGCGTAACCGCGGATCTGACCGGTGAAGCGGAAATTCTCGAGGTACTCGATGGTCTTCTGATCCACCACGTTGGTGTCCCGCAAGAACCGCAACTGATCCTCGGAGAAACGGAACTTCTCGAGCCCTTCCAACACTCGACCCACCCCGGCGAACACACCGTAACGGCGGCCATTGGGAAGGCGGCGGGCAAACACCTCGAACACGCTGCGTCGCGAGGCCGTACCCGCTCGCAATGCGGCCTGGAGCATGGTGAGCTCGTAGTGGTCCGTCATGAGGGAGGTCGGACTGGGTTCCCATGGGTAGCTGCGCTCATTCACGCTCCCAGCCTAATGGGATCGGCTCACTGCGCACATCCGCGGCTGACGGATACGATGGGCACACCATGATTTTCACTCCCTTATATGAGCGTGCCCGGTGCGCGCCCGTCCTCATGAGTGCGGCTCCCGCCGAGACTCCGGTACTGACGGAAAACCCCGAGACTCACACGATGCTCAACGTTCCGTGGAATGTGGTGGTGTGGGACGACCCCGTCAATCTCATGAGCTACGTGGTGTACGTGTTCCGCTCCTACTTCGGTTATTCGGATGGGAAGGCACGCAAGCTCATGCTTGAGGTCCATCACAACGGGCGCTCGATCGTGGCGTCCGGAACACTCGAGGAAGCAGAGACCCACGTGAGTGCCCTGCACGGATACGGCCTGTGGGCCACGTACGAACGGGCGGATCACAACTGATGGCACACGGATTCAAGAAGACCCGCAAGGGCATCGTCGGGCGTTTCGAGGCACCGGAAGTGCAATTGCTCCAGAAGCTCTTCTCGGACGTGGCTGAAACCCTTCAACCTGAGGCCCGACCCGACGAGGATCCACTGGCCGCCATGGTCGGCATTGATCAAGACGTCAGCGAACCCACCGACCCGGCCCTGAAGAGGTTGCTGCCGGCGGCGTCGTCGGACCCCGAACAAGCCGAAGAGTTCCGCCGACTCACCGACCGGTCACTACGCGAAGCGAAGATCGGGGCCCTGAAGGCGTCGTCGTTGGCGCTGGAATCGGACCCCGTGACCCTGACCGTGGAACAGGCTCAGGATTTCGCGCGCTCGCTCAACGACATCCGGCTGGTGTTGGCTTCCCGCTTGGACATCACGACCTCGGAGGACGCCGAGCGGATCGGCGAGCAGGTCGATTTCGGGGAAGTGGAGGACATCCACGACTACATGGCGGTCGTCTACAACTTTGTGTCCTGGCTGCAGGAGTCGCTCATGAATGCGTTGCTCAAGACGCTCTGACGGCACCCGGATGAACTCCGCGACACTGTGAGATGTCTCGCATGTGTTGCACTGTGCGACGTCACGAACCGTAGTTTCCGTTACCTTGGACGGGCACATTGTGCCGATTTTCTCAGTTTCTCGCGGTACTGGTGCTGGATCCGGTGACGACTGTGTCGCGGAGTGTGTCCACCTGTCGGCGGCTCGGATAGGGAAAATCGGCGCGGACCATTACTGTCTTTCGATATGCAGGATGAGCACGTGAACACTTCAGGCCCCAATCCGAACTCGCCCATTGGCGTGTTCGATTCCGGCGTGGGTGGACTGACCGTTGCTCGTTCGATCATCGACCAGTTGCCCCACGAGGAAATCCTGTACGTGGGGGACACCGCGCACGGGCCGTACGGTCCACTGCCCATTGCCCGGGTTCGTTCCTTGGCCATGGACATCATGGACGACCTGGTCGATTCCGGCGTCAAGCTCCTGGTGATTGCGTGTAACACCGCCTCCGCCGCGGTGCTGCGCGATGCCCGCGAGCGATACACCCGGGCCTACAACATTCCCGTGGTCGAGGTGATCCAGCCGGCCGTTCGGCGCGCAGTAGCGACCACCCGCAACGGGAAGATCGGTGTCATCGGCACGGAAGCCACCGTGGGATCTCGTGCTTACGACGACACGTTCGCCGCAGCGCCTCACCTGAAGGTCACCTCCGTGGCATGCCCCGAATTCGTCGACTACGTCGAGCGCGGGGTGACCACGGGGCCCGAGCTGCTACGCGCTGCGCAGGGTTATCTGGAACCCCTCAAGGAAGCCGGCGTGGACACGCTGGTTCTTGGGTGCACCCACTATCCGCTCCTGACCGCGGTGATCTCCTACGTCATGGGTGACAGCGTGAATTTGGTGTCCTCCGCTGAGGAAACGGCGCGCGATGTTTACCGTGCGCTGATGGACAACGACCTGGAACGCGACGTCAACCTCACCCCGCACCACGAGTTCCTGGCCACGGGTGATCCCGAAAGCTTTGAAGTCCTTGCCCGCCGGTTCCTCGGACCCGAGGTGCTGCGCGTCCGTCATACGTCCTCGGTGGCCGAACAGTACCCAACGGGTTCTTTGGCCATGATCCATCCGGCTCAGCGTTGAGTCGGTACCACGAAAGGCATCCCCAGTCATGATGTTGACCGTCATTGGGAACACCGGCAGCTTCCCGGGTCCCAACTCTCCTGCGTCGTGCTATTTGTTGACGGGCGAGGATCACGAGGGCCGTACCTGGCGCGTGATTCTGGATATGGGTAATGGCTCCTTGGGCGTATTGCAGCGCCAGATCGCGCTGGAAGACATCGACGCCGTGATGATCACTCACCTTCACCCCGATCACTGCGTGGATCTGGCGGGCCTGCACGTGGCGGTCAAGTGGGACCCTCGTGGCTGGAACTCCGGACGCGTTCCGCTCTACGGGCCGTCAGGATTGCACGACTATCTCAATCGGTCGCATGCAATGCCCGACGGCCACAGCATGGACACGGAGTTCGTGTTCAACGTGTGGCAGGAACGTCAGGCGGTCACCGTGGGCCCGTTCACGGTCACCCCGTTCCAAGTTGAGCACCCGTGCCCCGAGCCCTACGCGCTGCGCGTGGAATTCGACGGGCCCATGGGGTCTTCGGTTTTGACCTATTCCGGTGACACCGATGCGTGCGACGGGTTGGTGGATGCCGCACGTGACGCGGACCTGTTCCTGTGTGAAGCCGCCTACGAGGAGGGCCGTGAGGACCACCTCCGAGGGATCCACCTCACGGGTTACCGCGCGGGTCAGGCGGCAGCCCAGGCCCAAGTGCATCAGCTGCTGCTGACTCATTTGCCGGTGTGGAATTCACCCACCAGGACTCGCCAGGAAGGGATTGCCGCGTTCAGCGGACCGGTCGGTATTGCGGAACCGGGGTACACCTACAAGGTGGTTCCGGCGAATGTCACCATTTCGGGCGCGTTGGCAAGGCCTGCAACAGCGGACTAGGCTGGCGATATGACTTCGCCTACCGATCCGTCACAAGAAAATTTCACACTGGTCGGAGAGCGATCCACCCCTGATACGGCCGTGGCCGATTCGGCTGCCGCGAACGTCGTGCGTTCCGACGGTCGCGCCGTGGACGAGCTGCGGCCCATCACCATCACTCGTGGCTGGTCCGATCAGGCCGAAGGCTCGGCCCTCATCGAATTCGGCGGCACCCGCGTGCTGTGCACCGCGTCCCTGACCGAAGGCGTTCCGCGCTGGCTCAAGGGCGAAGGTCGCGGCTGGGTCACGGCCGAGTACGCCATGTTGCCGCGCGCCACCTCTACTCGTTCGGCCCGCGAGTCCGTCAAGGGCAAGATCGGTGGCCGCACCCACGAGATCTCTCGACTGATCGGCCGCGCGCTGCGTTCCATCATCGACCTCAAGGCCCTCGGCGAGAACACCGTGGTTCTGGACTGCGACGTGCTCCAAGCAGACGGCGGAACCCGTACTGCCGCGATCACCGGAGCATACGTAGCTCTGGCCGAAGCGATTTCTTGGGCCCACGCCAACGGCGTGATCAAGCCCAACGTCAAGCCCCTGGTGGACACCGTCTCCGCGGTCTCCGTGGGCATTATCGACGGCGTTCCCATGTTGGACCTGCCCTACGTTGAGGACGTCCGAGCGGAGACCGACATGAACGTGGTGGTCACCGGCTCCGGAGACTTCGTCGAGGTGCAGGGAACTGCGGAGGGCGCGCCCTTCAATCGACAAGAATTGGACGTCCTGCTGGACCTGGCGGTCGCGGGATGTGCGCAGCTGGCCACCATTCAGCAGGAAACGCTGGAGGCGGGCCGTGGACACTGACCCGGAACCGGCCAGGATAGTCCTGGCCTCCAAGAACCAGGGCAAGGTTCGCGAGCTCCAAGCCATGGTCGCCGCGGCCGTGCCTGATCTCGACGCCGCCACGGCAGTGGTCGACGCGCGCGCTGCTGGGCTGAGCGACGTCGTCGAGGACGGCGTGAGTTTCGCCGAAAACGCGCTGCTCAAGGCACGCGCCGCCGCCCGCGAATCGGGACTTGTTGCGCTCGCGGACGATTCCGGGCTGGCCGTGGACGTCATGGGAGGTGCCCCGGGAATCTTCTCGGCGCGTTGGTCCGGCCGCCACGGTGATGACACGGCCAACCTGAATTTGCTCCTGGTACAACTGGGAGATGTTCCCGATGACCACCGAAGCGCACAGTTCGTGTGCGCCGCCGCCGTGGTGACCCCCGGCGGAGCGGAACACGTGGTGTTGGGAGAATTCCCCGGGATGATCCTTCGGGAACCGGTGGGTGAGCACGGGTTCGGTTACGACCCGATCTTCGCCCCGGACGGTTATGACGGTTTGAGCTGCGCCCAACTGAGCCCGGAGGAGAAGAACCGGGTCAGTCATCGTGCGCGGGCCATGAACGCTGTGCTGCCGCACCTCGTGGCGGCACTGGAAGAACAGGACGATCCGGCCGGGGATGATCGACCGCGGCCGGGCTCGGGGGACTGAGTCATGAGATTCGCATGCGGACATCTTCCGTTCGCCGACGCCGTTGACGCGGTGCTGGCCGAAGCGGGAGTCAGCGTGGACCGTGCCGATTGGGAGGTGCACGCGGGAGGTTCCGCGCACATCGTGGTGAATGCGGGGCACGTGATGAGCGTGCGCATTGCCAAGAACCCTACGTCGGGAGAGAACGTGCGACGTCGCGTGCGAGCGTTGTCGTTGTTGCCCGACTTCGATTTCGCGGTGCCTCAGCCGTTGACGCGGGTGCTCAATGTCGGGCGGTACACGGCCGTGGGCATGACCTGGTTGCCGGGGACCACTCGCGATCCCGGCCCGGTGTCGCCGAGTATTCTGGGCAGCGTGCTGGACCAATTACGTTCGGCAGAGGTCTCGGAGGCGGCGCCGTGGTTGGACCGTCCTGGGCAGCACTGGGGTGGTCATCGCCGTCGCCATGTGTTGCTCGACCAGGTGATCCCGCGTTTGATTCCGAGCAATCGTCCGCGCGCGTTGGAAGCCATCCAGGACTTGGTGGATCTGGAAACGGTGGAACCGAAACTCGTTCACGGCGACCTCATGGGTAACAACATGCTCTGGGAGGACGACCGGCTGGTGGGAGTCATCGACTGGGATCACGCGTGCGTGTCCGATCCCGCGTACGACACCGCGTCGCTGGGGTTGTGGTTCGGGTGGGACAGTGTTCGTCACGCTACGACACCGGAGGACTTCGAGCGTGCGCAGCTGCATTCGAGGATCTTCCCGCTGCAGGCGGTCGCCTACGCGATCCACCATGAACTGGACATCGCGCAGATCAACCAGGCGGTGGAAAAGGCTGACGACTGGTACGAAGCACACGCATCGGTCCACGCCTGAGCCAACACCACCCAGCAAGGTCACAGTGGCGGCAATGACCAGTCCGTGGCCAGCGTGTCTGAGGCGAGCAGTAACCTGTCACCGTGCCCGTCAGTTTCACAGCCATAGATTTCGAAACAGCCAACCGTAGCTTCGCATCCGCCTGCGCCGTGGGCGTAGTTCGCGTGGCGGACGGCCAGGTCGCTGATACCCAGTACTCGCTTTTGCGTCCGCCGCCGGGCCACGATCATTTTGAGCCGGGGAATATCAGGGTCCACGGTATTCGGCCAACGGACGTGGTGGGCGCACCGTCGTACGGCCAGTACTGGCGATGGCTCGTGGACCGGCTCGAGACGGACGATCCGGACGGGATTCTGGTGGCCCACAATGCGGTTTTCGACACCGGCGTGATCCGGGCCGCCAATCAAGCGGTGGGCGAACCAGCACGTCCGTGGCGCTATGCGTGCAGTTTGCGCCTGTCCCGTGCGGCCTACCAGTTGAGATCGTACTCACTCCCGGCCGTGTCGCACGCCGTGGGAGTCCCGCTGGAGAATCACCACAACGCGCTGGCCGACGCCCAGGCGTGCGCGGGCATCGTGATGGACCTGGCTCGTCGTAGCGCCGCCGAGTCCATGGAGGAACTCGCGGCTCACTACGGCACCAAAATCCTCAGCGCCCAGCTCTAGACCACCGGTTCGCAGCGACCGATTAATGGCTCGGGGCCGCGACGCGGTGCGTCACGGGCACCAGCGATCGCACCACTGGCGTGCCAGTACGTCGAGTTCTGTGACCACGGCCCCGTCGTCGGCCGGAACGCTCGTGGTTCCCCAGCGGGCCGCGATCACCGCGGCTGCCACGGAACGCGCAGCTTCTGACGTGGCCGGATGCCCGTTGATCAGGTCGAGCGCGCGCGCCACGGTGCCTTGCGGGTCCTGGTTGCCGGCGTCATCGACCTGGGCAACTTTTGCAGCGGCCAACCCGAGTGCCAACGCCGACGACGCCGCGGTGCCGTCCGTCACCGCACGCGACAACGCGCCGTCGGCGGATCCGAGTTCCGCGCGATCCGTGACCTTCGAGACCATCCGCAGCAGTGCGTTGGTCTTCGGTGCGGGGCGAGTCATGCCGGCGCAGACCTCGATCACGGCCGCGAGGATGTGGGAGACATCCGCGTTCGTCTCGCGGGCCCTGACACTCGCGTGGATCGAGAGCGCGGTGGCGACCGCGGCCGTCTGTGCCTCGGGGTCGCCGTGAGTGATGGCCGCGGCATCGACCACGAGTGGAACGAGTGCCTTCCAACCGAGATTGGGGACCAAACCGTAGGGGATGCTGCGCGTTAGGACTTCGGGGCTGTTCGTCGTCGGGTCGATAGGGCGGACCACTTCACCGAACTCTCCGGTGGCCAGGACGGTGAAGCTGTCACCGTGGGGAGTTCCGGGGCTGGCGAGCAAAGGAAAATCACTCTCGAAGTCACGGGCCGGAGGTACCGGGGAGCTTGCCGGAGGCCGGGCACCGGCGGCCCGTGCCCACCGAAGATAGGAAAGCCACGCGCAGGCCGTGGGATCGGCGGAGAGACCGTCATTGGCCCATTCGGCCACTTCATTGAGGGCGTCGGCGGTTCGCGCGGCCAACTGGGCAAGCTCACCGGGTTCATCAGCGGCCGAGAGGGACGCGACGGCCAGACTCCGGAACACCGCAGTCACCGAGTCGCGGTAGGTGTCATGGGCCGGGGCAATGCCGCGGTCGGGGGAGAGCAGCTGCGAGGAAGTGGAGTCGGGCATGCCACCGAGTCTATGTGAGTCATGCGCGCCCTATGCGTGTCGGGGCGGGCGGATAGATTGACGATCATGAGGTTTCTACACACGTCCGACTGGCACTTGGGTCGCACCTTTCACGGCGTTGACGTCCTGGACGTCCAGTCCCGGGCCATGGACGAGATCGTCCACTGGGTGACGGAGCATCGAGTCGATGCCGTGCTGATTTCTGGTGACGTGTACGACCGCGCTCAACCGCGCACAGAAGTCGTAGAGCTGCTCAACACCACGCTGGCCAAGATTCGGCGCGCCGGAGCGTACGTGGTGGTGACGAGCGGAAATCACGATTCAGCCGCCAGGCTCGGTTTCGGCGCGGAAATCATGGCCCACGGTGGCGTGTTCCTCCGGACCCGCCTGGATCACGCCTCCCGCCCGGTGCTCTTCACCGAAGATGAGTCGGGAGTGGGAGTCACGGACACGGCGCTCTCGGGTGGTACCGGGAGCTCCGAGAAGCAGGGAACGGCGGAGTCTAGCCAGGCAGGAGAGAACGCGGTTGCGGTATACGGCATCCCGTACCTGGAACCTCGGTCCGTGGCTCCTGGGTTGGAGTGCCAGGCCACGCATCAGGCGGTTCTCCAGACCGTTGCACGTACTACCACGGAGGACCTCGCGCAGCGCCGCGACACCAGAGGTGTCGTGATGGCGCACGCCTTCGTCACGGGGGCGGCGGCCACGGAGTCCGAACGCATCATTGATTCCGGCGGTCTGGGCACGGTGAGCGCCGATGTCTTCGATTCCCATGATTACGCTGCACTGGGACACATCCACAGACGGCAGACCATTCGCGAGTCCGTGCGCTACAGCGGGTCACCCGTGGCGTATTCGTTTTCGGAAACCGGGCAGTCCAAGGGAGCCTGGCTCGTGGAGTTCACGGCCGGGAATGAACCGGAAGTGCTACCTCTCGATCACCGGGCGGGCCTGCACCTGGCCCAGCTGCGCGGTCACTTGGAGGACTTGCTGCGCGATCCCGAGCACTCAGATGCCGAGTCGGCATGGTGCCAGGTGGTCCTCACCGATTCCGAACGACCAGCAGCGGCCATGGATCGAATTCGCACCAGATTCTCCCAGACCGTGGAACTTCGGTGGGAGCCGGAAGGCGGCCGGGCGCAACCCCAGCTCAGTTACAGTGCCCGCGTGAGAACGGCCGAAAATCCGGAATCACTGTGCGCCTCGTTCTTCGACCACGTGAGACAGCGGTCCGTGACGGATCCGGAGCGCGCGGACATTGCCGCTGCAGTGGGTACCGCACAATCGGATGCACGGTCGGAGTAGGCGGAAACTAATATGAAATTGCATCGTTTGGAGATCACCGCGTTCGGCCCGTTTGCCGGTCACGAAGTGGTGGAGTTCGATCAGCTCAACGAGGCCGGGGTGTTCCTGCTCAATGGCGAGACGGGTGCCGGAAAGACCAGTGTGCTGGACGCGATTTGTTTCGCGCTGTACTCATCTGCTCCCACCACCGTGGCCATGGGTGGGCGGAAACCGGTCCACAGCGATCACGCGGAACCGGACACGGCCCCATTGGTCGAACTGGAGTTCTCATCGGGTGGTCGGCGCTGGTGCATCAGCCGTTCGCCCGCCTGGAGCAAACCGTCAAGCCGGGCGGCGTCGGGCTGGACGGAACTGCACGCCAAGGTGCTGTTGCGTGAATGGGTGGACGGCCAGTGGCTGGAACGTGGTCATCGCCCGGACGAGGTGGGGCAGACCATCGAACACGTGATCGGGTTGAACCGGGAACAATTCACCCAGGTGATGATGCTGCCGCAGGGCCGGTTTGCGCAGTTCTTGCGGGCCGGGTCCAAGGAACGGGAGAAGTTACTCGAGACCCTGTTCGGAACCGATATTTATCCGCGCATTCAGCAGGAACTCAAGGACCGGGCCGCGAACAGTCAGGCGGAGCTCGATGCTCTCCGGGTCGAGCAGCAACGGGACCTCGAACGCGTCACGCAAATGGATGCGCAGTTCGGAGAAGTTATCGGGGGCTTGCCATCGGGAACGGTGACAATTCCCAGGTCCCCTTCCCACGGTGCTGGTGCTGAATCGGCCGAGGACTCCACGACCGTCTCAGAACGGGAGCTGGACGATGCACCGGCGGAACACCAGCCGGTCACGGTCACGGACCTGTGTGAGCGCCTTTCCACGGCCGCGGGGGAATTGGACTCCGCCCGCGAAGCGATTTCGGTCCGGCAGGTCCGAGCCTCGGACAGGGCTCGGGAACTGGCTCAGCGGCTTCAGAACATCGAGCGCCACGATCGACTGACGGCAGCCCTCGAGCAGCTCCGCTCAGAAAAGGACACGGTCACCACTCGAGAGGCTGCGCTGACGCGGCACCGGGCGGCGCAGAAACTCAGGGGTTTCGTGACGTCCGTCGAGACTGCCCGAGCGGCGTCGGAGGAGGCCAAGAACTCGTTCGGGACCTCGCGAGAAGTGTTCTCGGAGACCTCATCCGATCTCGAACGGTTCCGGAGAGTCCTCGGGACCGCGACCACGGCGCTGGATGAATGGATCGACCACGGTCAGGATCTGGCTGCCGTGCGTGACGCGGCTGTCAGCGCTCGCCAAACGGCTGAGCAGGCGTTGGACGTCGACGCATCTGTCGGCTCGGCGCAACGCGCTCTCCGCGAGGTCGAGCACCAGGTGACGCAGCGAAGCGCGCGGCGACGAAGCGTCGAAGACCGCTTGGACGGCGCCGTCGAACAACGTGTTGCGGTCGAGCAGACCGCGACGGAACTGCGGTTGGCCACGCAGGACGCGGGAATGATCAGGGACCGTCACTCTCGAGCTCAGCAGACGCTGAAAGCGTCGGAAGAATTCCAGGGCCTGGCTCGGCAACGTGATGCCCAGGGGGAGCGCTACCGGACGGCCGAGGACAACCGCCGCGCGGCGGCCCGCCGCGTGGAGGACCTCGAAACCCAGCGCTTCGCCTCCGCGGCGGCAACCCTCGCTGCCGCCCTGCATAACGATGCACCGTGTCCCGTGTGTGGCTCCAGGGTGCACCCCGAACCGGCGGATCAGGAACAGGGCCAAGATGTCACGGAACACATGCTCACCGCGGCGCGATCCACTCGAGACCAGGCGCAGTCCGCAGCAGATCAGGCACATGCCAGCTGGCAAGAAGCTCAGCACCGCGCGGCGCAGGCACTCGGAGCGGGTGCGCAGGAGGACATTGATTCCGCGCGAGAGACGGCCGAGAAGTACGCCGCGGCGGTTCGCCAGCTCGACACGCACCTCGAAACTCTCAGCAAGACCGAGCAGGAACTGGCCGAACTGGATCGGAAGATCCAGGAATCCCGGGAAACCTTGCGGGAAATCGAGCTGCAGGCCGAACGCGATGAAACACGCCGGGAATCGTTGAGCATCCAACTCGACCGGGCCAGCGAGCACTTGGAGCGCGAACTGTTCGGCTTCGAATCGGTGAAGCAGCGTATGGGTGCGGCTCGGGATCTAGTGGCCGCAGTGTCGGAGGTGGACAAGGCCCAACGGCGCGTCGACCGCGCAGACCAGGAGCTCGACTACGCGCGGCACACACTGGCATCGGAACTCGAGGACTCACCCTTCGCCAATTCCCAGGAGGTCAACTCGGCACTTGTGGATCACACGCGGGCCGAGCAGATCGAGACCTGGCTCAACGAGTATCGCGAGCAATGGGGAAAGATCACCGCAGAGCTCGCCACGGAGGTCATGACCGCAACGTCCCTGTTGACCCCGGAGGAACGAGCGGAAACCACGTCCGAAACGGTGATGCACGCGAAACGGACCGGCGAGGAACTGGCCGCACAGCGAGATCACATCACGGCGGTGTCGGGAACGGTTGCCGCGTTGAAGCGTTCCGCGGTGGACCTGTCGCGTACTGGCGGGCAACGCAGCGAAGCCCTGGCCCGTGTGCAGGAACAGGCCGAACGGCTCGCAGGCCTCTCCGCGGTGGCCAACGGGCTCTCCACCGACAACAGTCTTCGCATGACACTCACCTCGTTCGTGCTGGCCGCGAAATTGGAACACGTGGCCGCCGTTGCCTCCGAACACCTGCAGCACATGTCCTCGGGTCGTTTCAGCTTGATCCACACGGACCAGGCAAAGGGCGGCGGGAAGGCAGGGCTCGGCCTGGAAGTGGATGATTCCTGGACCGGCATCAAACGCGGAACGGAAACGCTGTCCGGCGGAGAATCGTTCTTCACCTCTTTGGCCCTGGCCCTCGCGCTCGCAGACGTGGTGCGAGCTGCGGCCGGCGGTCAGGACATGGACACCTTGTTCGTGGACGAAGGCTTCGGTTCCTTGGACGAGGACACCCTGGAACAAGTTCTGGAGACCATTGACGGCCTCAGACAGAATGGGCGCGTCATCGGTCTGGTGTCCCATGTGGCGGAGATGAAACAACGCATCGGTACTCAACTGGTCGTGACCAAGACTCCCAAGGGGTCACACCTGCGCGTCATGACCGGTCTGGAAACGAACGCGTAGGCTGATGCCGTGAGTTCCTCAGTGCCTGCGCCCTCGCCCATCACCTCCAAATCGGCACCTGAGCTGATCAGAGATGTCCAGGTGCTCAACGGGCTGGGTGGGCGCGGCCTGACCTGGATCACGTTGGCGCTGCGCCTGCCGCAAGTGCTGGCCCCGCTCGGCGTGATTACGTGGGTGGCAACCCAGACGGCTTCGCCCTGGGCGGCTGCCCTGAGTTCCGCAGCAGTGTGCCTGGGGAGTGCACTGTGCGGCGTTCTCATGACCTTCTTTGTCAACGTTCCCTGGCGGCAATGGGGCATGGTGGTGCTGGCACTGCTGCAGGGCATGGTCATGTGGCTGCTGCCGTTGGCGCCCATTGAATCCGTGCCCACGGGGATCGACAGTCTGGGAATGTTCCTGCCGTTCTTCTTCGCGGGTTTGTCGTTGGCCCCGCAGGGCCTGGTGTGTCGAATCCGCTGGAACTCCCTCCTGGAACATCGCCAACGCGCGGATTTGTTGCCCACTGCCATGCGAGCGGAGTCCGTGAGCGAGGCCATGTCGGTGGTCACCGGTGCCGCTATCACCGGATTGATCGCGACCACGGCCGGTCCCCAAACGGTATTGCGTGTTTCCGCTGTGCTCTCGGTGGTCATGATCACCATCTTCATGCTGCACCCCTCCGCGAGGCTCAAACAGCCGGTTCTCACGGTCTCGCTCCGGGATAGTTCGGAGCGGCTGCAACAGGCCCGACGCTGGTCCGCTCAACGATTGCGCTCCATGTTGGTGGTCGGTTGCGGTGGGCTCGGCGCGTTACTCGGGGCAATCCAAGGGTGTCTGGTGGTGTTTGCCGTGTCGGTGGACATCGTGCCGTCAATGGGTGCCCTCTACGCCTTCTTGGGTCTGACATCCGCTATCGCAGCTGTGGTGACCGTGTCCTGGCGTACCAGGGTCCGTCCGTGGAATCTCTGGATCCTCTATTCCACGGCCGCCCTCTTGGCTTCCATGATGTTGTCCACGCCGTCCGGGGCCTTCGGATTCGCAGTGGTGCTGGCCTTGATCGGATTGTGCATCGGTCCCAGTCTGCTGTGTCTCTATGGACTCGCGGCGTATGCCGCACCCGAGGACATGTACAGCGGGCTCGTCTCGAGGATGACTGCGGCGACCTCAGCCGGTATGGCCCTGGGCCTGGTGCTCAGCGCGTACTTCGGCGTCCGCTACGACTACATTTCGGCCGCGCTCGTGCCCGTCTCGGTGGCATTGATTCCCTTGGCCGGATCCCTTGTGTTCATCTACATCTGGCGTAGGTCACCGCTGTCCAGCCCGCACACCTGAGACCGACGGCCGCGATGGCAGAGAAAACAGCGCTGCAGCCGACGATCGGCTGCAGCGCTGTTCGCTACCTGGCACCGAATGAGCGGGCTCAGTGCCCGCGGGCAATCCATTCGCTCACGTGCGGCTTCTCGTCGCCCACCGTGGTGGAATCCCCGTGACCGGTGAGAACCCGGGTTTCCTCCGGCAGGGGCAGGATGCGTTCCTGGATGGACTCGATGATGGTGGGGAAGTCCGAGTAGGAACGACCCGTGGCGCCGGGGCCACCCTGGAACAGCGTGTCCCCGCTGAACAGAACTCCATGGCCGCCCACCTCGGGGCCGTAGAACACCACGGAACCGGGGGAGTGGCCGGGAGTGTGGAGCACGGTCAACGCGGCGGTTCCGGCCACGATCTTCTGGTTGTCCTCCAGTGGCTCGGGTTCGGGGCCGTCGGAGAACACCTCGCGCCACAGCACCAGGTCCTCCGGGTGCATGTAGATGTCGGCGTCCGTGTCGGCCAAGTCCACGAATTCACGGACCGCGGCAATGTGGTCATCGTGTCCGTGGGTCAGCAGCACGTGGGTGATCGTGCGGCCGGCCACGGCGTCGACCACGGCTTGTGGATTGTGCGCGGGATCGATGACGGCGCATTCCACACCGTTGCCGATGATCCACACGTTGTTGTCGACCTCCCACGTGCCACCGTCCAGGCTGAACGTTCCGGAGGTGACGCAGTTGTCGATCCGCAGACCGGTTTCGTCGTCACTGAGGATAGTGGTCGGCTGTTCGCTCATCGGGGCATCTCCACTACGGATCGCAGGACCTTACCGGCCTTCATGGTCTCGAATGCTTCGTCCACCTGGTCCAGCTCGATTCGTTCGGTCACGAACGCGTCAAGGTCCAGGCGGCCCAGCTTGTACTGGTCCACGAGCATGGGGAAGTCACGCGATGGCAGGGTATCCCCATACCACGCCGATTTGATGGAGCCGCCGCGGGAGAAGATCTCGTCCAGGGGCAGTTCAATGGTCGTTCCGGGATCGGGCACGCCCACCAGAACCACGCGTCCGGCCAGGTCACGTGCCTGGAACGCCTGCTTGAACGTGGGCTCGATGCCCACGGCGTCGATGACCAGGTCAGCACCGTTACCGTCGGTGAGTTCCTGGATGGCCTTCACCGGGTCGTTGTTCTTGGAGTTCACGGTGTGGGTCGCACCCAGTCGCTTGGCGGTGGCGAGCTTCTCGTCGTCGAGATCGACAGCGATGATGGTCGTCGCCCCGGCCAAGGCGGCACCGGCGATCGCGGCGGTTCCCACGCCGCCGCAACCGATCACGGCCACGGACTCACCGCGTTTGACGGCACCTGTATTGATGGCGGCACCGATACCCGCGGTCACGCCGCAACCCAGCAGGCCCACAGCCGCGAACTGGTCGTCCTCGAGGGGTGTTTCCACGCGGGTGCACTGCCCGGCGGCCACCAGGGTTTTCTCAGCGAACGCGCCGATACCCAGGGCCGGCTCCAGCTCCGTGCCGTCTTCCAAGGTCATCTTCTGGGTCGCGTTGTGGGTGTTGAAGCAGTACCACGGTTCACCCTTCCGGCACGCCCGGCATTCGCCGCATACCGCGCGCCAGTTGAGGATCACATGATCGCCTACCTCGACCTCGGTCACACCCTCGCCCACGGCGCTGACCACGCCCGCGGCCTCGTGGCCGAGCAGGAAGGGGAAGTCGTCGCTCACGCCGCCCACCTTGTAGTGCAGATCCGTTTGGCACACGCCGCACGTCAGCACGTCCACGAGCGCCTCTCCGGGCCCCGGATCCGGTACCAGAATCGTTTCCACGGTGGCCGGTTCGTTCTTGGCCTTGACCACTACACCTTTGACCTTGTGCATCTGTGTGCCTTCCTGTTGGCGTGTTCCGGGCATCACATCCAGCTTATGTCAGGCACCGTGGGAGGCACCGGGAGTTCGCCCCGGGAGGAACCGCACTGCGGTGTCGCGCACCCGTTTGGAGGTCACCACGTTCACGTGGTCGCGTTTCGGTTCCACATGCACCTCGGTGGGTGGTTCGCTTTCCCCGGTCCGACGACGCCGCCGCGCCGCCAGGAACACGGCGTGGTCACCGGGAGTGGACCAGGCGTCGTCGGCGCCCGAGAAGAGGAGCGCAGGCTGGTGGGGTACAGCGGCGTCGGCGTGGAAGGGATCGGAAACGAGGCACCTGGCGAGGTGACGCTGAGCGGGGTCGACCAGGAAGTCTGGTGTCTCGAGTACGGCGGTCAACCGATCTACCATGCTGAATCCGCCCAGGACCAAACGCGAAAACCGGGACGGAGCCGAGGCTGCGCACTGGTACAGCAGCTGGGCACCCAAGGAATAGCCCACCGCAACCACCGGGTCGCTGGAGATCCGCCGCGCATGTCCGATGATCTCGGCGCACAATGTCTCCCTCGTGATTGAGGGAACGGGTCTGACCATGCCGTGCGCGGGCAGATCCACGGCCCACACGTGGAACCCGGCCGTGCCCAATGACCTGACCCACCGTGTGGCCACCCAATTGGCGGCGGAGGACGAGGCCAAACCATGGATGAGCAGCACGCTCGGTCCGGGTGTGGTAGTCAGCTCCCGCAGGACGGTGGCCGTTGGCGTGTCAGCCGTAGTCGGGTTAACGGCCGAAGCCGGTTCATCGCCCAATTGAGGGACGTGCGAACCGGCTTCGATCCGATCTTCGGACATGCTCACTGTTATTTGTCCGAGCTCTTGGAATCCTTCGAGTCGTTGGAAGAACCTTCAGAGTCCGACGAATAGTCGATGTGGTCGTGCTGCAGACGCAACTTGCGACCCTCGGCTTCCAGCTTCTCTTCCTTGGCCTCGAGCTTCTCGGTCTGGCGGACGTCACGCGGGGGCAACTGGATGGTGCCCTCGGCCCGCAGTCCACCCTGGAGCTGGCGGCCGCGTTCGACCTCCGCATCGACCTCCGCACCTAACAGGAGCACATTGTTCATGATCCACAGGCCCAGCAGCAGGATGATCACGGAACCGATGATGCCGTACGTCGCGTTGTAGCTCGCGAAGTTGGACACGTAGAAGGCGAAACCAACGCCGGCCAGGATCATGACTACCAGCGCGATCACGGCACCCGGGCTCATCCACCGGAACTTGGGCTGCTTGACGTTGGGGGTCGCGTAGTAAAGCAGCGCGATCATCAGCACGAGCAGGAACAGGATGACCGGGATCTTGGCCCAGTTCCACACCGTCACGGCGGTGGAGCCCAGGCCCACCAGGTCACCCGCGGTCTGAGCTATGTCACCGGAGAGCAACACCATGAACATGACCAGCGCAACAATGAGCACCACGGCCAAGGTCACCAGCAAAAGGACGGGCTTGAGCTTCAAGAAGGGACGGCCTTCGCTCACCTCGTAGATGCGGTTCATGGCGCGACCGAACGCACCGGTGTAACCGGAAGCGGTCCACAGGGCACCAGCAACACCGACGACCAGGGCCAATCCGGCACCGGACTGGGTGGTCAACTGCGAAATGGGCCCGGATAACAGGCTGACCAGTTCCGCGGGCGCGTACTGCTCCAGGAAGTCCAGGATGGCCGTGGTAGTGGCCTCGCCCTGACCGAACACGCCCAGCAGCGAGACCAGGGCCAATAGCGCCGGGAAGATCGACAGCACCGCGAAGTATGTCAGGGACGCGGCCAGGTCCGTACAACCGTCCTTGCTGAATTCCGAGATGGCACGTTTGAACACGTATCCCCAGGACTGCCCCTTCAGATCAGTGGGGGAGTCAGGCTTGGCGTCATGGTCCGGATCCGGGGCCGCGTGATCGCGGCGCTGCGTGGATTCAAGGTTATGGTCGCTCATCGAGCAGTCCTCTCGAAGAAATATGTCGCTGGTGCTGATGACAGTTCTTCGACAGTCTACTGAACCGGACGTGCTGGATCGTGCGCCGCGCGGCTCGCGACTGCCCTAGGACCGCGTGATACCGAACTCACCGTTCCTATTGGGACAGGGACATCGAGTACTGGTGGACACGTTCGTTCAATCGGGTCAGCACACGGATCTCTTCAGGATCGAGCGCGGTGCTGATGAGTTCGGCAACCATTTGGTCATGGCCTACAGAAATGGCTTCGTACAAATCGGAACCCTCGTTAGTGAGTGTGACGCGCACACCCCTCAGATCTTGAGCGTCCTGTCGTCGGCTGACCAGGCCTTTGGATTCGAGCCGCTCCAGCATCCTGGACAGGCTCGACTGGGTGAGCAGCACATGGCTGTTGAGATCGCGCAGCCGTAGGCCGCTCCGATCTGCGGTGTACAAAGTTGCCAGAACTTCGAACTCTCGGCGCGACAAGCCGTGCAAATTCACGTTGCGTTGCAGCACCCGGGTCACGGATACGTGGCAACGGCTCAAGGCCTCCCACGCTTCGATGCTCCCTCTAGATGGCATAATTCCCCCTTTAAACGTCCACCCCCGATGGACGTTCTACCAATGCTACGAAACCGTAGACGATGCTCCTGTGTCGCAGATGTCCACATTTGTGACACCCGGTGGTAACCCTGTCCACGTAAGAGTGCACATCCTGGATCTCGAACGGCACGTGGAAATGACACGGGAGCATTTGTACGAAGTGTACAAATGCTCCCGTGAATTCACAGCCCCCACCCGGGCTGCTGGGTGAATCAACTAGTCAGCGGATACCCAACACTTTGGACGTGTGGCCCACGATCTCGTCAGCGAGCTGCGGATTGTCATTGAGCTTCACACCGTACGCGGGAATGAGTTCCTTCAGGCGGGGTTCCCACTCGGACACCTTGGAGGGGAAGCAGCGCGACAGCAGGTTCAACATGATGGGCACGGCGGTGGACGCGCCCGGGGACGCGCCCAGGAGGGCACCGATGGAACCGTCCGCGCTGGTCACCAGCTCGGTACCGAACTGCAGCACGCCGCCCTTCTGCGGATCCTTCTTCATGACCTGAACACGCTGACCGGCCTCGATCAGGTCCCACTGGCCGGCCTCGGCGGTGGGGTAGTACTCGTGCAGGGCGTCCATGCGCTGGGAGCGGGTCTTGGTCAACTCGCTCACGAGGTATTTGACCAGGTCGAGGTTGGCCAGGCCCGCACGGGTCATGGGGTACAGGTTGTGGGCGCGCACGGACATGGGCAAGTCCAGGAAGGAACCGTGCTTCAAGAAATTCGGCTTGAACCCGCCGTAGGGACCGAACATCACGGCTTTCTGGCCGTTGACGTAGCGGGTGTCCAAGTGCGGCACGGACATGGGCGGTGCGCCCACGGAAGCCTGTCCGTAGACTTTGGCGTTGTGCTGGGACGTCACGGCGGGATCGGTGTTGCGCAGGAACAGACCCGAGACGGGGAAACCGCCGAAACCCTTGGCTTCCTTGATGCCGGACTTCTGCAACAGGTGCAGGGCGCCACCACCGGCACCCAGGAACACGAACTTGGCGTGGATGATGCGATTGTTGTCGCTGTTGAGTCGGTCCTCGACCTTGACCAACCACGAGCCGTCCGACTGACGGTTCAGGGTGGTGACCTGTTGGCCGTAGCGCACCGTGGCGCCCTTACTGGCCACGTGGTCGATCAGCTGATTGGTCAGCGCACCGAAGTCCACGTCGGTGCCTTCCGGGGCGAAGGTGGCGGCCACACGCCCGGCACCGCGACCGTGCATGGTCAGCGGAGCCCAATCGGCGATCTGGTCACGGTCCTCGGAGAACTCCATTCGTTCGAACAGCTTGTTCTGCTTGAAGGAGTCGTAGCGAGCCCGCAGGTAGTCGGCGTGGTCCTCGCCGAACACCATGGAAATGTGCGGGACCGGGTTGATGAAGCTGGAAGCGCCCTTGAGTACACCGTTCTCCACGAGCGTGGACCACAGCTGGCGGGTCACGTGGTACTGCTCGTTGATATTGAGTGCCTTCTGGGCGCTCACCGAGCCGTCTGCGGCCTGGGGTGCGTAATTGAGCTCACACAGTGCCGCGTGGCCGGTACCGGCGTTGTTCCATGCGTTGGAGCTTTCCAGCCCGGCGCGGTCCAGACGCTCCAGGATGGTCATGTCCCAATCGGGCTGCAGATCCTTGAGGATGGTCGCCAATGTGGCACTCATGATGCCGGCGCCAACCAGAAGAACGTCGGTGGATTCGGTGGGCTGAGCTGAAGTCAATGTGTCTCCCGGAATGCGTTGCGGGCGCCTCGGTGCGCCGCGTGAGGTTCGCATCCAAGACTATCCCCAGCCCGGGAGGATCACCGAATAAGGTTCCTTACGAACTGCCGGTCCGTCAGCTGTTACGCAGGGTCAGGTCGTTGAACAATTCGTGACCGGTGGACGTCAAGGGGAACGTTTCGACCCGGTTGTTGACCGCCACGGCGGAGACCGGGTGGGCCAGTGGGACAGCCGGCAACAACTCGGAAACGCGGTTGTTCAGGGCGCGGTATGTATTGGCTCGAGCGGCATCTCCGGACATGGCGGCAGCTCGATTGACCGCGGTGAACAAGCCCGGGTCCCGGACGCCGAGTTCTGCATTGGGGGATCCGAGCAGGGGCCCCAAGAAATTGTCCGGGTCGCGGAAACCACCGCTCCAGCCCAGCAGACTGAGGGCGTGAGGTGACTGTGGATCCGTGACCTTCTGCACGTAGTCGTCGTCCCAGTTCACGGCCACCGGGTCCAGATTGAATCCCGCCCGTGTCAGTTGGGAGGAGATCATCGCGAAGACCTGCTCCGGTTGCTGGAGGTACAGCCGCGACGTGTTGCGCGGATAGTAAAAGGTGAGCGGGGCGCCGTCGTAAGTGGAATCGGCCAGCAACTCCCGGGCACGCTGGGGGTTGAAGCCGGGGACCTTGAGATCCTCGCCGTCCACATTGAAGCGCGCGGGGATGAACTGATCGGCCACATTGGTGCCGTTGGGAAAGAGCTCGCGGGCAATGGCACCGCGGTCGATCGAGGCCGCGATCGCACGGCGCACCTTGATGTCCCGGAGAATTGGCACACGCTGATTGATGCCCACGTAGGACACCGAGTAGGGGTCCCGGAAGAGCACCTGCGTGCCACTGCGCGCCAGGGGAGCGAAAGCGTCGAGGCCAACCTGGTCGTAGGCGTCCACCTGGCCCGAGACGAGGGCCGCGTAACGCACCTTTGGGTCAGGGATGCTGCGGAACTCCACGGTGCCCAGATGACCAAGTTCTCCCCAGTAGTCCGGATTGACGCTGAGTTGGACGGACCGCGCCTCGGCGGCGATGAAGCGGAACGGTCCGGTCCCCACGGGATGGACGTGTGAGGTACCGGAGGTGATGGCCTCCGGCGAGGCAATGCCGAACGACGGCTGGGTCAGCGCGTGCAACAAGGGATAGTAGGCGTGCCGCAGAACAACTTTAACGGTGCGATCGTCGATGACCTCGCAGCCCTCGTAGCTGGACGATATGGAAGGCTCCGAGTTCCCGTGGCGGAAGACGGTGGCAAAGGATGTGCGGGGTGCCCAGGGTTCTTCCGACTCGGCCTGTGCGCGCCACTTGTCGAAATTGGCGCGCACCGCGTGCGCGTCGAGTGCGGCGCCGTCGTGGAACGTGATGCCTCGTCGGAGCGTGAAGGTGACGGAACGATCGTCGTCGTTGGTCTCCCAGGATTCGGCGAGACCGGGCTGTGGTTCTCCGGTTGAGGGATCGGCCTTGACCAGCCCCTCGAGGATCTGTGCGGCAATGCGCGACGTCTCCACGGAATTGCTGATGGACGGATCCAGAGTCGCCGGTGCTGCAGCCTGGGCGAACACGAATGACGCATCGGGCGCGGCAGGGGAGGAACCCGATCGCGGATCGGACGAGCCGCAGCCTGTGAGCACCACTCCCAGCCCGGCCACGGCCAAGAAGCCGCGACGACCGATCTGGAAATCCGAGGTGCTCAACGGAGCTGATCCTTTCACCGAACGACAGCTGAACCGGAGCTATCCGGGATGGTGCGCAAGACGGGAATCGAACCCGCACGCCGTGAGGCACAGGAACCTAAATCCTGCGTGTCTACCAGTTCCACCACTCGCGCAGCTCGCGCGGGGGTCGCCCGGCGAACGTCAACCATGGTAACCGGACAACCACCGCGCATTGTGCCGCCCCGCGGGCAGGGGCCCGCAGGGCAGCAGCAACGACGCCGCTCAGTCCAGCTTGAGGTCGCGGCGCAGCTTGGCCACGTGGCCCTTGGCGCGCACGTTGTGTTGGGCGAGCTCCACGTTTCCAGCGGCGTCCACCACAACGGTGGAGCGGATAAGACCTTCATAGGTCTTCCCATAGTTCTTCTTCTCGCCCCAGGCTCCGTAGGCCTCGGCCACTCTGTGATCCTCGTCGGAAAGCAACGGGAAGGTGAGTTCTTGCTTGTTCGTGAATCGCTCGAGGGCTGCCGGCGCGTCAGGGGAAATGCCCAGCACCGCGAAACCCTCGGACGTGAACGCGGCCAGGTTGTCGCGGAAATCACAGGCCTGCGTGGTGCAGCCGGGCGTTGAGGCCTTCGGGTAGAAGTAGACGATCACCCGCTGGCCGCGGAAGTCGGCCAGCGACACGTCCCGACCGTTAGCGTCGGGCAGGGTGAATTCGGGTGCGGGTTCTCCGACGATCAACGTGCTTGTCATAGAGGGGATTCCTTTCCAATGAGTGACAGTCGTCTCGCATCTCGACTGGCTGCGCGATAGCATGACAGTGTTACAACTGAAGAGTTCGAAGGCAGGTTCATGCGTAGGTTATCCGCTTGAGCGTAGAAATCTATGTCATAAACTTGCCTTATCAGTACCCTGACCATAGTCTGATGGGTTGATCCGAAGCGGGTATAGTAGAGCGTATGTCTTATAGAAACCAGTGGCCCACGAATCGCCTGCTTTCCACGGCAGCGCGTCTAGTGGAGCATGCGTGGAACGAGAGCCTGGCATCTCTCGGTATTACCCACGCGGGCGTGATGGCCCTGGACGTCCTGCAAGCTGAGGGCAGCATGACCCAAGCGCAACTCGCACACAAGGTCCGCGTTCAAGCGCAGACCATGGGCAAGACCCTGCACCGACTGGAAGTCCACGGGCACATCACCCGATCCAAGAACGTTCGTGATCGCCGTTCACACGTCGTGTCCATTTCTCCCGAGGGGGAGCAGGTGCTGGCCACGGCCTCCAAACTGGAAAACGATCTGCTGGGTGAAGGCACCCTGGTGGATGAGAACCTCCGTCGTTCCTTGGCGGAGATCATTTCAACTCTGGGTGGCGCCCGGTGGAAGCTGGAAGTTTCCGACGACGGTGTGGTGCGGCAGGACAGTGACGATCCCGTGACGGCCAAACAGTAAATTTCTGAGCAACTGCGCCACCCTTCCCAGGGTGGCGCAGTTTATCTGTGCACCGGAGGCTCGGAAAGTAAAAAAATCCGGCCACATTGCTGGTGCAATGCGGCCGGATCATTCGGGGTGCGCCCCCTGGGACTCGAACCCAGAACCCATTGATTAAGAGTCAATTGCTCTGCCAATTGAGCTAGAGGCGCTGGCGTTACCGAAGAAGAAAATTAGCACATGATCGGATCCGTGAGGAACCGCTCCGTGCCGGGTTTCCCCTGCGCAACGAGAGATAACTTTAGCACCGCATGGCGATCTGTCCAATTCAGCGTGCGTGGCGCCGGACACGTTCCCAGCGGGGCTCGCACGTACCATGGAGCCATGACTTCTCAGCACCCCGACGTTGCCTTGTCAGACCTGCGCGTGATCTCACTGCCCGAGCAAAAACTCTTCGATCAGATCAGCGACGAACTCAGGGACTTCACCTGTGTGCTGTGGGATTTGGAAGGTGAGCCTGAGGGTTGCGCCCGCGAGGACATCGATATCGCCGTGGCTCCGTACTTCAGCGGTCGCTGGATGAAGGACCCGTCCGTGGTGGAGAACGTCAAGCTTCTGCAATTGCAGTCCACCGGCTACAACGGGGTGCCAGAACGAATCGGCCCGGACGTCGCACTCGCCTCGGCGGGCTGGGTACACGCAGCCGGCACCGCTGAGATCGCGGTGGGTCTGATCATCGCCGCCCAGCGAAACATGGATCGGGCGATCCTGCAGCAGAAGGAAGGTGTCTACAAGCGGTACTTTTCCCGCGCCGTGGCCGACTCCCGGGTCGCCGTGGTGGGCATCGGGGAAATCGGATCGGCCGTGATTGACCGCCTGCGCCCGTTCGAGGTTGAGATCACCCGCGTGGCGTCGTCGGCCCGGGAGGATGAACAGGGCCAGGTGCGCGGCGTTGATGAACTGGACCAGATCCTGCCCGAAACCGACATTCTGGTGGTGGCCCTGCCCCTGACCGAGAAGACGGAGAACTTGTTCAACGCCGCGATGCTCGCCAAACTGCCCGACGACGCCCTGGTGGTCAACGTGGGTCGCGGCTCGTTGGTCAACACGGACGCGTTGACCGAAGAAGTGGTCGCGGGCCGGCTCCGTTGCGCTCTCGACGTGGTTGATCCTGAACCCCTGCCCGGTGACCATCCGCTCATGAGCGCGGCGGGCTCCATCGTGCTGCCGCACGTGGGTGGCTCCAACGTGTCTTATCGGCCGCGCGTGCGGGATCTGATCCTGCAGCAGATCGAACTCATCAAAGCCGGTAAGGCGCCGCAATTTTTGGTGCAATCCGGGCGACTCGATCTCGATTCCGCGGGGGAGTAGTTCATAATGTGAGACATGGTGTCCGAAGATTGACACAAGAGACGCGCGCCTCACTACAGTGGGTGTCATGCAGTTCGCACCCAGTGACGTCGTAGACCTTGGAGTCGTTGTTCTTATCGGACATCGGGCCTGAGGAAAATACGTCGCGCGTGGACACAGGCCCGAACGCTCACGAAACCCGTGGCGTGAGGGCCTTTCCTTATGTATAACGACCCGCATCGGCTCACCGTTATCGGTCAGGGGACGGCCCGCCCGGCGTTCAGCACCAACAGCAGGTAAAGGAAATATCCACTATGAGTAAGGATCAGCCGATCTCACCGGCCGTGATGGCCCATCGGCGAGCCGAGAACACCTCCGCGTCACTGGTGGGCGCGGAGACGGATCAGCACCCCGTGGCCACCGCGGTGGTCGGTGCTGAGGGCCCGGAGGAAATGACGGGTTCGCGAGCCATCATCCGTTCACTCGAGCAGCTCGGGGTCACGGATGTCTTCGGTCTCCCGGGTGGTGCAATCCTTCCCACCTATGACCCCCTGATGGACGCGGAGAAGATCAACCACATCCTGGTGCGTCACGAGCAGGGCGCGGGACACGCCGCCGAAGGTTATGCCTTGGCATCCGGTCGCACGGGTGTCTGCATTGTGACCTCGGGCCCCGGTGCCACCAACCTGGTCACCGCTCTTGCGGACGCCAATATGGACTCGATCCCCATGGTGGCCATCACCGGTCAGGTCTCGAGCGCATTCATTGGAACCGACGCGTTCCAGGAAGCGGACATCGTGGGCATGACCATGCCCATCACCAAGCACTCCTACTTGGTGACCGATCCCAACGACATTCCCCGGGTGTTGGCCGAGGCCTTCCACCTGGCTTCGACCGGTCGTCCGGGTCCCGTCCTGGTGGACGTCTCCAAGGACGCCCAGGTCTCGACCATGACGTTCAACTGGCCGCCCCAGCTGGATCTGCCCGGTTATCGCCCGGTCACGCGCGGTCACTCCAAGCAGATCAAGGAAGCGGCCCGCCTCATTGCGGCCGCCGATCGCCCGGTGCTCTACACGGGCGGCGGAACCATGCGCGCCGACGCCGCTGCGGAGCTCCTCGAACTCGCGGAGCTCACCGGAGCGCCCGTGGTCACCACGCTGACGGCGCGAGGCGTGTTCCCGGATTCGCACGAGCTGAACCTGGGTATGCCGGGCATGCACGGCACGGTGCCGGCCGTGTACGCGATGCAGCAATCGGACCTGCTGATCACCCTGGGCGCGCGCTTCGACGACCGCGTCACCGGTCAGCTGGACACTTTCGCACCGAACGCCAAGGTGATCCACGCGGACATCGACCCCGCCGAGATCTCTAAGAACCGTACGGCGGACGTCCCGATCGTGGGCGACCTCAAGACCGTGATTTCGGACCTGACGGATGCGGTCCGGCAGGAATTCGAGACCGCCGAGAAGCCGGACCTCGGCACGTGGTGGACCACGCTGTCCACCTTGCGCGACACCTACCCGCTGGGCTACACCCGCACCGATGACGGACTGGGCAGCCCCCAGCACGTGATCGAGCGCATCTCGGCCCTGACCGGCCCGGAGGCCGTGTACGTGTCCGGCGTGGGTCAGCACCAGATGTGGTCCGCCCAGTTCGTTGACTACGAGCGTCCCCGCCAGTGGCTGAACTCGGCAGGCCTGGGCACCATGGGCTTCGCCGTTCCCGCCGCCATGGGCGCACAGGTGTCCCAGCCGGACCGCGTGGTGTGGGCGATCGACGGCGACGGCTGCTTCCAGATGACCAATCAGGAACTGGCCACGTGCGTGATCAACAACATCCCCATCAAGGTCGCGGTGATCAATAACTCGTCGCTGGGCATGGTGCGTCAATGGCAGACCCTGTTCTACGACGGTCGTTACTCCAACACCGAGTTGAACACCGGTCACAATTCACGCCGCGTACCGGATTTCGTGAAGCTGGCCGAGGCCTACGGTTGCGCTGCCCTGCGTTGCGAAAGCGACGACGAGGTGGATGACGTGATCAAGCAGGCCTTGGAGATCAACGACCGGCCCGTGGTGATCGACTTCGTGGTGTCCGCCGACGCCATGGTCTGGCCCATGGTGCCCTCGGGCGTGTCCAACGACCAGATCCAAATTGCCAAAAACCTGACTCCTGACTGGAACTCGGAGGACTAATCAATGAGCCGTCATACTCTCTCCGTTCTGGTTGAAGACAAGCCCGGCGTGCTGACGCGCGTTGCCGGTTTGTTCGCTCGCCGTGCGTTCAACATCCACTCCCTGGCCGTGGGCCCCACAGAGCTGCCCGGGATTTCCCGGATCACCGTGGTGGTGGATGCTGACGGCGAATTGCTGGAGCAGGTCACCAAGCAACTGAACAAGCTCATCAACGTCATCAAGATTGTTGAGCTCGCCCCGGAGAACTCCGTGCAGCGTGACCACATCATGGTCAAGGTGCGCGCGGACGCGTCCACGCGTTTGCAGGTCACCCAGGCTGCAAACCTGTTCCGGGCCACCATCGTGGATGTCTCCACCGAGTCCGTGGTCATCGAATCCACGGGCGCGCGGGACAAGATCCACGCCCTGCTGGACGTGTTGGAACCGTTCGGCGTGCGAGAAATTGTTCGCGCTGGCACGCTGGCCTTGGGACGCGGTCCCAAGTCCATGTCGGACCGCGCGCTGCGGCACTAGCACCACCTCACCCTTGATCGGGTTCCGCTCGGGACGCGGTGCTCGATCTGAACAGCAGTCCCACCATCGAATGAGGAGATAGACAACCCCATGGCAAAGATCTACTACAACGACGATGCAGATCTGTCGATCATCCAGAACCGCTCCGTGGCCATCATCGGTTACGGCTCCCAGGGTCACGCCCACGCGCTGAACCTGCGTGATTCCGGCGTGGACGTCCGCATCGGTCTGGCCGAGGGTTCCAAGTCTCGTGCGAAGGCCGAAGCACACGGTCTGCGCGTGCTCACCGTGGCCGAGGCCGCCAAGGAAGCCGACGTCATCATGATCCTGACCCCGGACCAGGTCCAGGCCAAGGTCTTCGAGGAGTCCATCAAGGACAACCTGAACGAGGGCGACGCCATCTTCTTCGCCCACGGTTTCAACATCCGTTTCGGTTACATCAAGGCCCCTGAGGGCGTTGACGTGGCCATGGTCGCACCCAAGGGTCCCGGCCACACCGTGCGCCGCGAGTTCGAAGCCGGCCGCGCCGTGCCCGACCTCGTGGCCGTCGAGGTCGACGCTTCCGGCAAGGCACTCGAGCTGGCACTGTCCTACGCCAAGGGCATCGGTGGCACCCGCGCGGGCGTCATTGAGACCACCTTCACCGAGGAGACCGAGTCGGACCTGTTCGGCGAGCAGGCCGTACTGTGCGGCGGCATGTCGCACCTGGTGCAGCAGGGCTTCGAGGTCCTCACCGAGGCCGGCTACCAGCCGGAGATCGCCTACTTCGAGGTGCTCCACGAGCTCAAGCTGATCGTGGACCTGATGGTCGAAGGCGGCATCGCCAAGCAGCGCTGGTCCATCTCCGACACCGCTGAGTACGGCGACTACGTCTCCGGCCCGCGCGTGGCTGACGCTCACGTCAAGGAGAACATGCAGGCAGTTCTCAAGGACATCCAGGACGGCACCTTCGCCGAGCGCTTCATGGAGGACCAGTCCAGCGGCGCCAAGGAGTTCAAGGAGCTGCGCTCCAAGGAAGAGTCCCACCCCATCGAGGAGACCGGCCGCGAACTGCGCTCCCTCTTCGCGTGGGAGCAGACCGATGAGGACTACACCGAGGGCACTGCCGCTCGCTGATCGGTCCTGATCCGGCACTCCAGTTGGGTGCCGTAGTTCGATCGCCGACGCCGCCGCGAGAGTTCACGCGAACTCTCGCGGCGGCGTCGTGCTGTCCGGTGTTCCCGAAGCAAGAAAAGTGGCGGACGGTCGCTAGAGTGGAGGGCGTGAGCGAGCAGATTCCCTACTACCTGACCACCGCGATTTCCTACCCGAACGGGTCCCCGCACATCGGGCACGCGTACGAGGCGATTGCCGCGGACACCATGGCGCGATTCAAGCGACTGGACGGCTACGACGTGCGCTTCCAGACCGGAACGGACGAGCACGGCCAGAAGATGCAGCAGACCGCCGAAAAACAGGGCGTGTCGCCCCGTGAACTCGCGGACCAGAACGCCGCCCAGTTCAAGGACATGGACGACGAGCTGCAGGTCAGCTACGACCGTTTCATCCGCACCACGGACGAGGACCACTACGCCGCGAGCCAGGACATCTGGAAGCGGATGGAGGCCAACGGGGACATCTACCTGGACAAGTACGCCGGCTGGTACTCCGTGCGCGACGAGGCCTACTACGCCGAGGACGAGACCGAGGTCCGCGAGGACGGCCAGCGCTATTCGATCGGCACCGGCACCGAACTGACGTGGACCGAGGAGGAGAGCTACTTCTTCCGCCTCTCGGCCTACCAGGACAAACTGCTGGAACTGTACAAGACCGGCTTCGTGCAGCCCGAGACTCGCTCCCACGAGATCGCGTCCTTTGTGAACGGCGGTTTGCAGGACCTGTCGATCTCACGCACGACGTTCGACTGGGGTGTGCCCGTTCCGGGCAACCCGGACCACGTGATGTATGTGTGGGTGGACGCCCTGACCAACTACCTGACCGGTCTGGGCTACCCGGACACCGAGGACACCAACTTCCAGAAGTACTGGCCCGCGGATTTGCATTTGATCGGTAAGGACATCGCGCGATTCCACGCAGTGTTCTGGCCGGCATTCCTGATGTCCGCCGGACTGGAACTGCCCAAGCGCGTGTATGCCCACGGCTTCCTGTTCAACCAGGGCGAGAAGATGTCCAAGTCCGTTGGCAATGTGATCGACCCGCACTCACTCATCGAGGAGTACGGACTGGACCAGCTGCGCTTCTTCCTGTTGCGCGAGGTTCCTTTCGGCCAGGACGGCAATTACTCTCACGACGCGATTGCTTCACGCATCAACTCGGATCTGGCCAACGATCTGGGCAACCTGGCCCAGCGCAGTCTGTCCATGGTCGCCAAGAACCTTGGGGGAGTGGTCCCCGAACCGGGTGAGTTCACGGCCGAGGATCAGGCCATGCTCGACGAGGCCAACGCCGTGGTCGAGACGTTCCGCACCGCCTTTGACGCACAAGCGTTCCACCGCGGGTTGGAGGGTGTGTGGCGCGTGATCGCCAACGCCAACCGCTACTTCACGGCGCAGGAGCCGTGGGTGCTGCGTAAGACGGATCCCGAGCGCATGGCCACCGTGCTGTACGTGACCGCGGAAGTGCTGCGCATCGTGGCGATCCTGGTGCAGCCGGTCATGCCGGATTCCATGGCCAAGCTGCTGACCCAACTCGGTCAGCCCGAGGGTGAAGCCCGGCAGTACGCGGCGATTTCCCAGCGCCTCGCGCCCGGCACCGAGCTGCCCAAGCCGACCGGTGTGTTCCCGCGCTACGAAGAACCCGAGGTCCTCAAGGACTGAACGCACGAGCTGTAGGTGATGCGGCGGCGTCGTCATGGGAACATTGCGGCGCCGCCGTCTTGCTGTCTCAATATCCGAGACACGAATTCACGTTGTGGAATACCCGCGCCCGCCGGATTTAGGCTGGGAGCATGAGCGAAGCATCGTCGAACGCAGCCACCAAGTACTCGATCGCCGTGATTCCCGGAGACGGAATCGGCCCCGAGGTCGTTGCCGAGGCGGTGAAAGTACTCGATGCCGTGACCGAACCCGCGGGCATCACCCTGGACAAGACCACCTACCCGCTGGGCGCGGAGCACTGGTTGGCCACGGGCGAAGTCCTCAGCGACGAGACCATGGACAAACTTCGCGGCCACGACGCTATCCTGTTCGGCGCGGTCGGTGCGGCCCCCAATGACACCCGCATTCCCTCCGGAATCCTCGAGCGTGATCTGCTGCTGAAACTGCGCTTCACGTTCGATCACTACATCAACCTGCGCCCGGCCACCCTGTACCCGGGAACCACCAGCCCGCTGGCCGAGCCCGGAGACATCGATTTCGTGGTGGTCCGCGAAGGCACCGAGGGCCTCTACGCCGGCAACGGCGGCCGCGTGCGCCAAGGCACCGAGCACGAGATCGCGACCGAGGTCTCGATCAATACCGCCCACGGTGTGCGCCGCCTGGTCAAGTACGCGTTCGAGCTGGCCCAGAAGCGTCCCCGCAAGAAGCTCACCCTGGTGCACAAGCACAACGTGCTGGTCAACGCTGGTCGCCTGTACCAGGAGACCGTCAACGAGTTCGCGCCGCAGTACCCGGACGTCACCGTGGACTATCTGCACATCGATGCCGCCACGATCTTCCTGACCACCGATCCCTCCCGGTTCGACGTGATCGTGACCGACAACCTGTTCGGCGACATCCTCACGGACCAGGCGGGCGCCGTGACCGGCGGTATCGGCCTGGCACCGTGCGGTAATATCAACGCAGATCGCACCGCGCCGTCCATGTTCGAGCCCGTTCACGGTTCCGCTCCGGACATCGCGGGAACCGCAACAGCTCAGCCGGTGGCTTCCATCCTCGCCGCCGCCATGATGCTGGAACACCTGGGCCACGAGGATCTCGCAGACCAGATCAACCAGGCAGTGCGCCGGGATCTCGAGACGCACGGCAATGAGCAGCGCAGCACCGATCAGGTGGGTGACCACATTGTGGCCGCCCTGAAAGCCGCCTGAATCCGAGCAGTCGAAGGAGAACACTCTTGAGCACCCAGTTCGTCCGTCAGCCCAACCCGCATCCGGCCACCGGTGAGGTTCGGAACGCCATTTTGGCCAACCCCGGCTTCGGCGTGCATTTCACGGACAACATGATCTCCATCGACTGGACCGGTGACGTGGAGAAGGGCAACGGACAGTGGGAGAACCCGCGCCTGGAGGCGTACGGTCCCATCGCGTTGGATCCTTCCGCTGCCGTGTTCCACTACGGCCAGGAGATCTTCGAGGGGCTCAAGGCCTACCGGCACGAGGACGGCTCGGTGTGGACCTTCCGCCCGGAGGCGAACGCGGCTCGGTTGAACCAGTCCGCTGAGCGGCTGGCGCTGCCGGCCCTGCCCGAAGAAACGTTCGTGGATGCCGTGCGGGAATTGGTGAGCACGGACGAGAAGTGGGTGCCCTCCGGTGACGGCGAGTCCCTCTACCTGCGTCCTTTCATGATCGCGACGGAACCGTTCTTGGGCGTGCGTCCTTCGCGGCAGGCGCGGTTCTCGGTGATCGCGTCCCCGGCCGGTAATTACTTCGGCACCGTGGAGCCCGTGGACATCTGGTTGTCGCGCACCTACGCTCGCGCTGGCAAGGGCGGCACCGGTTCGGCCAAGTGCGGTGGCAACTATGCGGCGTCGTTGATTGCCCAAATGGAAGGTGACGCCCACGGCTGCAGCCAGGTGCTGTTCCTCGACCACGAGCGCGACGATGCCATTGAAGAACTCGGTGGCATGAACGTGTTCTTCGTGTTCAAGGACGGCCGCGTGGTGACCCCCGAACTCACCGGAACCATCCTCGAAGGCGTGACCCGCCGCTCGATCATCGAACTCGCCAAGGAACGCGGTCTGCAGGTCGAGGAACGTCGGTTCACGCTGGATGAATGGCGCGAAGGTAAGGCCTCGGGCGAGTTGACCGAGGTGTTCGCGTGCGGCACCGCGGCGGTCATCGCACCGGTTCGTCGTCTCGTCAGCAACGATGAAGTCATCGGTAACGAGGACGACCAGCCGGGCGAAGTCACCATGTCCCTGCGTCAGCAGCTGCTGGACATCCAGACCGGTCGCGTGGAGGACACGCACGGCTGGCTCACGCGACTGGCTTGATCGCTCACCGCTCAACGCGGGGTCGAGGTGGACCGTGCTGTGTAGCCTAAAGGCATGCGCATTGCACGGTTCACCTTTGACAATGAAATTCACTTCGGCGTGGTCTCCTGCCCCGAGGGTCAGGAGAAAATCACCTATCTTTCGGGCGACCCCCTCTACGTGGGCGTGCAGCCCCTCGATCGCACGGTGGACATCTCCGAGGTGCGGTTGCTGGCACCGGTGATTCCGCGCTCCAAGATCGTGTGTGTTGGTCGCAATTACGCGGACCACGCCGCCGAGATGGGTAACGAGCTGCCCACCAGCCCCATGCTGTTCTTCAAGCCCAACACGGCCGTCTCCGGTCCCGGCGACCCCGTGTCGTTGCCGTCCTGGACCGAGCAGGTCTCCTACGAGGCGGAGCTCGCCGTGGTCATCGGGCGCATGTGTAAGGACGTTCCGGTCGAGCGCGTTCCCGAGGTCGTCTTCGGCTACACCGGGGCCAACGACCTCACCGCCCGCGACGCGCAGAAGACGGACGGTCAGTGGGCACGCGCCAAGGGTTTCGACGGCGCCTGCCCCCTGGGTCCGTGGGTCGAGACCGAGCTGGATACCACCTCACTCGCCGTACAGTCCCGCGTCAACGGGGAACTCAAGCAGGACGGCAACACCGGAGACATGGTCTTCGATGTGCCCACTCTGGTCTCCTACGTGTCCCAAGCATTCACGCTGCTGCCCGGTGACGTGATTCTCACGGGCACCCCGGCCGGTGTGGGCATCGTGGACGAGGGCGACACCTTGGACGTGGACATCGAAGGTATCGGTCGCCTCACCACGGTGCTGCGCCGATAGTCCCAGTCCCCGCAGCCGGTCTCCGGTGGTCGCAGTCCGCAGGGCTCTTATCCTGTAAAGCTGTGATCACCGGGTCCTGCAGAATGCCCCGAAGAACGGCGTGAATGCGGGCGCGGTGACACGTGAGCCTAGAATGGTCACATCATGACTGACCTCCAGACTTCACTTCACCCCACCGTTTCCGCCGACACTCCCGTGCGCGTCCGCTTCTGCCCGTCACCCACGGGCACTCCGCACGTGGGACTGATCCGCACCGCACTGTTCAACTGGGCCTGGGCCCGCCACACCGGCGGCACCATGGTCTTCCGCATCGAGGACACGGATGCCGCCCGCGACTCCGAGGAGAGCTTCGGCCAGATCCTCGACGCACTCGCCTGGTTGGGTATCGACTGGGACGAGGGCGTCAACGTGGGCGGCCCGCACGAGCCCTACCGCCAGTCCCAGCGCGGTGACATCTACCAGGACGTCCTGGCCAAGCTGGTCGAGTCCGGTCATGTGTACGAGGACTTCTCCACTCCGGACGAGGTGGAGGCGCGCCACAGGGCCAAGGGTGAGGACCCCAAGCTCGGTTACGACAACTATGACCGTGACCTGACCGATGAGCAGAAGCAGGCATTCCGCGACGAGGGCCGCAAGCCGGTGCTCCGTCTGCGCATGCCGGACGAGGACATCTCCTTCAACGACTTGGTCCGCGGTGAGATCTCCTTCAAGGCGGGGTCGGTGCCTGACTTCGTGGTGGCACGCGCCAACGGCAAGCCGCTCTACACCCTGGTGAACCCGGTGGATGACGCCTTGATGGGTATCACCCAGGTGCTGCGCGGCGAGGACTTGCTCTCCTCGACCCCGCGCCAGATTGCGCTGTACCGCGCGCTCATGGACATCGGAGTGGCCGAGTTCATCCCGGAGTTCGGTCACCTGCCCTACGTGATGGGTGAAGGCAACAAAAAGCTGTCCAAGCGCGATCCCGAATCCAACCTGTTCCACCACCGGGACAACGGCTTCATTCCCGAGGGTCTACTGAACTATCTTGCTCTGCTGGGCTGGTCACTGTCCGCGGACGAGGACATCTTCAGCGTGGAACAGCTCGTGGAGAACTTCGACATCCACAACGTTCTGGCCAACCCCGCGCGCTTCGACGTCAAGAAGGCCACGGCCATCAACGGCACCCACATCCGTTTGTTGGATCCGCAGGACTTCCGCAATCGTTTAATTCCGTACCTGCAGTCCGCCGGACTGGTGGGGGAGACCCTGACCGATGAGCAGAACACGATCCTGGATCAGGCAGCACCCCTGGTGCAGGAACGCATGAACCTGCTGGGCGAGACCCCGGGCCTGCTGGGATTCCTGTTCCGCTCCGATGATCAGATCCAAATCGCCCCGGATGCTCAGAAGCAGCTCAAGGAGAGCGCTCCGCAGGTTCTGCAAGCCGCCATTGATGCACTCGAGCCGCTGGAGGACTTCACTGCGGAGAACATCGAGACCGCTCTGCGCGAGGCAATTGTCGAGGGCTTGGAAATCAAACCGCGTCTGGCCTTCGGTCCCGTGCGCACAGCCGTGTCCGGTGAGCGAATCTCCCCGCCCCTGTTCGAGTCACTCGAAATCCTGGGTAAGGGATCCTCCCTGAACCGGATCAAGGCCCTCGCCGCGCAGCTCAGCTAGGCGCCCTTTCGTCGGTTTGGCTCCCGCGCAGCGAGCGGGTATAGTTATTGCTCGTTGCGCGGGAGCGAAAGCCCTAGCAAAACATTGGGATATGGTGTAATTGGCAACACAGCGGTTTCTGGTACCGTCGTTCTAGGTTCGAGTCCTGGTATCCCAGCGCTGACCATCCACTGATCTAGCAGCGGATGGAATGCACCGAGCGAGCAAGTTGGTGCTGGCACAATCTGATGTTACTGTTTAGTCCGTCGATTGAGCCGAAAAGCTTCTCGGTCAACTAGGGCCCCATCGTATAGCGGCCTAGTACGCCGCCCTCTCACGGCGGTAACGCGGGTTCGAATCCCGCTGGGGTCACGCATGTGACGAAACCCCGTCTCCTTTTGGAGGCGGGGTTTTTTCGTGCCCTGACGGCGGTGCCTATAAGGGTTAAAGGCCAAAAAGTGGGGTTAAAGGCCAAAATGTGTGTATGGCCCGGGTGTGTCATGGGTGGTTTCGGCCGCCCCAGCCGTGTTGG